>Ga0302320_10010790_pt1 | contig 19431 bp, 17 predicted proteins | sample Bog_T0_3_FD_202130 | JGI IMG/M metagenome (GOLD analysis project Ga0302320, IMG submission 202130) | Peat permafrost microbial communities from Stordalen Mire near Abisko, Sweden - Bog_T0_3 | ecosystem: Environmental > Terrestrial > Soil > Wetlands > Peat | place: Sweden: Abisko, Stordalen Mire... | reverse complement strand
GGCCACCACCGGCAAGTTCCAAAAACAGTTCCACCACCGCAACGGCGGCCCGGAGCGCCTCCAGGCCCTCATCTTTGCCAAATATCCCACTGCCTGGTGTTTACCAAAATGAAAGGGTGCGTCCTACTCGGCCGGGCCCCTTCGTGAAAATTCGTGTCATTCGTGGGCCCAAAATGTTAGCGTGGCGGGGTACATGGCCACCAATCGTTTCTCCCGCCTGGCGGGAATTTTGTGGGGCGCCACACCCGGCGCGCAGGGGGAACCCCCGCGGTCGGAGGCGGACCTCACCCGGCTGGAGCATTGCGCCTATTTCCTCACCCATGTCCGCCAGAGCTTCGTCCGCAACCGCTGCCTCATCCGCGCCTCCGCCCTGTCCTTTTCCACCTTGCTGGCCCTCATCCCCATGCTGGTGGTGACCATCAGCGTCACGAGCAGCCTGTTCAAATCCGCAGGCGAGGACCAAATCTACAGGGCCATCAACAAGTTCGTCGCCTCGGTCATTCCGCCGGCGGAGGTCAGCGCCAATCCATCCGTCTCCACCAATCTGCCGCCCCTCATCACGGTCGCGGGGCCGCCCAACTCCCGCCTCGGCGCCCCGGCCAACTGGATCGTGCTCACCGACACCAACCTCGTCGCGGAAAAGAACGTCCCCGCCGGTACCAATGCCGCCGCCACCCTCCTGTCCGACCGGGACGACGCCCGGCTGGAGTCCGCGCAAAAGCAGGCGGCCAAATACATCCATGATTTTGTGCAGAACACCCGCACCGTCACGCTGGGCACCATCGGCACCTTGCTGCTGCTGTATGTGGCCTTCTCCATGCTTGCGAACATCGAGGCGACCTTCAACGACATCTGGGGGGTCACGCGCGGGCGCAACTGGCGGTGGCGCATCCTCCTCTACTGGGCCACGCTGACCCTGGCCGTGCCGGCGCTGGCGGGCGCCGCCAGCCTGGGCGGCGGCGCGCATCTCATGGCCGCGCACGAATTGATCGCCCGGACTCCGTTCGTCGGGCGGCTGCTGTTTCAGCTCCTCCCGCTCGGGCTGCTGTGGCTGGTCTTCGCCCTCATTTATCTCATCGTGCCCAACACCAAGGTGCGGTTCACCTCCGCCCTGGTGGGCGGGCTGGTGGCGGGCTCGTTGTGGCAGTTGAACAATTATCTGGGCTACCTCTACGTCTCCCGGCTCACCACCGGCAACATCATTTACGGCAGTCTCGGCCTGGTGCCGGTCTTCATGGCCGGGTTGTACCTGTCCTGGGTCATTGTGCTGCTGGGCGTGCAGGTCTCCTACGCCTTCCAAAACCGCAAGTTTTACCTGTCCGACCGGTTCGCGGAAAACGTAAACCAGCGCGGCCGCGAATTTATCGCCCTGCGGCTCATGACCTGCCTGGGGCTGCGCTATTCGGACGGCCAGCCGCCCGCGTCCGCCCGGCAAATCGCCGCCGAACTTGGCCTCTCCACCCGGCTGACCCAGGACATCCTGCAAACCCTCCTGACCGGCCGGTTGATTAGCGAAATTGCCGGACCCGAGGCCGCCTACGTGCCCGCCCGCCCGCTCGACGCCATCAACGCCCACCAAGTGCTCCTGGCCCTGCGGTCCATCAACTCGCCGGTCGTCTTCGCCCGGCGCGAACCCGTGCGCGACGAAATCTACGGTGAATTCGCCCGCATCGAGGAGGCCGAACGCGTGGCCGCCGCCGCCGTCACCATGCAGTCCTTGGTCCAGCGCGCCCGCGCCCGCCTGACCGCCCCCGCCCGGGTCTTGGCGGACACCGTCAAGCCGGTCCCCGTTCCCGCCCCGGTCGTGACCATCGAACTGCCGGCGGCCGCCGTCGTGGAGCCCGCCGCTGCGCCCGCCCCGGAACCCCCCGCCCGCAAAATTGTGGTGCCGGAGGATAATTACGATTTTCCGCTGTGAGGTGACCACCATGCCTTGCTTCACGCCCCACCTCAGGCTATGCTTGCCACATGAGCACACAGGAGATTTTGCTTGAAGAAATCAAACACCAGCCGGAACCGGTGCTCCGCCAGCTCCGGCAATACTTGGAATTCCTAAAGCGGCAACGCCAGGCCCCGGCAGCCATGGAAGACATTGTGGCCGACACCTGGGAAAAACTGGGTCCGGCCCCGGAAATGCACTATGACCGACTTTAACCGTGGTGATGTGGTCATCGTCGACTTGGGTCTGGCGGCCAAGATCCGGCCTTGCGTGGTGGTTTCCATCAGCCAACCGGACCATCAACGCAATATGTCCGTGGTGGTGCCAATGACGACGGAAATTCGCGGCGGAGAATGTGAAATTCGCTTTGCCAAACCGCCATGGCTCCGGCAGGAATCGGTGCTGAATGTGCTCGGCATCGCTGGCGTGGATAATTCGTGAATTGAGCGGCGCATTGCAGCATTTCCCTCGGACAAAATGGCGGAAATTGAATCCGTGCTAAAACACCTGTTTGGTTTATGATTTCCGGCGGCCGGCCTCACCGCTTTAGCCGGGAGACGGTCAATCGCATACGAAAGCGGTGTCGGCGCTCTGCCACCGCACTCCGTAAGATCACACGAGAACCGCCGTTTCATGGGCAAGGAGAATTATGATCCGACTCGCAAAAGTACAAAGTTTCGCGAGTCCGGCGTTATTTCTCCCTTTCCACCACGAACATTTCCACGGGCAGGTTCGTGGGAATCAAATTCAGGCCCAACTGATCCAGGACGGCCTGCCGGAGCTCCGTCCGGCCCTCCTCCGTGGGGCGGTACTGCCACTTCAATTGGAGATGGTAGAAGTTCGTCAGCCCGGTCTGGTCCACCACCGGCTGGTGCAGCGGATCCTCCAGTTGGGTTGCCAGGTCCATGATGCGGTAATGAGCCCGGTCAATGAAGAGACCGGGCCCCTGCACCGCCGGGTTCTCGTCCGTGTCCGGTTTCAACCCCGGCCCCCCGGACCGGCCGACCGTCAGCATCAGCACATCCCTGTCCCGAACCTCCTTGTGGGCGGTGTAGCCGAACTGGCGCTTGAGCTCCGCCTGGAATTTTTCCATCGCTCCGGCGGCCGTGACGAGAAAATCAAAGCCCCCGACGGGCAGGTTTTCCGGGGGTAAAATGATGCGGGCTTGGTCATGATAAGCATTGGCGTATTCCAGCATCGTTTCAAAATCCAAATTCCGCCCCATGGCCCGGTCTGCCGAACCCATGCCGGTGGTGCCATTGCTCATAGGCCGGTTAAAATGCGTCGGCCGGACAAAGCAATAAACCGGTGGGATTTTTTGAAACGTGTCCCAGGTCATCTCCAGAAAATACTGGTCCGTGCCAAAACGGGCGGCGACCATTTCCACCAACACCGTGGTCGTGCCCGCCGCCAGCAGCACACCCACAACCGCCGTCACCGCCATCTTTGCTTTGGTCCATGCCATAACTTTCAATGCTCCTTTGACCAAAGTGAGGGTTGAGCCGCCCGCCGCCGCGCCCTTGGTCAGCGCGACGACGGAAAGAGTGCTCGCCAGGCTGGCCGGCGCGGCGTGGACGGAATGGGTGGAAAGAACGCCGGCGATGGCCGTGACGGTGAGCGTGACCCCGCGTTTGACAAAATATTTCCGCAATTTCTCCACTCCGCGCGCCACGCGTTTACGGGCCGTGTCCTCGTTCATGGCCAGGGTCGCGCCCACTTCGGCGAGCGAGCGCCCCTCGAAATAGCGCAATAAGACCGCCCGACGGTCCGTTTCCCCCAAACCGGCGAGCGCGTCGTCCAGCAGCGGGGCGATCTGGGGCCAGAGGGTTTCGTCGGCCGGTTCAAAGAGGGTGGATTCCAATTGGGCCTCCGTTTCGTATCGTTGCCGGCGCCGGCGGGCGCGCCGTTCCGCCGCCGCGGCGTAACGGGTGGCCTGAAACAGCCAGCCGGTGAGCAGCGTCCCCGCGCGCAACCCGCCGGCCTTGCGCGCGAGCAGGATGAACACCGCCTGCGTGACCTCCTCGGCCAGATGCGGCACGCCCGTCTGCCGCAAGGCGGCCGAATAGACGAGATTGACGTGCCGCGCCACCAGCGTCTCAAACGCCGCCTCTGATTGTCGCGCCGCAAATTCCCGCACCAACGTCATGTCATCCCCTGCCTGCATTCACCTACTTATGCCCGGCCAACCGCAAACCGGACAAACAATTTTTTGCAGATCAGGTTGCCGCGCGGCGCAGGGTGAGGTGGACGATTTCCGCCGGGGCGTTGATCCGCAGCGGAAAGCCGTTGCCCACGCCGTTGGACACGATCAGGTGGCTGTTGCCCCGCTGGTAATGGCCCGACCAGTAGCGGAAGAGCACCGGCCCCACCCCGTGCCGGGGGTCCAGCATCAAATATCCGCCATGCGTGTGGCCGGACAACGTCAGGGGCAGGTCCGCCGCCGAGGCGGCATCGAAGGCGTGGGGATGATGCGCCAGCAAAATGGGGAAGGCGTCCGGGTGGCGTTGCCGCATCATGGCCCGTAACCACTGGCCGCTTCTCCGGACGCCGGCCGCCGAGTTGTCGTCCTGCCAACCCAGGCCGAAGAATTGAACCGGTCGGCCGCGCACCAGCGTCACGGCGGATTCATCCCGCAGGAACGGCACCCCCGACGCCCGGACGCGTCGCTCAAATTCCGCCGGATCCTCGAACAGGTCGTGGTTGCCTTCGATCATCCACTGGCCGTAACGCCCGGGCATCGCCTTGACCAGGTCGAGGCCCTCGGCGAGGTCCGCGAGTTCGTAGTGGATCAGGTCGCCGGTCATCAGCACGAGGTCGGCGCGGAGGGCGTTGGTGGCCTTGACCAGATCGCGCAACACCCGGCCCTTGGTGAACGGCCCGACGTGGAGGTCGCTCACGTGCGCGATCGTCATGCCGTCCAGATCCCGGGGCAGCGCGGGCAGCGGCAGTTCAAAGCGGCGCACGCGAAATTGGTTGAGCTGCGGCAGGGCCACGCCCGTCAGGTCGACGGTGAAGACGGCCGGTGCCAGCGCGGTGGTGGCACCCAGGAATTCGCGGCGGGAGAGCGCGTTGGGTTTGACGGGGACCGCCGGTTCCTGGCCCGGTGTTCTCCTCACCTGGCCCGCGCCAATGCCGGTCAACCGCGTCCGCACCCGTGCCATCCAGGCGCACACGCCCACCAGACTGAGCGGCAGCAGGATGGCCGCCACGAGCATCAGACCCAGGTGGTGCCACAAAATGACGGCCACAACCACGGCCTTGGGGGCGCGGTCCAGCCAGTCATGGGCGGCCAAGATGGAAAGCACGGCCGCGATTTGCGCCTCCATAAAGAGACTCATCAGCACGCGCCAGCGCCGCCGCCGCGTGAGGCGCAGGACCGCCAACCACCAGGCGGCGTCCAACGCGAGCATCACCGCCAGAATCGCCAGACTGAGCCAGAACGACAACACCGGTGCAGCGTAATTTGGCCCGCTTAGAGGGGCAACGGAAAAGGGCGGGGTGGGGACGGCCCGGCTTTTCTGTAGCGGCGGGCGTCCCGCCTGCCGTAGCTGGCGGCATCTTGCCGCCTGGTCCAATGCCCGGGTTTCAATCGGGCTCGCAAATAACTCAACCCTCAAACCGGCGGCCGGTCCGCACCGTCAATTGGCGTTCAGTCCATCATCCCGCGCCGGGTCATTTTGACCTGGAGCGTGTATCGTTTGCCCGGCACCCCGGCGGTCCGGCGCAGGGCCATCGTTTCGCCAAAGGCGGCGGACAGGTTGCGGGCATTCAACACCTTGGCCTTTGCACCGGCGGCCAGCACCCGGCCCTGTTTCAGAAGCAGGAGGTGCGAAAACACCGGCATGATTTCCTCCACATGATGCGTGACCAGCACCAGCGTGGGCGCGTGCGCACCGCCGCCCAGGCGTTCCAAGAATTGCAGAAAATGTTCGCGCGCCGCCGGGTCCAGCCCCGCGCAGGGTTCGTCCAGAATCAGCACGCGCGGCCGGGCCATCAGCGCCCGGCCGATCAGCACCCGCTGGCGTTCGCCCTGCGAGAGCACCCGCCAGGGGCGGTCCGCCAAATAGGCGCATTCCACCTGCCGCAGCAGTCGCCCGGCCCGGGTGCGGTCGACGCCGCTGAGCTTCCCCCAGAAATCAATCATCGCATATTTGCCGCTGGCCACAGTTTCCAACGCCGGTTCCTCGTCCGACATCATCTGGCGGACTGACGAACTGACCAGGCCCACTTTTTTGCGCAGCTCGCGCCAGTCGGACCGGCCGTAAGTTTCGCCGAGGAGTGAAACCTCGCCGGTGGTGGGCATGAGATAGCCCGTCAGCGCGCTGAGCAGGGAGGTTTTGCCCGAACCGTTGGCCCCGAGAATCACCCAATGCTGGCCGGGTTCCGCGCGCCAGGAGATGTCCTGGATGATCACCGTGCCGCCGCGCACAATGCGCAGGCGGGTGACTTCGAGCATGGGCTTAACCCGATTTCCGCTGTTTGGGAGCACGCCCGCCTCGGGCGTCGCCGGGTGCGCCCTCGCGCCCGGCCGGTTGGCGGTACGGACCCAGCTGCGGATTGCGGGCGATTTCGTGCGCACGAGATTCTCCGCGGGGGCGCGGAAAACATTGACCGCGGCGCGCGCGCTCCCCTTTCTCCTGCGAAGTTCGGGCTTCATTCGTTTTCCAGTCATAAGCGGCCGGGGGGAGAATCAAATCAGAAACCAGATCATCGCGGCCAGCACCAGCAGGCCCACCACCCACCAAAACCAGCGGATGCCCGCCGGCTTGGGGGGGCGGCCGCCAAATTCCCGGCGGGTGAATTCCTGGTAGTCAAACTCCTCGTCGGGCAGGCCCAGGTGTTCGGTGCCCCCGGCCTCCGACCAGCCGGCGGTTTCGTCCGCGCCGCACTCGGGGCAGGCTTTGGCGTTCCGGGGCAGCTCCGCGCCGCAGTTGGGGCAGGTGTCCGGGGACATACGGTTTTCACTGAAATGGAATGGGGAGCGCGCCCGCCCCGGGCGCCGTTTTCCGCGCCCTCGCGGAAAACTTCGTGCGCATGGAAACATCCGCTGCCGGCGCGGGAAAGGCATCGGCCGAATCGCCGGCCGCGGGGACGCGTCCGGCTGCGCCCGGGGCGGGCGCGTTCCCCGGCGGAGTGCGGGCCGGCCGCACCGCCGCCGCCAGCCAGCGGAGGTAACGGTCGTTGCCCCGGTCCACGGGCAGGACGAGAAATTCCGGGGTGTCATACGGATGCAATTTCAGCACCAGCTTTTCCAGGGCGGCGAGTTTGGATTTTTGGGTTTTTAGCAGCAGCAACACCTCCTGGCTGGATTCGATTTTTCCCTGCCACCAATAATGGGATTCCAGCCGCGGCACCAGGTTGGCGCAGGCAATCAGGCGGGCGGTCAGGGCCGCCCGGGCGAGCGCCCGGGCGGTTTTTAGATCCGGGGCGGTGACCAGCACGAGGGCAAATGGGGCGGCGGATTTCATGGGTTGAGGTTCAACTCGTAATTCAAGATGGAGAGACAAAAGACCGCCGCGGTTTCCACCCGCAGAACCAGGCGGCCCAACGAGACGGGCTGGGCGCCGGCCGCCAGAATCGCCGCCAGTTCGCAGGGCGAGAAGTCCCCTTCCGGCCCGACCCAGACGCCGATGCTGCTGGGCGGCCCGCCGTGGGCGGCGCGAAATTCCTCCAGACAGGCGCGGGGATGCCGGCGTTCCGGTTGCAGGGAGCCGGCCAGCACCAGATCAAACGGTTCGCGGCGCGCAAGGAAGTGTGCCAGGGACAACGGGGCGTCCACCTGCGGCAGCCAGGCCGCGCCGCTTTGTTTGATGGCTTCGATGGCCACCTGCCGCCATTTCTCCCGTTTGCCTTCCGCCCCGTCTTCATCCAAATGAGACACCACGCGTTCCGACAAAATGGGAACCACGCGCCACGCCCCCAGTTCAACGGCCTTTTGAACGATGGCGTCCATGATCTTGCCCTTGGGCAGGGCCTGGATCAGGGTGAGCTGGCAGGGCGGGGGCGGGACGAAGTTCCGGCCGCGCCGGGCCAGGGTGACGGCGTGGTGCGCCGCGCTGATGACTTCGCACTGAAATTCATGACCGGCGCCGTCCAGCACGGTGACCGTCTCGCCGGAGCGCAGCCGCAGGACATTCAGCGCGTGATGCGCCTCGCGTCCGTCCAGCCGGAAACTCTCTCCGGCACACTGTTCGGGCGGCAGATAAAATCGGTGCATAAGGTCCAGAGGACTGGACGGCCAACAGACTGCCGCCGCCGGCGCATTGAATCAAGCGCCAAGCGGCCCGGAGAGCGCCCGTCCCCGGGCGGATTCAAGAACCGGGGTGGGGACGGCTCGTCCCCATCCTTTGTTTGATAATATTGAAAACGCGGGGACGAGCCCGGAGAGCGCCGTTCACGGCGCTTCAACCACCAACCACGAACCATGCATGGAGTCTGGTGTGTCATCCGTCCGTCATGAGCGCCGGCTTGCAGCCGGCTTTTTTCTAGCGGCGGCCGTCCCGCCTGCCGTAGCTGGCGGCATCTTGCCGCCTGGTCCAACGCCCAGGTTTCAACCGGGCTTGCAAGTAATTCAACCTTCCCAGCCCGGGGTGCGTTTTTCCGCCGGGCGGGACGCCCGGCTCTACAATAGGCAGGATGCCCGCCGCTACCACAAGATGCGTATAAGGTGCAGCGGGGACGGGCGCACTCCGGGATGCTCCGCGCGCCGCTCCGATGCGGAGCTTTGGCTCGACCACGCCGCTTCCATCCGTATCATCGGGACATGCAAGACGATTGGACCCAGGCGGTGCACCGCGAATACACCGGCGGTGACCTGCGCTTTGACTTTCCCGTCCGGCCGCTCGGGCCGATCCGGCTGGTGGGGTTGTTGGTCATCGGATTCAGCGTGCCGTTTGTCTGGGGGCCGGCCCATATTTTGTGGCCGGACATCAGCAAATGGTTGCACGGTTCCTCGGGCGGGGCGGACGGATTCTTCAACCTGTTTATGCTGGTCTTTTTGCTGGCCTTTTGCCTTGCCGGCCTCATCCCCGCCGTCTTCGGACTGTTGATCCTGATCGGTCGCTGCCGGGTGGAATGGAAGGATGGCCGGCTGCGGGCCGCCGAAGTGCTCGGGCCGTTCCATTGGACGCGCAGACTGCCCCGCAAATCTATTGTCCGGCTGGAAGTGGGCGGGCCGGAAGCCATGAACCGGCGCGGAGCTTCCGCGCCACAACCGGCGAACCTGCCCAATATTTCCGCGCTGGTGGCGGTGTTTGAGGATGGCACCAAGAAACTGCTATTGCTGGGGTACCCCAAGGAATGGTTGCTGGGGGTGGCCGGCGAGTTGAAGGGCCATGTTGGCGGGACGGCCACTGCGTACACCCCGGTCCCGGTTCAAGTGGTTGAAAATCCGTTTCAGAACGCGAGCGATGAGGACGTGTTAAATCAACCCGCCGGCAGTCAGGTGCAAATGGTTGAAGGAGGCAGCAGCCTGCGGCTGAGCATCCCGCCCGCCGGTCTCTGGCGCGGCTCCAAGGGCTTCATTTGGTTTCCGCTGGTGTGGTGCGTGTTTCTGGCCCTCATCACGATCGCGGTGGTGTTGCATCCCCCGCATCCGCAGGGCCCCGGATCGCCGGTCTTTCCGTTTCTGCTGGTCTGGGCCATTGGTCTGGGCCTGTTGGCGTTTGCCGTGAACCTGGGTCGGCGCAGCGCGGAACTGACGGTGGAGGGGCGGCAGTTGCGCGTAACGACCAAGGGTCTGTTCGGTGCCAAACAACGAACCTGGAGCCGCGCTGACCTCGCCGCCATCCGCGCGGATCGCAGCGGCATGGAAGTCAACAACCGTCCGGTGATCGAACTGCAAATCCATCCCCGCCTCGGCAAAAAGGTGGGCTTCCTGGGCGGCCGGGATGAAGCCGAACTCCGCTGGCTGGCCACCCGGCTGCGTCAGGCATTGCAGGTGCCGGCGCGGACTGCGTGACGGCACGCGAGCGGATTCGCGACAGGGTTTTGCCGCCCGTTCGGGCCAATGGTGGGGCGTCCCGCGACTGCGGGATGCGCGCCGTCGTACGATCGCCAACCACCGCACCATTCACCACACTCGCCGGCTGGCAGTCCCATTCCACTCGGATTTCATAATTCATACTTTTCGCCCCATCCCCGCACTCCGCCCGATGAGCGCGCCGTTCACGGCGCTTCAACCACCAACCACGAACCGTGCACGGAGTCTATGGCAATATAATCCCAAATCGCAGCCAATTCGGGTTCGACGAATCGGAGAGGATGAATCTAGGCATTCTGGCGGCGCGATTTGCTCCGCTGACGCAGGCGTGCAAACACTTGTTCCCCGTCAACACCGCGTCCAGCATCCAAGGATTCTGCGGCTTTCAGCAATTTTGCTTCAAGTTCTGGCAGCGAATTCACGGAGATTTGTTTCAGCAGGGCTTCCTTTTCCAGCAGCCGCAGCCCGTCGCGCAGGACTTCGCTGGCGGTCTGGTAATCGCCGCTGTTGACCTTGTCTTCCACAAAATGCTCCCACTTTTGTCCAAGCGATACATTCATAGCTTTCTCCAATAAACGATCTTGTTGCCAAAATATCAGAATAACAAAAAATGCGCAAGGGGTGTTATTTCAACTCCCCCCCCCCCGACGCGCGAGACAGGCTCTGACTCGCGCTCGCCCGCCGGCCTGTAGCGCCGATTGGCAATCGGCTGTATCGCTGATTGGCAATCCGCAAACCCACCCACCGCCGCCAAATCTCAAATCTCAAATCCTGAAATTTCCGCTTAACCCGAAACCCGAAACTCGAAACCAAATGCAGTGCCTCGTTAAATCTGCGAGGCCGGCGTGCGTTTGAGCATGACCTTGATGATCGTGGACACGTTGTCCTTGTATTGCGGGTCGCTTTGCAGTTGTTTCCAGACCGGCGCGGCCGAGAAGGTGTTCCAATGCTCGTTGTGCGCGTCCAGCGTTTCGCCGCAGGTCATGTACATCAGGCACGGCAGGTTGGGGCCGATCAGCTTCCGGCCGTAAAAGACGGGGGCCAGACCGATGTCCTTCATCAGCTTGATCTCGCCGCTCTCGAACATCTTGATTTTGTTCAACCCCTTGCCCTCGCCGGGGCTCAGGTAGGTGCGCAGTTCAAACACGTTGGGTTTTTTGTTCGGCGGCGGCACCACGAGCTGCTTCATGCCGTCAAAGGCCACCAGGAGGGAGCTTTCCACGCGTTCGTAAGCGGGATTCGCCTTGGGCGCGGCCAGAAATTCGGCGGCGGCCGCCTGATAGTCGGGGTCGGCCGCCAGTTTGGCCGGAACCGCGGCGAAGATTTCCAGGGAGTCGCAGGGGATGAGGACGTAAACGTTGTTGGTCGCGGAATCCGTCAGCTCCGTGAACACGCCGATGGGATGGATGCCCTGACGGTTGTAGGCGGGCACGGCGGCGTTTTGCCAATAGTCGTTGACGCGCTTTTGCTGTTCCGCCCTGGGGGTGTGGTAAATCCGGATCTCATAATACTGGGGTTTGTCCGTGTCAGCGGCGGCGGCGGGGTGGGTGGTCATGGCAATAAGGGCGGCGAGGGTGACGGTGGTTGGAATGAAAAATTGAGTCATCATGCGCGTTTTCAGACTGAGTTCAACCCCGGCAGGTTACTCCCTTCGCCCGCCGTTGAAAATCAAAATTGACACCCCCGGTGATAAGCTGGCATAAATTCACGAACAATTTAACCTTAACACCAACCGAGCAAACGATCATGAGCACCATTCGCGTACTGGCCGGCACCAAGAAAGGGGCGTTCATCCTGACGGCGGACGGCCGCCGGCAGGACTGGCAGATCAGCGGGCCGCATTTTGCGGGCTGGGAGGTTTATCACCTCAAAGGTTCGGCGGCGGATCCCAACCGCATTTATGCATCGCAGACCAGCGGCTGGTTCGGCCAGATCATCCAGCGCTCCGATGACGGCGGGTTGACTTGGAACACGCCGGGCAGCAGCCCGGAGGAGTTGCAGGGCCCCGGCGGTTTTCCCAAGGGCGAGAGCAACAAGTTTGCGTATGAAGGCGCCGCCGGCACGCACCAATGGTATGACGGCACCCAGCATCCTTGGGAATTCAAGCGCGTGTGGCATGTTGAACCGTCCCTCACCGACCCGGACACCGCCTTTGCCGGAGTGGAGGACGCGGCGATTTTTAAAACCACGGACGGCGGCCGAACCTGGCGGGGACTGCCGGGCTTGCGCCAGGCCAAGGGGAATCTTTGGGCGCCGGGCGCGGGCGGCATGGCGGTCCACACCATTCTGCTGGATCCGAAAAATCCGCAGCGGATGTACGTCGCCATCTCCGCCGCCGGCGCCTTCCGCACGGAGGACGGCGGCCAGACGTGGCGGCCCATCAACCGGGGGTTGAAGTCGCTCTATGAACTGCCGGACCCGGATGCGGAAGTGGGCCATTGCGTCCATCGCATCGCCCTGCACCCGTCGCGTCCCGACGTCCTGTTCATGCAAAAGCACTGGGACGTGCTGCGTTCCGACGATGCGGGCGGACAATGGACGGAAGTCAGCGGCAACCTGCCCAGCGATTTCGGATTCCCGATTGACGTCCACTTCCACGAGCCGGAGACCATTTACGTGGTTCCCATCAAGAGCGATTCGGAGCATTACCCGCCCGAAGGCAAGCTCCGGGTGTACCGCAGCAAAACCGGCGGCCACGAGTGGGAGGCCTTGGGGAACGGTCTGCCGCAGCGGGATTGCTACGTCAACGTCCTCCGGGACGCCATGGCCGTGGATTCGCTCGAACCCTGCGGCATCTATTTTGGCACGACCGGCGGGCAGATTTACTGCTCCCCGGATGGCGGCGACCATTGGCAGGCCATCGTCCGGGATTTGCCGGGCATATTGTCTGTGGAAGTCCAGACCCTGCCATGATCCGGGTGCTGCTGCCATTTCATCTGCGCACCCTCGCGCGCGTGGACGGCGAGCTAAGGTTGGAAATCGCGGGCCCGGCAACGGTGGGCGCGCTGCTCGACGCGGTGGAATTGCAATATCCGGTGTTGCGGGGCACCCTTCGTGATCATGTCACTTTGAAACGCCGGCCCTTCATCCGCTACTTCGCCTGCCAGGAAGACCTCTCGTTGGAACCCCCCGGGACCCCGCTGCCCGCAGCCGTGGTAAACGGCACCGAACCCTTCCTCATCGTGGGCGCCATCGCCGGCGGCTGAAGGTCGCCGGCCGGTTGGAAAATCAATATACTGCGGCACCGGTGGGATGCGCGACGAAAGCGGGGTGCGCCCGTCCTCGGGCGCAGCAACGTGCGAGCGACGATCACCCTGGAAAAGGGGTCACCCATTAGTATACTAGCCGGCTTGCCGTTGGGAAGGCGGGAATAACTTGACCGGCGGCGCGGGGTACGGCAAGAAGGGGCGTCCGCATCGCGGCGGAAGTCAAGACCGGTTAGTCGTTGGTGCGGCTTCCAGCCCGTCCATTAGTATGGTTCCTTCGGTTTGGCGATGAAGGCCTTGGTGACGGCCGGGGGCGTGTTCCCCGGGCCGATCCCGTTTGGAAGAGTGCCTCTTTTTTTCGCCCGGAGGCCGGACCGTGATGTGGGACATTTGGTTAAACGAAGAGTCAAACAATCACGACATCCTGGACATGAAAACGACGCCCCGCGACCTGAAGTCTGACCGTGTTTCACCCGCGACGCCTGCCGCCCCGGCCAAACGTTCCCGGCGCAGCCGCCCGCCGGCCCAGTCACCGGCGACGGACGGATTGGAGCAGATCAACCTCCACGCGGCCGGCATTGACGTCGGCTCGGCGGAGAACTTTGTGTGCGTGCCGGCGTCCGCCGTGAAGGCGGGGGAGGCCAGCGTGCGCGCCTTCAAAGTGTTCACGGCCGATCAGGATGCTTTGGTCGAGTGGTTGCAAGCCTGCCAGGTGAAGACGGTGGCGATGGAGGCCACCGGCGTTTACTGGATGAGCTTGTTTGACAAAATTGAGGCGGCGGGACTGGAAGTCCTGCTGGTGGACCCGCACTCGGTCCGGCAAGTGCCCGGGCGCAAGAGCGATGTGATGGACTGTCAATGGCTGCAACAGTTGCACACTTACGGTCTGCTGCGGGGCGCCTTTCGGCCGGCGGCGGCGGTGCGGAAATTGCGGGTGTTGTGCCGGCATCGGGCGGACTTGGTCTGCGAAGGCGCGTCGCATTTGCAACAGGCCCAGAAGGCGCTGGTGCAGATGAACGTCCAGTTGCATCTGGTGGTGAGCGACATCAACGGGGAAACCGGATTGCGCATCATTGAGGCGATCCTGGCCGGCCAGCGCGATCCGGCCGAACTGGCCAAGCTGCGCGATCCGCGCATCAAGAAGAGCACCGTGGCGGAAATGACGGCGGCGCTGACCGGCCATTACCCCGAGGAACAGCTCTTCGCCCTGCGGCAGAACATCGACGCCTGGAAATTTTTCCAGGGCCAGTTGGCGGCCTGTGACGTGCAAATTGAGGCGGCCCTCAAGGCGATGGCCTCCGCGGCGAAAGCCGGGGCGCCGCCCGCGCCGCCCAAACCCGTGCCGACGGCCGCCCCCGGCAGCGCCGGCGCCAAAAAGAAGCGCTCCCGGCCGCTGCATGGCAACAACGCGCTGACCGTGGACCTGAGCGAACAAGTGCGGCGGATTTGCGGAGTGGATCTGATGAACGTCTGCGGGCTGAATCTGCTCAGTGTGCTGATGATTGTGGCCGAGATTGGCGTGGACATGAGCCGGTGGCGCAGCGCCAAGGCATTCAGTTCCTGGCTGGGCTTGTGCCCGGGCACCAAGATCAGCGGCGGCAAAAAGCTAAGCCGGCGGACTCGCCATGTGGTTAATCGGGCGGCCATCCTCCTGCGGCTGGCGGCCTTGGCCGCCGGCCAGACCGACACCTGGATCGGACGCTTCTACCGTCGCAAGCGCGCGCACCTGGGCGCACCCAAAGCGATCACCGCCACGGCGCACAAACTGGCGTGTGTCATTTACCACCTGCTCAAGTATCAGGAGGAGTTTCTGCCGCTGGACGTGGCCATTTATGACATCAAGGCGCAAGAGCAACGGACGCGGCGCTTGCGAAAACAAGCCGAAGAATTGGGATTTGAACTCGTTGCCAGAAAGGAGGCCGCTTGATGGTTACTTGGAAGGGCGAAAGTCAACAGGCAAAAAAGTTTTCGTTCCCAATTTTTCTTTTTTTAAATCAGGTTGAGCTGCCGCTGCCTGAGCCGTCCGTTTTGCGTGCGTCATCCGAACCTGGGTTTTCGTCATTTGATTCCGACCGCCCCGAGGCGGATCGTTCAGTCACCCATCTGGTTCTAGCGCGGGCGGGCCGGTCCCAGCCAGTCATCCCTCCATGAACCGAAAGGGCGGGCGCAGCGGCCACGCCCCTCCGGCTCGTTGGTAGGCACCGTCTCATTACCCCAGCACGCCGAACTCGTCCAGCGCCTGGCGGCTGATTTTTTCGGTGCCCGACTGGCTGTCACCTGCCTGCGCGGTTGGCCCGATCCCGTTTTTGGCGGGACCGCAGCCGGCGCCCATCCCGCAACTGCGGGACCAGAAAACGTTCAGTGCCGGTCCGCGTTCATTCAATCTTAAGAGTTTTGGCTGGCCAGCACCGGTCGCCCGGCACCCGGCCTCCAACCCGTTTTTGACTCACGGCCCGGTCGAATCGCCTGCAAATCTTCCTGCTCCGACAAATCCCATAATGGTATCGTAGCGGAATGCCACCGCCTCCAATCAACCCAAAGGGCTTCAAGCCAACCCCTTTCCCTGGCTGACGGTGGCACTCCCAAATTCAGGTTTTCAGCGGGGCGGCGCCTGGCCCAAAGACGCGCTTGGGGTCGTAATCCACACCCTCGGCCATCAGGTGCCAGGCCGCTTTGGCCAGCTTGCACGCCAGCGCCTTGGTCGCGATCACCTTGCTGGTTTTGCTTGCTTTGCGGTCGTACCACTTCCGGCATTGTTCATCGTAGCGGCGCGCAAAATTGGCCGCCTCCACGAACGCCCAGGCCAGATACTTGTTGCCGCATTTGGCGTTGTTCTCCCCCTTCTGCTTGCGGTTGGAAATCCGCTCGGCCGCCACCGTCCGGCAGTAGCTGGCAAAATTTCCCGGCCCGGCAAAGCGGTGGATGTCCCCCACCTCCATCGTAATGGTCATGCCCAGTATCCTGCCCACGCCCGGCAAGGTGGCCAGCGTGGCATAGTAGGGCAGCTCCCGGGCACAGCCCAGCACGGCCTTCTCGAGCTTCGCGATGCTGGCGTTCAATTGTTCCATGTGCTGGATTTGCATCCCGGCGATCAATTGGTTGGCCGGATGCTCGTAGAGCGCCTGGGCCTCCTTGACCGCCAGCGCCTTCAACTCGCTGAGGGTCAGTTCGCCGCCGGTGGTCCTGGTGTATAAGCTCTTGAAGCTGAGCATCAGCGCCGTGCGTTGATGGACCAGCATCAACCGGCGCCGCAGCAAGTCGCGCACCGGCCGCAACTGGGCGTCATAGATGTGCCCGGTGGGCAGAATCTTCAGGCGCAGCAGCTCCGCCAGGAAGAAGGCGTCATTGGTGTCGTCGGCATGCTTGAGGCCGCTGTACTGGTCCATCGCGGCCGGATTGGCCAGCACCACCGGATATTTGTGGGCTTGCAGCCCGTCCACCAGCCAGTACCAGTTGTAGGTGGATTCCACCGCCACCTGCTCCAGTCGCGTTTTAAACGGGGCGAGGAACTTCTCCACCGCCGGCAGTTCGCAGGGCACCTTCCCGGTCGCCACGCGTTGGCCGGCCAGATCCATCACGCCGATCACTACGTTGTTGCTATGCAAGTCCATTCCCGCTACTACTTTATTCATTGGTCGCCTTTCAGTTTAATGGTTGTCGTTATTTCTACTAACTAACCGAACGCCAACTTTTTTACTGCGAGGCGACCGCCTCGTTCAATCACTTTCGCCCTTAATGTTTATCAACCCATAGGATGGTTCATTTTGCTTGCGGTTGGCTGCCGGCCAGGGCATCCTGGCGCCCATGACGCGCAAGCTGGGCGCGGAACATCGTGGGGCCATTGCCCCCGGACGGAGCCGGGGCGGTCGGCGGGCGAAGTCCGGCCGGGCGCCGGCCGGAGGGCCCCCAAATTCCGGCGGAAACCCGGGGCACGAGGATTGGCTTTCGTTCGCCAGCCCTCCGCCGCGGCGGTGGCAGAAGGTTAACAAACCTCAAAAACGAACCATCCTATGGGTGACCCCTTTCTCGGAGCGCGGCGTTCACGCCGCTTCAACGTGCCAATGCGGGCGATCCCCGGAATTTCGGGAATCATCTGCGCTGTCCACCTCGAAGCGGCATAAATGCCGCGCTCCGGCGGCGGGGCCGTTCCCCGCCAGCGCAATCAGCGCGAACACAGCGGGCTTGGCGAATGCCGGATGGCAAAGCCGGTTGAAAAAATGGCGCATGCCTTTTCTGCTACGCCCATTGACGTTTCACGCCAATCCGAAAAGCATGACGATTGCAACACAGGTGACGCCCGGCGGGTGCAGCCCGCAGCCCCCTGCCCGCCTCACTTCACCAACCGGTAGAAGACCGGGCCGGCGTTGCCCGGCGACAGGGTGACCTGCCATTGGTTGCTGATGATTTGCGGTCCGGGAGACGTGACGTTCAGCCAGCCACCCGACAGCAGGTTCGTGCAGGACTGGAGGGTGTAGCCCGCGGACGCCAGCGGCCAGGAAAAGGTCTGCCGGGGGCCCGCCAGGACCGTGCCGATCGGCGGGCGGTTGGTGCTTAACAACTGGCCGGGGCCCAGCGCCGCGGTGGCGGCAATCTCCGCGGCGGACAGCCCGGCATTGTAAATGCGGAACTCGTCCAGCGAGCCGTTCAGGCATGGATCCGCATACTGCGATTTGCCAAGGTAATCGTTGGCGCCGGGGCCCAGGCTCGCCGGGGTGATGGTCAGGCCCGAGTTGGTTCCCACGGCCGCGCCGTCCAGGGAAAGCACGCCGGTTCTCCCATTTAGAGTGACCGCCACCTGGTGCCAGACGCCCGTGGTCAGGGTGGAATTACAGTTGATCTGTTGTTCCGCGCCGGACCCATTGGTGGTGATGGCAAACCGCAACGTGCCCGTGACGCCGTTCTGCGGGGTCAGGTACATGTTGGTGGTCGTGTTGTTGCCAAAGTCAAAAATCCGGCTCCAATTGGTGCTTGAAGTAAGATTCACCCAGGCCAGCACCGTGAAGTTGGTCAATGGACTGACGATGCCCGGGGGCAGGCTCACATATTGCTGCGCCGCGGCCGACAGGATCAGATGTCCGCCGCCGATCGTGCCGCCGTTGGGCAGCGTCCCGGTCCAAACCGGCCCCCCCACCGAGTCGGCGACATTGCTGCCGCTGGTCTCACTGAAACTATGGCGGTGAACCAGGGATCCCAGGGTGGGCGACACCGTCGTCGCGGCCGCCTGCGCGCTGTCCGGGGTTTCGCCGCCGGCCTCCACCGCGCTGACCACATAGTAATAACTGGTGCCGCCGGCCAGCCCGCCATCCTGATGGTTCGTGGCCGTCACGCCGCCGGCAACGACGGCATAGGGACCGCCATTGGTGAGCGAGCGTTTCACGTTGTAGGCGGTCGCATTGGTGAGGGCGTTGCAGACCAGGTTGATTTGACCGGTGGGGACGGCCGTGGCGGACAGGCCCCCCGGCACCAAGCCTTGCGCCAGCAGCCAGCCCGGCGCCGTCACGTTGTCGAACGCGGCCGTGCAGGACAACGCATTATTATGGCTGGTCAGCGCCAGCCCAATGAAGGCGGTGGACGCCATGGCGAACGTCGCGGTTCCCTGGGGCGTCCAGGTTACGCCGTCCGGAGAACGGTAACCGGTGAACGTATTGCCGCTCCGCACCAGTTTGACCCAGTAAGGCGTGGTCAGGCCGGCGGCGGGGGTGTTGACCGTGGCGCCGCCGGTGCCCGACCGGGTTTGCCACGTCACGCCGTTGCCCGGCGTCACCGCGATCAAGGCGTTGGCCGCATTGGCCGCCAGGCTCTCGCGGATCATGACCCCGGCTTTGGACCACGGATCCGTATTCTGAACGGAAGGCACCCGGGCAACGATGGTGGCATTGCCGGTCACGGGCACATAAACGAATTGGAAGGCGTCGGCCGTATTCCAGATGTCGCCCCCGGACCCGGTCACGGTGAAGACGCCGTTGCTTAAACTGGCGCCGCCGTTCACCCCCACCGACCCGACATCCTGCGACAGCCAGGGGAAAGACAGGTTCACCCCGTCGAGGCCCATGAACGGGATGACATAGGCCGCGTTTAAGTTCGCGTCCGTGCCGTGTGGGCCGTTGTACTCGGACCAGGCGTCGAGCGCCGGGGCGCCGGAGGAACCCGGCCAGATTTGGTGTGTCCATTGGTGGCTGGCAAAGGTCACGGTCGTGCTGAACGTCGCATTGGTGCTTAAACCCAGGACATCGGTCCATTGCTTGATGGCTTCGATCTGGTTGTTGTAGTTGATGGTGCCATCCGCCATGCCGTGCCATAGTTGG
>Ga0302320_10010789_pt1 | contig 19432 bp, 8 predicted proteins | sample Bog_T0_3_FD_202130 | JGI IMG/M metagenome (GOLD analysis project Ga0302320, IMG submission 202130) | Peat permafrost microbial communities from Stordalen Mire near Abisko, Sweden - Bog_T0_3 | ecosystem: Environmental > Terrestrial > Soil > Wetlands > Peat | place: Sweden: Abisko, Stordalen Mire... | reverse complement strand
TGGATTGATGTCAACCGTAATTGGCAATGTCACATTGGACAAAGACAAAGAAAAACTGGCATTCCAATTCGCATATGTTGCAGTCGGCGAGCCATAGACAAAGCTTGCCGGCAAATCGTTGATGTAATCCTGCCCGATTTGCAAACTCCCGGTGCTGCCAGCACCTCCCGTAACCACAACATCCGCGTCTGATATGAATGCCCAATAATATGTCTTGCCGCCGATGACCGGAATCGGGGCAGCGAAAGCAAATTCAACTGGTCCGGCAGCCGCGTTGGCAACAGGGACAGATGCGATGACAAGCGCCCCTGGGGAACCGGCTGGACCGCTATTGTCATACAACGCCGCTATGATATTTCCGGTTGACGCTGCGCCGAGGACAATGGACAAAGACCAGAAATACCCGTCATTTTTCGGCACCAACACGGAACCGGAGAGATAGGCGTATCCCGTTGGCAAAGTGATGGTTTGTGTCGTGGCGCCAACGGACACCGTGAACAATTGCGGAGGAGTGTCCCGCAATAACCCTTGACCATCAACAATGGTTCCCTTGAAATCCAATCCAAGCAAATCCTGAACGGGTTGTCCTCCATCGTAATATTGACCAATGCGGTCAATGATGGTTCCAATGCCGGTCTCATAGGAATTGTCAAAGCCGCCCTGGTCCAACGACGAGCCGGCAAAGCCACCGCTCTGGACTTGTCCCGTAACCCGGTCAAACTTGAGTGTTGTCTTGATATGCCGTACGGGAGAAATTGGGGAATTGTATACACTGTACCAGTCCAGCCATGGATTCTGCACCTGAAGAATTGTCTGATCGGTGAGGTTGGCAATGTCAAGTGCACGATATTTTCCGATCCCCGGATCAAAATACGAGGGGTTGTCAAAATCTGTTGCATGCACAGGAGCAATATCAATACCGGCAGAGTACTGCTCTTCATAGTCGCGAATTTTAACGTGGTATGGTTTTATCTCATTGACATAGTCGGTCAGGTCAGTGGCAAGATCGCCGGTTGTCTGAATACCGGATTGCGTCAGTGGCACCGCATAACCCGCAACTGTCATAAACGAAGTCTTGAATGCCCAGTCAACATCGTTTTGTTGGGTATGCACAAACGTGACAAGATTGAACAGGATTTCATTCAGTTCGATGCCTTCCAACAAACCGCCATGCAACAAAGTTTGGACGAGAACGCGCATTTCCCACGCTCCGTCCCTTGTTGCAATATTGAGATCAGGCGTGATGCTTTCATCATACCCTCCAACATCAAAACCATCATTTTCCGCGCCGTAGTTATCCGGAATCAACTGTGTGTTGTGTGGTACCAGCGACGTTTTATAGAAATTGTTGCTCAAAGCGATGGTGGCATTTTGCCGCGCAACGATAGTCCAGCCATTCGGCACGCCATTGACCGCAATGGTCGAATCATAGGCGGTCCATAGCCATCCGCCGCCACTTGGATTGGTAATCAGCACGAAAAGATTTGACGGGGACACACCTTCAATACGATCCCGCGTTGCGGTGTTTGGATATTGCACGATCGGTGAATTGGCTGCGGAATAGCTTACGGTATTGCCAGAAATAGATATATTTTGTGCATACCAGTCTGCTGTGCGGTAGAAATCAGTCGTGTCGTAAGCCTGAACTCGGTACAGCACAAATCCATAGGCATCGGCTTGGTCGCTGTCCGGTAAATAAGTGTAAATTGTCCAAAAACCGTTGGCTGTTTCGTCGCTCTGCACAAACACCCTGGCACCAACGGTATAGGACGTGGCTTGCAGGTTCCGGTCGGTGTAGTTGTCAACCGTAATGTCGTATGCGTGTGCAAGGGTAAATAACTGTCCGGCGTTTTCAATCAGTGTTTCCAAGTTGTTTGAGTTATCAATAGCCGTTTGTAACGCAAGTTGTGCGTTGAATTTCCAAATACTCCAGAATGGCTTGGTGGTATTGGTTCCGTCAATCAGAACCTGAAGTGCCGGCGCAGCGGAAGTTGTTGCATTCTGGATTGCCTCCTGAAATAACGGAGTCACAATCAGCCGGTCGCGTTCCTGCACCGAATGAACTGTAACGTCGAATACTTTCGGTGGTGGTTCAAGGCAATAGGACTGGTCGGGACGGAACCAGCACAAATCCTGCTGGATTGGCTCGGAGCGTGCCAACGTTGCCACGCCAGCGGCGCGGGTGAATACCACCGTATCGGTAGCCAGTATTTGATTGACGATGCCAACAAAGTTGCGCCGCGCATTGAGCAAACCACCGTTGGCGCTGTACGTGTTGGCGACCGAAAACAAACCCTGCCCCGGAAAAATACCGGTATTGCGGAGAACACTCAGGGAGGGGTCTGGCACCAGTTCCATTTTGTCGTTGAATCCCGCCAAGCTGTCGCGGAAATGGCGCCACAGCCAGTCAGGAGGCACTGCGGTGGCATCATTCTGTCTCAGCAGCACCCATTCATCATGACCATTGCCTTCAATGCCCGTGCTGATCTCAATGGTGAGCGCGGTGTCCGTGTCGTTCAGGAATTGCGCAATGCCACTGACCAACAGTCCATCCGGAATGAACGGCGCAATCCACGGCGTGTCGCTGAAAGACGGATTGGTCAGCAAATTGGCAACCGTCGCGATGGCGGTCCTACGGAAAGGCACCCCGGTGGGTATGGTGGTGCGTCCTGATACCCAGAAATAATATACTGTTCGTTCTTTTCCAAGAGCAATATTGTAAATGGTTTCTTCAACCCATGACGGTGTGTTTGCCTGATAAACCGTGCCTGTATAAGCTCCGGTGGTGTCGGAAGTTTGCACGGCTGTCCAGTCCGCCGGACTGACATCGCTCTGGACCCATTCGTAGATATCGATCGACGTATTGGGAGCAATCTGTGCCCAGTTGATTGATCGGTAATTGATTTCGGCGATATCACGTGTGGCGGATGCGCCAAGGATATCGGTGTAAGGATCAAGATAGCGCACTGTGGACATGTTCCACCACACGCGCCCAACCTGTGTCTGACCCCATGAGGTTTGCGGTGATGTGCCGCCGTAACCGCCATTGTAAGCGGCTGGGTCATAGTCAAGGCGGTAATCAATTTCGCGTGCCGCAACGCCTGGAAAGGCGCCTGCCAGGGGGTCAATTAAGGTCAAGTCATTGATAACCGGTTGATCAGAAAACATTTTGTTGCCGCTGATGGTCGCGCCAACCGCATATGCCATGCTTGTGACAATGGCGTCTGGCGCCATATGATCAGGCTGGTTGCGAACTGGAGTCCACAGCGAATTCTGCCACGACAGGACTGTCCATCGTCCGGTGCCGTCATCATCAACCCAAACCAAATCGCCGGTGCTCCAGATGTTTGGGCTGGCGTCCAAGGTTCCGATAAGCGGAAAACGTACACTACGAAAAATCCTGGCATGGGGCGCTGTGGTTTTGGTATTGATGATAAAACTGTATCCTTGAATACTGTCCGCATCCACTTCAATCCAATTGCCGGCTGTGTTGATTGTGATGATGGTCTGCACGCCGATCAGGTCAGCCATTGAATAGGTTAAGCCGTCGAACACCACCATGTTTCCGACATCTGCCTGGGTAAGACCCATTGGCTTGGCAAAATAGACCCGCACGCCATTGAGCGGCGTGGCATCGGTATAGGCGCCGCTGGTAATTTCCGCCTGCGTTATTACCTGCGTCACAGTGTTTGGTTGTGTACCAAGCTCAAAAACCCGCCAGACATCCCAGGTATTGACCGCATTGCAGTAAATCCAAACCCTGTCCATGGTCTGGAATGGCGACAGTCCGGCTGCATATGCCATGCTGTGATAACCGGCGAGATCGGACGGCAGGAATGACGTTACCTGCACATCGTTGATTCTCACCGGTCCCGCTGTCGGCACTGCCAGGGGAAGATTGTCTTCCCTTACCGGAAATGGATAGCGTTTTGTGGGGGTGTCAAGCCAGCGTTGGTCTCCGGGCGGTATGACAATCCAATCATCCGGTGAGTTGGCAATTTGGGAAAATTTAATGACTTGCGGGTCGCGCATGACGTTGATCTGTTGCAGCATCATGGTGAGGCGTGGATTCAGGGGAACGCCGAAGCGGGACAGGCGGAACGCCCATTCCTCCAGGAATGCGATGTTGGAATCGGCATTGACGCGCTGGCTGCGCAGCAATTTGTCAAAGACGCCGGGTGAACCCTTTGCCTGTATCATCCCCTGATAGAATTCAAACTGCTGGGTATCGGACAGCAGCATGTCTTTCATATAGGACCGCGCCTGATACCCGATAACGTGGCGTGCATGGTCGCGGAACACCATCCGGTCGGATTGTTCGATGTCAAATGCCAGCCGCACGTCCTCAACGTTTTTGTCAAACGAAGGAACAAGCTGTGAACCGACAAGAAGATAGCCGGGCGCGTCAAGGCGTCCCGTCCAGTTTCTGGTGCGGTTGCCAATCAGGCGAAGCCGTGCCTGCCGCATATTGTAGAGCGGAAGATATATTACGTCATTGAAAATGGAGACATTGGCGAACACCAGTGCGTGCTCCACGTCAGAAATGTCAAGACGTGCGCAATAGATATCGGCGTTCGAGGCTTCGATTGTAACGTTGCCATCAAGCCGCGTGACGCTTGCGGCACGACTGCCAATCGGATGCCCGGAACGGTCGAGCAAACCGAAAAACCCGGTAAAGGCATCTTCGACGTTCAGCACGGTGCCCGTGGCACTGCTGAAATTCAATTGCGCGGCGCCGGGTGAGAGGGAAATGAAGCTGCCTGAAGCCCACGGTGCCTGTGACCACACCAGAAATTCAAAAGCCGCTGATGACCAATCCAGGACGGTGCCGGTGGTCGGATTGATGGACGTGAATGTCCAGCCACGGCTGACCAGCCACCGTTCCCAGCCAAGCAGAAAATCCCCAACCTGCTGCAAGCTGGTGAATACCGTGCCGTAGGCATATGATACGGTTATCGGTTTTCCGGTGAGATAGGTGACGATCCTTGGCGCGGGGGTGGACGCAACGCCATAAAGCGTCCAATAGGAAACCTCAAAAATGTTGCCGCTCGTATGCGAGCGTGTGCATTCATAATTTGAACCCTGATAGGTTGCCAGACTGCCCATCTGATAATATACATTTGAATGCCATAGGGTTATTACCGGCTCGGGTGTGGTCGCAAGGGAGATGACCCCCCTTGGGCTATAAATATTTGGCGGAATCACGGTAAAGAACGGATTTTTGTTGTCGTATCCAACAACCCGGTATCCCTGTCCGGTCCATTCAATAATGACACCGCTATAAACCTCGGTATCGGTGACCGGACTATTATAGAGAATAATGCTGGTATCTTCAGCAGGCAGCAAACCGAAACTATCCGCCACGGCGGAAATGCTGTCAGCCGAAATGAAGCTTGCCATTTGATGGATTAGGCGAACACCAATACCGCGCACGGCATTGCCCAGAACCGAAGGGGACTGTCCTGCGTGGATCAGGCTGTCAGATAACCATTGCTGAATGCCAGCGACGACCGCCCTTGTTCCATCGGTTTGTATTTCGCCATGAATGTAATCTGAAGCATTTGATGGACGATTGTATGTTATAAAATCAATCCACTGGTCGCCCATCCAACCGACTTTGTTATAATAAGATCCAGTAAGAGTGTTTAAGACATAATTGTTCCAGTTGGTGTCAACCAATCTTACCGGTTTCATCAAAAAAGCAATTTGTGCCAAAGCAAACCGATAAGCCGGCGTGTTAATCCAGATGTTTTCCGCCGGACCATGATCGCCGGGCATCCATGGTGCCGAAGCCTGTTGATAAACCGGGGCACGCGGAACAATATGCGCTGCCAGCGGATCAAGCAAGTTGCCGTTTGCGTCAACCGGAATGACAGCGGAGAGACCGGGACGGGCATATCTCGGGTCAATCCCGGCATGCGTTCCCTGTCTGATTAAACCGAGTTCCAGGTCACTCCACAACTTGACATTGATCGCAGACCACGACGTGGTATACTGGTCCGCCCACCATGAAGGTTCATCGGTGAAACCAAGCATTTCCCATGGCGCTGTGTGGGGGTGGTCGGTGTCATAGTACCAGCGGTAGATCGCCCGCCAATTGCCGGGCAGGAGATTGCCCTGACGGTCGGGAACACCGTGAAAGTTCCAAGTGAATGGATTTCCCTGGTCATAACCGGTATTGGTGCGGTAGTCGTAGTGTCCAATTTCTGCCCAGAGCAGAAAACTGGGCGCCAGCATCCGGTTGATTTCGCCGAGCGTGTAGCCATTGGCATTCTGCTGGAAGCGTCCGCCACGCCATGCCGCGAGGTCGAAATCCGGACGGGCTTCCGGATCGAAATTGCCGGCGAGATGGCTGGGGATATTGTTGTAAATTGCCATTTCCAGCGCCAGGAACACATCGTCACGCCAATCACCGAAGGCTGGCGTCAGACTGCCGTCATGTCCACGGATCATCCTCACAGGGCTTGCATAGGTGGTGTCGATGACTTTTCCTGGCAAACAGGCAGGCAGCACGCCAAGGAAAGTTGGTGTCGGGGGAATGAAATAATTCGCGCCGCCCATCGTGCTGAGGGCAAATGGCGACCCGGCAGTTTTTGCCAGGGTCAGTGACGAAAACGCGGCAGCAATCCAATCCGATGGCGGCTGCGTATCGAGCACCACGCCACGGTTGCTCAAATCGACCAGCTTGCGTGAAAACTGGTTTCTCGTTCTGGTATATTCCTGGTCAGCATAACGCACTGCATTTGGATAATCGAAAGCTGAATTTGATGCCAACAGCATCGTCTTCAGCAATGCCGTGCGGTGCTGGAGAATTTCAGTGCCAAGTGTCAGGTCACGCGCGCCGTCGCGCCAGTTGTTGCCGCCAAACAGCGAGCCGGCAAATCCTATCTGGTCCTGCATCAAATTATTGAAGTGGGTGGACCATTCACTGCGTGAAAGAAACGTCACGTCATCGCATAACGGATTGGCTTGCAGGTTGGATGGGATTTCGTACAGGTTCGGCGTGTCATAATCAAGTATTGTAACCACCTGTTGGGCCAACCCAGCGCCGCGTCGCCACAACGAACTTGTCGCAAATTCCCTGACGCCATAGATGCCATAGCAATACAAACCCGTCAAAGGACCATTATTGCAATTGTACATGACAACAACGGCGTCGTTCTCGAAAACAATATAGCCATTCTGGTCATAGGTGACGGTCCTTTGCAGGACGGGATCGGGCACCATTCCGGTTCCTGGCGCATAGCCAAAAATCCGGTTGCCGGCAAAATCACTTCCCGGATACCGTGTCGGGTCTGACAAAGCGACGCCAACCGGCTCGATATCATACAGCATGAACAGCGGGTCAACGCTTTCATTCCAGGCTTGTGCCGGTACCCAGGATGTGCCATTGAACCACAGTTCCGCCGACGCGCCAAGTCCGGTTGCCTGAACCGTCATGGCAAAACTTGTGGCGTCCCAAGCAGGTATTTCTTCCCAGGAAACGGCATCCCAGCCATCCGCAATGAGGTAACCGGTTGGTGGCATCGCTGCTACGATATCCCCCGTCTGTGTCGGTGGCTGGGGTACCAACGTTATCGTATCGTCTGCCGCGTCCCATATCGAAGGGAGGTCAAAGGTACCATCATCCCAGCCGGTATAGCTTCCTGCCGACGTGACAAGGTATATCTGGTTGTTCATCGAAGGCGTGTCCGGTGATGTCTGTGCCACCAGCAGCCGCATTCCGTCCACCAGCACCACGCCATTGTCCACGGACACCAGTCCCGATGGCTTTCCGTTGATGGCGGAGACGCTGATTGGTCCGGTGCCAGCCAGGATTGCCTGTGCGCCGGTCAGCAGGCAGTCAACCGCCGGCAGACGGATATAACCATAATTATACAGCGCAATGTCCCGGATGAATTCAATGATGGGGCGTGTTGCCTGTCGGGAGGCAAATTGCTGCCCGGACCACGCATACGTGTCGTGATGTACCCAATTATTGCGAATGGACCACTCGTTGACGTCCTGTGACGACCGGTCCACGGTGACATATTGTGCCGCAAACCCACGGATCATACTGGTGTCCGGTGTGAGCCTTATGGATTGCCCGACGCCATCGACAAAATAGACATTGGAATTGTCGTTATCCCACGGCCATGTTTCCCATGGGCTTATGTCCCAGGCGCCAATGCCACTTAACGCCGATTCGTCCAGCAGCCGGACCCGCATGGTTGAAGAAAGCAGCGGAACGGCAATGATGGCGACATCCGTTGGGTAAGCAACGCCATCATAGGTGGCTGCACGCAATCCAACCAATGTAACAACGTCAATGCGGTCTGGAGCAGTCTCGTTATTGCCGGCTGATGGCACGGCAGCTATTATGACGGTACCGTTGGCAATGGTGAATTTGACCGCCTGTTGATTGACAAACACGACAATTGTGCTGTTGGCTCCGGCTGGCATGGTCAGAGGATAAATGGCAAAGCTTGTGGTGACACCGTCGCCATAATAAGTGTTCATGTGGCTTACCATGCCAGTCAGCGGAAATGTCACCTGACCGGACATGGCGTGTGCCAGATCTGCCAGACGCGTCGTCAACACGACAGTACCAACGGCTGGAGCGGCGGCAAGTAGCAAAGATTTTCCGTCTGGTGATACGGCAAATGGCACCGGGAGATCGTCAACGTATGCGCCCGGCGTTTCCTGGCTGGACGCAATGCCCGCAATGGCCAATGGCATGGCAAAACTGATTGTGACACCGTCTCCGATATAACTGTTGACTGGCGAGGATATGGTCAGGATGGGAAGGTCATCGGGTCCGGTTTCATCGCCAAACCAGCTATATTGTTGGTAGTTCGTCAGTTTCTCAATATCAATTGGCGGTGCCCAGGTATAGAACTCGGTATCGAACAGCCGGGAATTGTCGGCTGTCACGCCGCCCTCGGCAGCCAGGTAAGATATTAGATCAGGATAAGTCAGGGCTTGTGTCAGGGTGCCGGCGGTATTATAGGTGACCATGCCCGGCTCAAGTTGATAAAACCCTCTGGAATCGGTTGGCTCGTTGATATAAAAATCGGTTATTATGTTATTGTACGCTGCAAGTTCACCAATATATCCATTGATTTGCTCGGCTGTTCCAGGCTGAAAAACCTGATCAACGGTTGCGCCAAAGAATTTGACAATTGCGGCAGTTTGATTGACGACCGGTAATTGGGACGAAAGATGGCGGCCGGTCATTGACTGATTCTCAGGTTGGTTGGTGTATTGGAGTCAACAATAACGACATTTGACACCTGCGCGGTGGAAATAAAGATTTCATCAACGCCACTGGGGATTTCAAATCCATCACCGAACGAGCTTGCTTGATTTAGTGGAACCGGAACGATGCTGGATATATTGGTGGCAAGTTGGATGTGAATATAGGCGCACAATTCCGACCAATAGAAGGTGTCACCGAAATCCCAATTCGTGACCGCAAAATACGCATTGATGGCGTTTACGATTGACGTTTGAATCTGTCCATTGCTCATGGCTGCATTCGGTGCTGCCACCACCTTGAATTGCATTTGTAGCGTTGAACTGGCACCTACGCCGAACAGGAATTTATATCTGACCGGACGCCAAATGATGGCGTCCGAAAACATGCGGTAAGTCTCCATTCCGCTAAACGCCACGCTCAAATCCAACTCAGTGGGTGGCGATGGAATCGTTGCCGCTGTTCCGCCATTGGCAATCCATTGCCGTACGGCGGCATCGTACGAATAGGTAAGAACAAATATATCGTTTATGTTTTGGCTGGACGGATCAAGTCTGTGGCTGCTCGGCGCGTAGTGTTTCCAGTGGAAAGCGATTTGGTCACCATATGGATTCGTGACGGCGCCTGTCGCGGATGTCCAGGACGCCGCGATATTTGGTCCACGACCAAATCTGTAGCAGTAATTGCCACTAAAATCCTGCACCCACCCAGTGCTGGTATACATCCAGAATGAAAAATTGCTGAAAGCGCTGCTGCCCGCAACCACGAAGGCTTCGGTCAGCAGGGCGGGGGGTGGTGATGCCAATAGTATGGCTTCCGTGTCAAAACCAATTACTGAATAGGTTGGATAGTCATTTTCATCGGCGCCCTGCGCCCAAAACAGATAGCAATCAGTTGCGGTATTGGAAACCACCCGGTAAAACGTGTCCGGGTCATCCGGACAACCATCGGCATTGGAATCGGTGAACACGACCGTGGTGCGACGCGGTTCCGGTGCGCCATCAAGGTAGGTCCAAATTTCATCAATGGTGAAATCGTAATCACGACGCAATGCCTTGCCTGCTGGATCATTGAGATTTTCGTTGATTTTCATCACCCGCACGAGGTCCATTGACGCTGCTCCGCTGTGTTCGTCAATGGCTCGGGTGCCATTGTCAAACCATTCAACAGTTGTGATGGACTCAAACACATAACGCAAACCGCGTGACGTAATTTGCCAGAGTTGGGAAAAATAGTTGCACGTCAGCATAAGAATGGAACTCATTACCGGGGCACCAAGGGCGGTCGCCGCCGGTCCGACATTCCAGCCGCCGGTACCATAATTATACGAAAGCGAAAATGACAGTTTCAGTGAAATGTAGTGCTGAATTGCAGTGACCGCCGCCATGGGCAACGTAGACGCATAGGCTGGCAGGATTGCCGCCACAACGGAACCGGTAGCGATCGGTTCCGCCAACGTGACCGGTCCGGCTGTGTTGGTGGCTGCCGCGACGTTGATGGCATTGGACACTGCTGCCACTGCCACCCATTGATATTTTCCGGTTGGCAACAGGAACCGTATCATGGCGCCTTCGACAACAAGCACGGAATTGAGGTTGAACCAGCCAGTGCTGCTGTACAGGCTCGCTTGTGATTCGGTCCAAGTCATCCCGTCCGGGACAGTCACCGTCCCGACGGGGTAGGCGCCCCCGACAAACTCCGCCGCAGGCGCCGGGACGGAGCCCGTCACCGTCACCGTCCCGGCTGCCGAAACGGCCTCGCCGGGTAGGGAGAGCGGCGACATGGCCCACGCGACACAGTCGCTGGAAAACGCCGCCTGTTGCGTCGGGCCACCGACCACAACCGTGATGCCGTTTCCGGCCGCGCCCTGGTTCCACACAAAGTGCATGGGGGATGTGTCGGCCGGCCCCGGCAAATTCGGAATCGTGCCTTGCAGCGTCCATGTGAGCCCGTCAGGCGACGTTGCAACGTCGCAGGCGAACAGGGCTTCCGGTATCGGACCCGGTGACGGGTAGCTGTTTATCGGTTGTAGCAGGGCAACAAACTGGCCGTTTCCGAACGTCACGGCATTCGGGCGCGAGAATTCCGGCAAACTGCCTTCAGTCCAAGCGAACCCGTCGGTTGACGTCCAGGTCTGCGCAAGGCCCGCGCTGGCCGCCACGAAACGCCCGTTGCCATATGCCACGCTGTCCCATATGGCGTGGAACCATGAAGGCTTTGCGATATGCGTCCAGACAGCGCCATCCGGCGAAGTGTACAGGCCGCCGCCGGTTTCGTTGACGACGAACAGGCCAGCGCCGAACGCCATGGCGGAGCCTTCAACCTGAAATGCAAGCGCATGGGAAGTCCAGACCGTCCCGTTCGTGGAGGTCAACGAGTGGGATTGCCCGATGACGACGTAGACTCCGTTGCCATAAACGGCATTCAGCCATGTATCGGAAGTGCCGCCCAGCCAAAGCGGGGACCACCACAGTCCGTTCGCGCATTTTGCGCATGTGGTCACCGGCTCGGCGAAGAACGCGAACCAATATCCGTTGGCAAAAGCCACCGAGGTAAACGAAGCGCCCGGCAGATACCCCACCGTCCAGGTGGCACCGTCCGGAGAGACCGCTGTCATGCTGCACGCGTAGGGAAAAGCGTATGGCGTGACGGCGCAGAATATCCCCCCGCCAAACGAAATCCCGGTCCAATATGCCATCGGAATCTGCGGCACCACGGGGGACGGAATCTGCGGCACCACGGGGGACGGAATCTGCGGCACCACGGGGGACGCCACACCTCCCGGAGGAAATGTAATGGCGCCGCCAAGGACGCCGGTCATCATAATGTCCTGCACACTGTTGACAGCTTCGGTTGAATTTAGTGCCGGCTGAATGTAACCTTCGATAATCTCTGATGGCGTCAGATTCATCGTGGTATACACCTCGGTGTACACATCCGCCGTTTCACGAAACAGAATTCCGTCATCGGCAAAAACACTGAGGTCTTGATAGGTTCCGGTTGGATCGTGCAAATCGATATAGCGGGACTGACCGGAATAGACCCGGTTGACCGCTTTAATTTTGACTGCGAGGTTGGTTTGTAACGGAAAAGTATTATAATCTTCGCCGGATACCATACGGTTTTGTGTTGCATAGACCATTGGCGCCCGCAGCCTGATTTGCTCAATGGTTTCGGCTGGGGTTGCGTTGGATACCGCTGATTGCAGTGAGAATGTCAGGAATAGTTTCTTGCTGACGCCATGTGGATTGGTGAATGATATCTGTTGCTGCACACTGTCGATATCGAGGGGGTTGATGGTATATGACAGCCCATTGGAAATGCGATAGGTCACTGACAGCAGTCCGGTGGGGGCATTGCCGAACAATCCGTCAGAGAACCGGATGCTGATGGCATCACTGTCTCGCGTCAGCACGGAAAAAATATTCCGTTTGTTGAGTGGCAGCGCATTGTAGGTGATGTTCGAGTCAAGCATCACCGGAACCTGCGTCCAGTTTGTCAGCACCGCGTTTGAGTCACTGACGGTTTGCACCCAAACGTCTGTGTTGTTAACGTTGGTGCTGGTAATGTCAATTATTTGGTTTTGGACTGGATATGGCAACGAGAAAATGTTTTGTCTTGTTGATCCCTGTTTGAACAGCATAAAGAAACCGGTATTGGCGCTGGCGTTGCCTTGCCCATCGGAGAGATAATAGAACTGGAATGCGTTTGTCGGGTCAGGCACGCGTTCCCAGACGGTTCCGGCATCAGTGAAGTCACCATTGCAGATTTCAAAATCCATGGGCGTCCCCGCAACTATTGAGCTAAAACCAAAGCTGTTTGCCGCCGAGTATGAGTTTAACCGGTAAAGCTGTGTGGCGATGCCTGCCACGGTGCCTTGTTTCAAGGGCACGCCATAAGGATTGGTGGTGACGAACGCGTTGTTGAGGATGTCGGTGAATTGTTCCTGCCAATTGGTATTGTTCGGGTCATTCCAGACCACGGTGGTCGAGTTCAGGTTGGTGCCGAAGCTGTCCAGCACGTCGTCATCGGTGGAGATGGCGACAATTTTCGCCACACCTGCGGATGTCTGGTTGCGGGCTGGGTTATAGGACAGGAATCTGGCAAGTCGGAGAATGCTTTCACGCGCTTCGGCGACCTCAAGGAAATTTTCACGTACTGAGATGTCGGTTTTGAAGGCAAGTGTCCCGGCAAGCCATGACAGGAGATCGATAATTGCAACGAACTCGGACTGGATGATCCAGTCGTTGAAATCCTCTGGATAGTTTTGTTGGATATAAGTGCGCAGTGCCTGATTGATGGTTATTGGATCAGATGCATTGAAATTGATTTGGGTGAACGCCTGATACAGGACTTTCCAGTCCCCACCGCAGAATAGTTCGCTTTGCCGGCTGCTAATAGACATAATTATTGACCTTGGCTGCCGGAGAAATATGCCGTCTGAGCGTCTTCGAAAGTGACCGTAAAGGTATTATAGACATTAAACGGCACATAAAATAATTGGAATTCGATTATGATGCCATTCTGTATGGTATACACGGTGATGCTTTGAACATTGACGCGGGAGTCGGATTCGCATATGCGGGTAGCTTCCGCTATAATCTGGTCATGCAGGATCGGCGTCATGGGTTCCATGAAATAGTCCCAGATAGCGCAGCCCCAATCGGGACGCATGACGCGTTCGCCGACCCGCGTGTTGAAGGCAAAAAGCAGGTCGGCGGTGACCAAGTCGGCATCATAGACTTTGGACTTCCTGGTCAATGTCGTGTTTGTGCTATTGAACCCGACAAAGTACCAAGCCTTCGGAAACGTGATTGTGCCGGACATTACAAGGCTTTCGTGTTTCTTGTATTTATATCTGGCTTAAACAATCACTTTAATTCATTCAACAAAATACCTCAGGCGGCATAGGGAAAAATAGTGTCACGGCGAATGTGCCGCTCCAGTGCCGCCATACTCGACAACCACAAACTGCCCCGTTGCTATTGGTCACAGTGACAAAGTTACTACCGCTGCCCGCAACCCTCCACCGGTATTAGAAACTCGGCAACGTTGCTGCTGTCCACGTCGAGCCGGGGACCGTTGGTACGCCGGCTGCCGCCAAAATAATATTTCCAATCATGCCATTGCCTTTCCAAGCACAAGACCGCGCCATGTGGCGCCACCATCAAAAGTGAAAAATCCCAAATCATCTATACCCGATGCGGTCAATGCCGGAGCGCCTGCACCCGATGCCCATTTGATGCCGGCCCACCACGTTATTGTGGCGCTGCCTCCGTTGGTCAGTTCGAGAATGAAGCTGCCGACTGTTCCGCTGGCTGGCACATTGGACACGGTGAGTGTTGTGGCACCTGATATGGTTTTGGTAAAAACGGCGCCTGTGTTGAGGTCGAGGTTGGCAGCAGCCATTGCCGTTTTCAACTCCTGAACCCGTGTCGCAGTGACTGTTCCGGTAATTGCCGCACCGCCTGTAGTCACGGTGAGCCCGGCGGCAACACTCAGTCCATTGGTGATGTTGACGATGCCGCTGCCCATTATCTGAAGGACTAGCGATCCAACCCCATTCGCCAGTCCAAGATCGGCATAGCTTGTACCGGAGGTTCGTCCCCGGATCAGCATGCCCCAATTGCCATCTGAATAGATTACACCTGGGTTCCAAACGCCATTAGAGATAGTCAATCCGGCGTTGGCAGACAGACTTGTGAAGGCGCCTGTTGACGGCGTTGTTGCACCGATTGCCGTGTTGTCGATCGTTCCGCCGTCAATATTGACGGTCGGTGCGGTCAAAGTACCAGTGAATGAAGCTGTTGTGCCCGCAAGTGCTCCAGCTAACGTAATCGTTGGCGCAGTAAGGGTCATGGACGAAATGGCATATCCCGAACGCCCAACTTGCAGGAATGCGTTTGACGCCGTATATGCGTCATTCACTAGCCGGAACTCTGCGTCTCCGGAACCGCCTGAGCAAAAATCAACTATTTTGCTATCCGTGCCAGCCGTTGTATTTTGTACGGATATGGACGCAAAGCCGGGATTCTTAGCGCCCAATCCATTGGCTGTTACGCCATTGGCTGTTACGCCATTGGCTGTTACGGTGCCGGAAAACGAGCCGGACGTGCCCGTCAACGCGCCACCTATCGTGAAGTTGCCGTTTGTCTGCCAGCCCGTTGTGCTGCCTTCAGTCTGCAATACCAATGGACTGCCTGCGGCGCCATATCCAAGATAGCCTTGCCTCACACCGGCTGCATTGAAAAAACCAATGTAGCCGGTGTTAACTGTACTGCCTGTGTTAACGTTTATATAACCAAGTGATGGCGTTGATACCGTCAGACCGGTTGCCGAAAGACTGGTAAATGCGCCACTTGACGGTGTGTTTGCGCCGATAGCGGTGCTGTCAATGCCTCCGTATGATATTAAGTTACCGCCATCACTCAGATGGAGAATTGTCGCGGAGTAAATGCTGTTGACAATCTCAAAGCCGCCATTGATAACGCGAATATATTTGTTTGGTGTGGTGCCGCCATTACCAACGAGTTTTATGCTAACGCCATTACCGTTGGATGGGGAGCTGACGGTCAGTGAGTTGATGTCCGCAGTACTTGGATCATTAATTGTAACTGTTCCATTGAACGTACCTGATGACGCCGTAACTGTTCCGGAGAACGCGCCGGTAAATGTCGCTGCTGTCACTGCACCAGAGAACGAGCCACTTCCCGTTGACGTGATTGGACCGGTGAAAACGTGCCCGCCACCCGCATAGTAATTAATGCTTCCTTGTCCGACAGTGGCGGAGCCACCGCTCGCTAGGATGCGTGCGTCATAATCGATGTTGTTTCCTGAGGAATGCCAGTCGATATAAGGCTGGTTGGCGACGCTGGTGCTGCCGAATTCAAAACCCTGCGTAGCTCCTGTGCCCGTCAACGCCCCGGCAAAAGTCAAGTTTCCAGAGAAAGTGCCAGTTGTTCCACTCAATGCTGCTGCGGTCACGGCACCGGAAAAAGAGCCGGTCGTGCCTGCAAGTGCTCCAGCTAACGTAATCGTTGGCGCAGTAAGGGTCATGAACGAAATGGCATATCCCGAACGCCCAACTCCCAGGAATGTGTTTGACGCCGTATATGCGTCATTCACTAGCCGGAACTCTGCGTTTCCGGAACCGTCTGAGCAAAAATCAACTATTTTGCTATCCGTGCCAGCCGTTATATTTTGTGCCCATATGGACGCAAAGCCGGGAGACTTAGCGCCCAATCCATTGGCTGTTACATTACTAGAGAAACCAGCCGCTGTCCCATTCAGCCAGCCGGTCAGTGTGCCACCAGCAAGAGCAAGATAATTCGATCCATTGGCTGGCGTAAAACCAAGTGCCGTTGTAACGTTACCAGAAGTCAGACCGTTATAGGAAGATGCCGTTATCGAACCGGTAAATGTGCCGCTCCCTGCCGAATATATATTTCCGGAGTTATCAATGATAAGTTTCGCTATTGACCCTGCTCCGGTGACGAAACTTACCACACCACCAGAGACCACATTTAAATCACTTCCGGTGACGTTAAAACCATATGAGCCGCCCCACAAATTAACGTGCCTTGATACATCGTTGAGTGATGATGCAACCGTACTGCCAAAATTAACTGCACTTGATAACGTTGCACCAGCGGCGGTCAAAGCGCCGGAAAAAGAGCCGGTCGTGCCTGCAATACCGTTTTTTACAATAAAATCAGTCATTGATAATTCCTTAAACTGTTTTCCTGCCAAACGAACATTCGCGGCATAGGGAGAAATACAGACTATTTAGCAGCTTCCAATAATGACCCACGATCTTTGTGTTTTTCAATTCTGATGTAGCTGGATTTACCCTTCCGTTTGCGTTCAATGCGCTTGCGATATCGCGGGTCGGCGAGAACCTTCGCCATACAGTTGCGTGTTTTTATATTTCCAATGCTTTCGTAATTATTTATCAGATACGTCTTATATCCCCGCCATTCATGGCGGGACCACGACGGACGTATCTCTTACAGTGTGAAAAACAATAAGTATCTCGGGGCACGGTGTTCCGCCTACGAGTTGCCCCGCCGTAAATGGCGGGGAGTGTCACCACAAAATGGCTTGACAAAAATAATTTTGGTGCTAAACCAACGGACAGAAGGAGATTTGATCATGTTCAGCGATGCAGAAGACCGCCTTATCGCCATCAACGAACGCCTGTACGAGATCATCGGGATGCTCGACTACGGCGAGCATGAGGCTGAACGCGACGAACTGGAGAAGGAATTGGCAGAATTAAACAACGAACGCGCACGCCTGGAATCTGAAATCGGCACTGACGATCTGATCGGCATGCCAGGATATTACGGCGGCGTGATGTAAATACCACAGCTAAGAGGAATATATCGGCATGAGCATTATCCGAGACTACATCACCATCATCGAGACCGGCTTCAAGAACCTTTTGATGGAGCTTGAGCTACTCGAATACGATCCTGTTCTGGTTCCTGCCATCAAACATCTACCCACCGGTAAAATCTTCCGTGGCAAGCCTGGACAATTCCATCATGATGTCGCGCAGGAAAATGGGCTGTACGGCGTCAATTGGAAATACCAACCCGATTTGCAGACTGGCTTCATCAACCATAAGGGACATTTCGTCAACCGTCAGCGGGCGTTGGACTACGCTGTGCAACACGATCTGCTGCATGACCGGGCGAAACAGTATCTGGCAACGGACGAAGCGCCGATGGAACTTGGCGCATCGTTTCTGAAAAAGAATCCTAGTTGACACTCTTGCTGCCCTTCGCGTCAGTGACCCCTCCATGAATGGAGGGGCTTGGTAGGAGCATTCTCCCGCCAGGCCCACGCTGACCAGGACAAGACAAGGAGGTTTAGCAAGCCTAGGAGATGTCAACGTTGGATGTGACGCACAAGACCTACGGACGGGTGCTTCCTCAGCCCGGCCCGTTGGAAGTCCGGACGGCAGACAAGCCGGGTCAGGCACGAAACGTGTCCGGGCAAACCGTGTCCACATTTTGTGGAGACGGGGAAGCGGTCGCAAAACGTGGGAGCAAGGGCCGCAAGGCCCGCGCGAACACCCCGCCGGCACCGTCTGCGAAGACGCTGTTTAACGGGGCCCACCACGAAGTCCAACATGTCCGAGGGGAGATGCCGTCCGGCGGGCAAAACGGCGTCTGGACTGCGGCAGGGAATTGGCTGGAAATGGTGCACTGCCATCCAGCGCGGAGATGGCTATGGTTATTCGACAACAAGAGCACCGCGCTGATGCGCGGTCCGCTATTCCTCCCGGCCCTGAAGGAATTGAAATCGCTGGCGGAAGATTTTTGAGACGTTCGTTAAACAACCTGTTGATCAAACGCGTGTTCCATGGCAAACTGGCGCTTCTTCCTTTGTAACCCAGGAAAGAACGTCACCATGTCATGTCACGTCGAACTGCGGGACTGGGCGGTCTCGAAGATGGTCCACCCAACCGCCTACACTTATCTTGCAATGTATGGCTCAGTGTCCAAGACCGGTTTCGTTTACACCGGTCCCAAAGGTTGGGAAACCATCTCCGACGCACTTCGCAGGGATGACCTTTCCGCCAATGATCTGCGCGACGGACTGGTGAAAAGCCTCGGCACTTTCGGAGCCAATCATTTCCTTCGCTTCGTCAAACTGTGCGGGCAAATGCCGGATTGGGACGAGATTCTGTCTGGCGCCAACCAACGCGTTCCTGACCTTTTCCGGCTAGATTCCGCCTCCGGTGTCGTGCTCCGCAAGACGCTTGCAGCGAAACTGAAGGAACAGTTCCACAACATCAAAAACGCAACAAACTCATCTTACCTCGACACCGATGCTTTTGCAATCTGGTGTCGGAGCCTCAATAACGCATTGCAGTTTGTGGATGATAACCTCCAGCCGAGACAGGTAATCATGTTCCTGTGCGATGCTATCAATACCTATGGACCGCCGATTATGAACGCCCGTAGTGTTACAGAAGCAGATGGCGAGTTAAAACTATTGACAACCCCCACTTCTCGCGATACAAACGTTTGTGACACACTCTGAAGAAAAGGTAGCGAATCATGATTAGAATAATATTCTCCAAGCTTCTCTCATCGGGTATCATCATCGTTTTTCTGCGCGGCGGAGACCCCTGCCTTCAGGCAGGGGAGGAGCCGCGTCTTTCTTGCTATGCATAACATCTCCATG
>Ga0302320_10010788_pt1 | contig 19432 bp, 16 predicted proteins | sample Bog_T0_3_FD_202130 | JGI IMG/M metagenome (GOLD analysis project Ga0302320, IMG submission 202130) | Peat permafrost microbial communities from Stordalen Mire near Abisko, Sweden - Bog_T0_3 | ecosystem: Environmental > Terrestrial > Soil > Wetlands > Peat | place: Sweden: Abisko, Stordalen Mire... | reverse complement strand
TCTCGCCCCTCCGGAATCCGGCGCCTGGCAGATTGATGCCACGGATATTTCCACCCGCGTCCTGGAGATCGCCAAGCAGGGCGTCTATGAAACCGACCGCCTCGCCGGCATCACCCCGGAAATGCTCCGGCACTATTTTCAAAAAGGGATGGGCCAGTGGGCGGGACATTTCCGCATCAAGGACACCATGCGCCAGCGCGTTTCCTTTCACCACGTGAACCTGCTGGAACCCAACTATCCGTTTTCCAAGCCGTTTCAGATTATTTTTTGCCGCAACGTGATGATTTATTTTGATCGTCCCACTCAGGAGCAGCTGGTCAGCTACCTCTCGCAACGGCTCGTGTCCGGCGGCTATCTCTTTGTCGGCCACTCCGAAAGCTTGAGCGGCGTGAAACACAATTTGAAGCTGGTTCAGCCGGCCATCTATCTCAAACCCTGAGCGCCGGCTGGAAAACCCTAAAGTATCCCCCGGAAATACCGATGAAAATGCCGTGACCTGCCGTCGCCGGAAAAAATGCGGCGGAAACCATCCGATCACAAAATTTACTTATGACTTCAGAACTAACGGAACGGAAAGCCGCCGGCTTGCAAAAGCTCGCCGGTAAATATCTTACCTTTACCCTCCAGGGCGAGTTCTACGGCATAGATGTCTTGAAGGTGCGCGAAATCATCCGCCTGACCACCATCACCGCGGTGCCCCAGATGCCGCCTTACATCCGTGGTGTCATTAATCTGCGCGGCAAGATTATTCCCGTCTTGGATCTGCGCCTGCGCTTCGAATTTGCCAATGCTGATAACACCGACCAGACCTGCATCGTCGTCGTCCAGGTGAAATTGCCCGATGGCAAGGCCACCCAGATGGGCCTCGTTGTGGACGGAGTCGAAGAAGTTATCAACATCGCTGATGCGGACATTGAAGAAACCCCCAGTTTCGGCGGCCAGATTTGCACGGATTTCATCATCGGCATCGCCAAGGTCAAAGGCTCCGTTAAAGCGCTCCTGGACATTGATGGCGTCGTGGGCGCGGATACGTTGAAAAGTTTGAAAAACGCCGCCGCCGCAGTCTGAGCTTCACCTTACAATCTACCTTCCCTTTCGATCACCGGCTATTTTGGCCGGTGATTTTTTCTCATCCATTCCCATTCCTAATTGACGGGAAGTTAATGGTATTAGTAGAGATGGCCGCAATCGCACACCTGATGGAATTGGCTTAAGTTTAACCATTTATTGCCGATAGAGGAGCAAGCATGGTTGATGTTTTTTCTGAATGAGTTCCTGCAGTGAATGGCAAACATTCGGTCGCATCCCACCAAGCCGTCAAAGCAATCTTCAGGTGCCAGAACAAAACAACGATAGTAATCAGCCTGACGAAGACTCGAATGCCAGCGCGTGAATGGATTTCGGCAGCACCACTGCCAGCCAATAACACGGTAAACCGAAATATGAACAAAACAAATAAACACACACAAAAAGTCGTCCTATCCCTCACCGCCTCCATCCTGGCCACCTGCGCCGCGCACGCGTATGAAGTTCCGCTGACGTTTATCAGCACGAACATGCCCCCGATTGATTTTCACGGCTTTCTCAGTCAGGGGTTTTTGGATTCCAGTAAATATAATTATCTCGGCGACACCACCCGGGGCTCCTTGAATTTTACCGAGGCCGGCATTAATGCCACCATCAATCCCTTTAACCGTACCCGTATCACCGCTCAGGGCTTCCTGTTCGACGTCGGCAAGGTTGGCGAATACCACCCCACTCTCGATTATGCGCTGGTGGATTACAGTTTTTGTGACGCCTTGGGCATCCGGGCCGGCCGCATCATTCGTCCCGAAGGCATTTACAACGCCATTCAATCGATCGACCTGGCGCGCACGTCCGTGCTCCTGCCCCAAGGTTTGTATGACCCCCGCTGGCGCGACTTTTCCGGCTCGGTTGACGGTGGATCTTTCTATGGCGACATTGGCTTGGGCAAAGGGGGCGATATTTCCTACGAAGTCTACGCTGGCATGGTTAACCTTTCATCAGACGGGGGCGTCGCCCGGGAGTTGCAAGATCGATTAAATAATCTGCCCTATTCAACCTATGGCGATGTGAATGGCTTTCCCATGGCTGGCGGGCAAATCTGGTGGAACACTCCGCTGGACGGTTTTCGCGTGGGAGCGGCCGGGTACCAGGCTTTCGGCTTTAACTACGATTTCGCCGCATATAATCCCTACTATCCCCTGAATAACCATCTCGCCCCTTTGACCAGTTATATCGATTCCACGGATGGCACCCTGTCGCTGGAATATGCTTGGAAAAAGTGGACGTTCCAGGCGGAAAACCGGGTCCAATATTACGCCTCTAAGACTGAGATGGGTGGTCAGGTGGTCGGAGCCAAAACTTACAGCACCGCCGACGCCTGGTATGTCGGCGCGGCCTACCGGTTCAATAAATGGTTCGAGGTCGGCACCTATTATACCGAAGATTATGCCGACATCTCAACCAGCATCAGTGGCCCGACCCCGGCGGCCTATCAAACCGATCTGGCGATTTCCCTCCGCTTCGATCCCAAGCCTTGGTGGGTGATCAAAGTGGAAGGACATTATAACCACGGCACCGCGCTCCTTTATGACAACGCCTCCAACCCCGTGGCGAACCAAAACGGCGAAGGCTGGTTCATGCTGGCCCTCAAATCCACGGTGAGTTTCTAACCCGCACCCACTCTACGAAAACGTTTACCATGAAATCCTATTTAACCAAAGTCGGTTTGTTTGCCGCCGTATTGCTGGCGGGTATCCTGCCGGTCCGCGCCTTGGACGGCGCCATCGTCATCGCCAACAGCAGCCTCGCGGCCGACAGCCTGACGGCGGACGCCTTGAAAGAAGTTTATACCGGCAAGACCAAATATTGGGACGGTGGTCAAAACATTGTCATTGTGGTGTTGCCGGACAAGACGGATGCCGCCCTGCAGCAGGCCAGCGGCATGGAAGCCAGCCAGTTCAAAACGTTCTGGCAGCGCCTCGCTTTCTCCGGCCGCGGCCAGGCACCCCGGCAGGCGGATGATGCCGCCGCCGTGGTGGCCCTCGTGGCTTCCACCAAGGGCGCCATCGCCATCGTGCCCGCCGATACCGCCGTTGCCGGCGTGAAAAAAATTGAAGTGAAATAGTCCTCCGCCACGCCTTTGGCAAACAATCACCCATGAAATCAACTCGCACCACGTCCATTAAGAGCAGTTTTCAGTTTATTCAGGTCATCGTGATTTTGCTGCTGGCGTTTCTCGCCATCGAAAGTACGGTGCTCTGGCGGGTCTGCCGCCAGGGTACTCAGGCCACGGCCGCGCTCGAAAATGAGGGCCTGCCGAGTTTGCGCTGCCTGACCTCCCTCGATCAGGGGCTCGCCATCTACCGGCTCCATTCCTATGAATTGATGTTTGCCCAGGACAAAGATCGTCCCGGAAAAATCGCGGAAACGGACGCCGTCCGCAAGCGCTGCGCGGACACCCTCGCCCAGCTGGCTCAGCTCTATCCCTCCGGTGATGGCCAGCAATATGTCGCCACTTTACAAACCAGTTTCGACGATTACGTCGGCCTCATGGATCGCATCCGCTCCAAGATCGACAAGGATTTTGACGGTGCCATGAAGTCCCTCGACCAGGACGTTCCCGCCAAGGTAAATCAGCTCGAAGCCGCCTCCCTGACCGTTGGAACTTATTGCAACAATGTGGCGGATCAGCGGGCGGCCCTCACGGTCGCTAGTTTCTCCCGCGTGCGGAACTCGGTTCTCGGTTTCGGTTCGGCCAGTGTCGTTTTCGCCCTGCTGGCGGTGGTCCTCGTCACCTTCAACTCGATGCGGGTCCGCCGGGCGCTGGGTGAACTCGCCAACTCTTTGGGCCAGGTTTCGGAAGCCTTGGTCGGGTATGGCGCCACCGTTTCTTCCGCCAGCCAGTCGTTGGCCGAAGGCTCCAGCACCCAGGCGGCCTCCATTGAGGAAACCAGCGCTTCGCTGGAAGAGTTGTCCGGTATGACCCATCGCAATGCCGAGAATTCCCAGAAAGCCAACGAACTCACCAGCCAGGCCCGCATCGCCGCCGACAAAGGCGCCACGGAGATGACCGCCATGGCCGCCGCCATGCAGGACATCAAGGTGAGCAGTGATGACATTGCCAAGATCATCAAGACCATTGATGAAATCGCTTTCCAAACCAACATTCTGGCGCTCAATGCGGCGGTTGAAGCGGCGCGCGCCGGTGAAGCCGGTATGGGATTTGCCGTGGTTGCGGACGAGGTTCGCAATCTTGCCCAGCGCAGTGCGCAGGCCGCCAGGGAAACCGCCGTCAAAATCGAAACCGCGATCAGCAAAACTTCCCAGGGCGTGGGCATCAGCGGCAAGGTCGCCGCCAATCTGGCGGAGATCGTCTCCAAAGCCCGCCAGGTGGATGAACTCGTCGCCGAAGTGGCCACGGCTTCCCGCGAACAGACCGAGGGAATCAAACAGATCAACAGCGCCGTCGGCCAGATGGATCAAGTGACCCAGGCCAACGCCGCCAGCGCCGAGGAAAGCGCCGCCGCCGCCGAGGAACTAAACGCCCAAGCCCATGTCATGAAGCAGGCCGTGTCCGAATTGCTGCGCTTGGTTGGCCAAGTCCGGCAAGATATTTCTGCCGATCCGTCCCCTGTCAACGTGGACGCTCCCCGCTCCCGTGCCCAGTCCAAACCCGCCCGGAACATCTTTGCCAATGGGAACGGTCATACGGAAAGACCGGCCATCCCGATGTCGAGCGGCCGCCGTAACGGAATTCCGATGGATGGCGACGATTTCAAAGACTTTTGAATAAGTCGCGAATCTACCAGCCTAACCCAGATTTCAAGCACCGGTCTTTTTGACCGGTGTTTTTTTAGGGTGGGGCGCGTCACTTCGTGCGCGCCGTCGCCGAAGCGGGGTCAGCCCGCGAGCCCGCGCTCAATGCCCGGGTCCTCGCGAAGCGTCGTGGAGTGCGGTGGCCCGCTACCGCTGATGTATGACGCCGTTCAAATTGGTGCATCTCCCGCCAGCAGACGAACCATCATCTTCCCCTTGACGGTTTATATAGTTAGTATATTACCTAAATATCTAAACGGTTGCACCGAAACGTTCACCCCGTTTGCAATGTGCGCCGCAAAATTGAGCATCAAGCCGGAGTATTGATTATGAAAAATGTCCCGTGGGCCGCGATGGTCTGTTTGGTCCTCTTTATCGCGGGTTGTGAAAGATCGCCGCTGCCCGGCGGAAGTCCGGAAAGCAATCCGCCAGCGGAGCAGGCCGCCGTTCAGTCGGCCCAAGCTTGGTTGGATTTGGTGGACGGAGGCGATTATGCCAAAACCTGGCAAAACGCCGCGGCCGCTTTTCAAACCGCCGTAAGCCAGGCCGATTGGGAAAAGACCATCCAGGCGGTCCGCGCTCCCTTGGGCAAGTTGATCTCACGAAAAGTCAAATCCCATCAATATTCCACTTCCCTTGCCGGCGCGCCCGCTGGCCAGTATGTGGTGATTGAATACGATACGACCTTTGAAAACAAAGCGGCAGCGGTCGAGACCGTGACTCCCATGCTCGAGAAGGATGGCCAATGGAAAGTATCCGGTTACTACCTCAAATAGCCGCCCCCGCCCTGGTACCACGCCCGAAACGTCATCGCCACGCGCGCGAGTTGGCCCAATTCATTGGAAATCATGGACAAATTGTTTAAAGCCTTGAACAATGCGACGCGGCGCTCAATTCTGGAGCGGCTGCATCAGAAGGACATGACCGCCGGCGAAATTGCCGATTGCTTTGCGTTTAGCAAGCCGACCATTTCTCCTCATCTGGATCTGCTCAAACAGGCCAACCTGATTCTTGCCGAAAAACGGGGTCAGTTCGTCCTCTATTCGCTCAACACCAGTGTTCTGGAAGAATGCTTTGCTTGGCTGCTCACGATCACCAAGAAGGAAAAATCACATGAGACTGCTAAAAAGAGTCTGGATTAAAACCCACCGCTTGGGCGGACGCCTGATGGTGGGCGGCGGGATGCTTGTTTTGATCGAAAGTCTGCTGGTGCCGTCCTCCCTCTGCCTCATCGCTGCCTTGGTGACGCTGGTTCTTTGCGCAATTATTCCGGCGGTCTATTCCTACTTCAGTTACGGGACCGAAAAGGGAATTTCGTCCAAGGCTCCTTGAGAATTCCCGTAGCGAGATTCCCCGGGGTCAGCCCGCGGACCGCGCTCAATGCCGGGTCCTCGCACCGCGCCCACCGTGCTACGTCCGTCAGGAAAGCTTTTCCCGCCAGCGTCCCAGCTGGCGGGCCACTTCCTTCGTGCCGGGCGCGCCTACCAGATTCCTCTTGGCCATGGCCCGCTTCAGGTCGAATACCGACAGCGCGTCCTTCTCAAAGGCCTTGTCGATGGATTGCAACTGATCATAGCTCAGCCGGTTCAGCGGCCGGCCGAGCTTTTCCGCGCGCGCCACCACTTCCCCGACCACATGGTGCGCCTGCCGGAAAGCCATGCCCTTGCGGACCAGATAATCGGCCAGATCCGTGGCCAGCAACGCCGGGTCGCTCGCCGCCCCGGCGCAGGCTTCGCGGTTGACCGTGGTGTTCTGTAACATCGCGGTGACAATCCGGACGGTCGCCCGCACCGTATCCACCGTGTCGAAAAGCCGTTCCTTGTCCTCCTGCAAATCGCGGTTGTAAGTCATCGGCAAACCCTTCAGCAAAGTCAGCAGGGCCATGAGATTTCCATAGACCCGGCCCGTCTTTCCGCGCGCCAGCTCGGCGATATCCGGGTTTTTTTTCTGCGGCATCAAGGAGGAGCCGGTCGTATAAGCATCGTCGATCCGGATGAAATTAAACTCGGTGCCCGCCCAGAGGATGATGTCCTCCGCGAGCCGCGACAAATGCATGGCCAGCACGGCGGCATCCGCCGCAAATTCAATCACAAAGTCCCGGTCGCTCACGGCGTCCATGGAATTTTGCGAGATTTGCGGCTTCCCGTTGGCGTCCACAAATCCCAGCAGCCGCGCCACCGTGATGCGGTTCAGCGGCAGGGTCGATCCGGCAATCGCGCCGCTCCCCAGCGGACACACATTCACGCGCGAATGACAATCCCAGAGCCGTTCCGAGTCCCGTTCCAGCATTTCCACGTAGGCCAGCAAATGATGCGCAAAATACACCGGCTGCGCCCGCTGCATGTGCGTGTAACCGGGAATGATCACGTCCGCATTCTTTTCGCCCATCGCCACGAGGGCCCGTTGCAAGTCCGCGGTTTCCGCCAATAAGTTGACGATCTCGTCCCGCAGCCACAGGCGGACGTCCAGCGCCACCTGGTCATTGCGGGAACGGGCGGTGTGCAGTTTGGCGCCGGCGGGAACCCGGTGGCTCAACTCGGACTCGATGTTCATGTGCACATCCTCAAGTTCGGGTTTCCAAAGGAAAGTGCCGCCCTCGATTTCCCTGCCGATTTGTTGCAGTCCCTTGGTGATGGCCTTCAGCTCTTTTTTCGTCAGCAAACCGATTTTTTGCAGCATCATGGCGTGGGCCACGGACCCCCGGATATCATGCGCCCAGAGGCGCCAGTCAAAGGAGATCGATTCCGTGAACTGTGCCACGTCCGCGGCGGGATCGCTGGCGAACCGCCCGCTTCGGGACACCGGTGAGTTCTGAGTTGTCGTTGCCACTCTGTGAATGTGCTTTCGACCGGCAAAAATGTCACTGCTAAACATTGTTTCCCCCTGAATTCGCCGCCCGGTTTAACCCGGTTTATCACTGAAAAAGTGCATTGCCGTGCGGCTCGGTTTGTGAAATATTTCTTCCAAAGGGCCTGAACCATCATGCGCGAGTTTAAATTCAGTTGTCCGGCTTGCGGTCAACACATTAAATGCAGCGTGACGCAAAGCGGGTCAAAGATGGACTGCCCCACCTGCTTTCTCCAAATCGTCGTTCCTAACCCTCCCGAGTCCGATGATCCCATGTATGTCGTTACGGCCACGCGCTATACCGAGAAAAAATACCCGGCCGGCGATCCCAGGTTGCGCGCCGGTTCTATTCATGACCATATCCCGGGTGGTACCGCCCCCAATCGTGGCAAGCTCCGGACGGTTTCTATTGTTGTCAGTCTCTTGGTCGTGGCCCTCGGCGTCGCCGCCTATCTCTATCGGGGGAAATTTTTGAAACCAGCCGCCGGCGGCGAAGCCGCTTGGGTCGCCGACAGCCTCACGCCCGTGGAAGGAACCCCGGTTTTTTTCTGGAAAGACAAAATTTCAGGCATCGCCGCCCGGCAAAGCCGTCCGGACGGCATGCCGACCGTCCATTTGCATGGCATGAACGGTCATAATGTGGTCCGGTTTTCCTCCGTCACCCACGAATTCCTCAGCGTCACCGCCGACGACAGCCCCATGAGTGGCGCCGGCGATTTCTCCGTGGCCGTCGTGTTCAGCACGAGCACACTCGGTGAGGCGGGTGAGTTTTACAAGAATACCGGTTTGGTGGGCGGTGATCAATTCGGGACGGTTCCCGATTGGGCCTTGTGCGTGAATGGTTCCCAACTCGGCGCGGGACTGGGGGCGGGAAATGCCTCCGCTAATGCCGATGTCAGCCTCTATGGCGGGACCGTCACCGATGGCCGGACGCACATCGGGCTCTACGTTCACTCCGGCGCAACGGCAAGTTTATATGTCGATGGTTCCCTGGTGGCCAGCCAGAGCGGCCTGTCCACGACGCCGCGCGGCAATTTCAGTTTCCAGATCGGTTCGATGACGGAGGAGATCGGTTTTTTCACCGGGGATATCGCTGAAATCCGGATTTATCGACGGGCGCTGACCGATGCCGAAATCGGCAAGATGGTCGGCGAGTTGCGCCACACCTACCTCACCGGCGTAACTCAGCCCGCCGCGACCGCGATCCCCCAGGCCGCCCCGGTCGAGGCCAACCCGCCCCTCCCCGCGGAAATATCCGGCGGCCGGATTGGCGTGGGCACTTGGGATACCTTTATTGCGGTGAGCAACGTCGTCGTTACTTCCGGCGGCAAGGTGGTGTCCAGCAGCGATTTTTCGGGCGGCAAACCCAGGAACTGGACGATTGGCTCCGGCAAATGGCAGTTTGGCGGCGGTTTGATGGAACAGCTCGCCCTGGGGCAGGGACCCATGGCCGTGACCGGCGAGGACAACTGGACCAATTATGTCTTCAAAGCGCAGTTGGCCAAGCTGGGTGGTGCGGAGGGTTTCCTTCTCCTTTTCAATTTCAAAAACATCAATAACTACGCCCAATTTAACGTGGGCGGCTGGGGAAATACGTTGACCGGGATCGAGTACGTCCTGAAGGGAACCAAGACCACCGGGCCCCGCGTTCCCTTCGCGGTCAAGCCTAACCAGTGGTATAATGTGGAGCTCGACGTGGATAATAACCGGGTCCGCTGTTATATCGACGGTCAGATGATCCTGAAAATGGGTCAATAGGCGCCGTCTAATGTCCCCTATTCACGCACTTGCGGTTCGCGCCCGAACCGGTAAAGCTTTCCCTGGTGAAAGTCGAATTGATCAATACCGGAAGCGAGTTGATGCTCGGCCGCGTGCTCAACACGCATCAACAATGGCTCTGCCGCCGCCTCGCGGATTTGGGCTTTGTTGTGACCCGCCAGACCGCGGTCGCGGATACCGCGCTGGATATTCAACAGGCCGTCCGGGAATCCTTGTCCCGAGCCACGCTGGTCATTACCACCGGCGGCTTGGGCCCCACCTCCGACGACATCACGCGCGAATTAATTGCCAAAATGCTGGGTCGCGAACTGCACGAAGATGCCGGAGTCCTTCGCCAAATCGACGAATTTTTCGCCCGCCGGAATCGCCCGCGTCCGGCCGGCACCCGCGTGGAGGCGCAAATTCCCGCCGGCGCCCTCGTCTTGCCCAATCATTATGGGACCGCCCCGGGGCTGGCGCTGGCCATCGATCCGGATCCCGCGGCCGCTCCGTCGAAAACGGCCGGGCGTCAATGGTTGATCATGCTTCCCGGACCGCCCCGAGAATTGCGGCCCATGTTTGACCTGTCGGTCACTCCCTTGCTGCACCGGGAGTTAATTCCGGAACTTTTCTCCTGCCGCACTTTGCGCAGCACCGGCATTGGCGAATCCATCGTCCAGGAGATGGTGGCGCCTCCGCTCGAATCCTTGGTCGCGGCGGGGTTGGAGATTGGCTATTGTGCCCGGCCGGGAGCCGTGGACGTCCGCTTGACCGCCTCCGGCGAACACGCCGCCCATACCGTGGCTCAAGCCCAGGCCGTCGTGGAAAAAGTCTTGGGCAAAAATATTTTTGGCGTCGACGATGAAGAGATCGAGCAGGTCATTATCCGCCGGCTGACCGAAAACAAACGGACCCTCGCCCTCGCCGAATCCTGCACCGGCGGCGCCATTGCCCATCGCCTGACCAATGTCCCCGGCGCTTCCGTGGTCTTTCGCGGCGGTATCGTCAGTTACAGCAATGACGCCAAACAAACCATTTTGAGTGTAAAAACCGGGACGCTGGCCGCCCACGGCGCGGTGAGCGAAGAGGTCGCCGCCGAAATGGCCACCGGAGTCCGCACGGCCTTGGGTGCGGATTATGCCCTGGCCGTTACCGGTATTGCCGGGCCGGGTGGCGGAACCGAAAGCAAACCGGTTGGAACCGTTTACATCGCATTGGCTTCCGCCGCAGGTGTAAAAGTAAAAAAACAATTAAATGCCTGGGATCGAGAAACTTTTAAGCAGGTTACTGCCCAGCAGGCCTTGGAATTATTGCGCGTGACACTGCTAACGATTTGATGCAGGATAACCAACAACCGTAGTATTAGACGGGACATAATCAGACTAACAACGTGATCGCCATCCCACCGGCCGAAACGAAGGTTACTGTTGTCAACAGTCCCACTGTTGACGAGAGCAGCGATTTGGCGCCCATTAAACGTCGCGGAACGCTTCTCATTGTCGACGACGAGGATGGTCCGCGCCAGTCATTGCGCGTTATTTTCAAGGACGAATACGATTTACTCATGGCGGCGGATGGTCCCACCGCCATCCAATTGGCCCAGGCTCACGAAGTCGATGTCGCGGTGCTGGATATTCGCATGGCGGGCATGTCCGGCATCGATGTTCTGGAACAGCTCAAGCTCGTCTGTCCCAATATCGAAGCCATCATGATCACGGCTTTCGAAACCACCGACACCATCCGGCAAGCCCTTCGGTTGCGCGCCTGCGATTACATCAACAAGCCCTTCGACATCGCCACCATCCGCACCGCCGTCAGCCAGGCCATGCAGCGCCGCGCCGCGGACAACGAGATTCATAACAGCGCCGAGAAAGTTCAGCAGTTGCTCGCCGAATTGCAAGAACAACGGGTCGAGGAACAGATTGCCAAGACGCGCGGCGATATCTACGCCAGCATCATTCACGATATTAACGGGCCGCTCACCGTGATCTCCGGCTTTGTCCAGGTCTTGAACCAGCGCCTCAGCCGCAATTCCCTCCAGGAAATTGAGGACATCGAATTTGTCAAAGACCGCCTGCGCATTATTTCCCGCCAGGTCGGCAACTGCATTGAAATTTCCCGCCGTTACCTCGGCTTCCTCCGCCGGCAAACCGATGACAACAGCAGCCGCGTCGTGGTCAACCAGTTGTTGCGCGATCTCGAACAACTCGTGCGCGTTCATCCCAGCATGCAGGACAACGAGTTCAAGGCCGTGCCGCTGAGCGCCGAATTCGCCATCAAGATCAATGGCACCGATTTGATCCAGATTTTGCTCAACCTCACCGTCAATGCCTTCCAGTGCGCGCAATTCGCCCACAAAGTCGAAGTCGGCGGCGATGTGGTCGGCGAACCGCTCAACCTGGCGAATTTCAAGGATGGTCCCCATGACCGGTTCTTGAATGTCGAAAGCCTTAATACGACCAACACCCTGGTGAAGCTGTGGGTGCGGGACACCGGCCCCGGCATTCCGCCGGAAGTATTGCCCAAGATTTTCCAGCCCTATTTCACCACCAAAGGCCCACGGCAGGGCACCGGCCTCGGATTGAACATTGTTCAACGCCTCATCAAAGAAGGTCAAGGTGCGTTGCATGTCCATACCCACGTCGGCGAAGGCACCACCTTCACCGTTTATCTCCCCGCCGCCTCCCCGCTGAAGTGACCATTCGGATTTTTGATTCGAATTCAGTCGCGGCAACATTTTTGAAATAGAGCGGATCAATTATCCATTATGATAAAAACTCTGCCAGCGGGACCTGCTCACCGCCACTGAACCTGAAAGGTTAGTTATGCCGGAGGCCGAAGAAATAATGATGATGACCGATTGCGGCTCCCTCGCCCCTCAACGGGGAGAGGGATTAAGGGTGAGGGGTGGGATCGCGCAAGTCGTTGGAAAACAAAATCGGTTTTTGCGGGTTCCTGGGAAAACAGGTCAGGGTGGACAATGTTACACCTCTGTCCCCCGTAGCCTGGGCGAAGGGAGAAGTGGCGCCCCTATTTTAATTTGTTCTGAGGAATTTCGCCCTGTGCCCCTTCACCGGGTCAGTAGGATTTTATTATTTTTTGTGGTATGGTCAGCCCTTACCCTGAGTGCCGTTGCCGACATCAGCAACGATCCCCACGGCGTCGTTCTTCGTCAAAAAGCCCAGGCCTATCTCCAATCCCTGTTGCCGTCCGGCCTATCCGCGGAAGACCTGGCCAAAAAATTTGGACCGCCCCGGTTCAAATATGAAATGCCGGACAAAGAGCAGTGCGCCATCTTCATGTTCGCGAGTGCGAACCAGCCCGCCGTTCTGCGGGCCGCCCATGTTGACGGCTTTACCGCTTTCCTCGCCAACAACCGGATGACCCATTGGACGCCGGTTTATGAGGAGCCAAGACCGGCCGCCGCCGATGCGTCCGTCAAGCCGCTGGCGTCGCGTTTTGCTTTCGATCGTCCCCGGCTTACTTTCCATCTGGTCAGCTCCCAACCAGTCGCCGGATTTGTCTTTGTGGATAATTCGGAATTCAAAAAGCTGGGTTATATCAACAAAGTGCCGGATCTGGCCGTCCGATCCGGGCAGTTTATTTTGTCAGATGCGGCGCCGCGTTCAACTCACACCATCGAGTTTATTCTGGCGCCGGCCGACGCGCAGAAGCTAAAAGGCCTTACGACGGGAAATGTGGGCAAGCGCCTGGCAGTGCTGTTTAATGGTCAAGTCGTTTCTGCCCCGTTCGTGTTCACGCCCTTGCCGGACGGCCACGTGCTGGTGGACCTGAGTGACTCAACCTACTGGAGCCTCTCAAAATTTCTTAAAGCGAACGCCCCTCCCGCGGCTCCCAAATGAACGTTTGGTCAATCGGATCGTGACAAAGGATGAATATCTTAGGCCGAACTATCGTTGCGATTGCGCTTTGAGCGGCCGCCCAATTTTTTGATAATACCGTTGCCATGAGTTCGCCCGAAACCGACGCCCCGCATTACGCGATGCTGCTGTCGCGGCTTACTTCCAGCGGTCAATGGGATCGGGCCTTGGATACGGCGCAGGAATGGCTTGCAAAAGATCCGGAAAAAGTGAGGGCGCATATGGCGGCCGCGACCGCTTTGATAAATCTCCGGCGCCACGGCGAAGCGGCCCCGCATCTGGGTCGCGTGCTGGCCAGCGAACCGGAAAATGATATGGCGCACCGGTTCATGTCGATCGTCCATTTTCATCAAAACCGGTTTAAAGCGGCCGATGAATCCATTCAGAAAGCCATTTCGCTGAATCCCAACGACGCATTTCATTGGTATCACCTCGCTTTGATGTTTTATCGCCAAGGAGACCGGGCGTCCGGCCGGAAATGTGCAGAAAAGGCGTGCGCTCTGAATCCGCGCAATTCTGACATTCTCAATCTGCTCGCGCTGTGTGACTCCACCCCCTCGTCGGCGACGGGTTCGCGCAAGTTGGAACAGTATCGCCTGGCCCTTGAACTGGATCCGGAAAATCCCAAGGTTCATAATAATATCGGGATTTATTATTTGAATTCCAAAGATTACCCGGCTGCTGAAGAACATTTCCGTCGGGCTCTTTTTTTTGATCCCACCTTGACGGTGGCTCGCGCAAACCTGTTTATTACGATCAAGCATTCAGACGCGGTCTATCGCTGTTTGTGCGCCCCCAAGGATATTCTCCGCCGATCCTTTTCCCTGATGCGGTCCGCCCGCAAGCGAAGCGTCTTGCTTTACCTGCTGGCCATCCCCGTGTGGATCCTGGCCTACCGGTTTGTGATCGTGGGTTTGGTTCTTTGGGGACTGTTTGTCTGGCCGCTGGTCAAAGTCTATGAATTTCTCACCATAGGCGACATGCGCGCCCAGGCAGGCGAAATCGGAGCGCGCCGCGGCGGATTTTTAGGGTATCGCCGCTGGACGATCCGGGTGCGCCTGGCGGTGTGTGCCTTGATTCTCACACTTTTTTGGGGCGGCATGGCGTGGTTATATTCGAATGAAACCACCCGTCCCATTGTCTATCTTTTCATTGCCATACTCGTCGTAAGTTTTCTGGTCCGGACGGTCTCGCTAACTTTGAAAAAAGACCGGGCCCGGGCTCACGCTCGCACCCGGGCAAAAAAGCTTGGCAACTTATTGGACCCGGCCGGCCCCAAAAGAAAATGGTGGAAGTATTATCGTGAATAAAATCCCTATGAACGAACAAACCCTTAAATTATTGGAAAAAGCATTGCTCGCCACGCCCGGCGACTGGGAAACGCGGGCGTACCTCATTGATCAGTATCTCAGCAACGGTCAGGCCCCGCGGGCGGACGAATTCTTGAAAGCGGCGCCGGCCATCCCGGAAACGGAAATGGCCGCCCTGCTCAAAGCCCGGGTCCAATTGGAAACCGCCCCGTCCGATGCCTTGCTCACTTTGCAGGATGTACTCGCCCGGAACAAGGCCTGCGCGCAAGCGTACTTGTTGCTGGCAAAAATATATCAAAAACGAGGATTGCGCGACGAGGCCCGGAAAAAGTACGGCGCAGCCACAGTGATCGACGAGTCGTTGCACGACCCGCAATTGGAAGCCTGGCTCGGCCTCAGCGACGTGCCGGCCGTTGAGCCAACCCTGGCCCTGATCCCCACTGAAAGCGCGGAGGACTCTGCTGTCGCCGTCGTGGAGACACTAGTGTTTCCGGGAGAACCCGAGCGACCCAAAAACACGTTTGAAGATATCGGCGGGATGGTGGAAATCATCGAGCGAATTCGGATGAACATCATCTATCCGTTCAAAAATCCGGAAGTTTTCAAAAAATTCAACAAGAAACCGGGCGGCGGAATCCTCATGTATGGGCCGCCTGGTTGCGGCAAGACTCATATCGCGCGGGCTACCGCCGGAGAATGCGGTGCAACCTTTATTCCCATTGCCATTACCGACATTTTATCCAAATGGCTCGGAGAAAGTGAGCAGCACCTGCATCAAATCTTTGAACAGGCGCGGCGAAGGGCGCCGTCCGTGATTTTTATTGATGAAATCGACGCCATTGGTGTGAGCCGGGCTGAGGCTTCCTCGACCATGGCGCCGCTGGTCAATGTCCTCCTCACCGAAATGGATGGGATTTCAGCCAAAAATGACAGCCTGATGGTGCTCGCGGCCACCAATGCTCCGTGGCGCGTGGACAGCGCGTTGCGCCGTCCGGGACGATTTGATCGGGTTTTGTTTGTGCCGCCGCCCGATGAACCAGCGCGCGCCGCGATCTTGAAAATCTGCCTGCGCAATCTGCCCGCGGAAACTCTTGATTTGGAAAAACTCGCGCGGCTGACGGATCGCTATTCCGGGGCGGACTTGCGGTCTGTCGTCGAGCGCGCCTCGGAGAAAGCAATCTTTGAGGAAATGCGCACGGGAAAAAGCGGCAAGCTAAGCCAGCGGATGCTTGCGGATACCATCAAGGAAATGCGGCCATCCACCAATGAATGGCTGGAAACTGCCCGCAGTTACGCAACCTATTCCAACCGGGCCGGTCTCTACGACGACTTGGTTGCTTTCTTTGAAAAGTAATAGCAATGAATGGTAAAAACTATTTCTCAAACTTCCTTCACGATTCCCCAATAAACGTCCAGATGTTTGCCGAGGTAAAGTTTTACGGCTTTCACCAAAACTTTGGCTTCCAGTTTCTGGCCCCGGGCCACGATCTCCTTGAGGGTCATGCCGGGTTTGATCTCGAATGATCCTTGCGCGATGATCGGGCCTTCGTCCAACCGCATGGAAACGAAATGCGCCGTCACTCCGGCAATTTTCACGCCGCTCTCATACGCCTGCCGATAGGCCTGCGGCCCCGGAAAACTCGGCAGCAACGAGGGGTGAATGTTGATGATCTTGTTTTTGTAACGCCACACAAAGTTGGGCGACAAAATCTTCATGAACCGCGCCAGGACCACAAAATCAATTTCATATTCTTCCAGTAACCGTAAGGCCCGCGCTTCCGCCGCCGCCCGCTCCGTCCAGACAATATGCTCAAACGGCAACCCGGCCGCTTGGGCGCGGGGTGCGAAGTCGGCGCGGTTCCCAATTACCAAAACCGCATCCGCCCTCAACTTGGCCCCGATCAAGGCATCAAAACAGTGCGTCTCTCCCGTGACCAGAATGGCAAACCGCTGACGGGATCGCGGATCAGTAAACCGGACCTTGATTTCCATCCCGAGCTGCCCGGCCAGACCGTCGAGCCCCTGGCGCAAAGTCTCCGGCTTGAGATCGGCTTTGGCCCACGACGCCTGCAAGGTCATGCTAAACTGGCCGCGCGTCACTTGTTCCTCCAAGGCTTCGATATTCGCGTGCTGTTCGAACAGAAAATTGGTCACCCGGGCGATGACCCCGGTCTTATCGCGTCCGATGACCGTTACCGTGGCGAACTGTTTCATTTTATCCCTGAATACACGCATCCGGCCCTGTTTTGAAAGTTTTTTCGACCCGGCAATCCCTTTCTTCACAAATCCGGCTGGAAACGGCGGTTAAGGTTGTAAATCCGACAATTTTCTGCAACTTTTCCCGGCTCCGACTGTTAAATAAATTGTCATCATGGCCTTTGCCTCAGCAAAAACCCTAATTGCCACCGTTGCCGATGCGACGCCGGCCCAGTTTAACGACTGGCGGAAAGCGTGGCGCGCCGCCACCGTGGCCGGTTCCACCGAACCGCTGCTCTCGTTCATTGCCCGTGAACGCGGCATGACCGAGGATGCTTTTGTCCAGAAACTCGCCAACGTGTTGGGCTGGCCTTATTTGGACCTTCCCAAAACCACCGTCCCCAACGAGGCCCGCAGCAAGATTTCCACGAAAATTGCCTTCCAATACTCCGTTCTGCCGGTTGCCTTGGAGAACGATACCTTGCAGGTGGTCGTTAGCGATCCGTTCGACGCCGCCATGACCAATGCCGTCCGGTTCGATGCCCGGATTCCCGTCCGGTTTGCCTTGGCCACCAAGATGGAAATCGAGAAGGCGCTCAAGAAATATTACGGCGTCGGCGCGGAAACACTCGATGAATTGGGTGAAGGCGAAGCCATGGACCTGGATCTGGCCGCCGACAAGGAGATTACCGAGGACGACCAGGAAGCCAGCGTCATCAAGTTCGTCAACCAGATCATCTGGGAAGCGTTCAAAGACCGGGCGACCGACATTCATTTTGAACCGCAGGAGGATGAACTGCGCATCCGATACCGCATTGACGGCATTCTGCATCAAACGCCCATGCCGCCGCAGTTGAAGCGCTTTCAGTCGGCCCTCATCTCCCGTATCAAGGTGATGAGCGGCATGAACATTGCCGAAAAACGCCTGCCCCAGGACGGCCGCATCAACGTCCGCATCAAGGGCGAGGAAATTGATATTCGCGTTTCCACCGTGCCCACCGTTTATGGCGAAAGCGTCTCCCTCCGTCTGCTCACCCGCGGTAAGATTTTCCTGAGCCTCGATAAATTGGGCTTTGCTCCCAAGGATGAAGCGATTATTCGCGATGTGATCATCAAGCCCCACGGAATCTTTCTGGTCACCGGCCCGACCGGTTCCGGCAAGTCAACCTCCCTCTATGCGTTCCTCAGCGCCATCAATTCCGTCCATAAACGCATCATCACCATTGAGGAGCCCGTCGAGTATGAGCTCAAAGGCATCAATCAGATTGCCGTGCGCCCGGAAATCGGCCTGACGTTCGCCATGGGCTTGCGCCACATTTTGCGCCAGGACCCGAATGTCGTCATGGTCGGGGAAATTCGTGACCAGGAAACCGCCGAAATCGCCATTCGCGCCTCCCTCACCGGTCACTTGGTGTTCAGCACCCTCCACACCAACGACGCCCCCAGCGCTTTCACCCGTTTGATCGACATGGGTATCGAGCCCTTTCTCGTTGCCTCCTCCGTGGAAGCCGTGCAGGCGCAACGCCTCGTTCGTACGATTTGTCCGCATTGCAAGGTTGAGCAAAAAGTGGATCGGGATTATTTGGTCAAAATCGGCTTCCCGGAAAAGGAAATGGCGACTGCCAAGTTCTGGCGCGGCGCGGGTTGCGAGGAATGCCGCCAGTTCGGCTATCAGGGCCGCAAAGGTATTTATGAATTGTTGGCCGTCACCGAAGCTATCCGACCCATGGTCATGAACCGCGCCAACGCCTCCGATATCGCGCAGGTGGCCATCGCGGCCGGTATGCGCACCCTCCGCAACGACGGCTGGTTCAAGGTCAAGGAGGGCACCACCACCATCGAAGAAGTCCTCCGCGTCACCCAGATCGAGGAGCACATGGAAACCCTTAGCGACAAGTAACCGATACCATGGCTCGCTGGCATTCGTGCAATATCTTAAACTTCGCCCCCGACGCGAAGCGGCTCTGGCAATTTGACGCCAAAGGCGACAATTTTGTCCTCGCGCGGGAAACCCGTGTGGCGCATGTCCAGCCCGTTCCCGCCAAGCTTTTCACCAAATCCTGGACTTCCCTCTGGCAACCCAGGCTCAACCTCGCCTGCCTGCCCCCGGAAACCGTGTTCCTGAAAATCGTGGAGCTCCCGGCCAGCTCTTTCGATGAGCTGCTCGCCATGGTCGAGTTCCAACTCGAAAAACTGTCGCCCGTTCCCGTCGTTCAGGTCCTCTGGACCATGCATCTCCTGCCGTCCCGCCGCCCGGCGGCCGCCCCGGCGGAAAGCGCTTCCCCGGAAGGCGCCCCGGCGGAGAATTTGCAGACCGTCGTGGTCGTGCTCGTGGATCGCAAAGTCGTCGAACAGTTCCTCGGCAAGCTCGCCGAGGAACAGTATCAGCCCGACCGCTTGGAAGTGCCCTGGCTCGATCAGTTGGATGCCATTAGCTCGGCCGAAGATGGCGTCTGGCTCCTCCCCTTGAACGGCACCAGCCCCACCTCCGCCCTTACGGTGTGGCAATTCGACGGGGTGATCCGCCACCTGAGCTTTATCAATCTTCCCGCTGCCGGTGAGCGCGCCGCTGAATTCAAGCGTCAATTGGAGCTGGTC
>Ga0302320_10010787_pt1 | contig 19432 bp, 14 predicted proteins | sample Bog_T0_3_FD_202130 | JGI IMG/M metagenome (GOLD analysis project Ga0302320, IMG submission 202130) | Peat permafrost microbial communities from Stordalen Mire near Abisko, Sweden - Bog_T0_3 | ecosystem: Environmental > Terrestrial > Soil > Wetlands > Peat | place: Sweden: Abisko, Stordalen Mire... | reverse complement strand
CTTGCCGTGATCGATATGTCCGATGGTGCCCACGTTTACGTGCGGCTTCGAACGGTCAAACTTTTCCTTACCCATGACAACTCCTAAATTCGATTCGTGCTCGTGTTGCCCGTTTCGACTTGAGGCGCCGGCGGTCCGGCTCCAGCCCCAAAAATCCAGGGTTCAGTGATCGGGGTTCAGGGGTCTGATCCCTGATTCCTGACCTCTGATCCCTTGCTACTTTCCTTGCGCGCGGCCGATGATCTCTTCGGCAATCATGCGCGGGGCCTCTTCGTATCGAGCAAACTGCATGGAGTACGAAGCGCGTCCCTGCGTGGACGACCGAATGTCGTTCACGTATCCAAACATTTCCTTCAGCGGAACGATGGCCTTGACGACCTGCGAACCGGCGACATGTTCCATACCTTCGATACGACCACGGCGGCTGTTGATGTCGCCAATGATGGTTCCCATGTGCTCTTCGGGGACCGTCACTTCGACTGCCATCACCGGCTCCAGAAGAACCGGGCTGGCCTTGCGGGCTGCTTCCTTGAAGGCGATCGAACCGGCAAACTTGAAGGCCATTTCGTTCGAATCGACATCGTGGTAGCTTCCGTCGTACAACGTCACCTTTATATCCACCAGCGGATAACCGGCCAGAATACCCAGCTCGACCGCGCCCTGTACGCCCTGATCGATCGGCTTAATGTATTCCTTGGGGATCGTGCCGCCCTTGATACCATTGACGAATTCGTAACCCTTGCCCGGCTCGTTGGGCTCAATGCGCAGTTTGCAATGTCCGTAGTTACCCGAACCGCCGGTCTGCTTGATGTACTTGCCCTCGGCTTCGGCCATCTTGCGAATGGTTTCGCGGAAGGCAACCTTGGGAGCGCCGACATTGGCTTCGACCTTGTGCTCACGACGCATACGGTCGACCAAAATCTCAAGGTGCAACTCGCCCATACCCTCAATAATGGTCTGGCCGGATTCTTCGTCGGTGTGAACCTTGAAGGTAGGATCCTCGTCCGCCAGGCGGGAGAGAGCGATGCCCATCTTCTCCTGGTCGGCCTTGGTCTTCGGCTCAATGGCGACCGAGATCACCGTCTCCGGGAAGATAATCGCGCCCAGAGCAATCTGATGATTCACCGGGCAAAGCGTATCGCCCGTCTTCAATTCCTTCAGGCCCACAACGGCGCAGATATCGCCCGCCAGAATCTCGGTGATGTCTTCGCGCTTGTTGGCGTGCATCTTGACCAGGCGGCCCACGCGATCCGTCTTGCCGGTACGCGGGTTGACGATGGTGTCGCCGGTCTTGAGCGTGCCCGAATAGACACGAATAAAGCAAAGCTTGCCGAAAGGATCGTTGATGATCTTGAAGCCCAGAGCCGCAAGCGGCTCACTATCGGCGCACTTGCGCGTGATAATGACCGAATGATCGTGGGGATCGATGCCCTCAATGGGGGGCTTGTCCAGCGGGCTGGGCAGGTAATCGACCACCGCGTCCAAGAGAGTTTGAATACCCTTGTTCTTGAAGGCCGTGCCGCACAGCGCCGGGAAGATCTTCATGTCGATGGTGGCCTGGCGAATGCCGGCCTTGAGTTCCGCAATCGTGGGCAGCTCGCCCTCAAGGAACTTCTCCAACAACAGGTCGTCGGTCTCGGCGATCACTTCAACCAACTGCGTACGGAAGGCTTCGGCCTTCTTCAGCAGGCTGGCAGGGATCTCTTCCGTTACGTACTCAGCGCCCATGGTCTCGTCGTGCCAGAGAATCGCCTTCATCTCCACGAGATCGATCACGCCCTTGAAATTTGCTTCCGCGCCGATGGGAATCTGCAAGGCAACCGGGCGAGCACCGAGGCGCTTGCGGATGGTCTCCAGAACGTGCTCAAAATCGGCGCCGTTCTTGTCCATCTTGTTGACGAAGCAAATCCTTGGAACCTTGTATTTATCGCCCTGCCGCCATACCGTCTCGCTCTGGGGCTGAACACCAGAAACCGAGTCGAACAGCGCAACCGCGCCATCGAGAACGCGCAAAGAGCGCTCCACCTCGGCCGTGAAATCCACGTGGCCGGGGGTGTCGATGATGTTGATGCGAATATCTTTCCAGGTACAAGTCGTGGCAGCGGAGGTGATGGTAATGCCGCGCTCCTGCTCCTGCTCCATGTAATCCATGGTCGCAGTACCTTCGTGCACTTCACCGATCCGGTGAGTAATGCCCGTATAGAACAGGATGCGCTCTGTCGCTGTCGTCTTTCCGGCGTCGATGTGCGCCATAATTCCGATGTTCCGGCAACGATTCAGAGGAGTAGTGCGGGCCACGGCGTTTTTCCTTGCGAGCCTCTTGGCTCGCTGTTCTGTAGTGCAATCTTGGATTGGAACTGAGCGGAATCTGTTTCAGCAGATTCGGCTCAGCTCTTCAGGCTTTCCGTGCGAGGCAGACTACCAGCGGTAGTGAGCGAAGGCCTTGTTGGCCTCGGCCATGCGGTGCACATCTTCCTTCTTCTTCATGGCTGCGCCGCGACCGTTGGCCGCATCCAGCAACTCCGCGCTCAGCTTGTCGATCATGCCCTTTTCGCCGCGATTGCGGCCGTAGGAGATCAACCAGCGAATCGCCAGCGAAGTGCGCCGATCGGGATTGACTTCGATCGGGACCTGGTAGTTGGCGCCGCCCACTCGACGGGTCTTGACTTCCAACAGAGGCTTGCAATTCTCAACGGCCTTCTTGAAGAGCTTGAGAGCGTCGTCGCCGCCGCCCTTTTCTTCAAGAATCAGCATCGACTTGTAGAAGATGCCCTGCGCGGTCGACTTCTTGCCGCCCCACATCATCGAGTTGACAAACTTGGTGACCAGCTGAGAGCCATAAACTGGATCCGCTGGGACTTCCCGCTTCGCAATGTGCCCTTTTCTTGGCATGATTCCTCAAATTCCTATCGCGCTTTCGCGCCTTTTGCTACCCAAGTCCGGACTCCGTACTCCGTCCCGGAACCTTCTACAGGGTTCAGGGATCAGAGGTCAGGGTTCAGTCTTCATGATCCCTGATCCCTGAGCCCTGATCCCCGAACTACTTCTTGCCCTTGACTGGCGCTGCTCCGCCCTTGCCACGCTTGGCGCCATACTTGGAGCGGCTCTGCTTGCGGTTGGCAACGCCAACCGAATCCAGAGTGCCGCGAACCACGTGATAGCGAACACCAGGAAGATCCTTCACACGACCGCCGCGAATCAGCACGATCGAGTGCTCCTGCAGGTTATGGCCGATGCCGGGAATGTAGGTGGTGACCTCGATCCCGTTGGTCAGGCGCACACGCGCTACCTTGCGCAATGCCGAGTTCGGCTTTTTGGGCGTCTGGGTATACACGCGGGTGCACACACCGCGCCGCTGCGGCGAGGCCTGCAGGGCAGGGGACGCCGTCTTGTAACGGGGGGCCATACGCCCCTTGCGGACAAGCTGATTAAAAGTAGGCAAACCGAAACTCCTTACTTCGCAAAACCGCCAGCCCAATGCTGACATTCCCTGTTTGGCCGTCACGAGCAGCGTTATGGAGCCCTTCGCAGCGCCTTGACGCAACAGATCTCTCTGTCGCATACGCGCACGAACGCCCATATTTGCTGCTTCGCGTCTGCCTTCGTTCCAATCTCAGACGAGAAACGGGACGGTGGCCGGGCGTATCCGCCAAAACCAAGGGGGAAAGCCAGCTCCGTTTCGCCGTTTCCGGCCCGCATAGCCCTCCAAGGTGGAGAACGCGCGGACTCCGATGCGATTTGCCTCTGCCCTCCGCAAGAAGAGAGCGATTTCTGAGGGCATGTCCAGTGGCCAACTTCGCCCATCCTGGCACTCAACCCAAGCCGAAAATCCAGCTGGCCCGGTTGTTTGGACGTTTCCGCCGATAGGACACACGGCATGAAGCGTTCTTGCGGAACCTTCTTACAATAACAAGAAATGCGGGCGGGGTCAACGAATTCACCCCTACCCGCATTCTTTTTCGAGCTTTCGACGAATTAGTTGACCGATCCCAGCTTCCAGGCTCCACCATCAAGCACAAATTCAGCCTGACGCTTGGTGCTCAGCTTGTTCCCCGGGGTATGGGCGATGTCCTGAAGCGGCGCGGGAACGCCCTCCAGATTCACGGCCTCGGTGAACTCCGCGCTCTTGCCGCTGCCTTCGTCCTGCAGGGGCTTTACATCCTTGATTTTGAGGTGGTTGGCGGCCACAGTCATGACCACCACGGTGAATTTGGTGTCGGTCAGGCTGTCAGGACGCCACTGGATCACGTCGCTGCCATTGACAAGCTTCACCACCTTCTTGCCGTCCGGGGTCAAGGTGAAGTCGGCCCAATACTTGTTGGGGTAGAGTTTGGACATGGTCCAGTATTTTGCGATAGCGCCCGCCTTCAGCGCGTCCTGATTGACCGTGATGCTGACGCTTTGCGCAGGCATCTGGTCATATTTGGCCTGGATCATGGCCTGTGCATTGGCCTGCGGCAAATCCGGCTTGCAGCCGGTCAACATGGTTCCCATACCCACAAGAGCGATGGCTCCAAAAAGGCGTAGATTCTTTCCGTTCGTCACTTTTCCTCCGTACGCCGCTTGCCGCGGCCGTGTTTGGTTGACCCGCCATTCTCTCCAACTCCCTCGACTGTGTCAATGGCAGTGATCACCGGCAGAGATCGCCGTCGGCGGGCGCTCTCCCGTTTCCACCTCTCCCGACCAGCCGCCGGCATCCAAAGCGCCTTCCCGCTGCGGGAATCAAAACGGAGAAAGCCCTTGAATTCAGGGGCCTGGCTCGGCAAGAATGCGGAAAAACAGCAGCTCCAGAAACCCCTTCTCGTCGGACTTCAGGCAAACCTGCGCGTTCGGGATTCCGGCGACGGGGATGGTCATTCCCTTTTCGTCCACCTCCAGTCGCAGGGGCGTCATCGGGCAAAGCTCCGGGTGCACCGCAAACGCCGCGGCTACCGGATCGAAGAGCGTCGGAGTCGGCGAGGCGTCGCCCTTGTTTGCCAGCCACTGGTGATACAGCAGCGTCAACTGATCGGTGAGCGGAGAGCCATGGGCAAAGATTCTTTCCCGCTCGGCAGTCTGCAGGTGAATCTGGGTCGAGTCCAGCGGCATCATGAAGACCGGCACACCGGAGGCCAGCAAAGCGCGCAGCCCCGCCGGGTCGCGGCTGATATTCCACTCGGCATCGGGCGGACGGCGCTCACCCCCCTGACCGTCGTACCCTCTATAGATGCTACCGCCCATCATCACCACCCGCTTCAGCTTCCGGAAGATGGCAGGGTTCTTCTCGATGGCCTCCTGGACGTTGTTCAGCGGGCCGATCGCGATGAGGGTAATTTCTCCCGGATGGGCATTGATTTGATCCAACAGGAAACCGGCTGCGTCATGTGCCGCTCCCTGTTGGAACAGGTGAGTCACACCTTCCATCGCCCGAGCTTGCTCCGCCTTCCATTGCGCGGCATCTTTCTTTCGCTCCTTCCCCATGCGAGTTTGGTCTGCCTTGCTCCGGGGATGAGCAACGAGCCTCGAGCAACCCGGGTTTGCAAATCCGTGGGCATAGGCGGCCTGTGAGAAGGCATTCTGTTGCGGCGTGGGGACACCCGGGATCACATTGATATCGAAGCGGCAAAGCGCACCGAGATAACGATTCAGCAGCCGCGCCCGCAAATCCGTATCTCCGTATGCCGTGGTGATGCCGAGCAGCTTCACCTCTGGCGACTTAAGAAGCAGCGCCAACGCGAAGGCATCATCAACATCGTCTCCGATGTCGGTATCAAGAATTGTAAGCTGCGGTTCCGCAGCAGCCGCACGCGGAGCGGGGGTCTGTTGCCCGACCGCCGCAAGAGCTGCAATCAACGCAAAAACTGGGAGGACGCTGAAAGAACGCAAGAATTTCATGGACAACACTCTAGCTGATCCCGCCGACTCCGCGCGCAGAGGCGACCGTAAACGAGCGAGGCGAGAGACCCCCACCGCCGCACTGCAGCTAGCCTCGTGACCGCATGATTTGCAAGTGTTGCCCATAAGGAATCGGTGCCCCATGTCCCCGATTTTGGGACATGGGAAATCTAACCAAGGACCATGCCCGCTGTATAGCCCGCGCCGACGATCCAACAGGCGAGCTGTCCGGTCTGCAAATACAGAAACTCCGTGCCCCATCCATTCCGCGTTTTTGCGGAATGGGTGGGAAGCCGATCCCCTATTTAAGGTCCGACTGAATAACCCTCACCCTCACGGAAATCGTCACTTTTACCGGCCAGGAGGCTCTCCACCGCTGCCTGCCGATAGAAGCTCAGCCCCGCATCCCCCTGCTCCAGCAGCCGTGTGCGCTCCAGCGAACCATAGCGGTCCTCCAGCCGTTGTTTGCGGCGATGCTCGGCAATCACCAATGCGCCAGCAGCCAGAAGCCCCGCCAATCCACCCCCGAGCTGCCCCAGGGTCGACGCATACTCTTCAACGTCTTCATAGGGCGGATCGAGAAAGACGATATCGAAGCGGGAGTGCGACGCCCCCTTCTCAAGCCGTCGGAGCGCCGGGCCGACCTTGTTCGGATCGACGCGAAATCCCTCCCGGATACCGAGCTTTGCGAGATTGCTGTGCAGCGCTTTCAGCGCCGCCGGTGCGCGTTCGACAAAAACCACATGTGCGGCCCCGCGACTGACCGCTTCCAGTCCCACCGCGCCCGAACCCGCATAAAGATCGAGAAATGCTGCGTCGGGTATACGCGGCGCGAGTACGTTGAAGACGGTTTCGCGCAAGCGGTCGCTGGTGGGCCGTGTGGCGAATCCAGCAGGAGCTTCGAGAGTGCGGGAGCGAAAAGTGCCGGAGATAATACGCATCGAACCTCAGCATACGTGAGACGAAAGGCGGCAAAGAACGGCCGTACCCTCTACAATCAATTTGTATGCGAGGATGGTCAATTCCGCTGGGCCGTTGGTTGGGTGTGGAAATGCGCGTCCATGCGTTTTTCCCCCTTCTAGCCGTGGTGTGTATCGGCATTGCCGCTACCGACGGTTGGCCGCGTGGCCTGGGGCTCTTTCTGGCGCTGGTGACTGCGGTGGTGGTACGCGAAACCGCACGACTGCTGGTTGCCGCCCGCTTCGGTTTGCGTCTGCGCGCCATTCTGTTGCTGCCGTTGGGCGGACTCTTCGCCTATGCCGATCCCGAAAGCCAGGAGAATGCCGGCAAGGGCTCTGCTCAGTTTGCCTTGGCGCTGGCCGGTCCAACAGCTAACCTGGCGACCGCCCTGGTGCTGGCCGCAACCTGTCTAGGCGCAAGCGGCTCCATCAATCTGCTCGCTCTCCCCCTGATCACTCCTGCGCACCTGATGTGCAGCCTCGTATGGATGCAGGCTTTCCTCGGGCTCATTCATCTGCTTCCGGCCTATCCGCTGGATTTCGGTCGACTATTGCGCGGAGGGTATGCAATCAGCCATGGATTCGCCCTCAGCGCCCGCAGTTCCGCCGGGACCAGCCAAGGTTTGGCATTGGCCATCATGGTCAGCGGCATGATCGTGCATAGTCCCTGGCCGGTCATCGCGGGCTTTTTCATCATGGTTGGGGCGCAGGTCGAAGATCAGGGCGTCTTCTTCCAGTCAGTGGTCGACACGGTGCACATGCGGGAAGTGATGCTGACGGACTTTGCCACCCTCTCGCCTTCCGACACCCTCAATGACGCACTGATTCGCTGCGTTCACTCCCTCCAGGAAGATTTTCCGGTGGTGCGTGGCCCGCAACTGGTGGGCATCGTCTCCCGGCAACGGATCGTAGACGCATTGCGTACCGACGGCAATGGCTATGTTCAGTCGGTGATGTCGCGCGCCTTTCAGGTCGCTCGTCCCGAAGACACGTTAGGCACCACCATCCGGCGCATCTCTGCCGGGCGCGGACTCGCGCTGATTCCCATCACCGAGAGCGGCAGGGTCGTGGGTATTGTCAGCGTGCAGAACCTGATGAGCTCGATGTCGCTGCTGGCGGAGCAACGCCGTCTTGAGAAGCTGGAATCCGGAGACTGACGGCTGTGATGGAAGCGCAAGCGCCGCTCGATCCCGGGCTCTACCTGGTAGCCACTCCGATCGGCAACCTCGGCGATATCACCCTCCGCGCCCTGGATGTCCTGAAACGCGTGGACCGGATCGCCTGCGAAGACACCCGCCAGACGCAAAAGCTTCTCAATCACTTCGAGATCAATACCCCCACCGTCAGTTGCCACCAGCATAACGAGCGCCATCGCACGACGGAATTGGTGCAGGCGCTGCGCGATGGAGGCCGGATCGCCATCGTCTCCGATGCGGGCATGCCGGGCATCAGCGATCCCGGAACCTGGCTGGTGGCGGAAGCCATCGCCGCCGGTGTTGCGGTAATTCCGATCCCCGGGGCCAACGCCGCTCTCAGCGCCCTGATCGCCTCCGGGCTGTCCACGCGGGAGTTCCATTTCATCGGCTTTCTACCCGAGAAGGCGGGGGCCCGGCGCAGTCGTCTGGAGGATCTTGCCGCCGAAACCGGCAAGCCCGACCAATCTCCGCGAACACTCCTCTTCTATGAAGCGCCCCATCGGATTCTGGAGACGCTTGCCGATCTGGAAGCAGTCTGGGGTCCGGAACTCCGCGTGGTTGTGGCCCGTGAATTGACCAAGATTCACGAGGAGTTTCTGCGCGGAACTCCCTCTGAAGTAAAGCAGCAACTGGCCATCAAGGATCGAATCCGGGGCGAGATTACCCTGCTGGTAGAGACCCGTCCCATGCCCGTCGCAGGGGAGAATGCGGTCGGCCCTGTCAAGATTCAGGACCGAATCGCCCGCCTGCAGACCGAGACCGGAGTGGACGAAAAGGAAGCGCTGAAGCGACTGGCGCGAGAACTTGGCCAGTCCAAGAGCGATCTTTACCGGGAACTGCAGCGCGAGAAGGCACGTCGGAAATAGCTCTATGGCGGTTCCAGAAAAGCTGTACCCAAACCTTGTCATCTTTGAGCGAAGCGTTCTTCAGCGGAGGCTAAAGCCCGAATAATGTTTGGGCCGATTTGTACGGGCAGAAGCCGGTGCCCTTCAGTTAGCGATCAAATTCTCAAGTGCGATTACCCCAGCCTGCTTCGCGACAACCACCCGAATTCTCCCGACATACTTTATTCGCTGTCTTTCTCCAGACTCTCCTCCGATGTTTCAATCTCGCGGATCAGCTGTTCGAGTTGCTCTTTCTTGCGCGCGCTCAAATCGAGGAACCGGATTCCAACCATGTTGCCGTTTTGGATATCTTGGATAACCCCACCGAGCCGGAAGGGCAAACCCTCCAGATAAAACTCCGCCTCAGCCCGCCGATAGATACCCACGGGGAATCGCGCATCGGTCTTGATACGGCATCCCCCCATGCTGAGGTCAAGAATGCGTCCAGTCTGTTTGGAGTTGATGTTGATGAGTTGAATCACCGCAGCGGTGTCGACTTCATGACGGGTCTGGGTGCGCCGCTCCCAAGGACCGGTCTTTGCAATCGGCGCAACGGGAGTCGAAACTGGCACGGGATTTACGGGCAAAGGCGTGGCAACCGCCGAGCGGAATCTGGCCGACAGAAGAAGCGCCTCGCGCTCTTTCTTCTTGCGGTGTTCTTCCTGCTCTCCCAGCTTCCGGTGGATCTCTTCGTCCGCTTTCGATCGGATCTCTTCTAATGCGGAAAGCTTCTCCCGGCTTTCCTGGTCTTCCCTGACGCGCTGCGCTTGCTGCTCCCAGAGCAGGTCTTGCGCGACCTTTTCTGCGGTAACCTGCTCTGCCGCTGCAACTTCCGCCGCGGACTCCTTGGCCTCCCGAGCCACTTTCTCTTCATTGACTTCGCAAAGGATTTCAGCCAGTTCGTCGCGACGGCGCGACGACATCTCCGCAAACCGAATGCCGACCTGGTGACGGCCATCGCTCCATTGCACTACGCCGGGGAAGCGGAGAACGATGCCATTGACCTTGAAGTTGACCTCGACGCGCGTGGAGACGCCCATCACCATCTTGTCGTCGGTGTGCAGCCGACAGCCGCCCAGGCTCAGATCGAGGATCCGGCACTGACAGCGCGAACCGTGGGAAACCAGCGTCAATACCGCCGATTCATTCACGTCAAATCGGGGCACACTCCTGAGATTGGACTGTGCGTCCGGCATAACTTCCTTGCTCTGTTCCGCTTCCATGGCCCCTCACCCCCGGATCTCAGGATTGATCAGTGCCCTGGCCCTGGATTTTCCCAAGGGCTCGTGGACACGGGGTCCGCAACTTCTCTTCCCTTGAGACGATCGTATTGGTACACATCGCTGGTGCTTCCAAGCGATTCATTATAAAGATCGATCGCGCCCGTCACCTGGCTCAGCTCTTCGCTGTACAGGTGAATCGCATGGAGCAGATCGGCCGTCGCTGGAATTTCGAACCGACTGGTCTTCAAAAACTTCTGGTAGCCCCGATCCAGTAACCTCGCCACCTCGCCACCCACCAAAGCCCCCGGTCGCTCCACGAAAACGACAGAGCCATCCTCCCCTGCCATGAGGATCGCTGCGGCGCCATGCTTGGCCACCAACACGCTGCCGGCGGGGGTCGCAAAGGGAGCAACATCAAAAGAACGAGCGCGCAAGGCATCCAGCACAGTTTCGAAGTTCGCGTTGCGGTTCTTTCTGGACATGGGCAAATTCCTGTCTGCGAGGCTCTTGAGCTAGGTTATCGACAAATTCCTCAACAACTCCAATCTCGCACACCTGGATGCAACCTGCAATGCTCCCAAAGGGGTACAACTCACCCCGGAAAACTGATCGCCAGAGATTTGAAAAATCCTCTTTTGATCCGGCCCGTTATTACAGGCGCTCCGTGCCCCATCCTTTCCGCGTTTTCTGCGGAAAGGGTGGGAAGCCCATCACTCTAAAGAAGGGTCGGATCAGCAGCGCTGGGAAAGGGCCCATCAAATCCACTCAACCCCGTAACGGCGGCGCAAACGGCGCTTCGGTCATCGAGTTGGAGTTCATGCGATTACCATACCCCTCCCACCAACTCGCCAACTCGCCAAGGCGCGAAGCGCGCTAACCCGCCAGGTCTCAGACCGATTGAATCCTTGACCTTCTGAGCGCCCCGCTCCGCCGAAACCAGAGATTATCCCCACGGCCTGAACGCAACATCCAAGGGCCGGGGTAAAACAGAGACTCGGTCTCAGCATAATGTTCATCGGTTTGCCCCGATCCCTCCGCCAATGCAAAGAACAGCAGCCGAGAATGGTTTAGTATTTCGTCGTAGTTTCAAGATGAATTCGAATGCGAAGGAATCCTCAAAGTTCAAACGCAACCTAACACTGGGGACTTTTGCCCCCGATAAAAGGAGCACATCGTGTCAACCGAATCCAAATGCCCCGTAACAGGCGGCGGCCACGGACACAATTCGGCGGCCGCTCGGACAAATGCGGACTGGTGGCCGGATCAGTTGAATCTGAAGGTCCTGCACCGGAACTCCTCCCTCTCTGACCCCATGGGGAAGGAGTTTGATTATGCGAAAGAATTCAGCAGCCTCGATCTGCAAGCGGTGATCCAGGATCTGAAGACCCTGACGACGTCGTCCCAGGACTGGTGGCCGGCCGACTATGGCAACTATGGCGGACTTTTTATTCGTATGGCATGGCACAGCGCTGGCACCTATCGCATCGGCGACGGGCGAGGCGGGGCCGGTTCGGGCCAGCAACGTTTTGCCCCGCTCAACAGCTGGCCGGACAATGTGAATCTCGACAAGGCACGTCGACTGCTTTGGCCGATCAAACAGAAATATGGCCGCAAGATTTCCTGGGCCGATCTGATGATTCTGGCTGGAAACGTTGCGTTGGAGACGATGGGGTTCAAGACCTTTGGCTTCGGCGGCGGACGCGCCGACGTCTGGGAGGCGGACGAGTACGTCAACTGGGGCTCTGAAGGCACCTGGCTGGGCGACGAGCGCTACACCGATGATCGACAGTTGAACAGTCCTCTCGGCGCTGTCCAGATGGGCCTGATTTACGTCAACCCGGAGGGACCCAACGGGAAGCCGGATCCCCTCGCCGCAGCGTTTGATATTCGCGAGACTTTTGCCCGCATGGCCATGAATGACGAGGAGACCGTCGCCCTGATTGCCGGCGGCCACACCTTCGGAAAGACCCATGGCGCCGCCTCCCCCATTGAGTATGTGGGTCCCGAACCGGAAGGCGCGCCGATCGAGCAGCAGGGACTTGGCTGGAAAAACAGTTTTGGCAAGGGCAACGGCGCCCAGACCATCAGCAGCGGGTTAGAGGGTGCCTGGACCAAGAACCCGGTGCAATGGGACAACAACTTCTTTGAGAACCTCTTCAGCTATGAGTGGGAGCTGACCAAGAGCCCCGCCGGCGCGCATCAATGGACACCCAAGGACCCCGCGGCGGCAGGCACGGTTCCCGATGCGCACGACCCCTCGAAGCGCCACGCCCCAACCATGCTCACCACCGATCTCGCCTTGAGGATGGACCCGATCTATGGACCCATCTCGCGGCATTTTTACGAGAATCCGCAGGAGTTCGCCGACGTCTTCGCGCGCGCATGGTTCAAGCTGACGCATCGCGACATGGGGCCAATTGCACGCTACCTCGGCCCGCTGGTGCCCGCCGAGCGACTAATCTGGCAAGACCCAGTTCCCCCACTCGATCACGAACTCATCAACGAGCAGGACATTGCGGCACTGAAAGGCAAGATCCTCGCCAGCGGCCTGTCCATCGCGCAACTGGTGACCACTGCCTGGGCCTCGGCGTCCACCTTCCGCGGCTCCGACAAGCGTGGCGGGGCGAACGGCGCGCGCATTCGCCTGACGCCGCAGAAGGACTGGGAGGCAAACGAACCCGCTTCCCTGGCGAAGGCTCTCGCTGCGCTGGAGGCTATTCAGAAGGAGTTCAACACCGCGCAATCCAATGGCAAGCCCCGCGGCAAGAAAGTCTCTCTCGCCGACCTCATCGTCCTGGGAGGAACCGCTGCCGTCGAGGAGGCCGCCAAGCGGGCTGGCTGCAACGTGCAGGTTCCCTTCTCTCCAGGCCGTACCGACGCGACACAGGAGGAAACCGACGCCCACTCCTTCGCTCCATTGGAGCCAGCGGCTGACGGTTTCCGCAACTACCTCGGGAGCAAACCTCGCGGACCGGCGGAAGCGTTGCTGGTGGATCGGGCAGATTTGCTCACTCTGACCGCGCCCGAAATGACGGTCCTCGTCGGCGGTTTGCGCGTTCTGAATGCCAACTCTAAACAATCCAAAGAGGGCGTCTTCACCAATCGGCCCGAGACGCTGACGAATGACTTCTTCGTCAACCTGCTGGACATGAACATCAAGTGGGTTCCCTCATCCACAAAAGAGGGCGTCTTTGACGGGGTAGACCGTGCAACCAATGAACCCAGATGGACAGGCACACGGGTCGACCTCATCTTCGGAGCGGATTCCCAACTCCGCGCGCTCGCCGAAGTCTACGCAAGCAACGACGCGAAGGAGTCTTTTGTAAAGGACTTCGTCGCCGCCTGGAGCAAGGTGATGAACCTGGACCGGTTCGACCTCGCCCGCAGTTGAATCGGGAACCAAAAGCAGTGCCCCTTGGCCGCGTTTTTACTTCGCGGCCAAGGGGCCCCAAATACAAGGAATGCCTGAAGGACGATTACCGATTGGGGCTGTCAACAGCCGCCGAGAGCTTGTTGCCCGAGGACGGAACGGTAAGCGTGACAACCGTGGAACTGGCTGCCCCAACCGCGGTTCCGAGCACCGTCACCGCGTAGTTGCCGGGCACGGCGTTCGCGATTGCGGTGAAGGTCAGCTTGCTGCTGGTGAGAGTGCTCGAAGCACTGAACGTGGCCTTTATGCCGGCGGGAACGCCGGAGAAGCCCAGGTTGACATTGCCGCTCAGGCCAACAGGATTTGCTATATTGATCGTCACGGCGACGGTGGGGCCGCTGCTGACGGACGGCATCGCGGCCAGAAGGCTGAAGCTAGGCACGGGAACAACCAGAGTGACGACCGTCGAGTCGGTGGCTACACCCGAGATTCCTTTTACCGTGATGGGATAACTTCCCGGTGCAAGCGTCGCGGAAGGCGTGAATGTTAGGCTGCTCAAGGCTGTGGTGCTGGGTGCGCTAAGAACTGCGGTAACCCCCGCAGGCACTCCAGACAGCGTGAGATTAACTTTGCCGCTCAAGCCGACTGGGTTCGACACCGTAATCGTGTTGGCAACTCTGGAACCGCCGACCAATGCTGTGAGGCTTGAGGTTGAAGGCGTCAGGCTGAAGCTGGGGGCAGGAACAACCAAAGTGACCACCGTCGAGCTGCCGACGACGCCCGTCGTTCCGTTCACCGTGATGGGATAAGTCCCCGGTGCAAGCGTCGCCGATGGCGTGAAGGTCAGGCTGCTGGAGGCGGCGGTGATGGGTGCGCCAAGCACCGCGGTAACCCCTGCGGGCACGCCCGACAGCGTGAGATTGACTTTGCCGCCCAGGCCGATTGGGTTCGATACCGTAATCGTGTTGGCAACTTTAGTGCCGCCGACCAGTGCGGTGAGGCTCGAAGTTGAAGGCGTCAAGCTGAAGCTGGGCGCAGGAACAAACAGAGTGACGACGGTCGAACTGGCGACAACACCAGTGGTCCCTTTAACCGTGATGGGATAAGTCCCCGGTGCAAGCGTCGTGGAAGGCGTGAGCGTCAAGCTGCTGGAAGCGACAGTGCTGGGTGCGCCAAGCACGGCGGTAACGCCCGCGGGCACACCCGATAGCGTGAGGTTGACTCTGCCGCTCAGTCCGATTGGGTTCGACACCGTAATCGTGTTGGCCACTCTGGTACCACCGACCAGTACGGTGAGGCTCGAGGCCGAAGACGTCAGGGTGAAGCTGGGCGTCGGAACAATCAGGGTGATCACTGCGCTTTGGGTGTCGGTGGGCGCGGTTCCTGTCACAGTCACGAAATAGGCGCCGGGAACCGTCGCGGAAGTGGGTTTGAAGGTGAGCACGCTGCTCGTCTTGGTCGACGCGGCGCTAAAGGTCGAGGTCATGCCGACCGGAAGTCCGGAGACCGTGAGGGCCACGCTGCTGCTGAAGTTGTTCTGTCCCTGCACGCTGATGGTCGAAATCACATTCGTGCCACCCACCAGAGCGGTCAGCGCGGTGGCGGAAGTCGAGAGGCTGAAGGTGGGGCTGGGAATGCTCAAATTAATGGAAGTGGTCGCAGTGAAACGGCCGGAAGTCGCATAGAGCTTTATCGTGTACGAGCCCGGAGCCGCCCCACTGGATGCCGTGAAGGTCAGAGTGTTCGAGCTGCCCGATCCCGCGACGGTCAAGGTGACGCCGGCCGGGGCCCCGGAACTGGCAAAGCCGACAGCCCCTTTGAAACCATTGACTGTCGCAACAGACACCGTCATGCTGGCCGAACTGGACTGAAAAAGCGTCAGGCTGCTTTGCGATGCCGTAATGGTGAAGGTGCCCGCGAAGGCATCGGTGAGATCGTCAATCAAAGGCTGCCCGGTAGGAGTGCCCCATCCGCTGACCAGATCGAATCCGGCAATAGACTTGAACGCCCCGTTGTTGCCCGTACGGATATCGTGAAAATCCTGGCTGTAGTTTCCGCTGTTTCCAATCGCGTAGATCGCGGGATTGAGGAAGCCCACCGTGGGTTTCGCATTGGCCACCGCCTGCTGGTTGACCAGCGCGGTGAAGCCCGCCCAGAGCGGCGCCGAAGCACTGGTGCCGGCCACCGTCATGGCTCCGCCGTTGTTGGCAATCAGATAGATCTGCCCGGCTCCCACCATCGCCACGTCCGGAATATTGCGCATGGTCGAGGAGCCAACAGCAGCGGTCAGATTGATGTTCTGTTGATAAGAAGGGATGGGATAGGTGGTGCTGACGCCGCCGCCGCTGCTGTTCCAAGGCGATTCCGCGCTCCATGGGCCGCCCGCGCCCGCGGTGCTCAGACTGGTTGCACCCACAACCGTGATGTTCGGATCGTCGCAGGGGGGATAGACACCGTCCGTGTAACCGCCGATGTCGCCCGATGCCTGCAGGAAAGACTGTCCCTGCGCCTGAAACTGCTTGAAGATCTGCTCGGTCGTCGTGTTCACGTCGAAGCTCCACGACGAGCTGATCTGCTTGGCCGTGTTGTCCGTCGCGATCTGGTTGAGAACGTCCTCCGGCCAGTAGCCTTCATACACACTTACATTCGACAGTCCCGGCGCCATATAGGCCGCCATCATGATGTCCAGGATCACTTCGACATTATTGTACCCCGCTGTTCCGTCGATTCCATCCACGAGGACAGTGTTGACCGGGACCGGGGGAAGGTTCGCCTTGGCGAAGTTCTTGCCTACGTCTCCCGCGAAGAAGCCATCGAACTCCACCAGCGCCACCGACTGCCCTGCCCCGGTCAGCGTCACATTCGGGGCATACGCGGCGCGGTAGTCGCTGCCGATCAAGCCGCCGCCAGGGGCGCTTCCGTTCACAAGCGCATTCACCTCAGGCTGCACCTTCATATTCATGGGATGCGGCAAACTGAAATTGCTCAAGCCGCCGACATGTGCAATCCGGACATCGGCATCCACCGACGGCTCCCGGTCTGCCGAGAAGTACTCGCCGCGGGTCGGATGGCTAAAGCGAGTCATTTGCACATGAAATGCCTTCTCCACGTCGCCCACCGCACCGCTGACATTGAGAATCATCCGGTTCGAAGGTATCTTGGTGACGGTCAGACCGTTCTCCTGCGCGAACGTGATCATAGTCTGATAGTCGGATTCCGTGGGAGCATACTCCGCCGCAAACTGCTCGGGGGTCAGATAATGGTGGTAGTTCGGGCTCGTGGGATCGGCGATCTGCGCCAACAGCGCGTCCAATTGGGCCTCGTTGCGCAAAGGCAGACTGATCGAGAGACTCAAATCTGCCGATCGCTCCATCTGCCGAACCGCTCTGGAACCGGCCATCGCAGACGACAGGTGCCCACTCAGAACCTGCCGGCCACCTCCCTGGGCAACCCCAGATGTGGAGAACGCAACGGCCAGGCAGAAAGCTGCAAGACCTGCAATGCGAAGCGAGTTGGAGAGGTTGACGGCTATCTTGCTGGCACGGTCGACGATCATTTCAAACCTCAGGCGGCGCGTGAAGACTGACTCTCCGCCGCTGAGTGCAATATCGACAACAAGTTACCGGAGTTTATACTTAAAATCTAAAAGTAATCCACATTTTCAAACTAAGGTACTACGTCTCAGTAATGTGCGCGAACCCAAAGCGCCTAATATCTAGGAAGCGATCGGCCCCCAGGTGAGTTGCCTTGGCTAAGATTTGTTCCGTTTGCTCGATGGCGCGATGCGTCCCCGATTGCGTCTGGACCAGGCCTGCATAGCCCCCGCGGATCCGACCGTGAATGCTCCGCGCCCCATCCATTCCGCGTTCTCTGCGGAATGGGTGGGAGGCCGATCACACAATGAAACGGCCGGATCAAATTTTTAAGCTTCCCCAAGCGCAGGGTCCGTTGGTCAGAATCCCGCCTCAATTTGTGCCTGTTCTGCTTGCTCCATCTGGGCCCGGGCCAACTCCATCGACTCTCCATAATGTGTCGCCAGCATCTGCGCCGACCGATCTGCATCGATCAGGGGCAAGATCGTCGCCATCTTCAGCGGCGCTTGAGCGGCCATCCGCGCCACCGCCGCTTTGCCCGAAACCGACTGAACGAGTGCCAGCATGGCGCTGACTGTCGTTCCGACCGCGCTGATCGAGTTCAGTGCGTGTTGCCGGCTGTTGGGATTGGTGATTCTGGCCATCTGCAGCAGCGAGGCGTTCACCTGTTGCTGAAGCGTTACAACAGCAACCTGCAGTTCTGCCAATACTCCCGCCGAAGGATTCGCCAGGTAGGCTTTGGCCTGCGCCACCAGAACGTTCGAGGCAGCATCGAACCCCATCGTGGCCGCCGCAAAGATCGCCGTATCCGCGGGATCCAAAAGCGCGGCCGTGGAGTCAACCGTGGCCACTGCGCTTTGCAGGGTTGGCGTCCAGTTCACGATGTTTTGCGCCACGCTTGCACCGGAGCACCCGCTGGTAACGGCAGTCTGCAGCACCAAAGCAAGCAGCGCCCATGCTCCCAGTTTCGCGGGGGATCCAGCAGATGTCGACGTCCCGGCGGGATCGCGAGCCAGCAATCCAAGGATCGCGGTCGCCAGTGCACTCACTAGCGTCACGACCGTACCGCCACCGGCCGCGCCGAGCGTGATGCCATGTTGCGACAACACACCGGTCAGCGAAACGACGACAATCAGCAACCCGGCCACGGAGGTTCGCGGATGCTTCCAGATATTCGAAATTGAATTCATGCAGGGATCTCCTCGCAAATGAAAAAGGCGGCATTAGCCGCCTTGATTAAATCGGTGTGCTTTCCATGCCCGAGGGAGAGGGTGGATCAGGGGTGAACCGGCGCGCTCCCTATGGCTCGCTGCTCCCCCGGTTCGGAAGCAGCTGTGGTTTCAGTCTGCCCCGAACCCGGGAATCGCAAAAGCAAAACAGAGACAGCCCCAAGTCCCGGCGCCAACCGCAGGGGGAAGGCGAACTCATTCGCCGGACTCGGCATTTCCGTCTCTCTTTGAGCTACGTCCGATCCTAATCGACCTGTGGATATCTTCGGCAAAGCACCGAAAATGATCAATTACTTAGGGATCATGTACTTGCGGATGGATTGCGGGAGGCGGCGCTTGACAGGGGATCGCGAGTGCCCCGTCTCTGAACTTCGCAACAGAACAAAACTGTCATCCTGAGCCGAGTTTGCCGCGCATTTTGCGACAAACGGAGTCGAAGGAGCTGAGGTTGTTTTTCGATGAACTTCAGATCCGGCTCACTCGAATGTCTTCGTCTTAAGTGTGAACGATAGTCCCGTGCCCCATCCTTCGCGTTCTTCGCGAAGGGTGGGAAGCCACAAATCCCCATCTCGACCGCATTCCGTTCAGTCGAAAACGAAATAGGCCAACAGATTTGTCATTAAGATATCTTCTTCAAAAACCGCCGTCCCCTGATCTCATACTCCCCACCGACCACACGCCCAAGAGCCTCGCTATAAGCCAAATGCTCTTCGGCCAGAATCCGCTCGGCGAGCGAGTGGGCGTCGTCTGTTTCCAAGACCGGGATCGCCCTTTGCAGGATGATCGTGCCGTGGTCCAGCGCTTCATCCACAAAATGCACCGTGCACCCGGCGACCTTCACACCATAGTTGAAAGCCTGGCTTTGCGCATCCAGCCCCGGAAAGGCCGGCAGCAGCGACGGATGAATGTTGAGAATCCGATTGGGGAAAGAGCGGATAAACTCCGGGGACAGCAGCCGCATATAACCGGCCAGACAGACCAGATCCACTTGGTGCTCCCGCAGGCAGGCGGTCACGACGGCATCGTGCTCAGCCCGTTTGCGCCCCTTGGAGACAAAGAGCGCGCTCGGCAACCCCAGCTTGCGGGCTGCTTCCAGCCCCCCTG
>Ga0302320_10010782_pt1 | contig 19440 bp, 16 predicted proteins | sample Bog_T0_3_FD_202130 | JGI IMG/M metagenome (GOLD analysis project Ga0302320, IMG submission 202130) | Peat permafrost microbial communities from Stordalen Mire near Abisko, Sweden - Bog_T0_3 | ecosystem: Environmental > Terrestrial > Soil > Wetlands > Peat | place: Sweden: Abisko, Stordalen Mire... | reverse complement strand
CTGCTTCCAGCCCCCCTGCGTCGGCCACATTGGAGATCACCACCGCGATCTCCACGCCTGCCAGTCTTCCCGTCCGAATGGACTCGGCAATCGCCAGAAAATTGGACCCGCGGCCAGAAAGGAGAACTCCTAACCGCAGGGGCCCTGGGCTGTTTTCGCTCACGTGTACTGCACCTTGCGGTCGCCCTTGATGACCCGGCCAATGACGAAGAACTTCTCTTCAGCCTTGTCGAACAGGGTCTTGGTCTTCTTGAACTTGTCTGCCGGAATGGCCGCAATGAGCCCCACGCCCATGTTGAACGTGCGCATCATCTCTTCGTCGGAGACTTGGCCCAGCGTCCGCAGATGCTCGAAGACCGGCAAAACCGGCCATGTGCCGATCTCGATCTGTGCCGACATGTTCTTGGGCAGAATACGCGGCAGGTTCTCGGTGATTCCCCCGCCGGTGATGTGCGCCATCCCCGTGGTGACGCCCGCCGTGACCATCTTCTGGATGATGTGCAAGTAGCTGCGGTGGGTCTTCATCAGCGCCGCGCCGGCCTTGTCCTTGAGGTCGTTCACATATTCCGTGTGTTTGTACCCGGCTACTTCAAAGAAGAGCTTGCGCGCCAGCGAATAGCCATTGGTGTGCAAGCCGGTCGACGGCAGGCCGATGAGCACATCGCCTACCTTGATGCCCGTGCCCGTCACCATCTTCTCGCGATCCACGGCTCCCACAATGAAGCCGGCCAGATCGTACTCGCCATCGGTGTAGAAACCCGGCATCTGCGCCGTTTCCCCGCCGATCAAGGCGCAGCCATTGGCCTTGCAGGCGTCGGCCATGCCGCTGATCACGCTCTCGGTCACCGCGTTGTCCAGCTTGCCGCTGGCCAGGTAATCCAGAAAAAACAAGGGTGTAGCGCCCTGCACGGCAATGTCGTTCACGCAGTGGTTCACCAGATCCGCGCCCACCGTATGGTGCACGTTCATCTCGAACGCCAGCTTGAGCTTGGTACCCACCCCATCGGCCGAACTGACCAGAATCGGGCTCTTCCAGCGCTGCAGGTCCAGCCGGAACAGCGCCCCAAAGCCGCCAATCCCTCCCAACACATTGCGGTTGAAGGTCTTTTGCGCCAGAAACTTGATGCGTTCCTTGGCGCGATCGCCACTGCTGATGTCAACGCCGGCGTCGGCGTAGGTCACGGATTTGGGCTTGGATCTCTCTGCCACGGTGAGGACTTTCTGCGGATGGATTTCGCTGCAAATGGATTTCCGGCCCAGAGGACCGCCCGGCGCAACACGCCGAAAGCACGATTTTATCAGCATCCGCAGGGGTCGCGAGGTCGGAGTTGCCGCTCGGCTTGCGGTTTCCGCCGCTCCATCCCCCGTCTCTGCGTTCTCGAATGAATCACACAGACTCCACTACTCCTTGACCGCATGAGTTCTTAGTTCCGCCCAGGATCTTGGGTGCCCCTGGAGCTGCTTGCAAAATTCCGTGGAGGTTGCACGAAGCGTCAGGGCACGACTTCAGTCGTGCCGAAAGAGCAGTAAGTGAGTGTTGGGCTTTAGCCCCTGGGTCTCTTTTTTTTCTGTTGTTTATAATTCCCAAGCGGCTAAAGCCGGAGTCTGGATCGGACCTTTGCGGCACGACTGAAGTCTTGCCCTGACGCATATCGGCTTGCAGAAGACAATTTTGCAAGAGGCTCCCTGGGTCTCGATCTTGAGACCAGGGAGAGCACGAATCTGCGCGAACATTGTTCTAGAGAAACCTGCCCCGCTCCGCCGCTGTCGGAATCAGGCAATCCGCCGATCTCCCCCAGATTCGGTACCGGTTTGCGGCCACCAGCCTGTAACCGCAGTCCCGCAGCCCGCGAGGCAGCCACGCCAGCGCCCTGCCAACCAAGGGCCAAGGCGGAGGCAGTTCTGCAAGGATGGCCACCACCGCGCTGGAGTGCTCCAGCACTGTTTCCTGCGGTTTGCCAAAGCCCCGCACCACCAAAATCGTCCTCCCAACTCTCTCCGCACCCAGACCATGCCGGCGCAAAATCCCATCCGCGGTGGAAGAAATCGAGGACAGAAACCGTAGACGCTCCCCCTTGTCTCGTTTCAGGAGCCACCGAACCAGCCGCGAGCACATTCCACATTCTCCGTCGAACACCACCAGGAGCTGGTTACCGAACCTGCCATTGGAATTCACAGTTGTTAGATGGAGCCGACGGTCAGACCGACCAGGAATCTTCTCAGCCTTCTATACTGGGCCCATCATGAGTCCTCTCCTCACCGCTCCCGTCCGCACCCGTTCCCAGGCACTTCAGCAGCGCGCCGAGCGCTTTTTCCCCGGCGGCGTCAACTCGCCGGTACGCGCCTTCAAGTCCGTCGGCGGAGCGCCGCCCTTCATCGACCGCGCCCAGGGAGCCTGGCTGACCGATGCCGATGGCAATCGCATTCTGGACTACTTCGGCTCTTGGGGTCCCATGATCCTGGGCCATGCCTTTCCCCCAGTGGTGGAAGCCATCGAGCGTGCTGCCCGCAACTCCGCCAGCTTCGGAGCTTCGACCGCCGCCGAGGCCGACCTTGCCGAGCGCATTGTCGCCTGTTTTCCAGTCATTGAGAAGATGCGCTTCGTCAGCTCCGGCACCGAAGCCACCATGTCCGCCATCCGGCTGGCGCGCGCCGCAACGGGCCGCAAGATCATCATCAAATTTGAAGGCTGCTACCACGGCCATGCCGATGGCCTGCTGGTCAAGGCCGGGTCGGGCGTTGCTACGCTGGGGATTCCGGGCTCGGCAGGCGTTCCGGAAGAGATTGCCCATCTAACGCTGGCCCTGCCCTACAACGACCTGGAAGCGGTGGAAGCTGCCTTTGCCGCGCATCGCGACGCCATCGCCGCCATTATTCTGGAGCCCGTGGTAGGCAACGCCGGGTGCATCGCTCCCGCTCCGGGCTATCTGGCCGGTCTGCGCGCGATCACCGCTCGCGAGGGTGCCCTGCTCATCGTCGACGAAGTCATGACCGGCTTCCGCGTCGCCCTGGGGGGAGCTTTGCAGCTCTACAGCCTGGACGCCGACCTGGTGACGTTGGGCAAGATTGTCGGCGGCGGCTTGCCAGTAGGAGTCTTCGGCGGCAAGCGCCAATATATGGACCTGCTTGCCCCTCTCGGCCCCGTCTACCAGGCGGGAACTCTGAGCGGCAACCCGCTGGCCATGGCCGCCGGAATCGCCACCCTGAGCCACCTGCAAGCCCATGCCGCGGAGATCTATCCGCAGTTGGAAGCCACCGCCAAAGCCGTAGCCGAAGGTGTCGTCCTCGAAGCCGCCAAAGCCGGAGTTCCGCTCACCCTCAACCGTGTCGGCTCTATGTGGACCTGGTTCTTCACCCCCGGCCCTGTCAGAAACTACGAAGAAGCAACAAAGAGCGATACCGCCGCCTTTGGCCGCTTCCACAACTCCATGCTCAATCAGGGAATCTGGCTTCCCCCCTCGCAGTTTGAGGCCGCTTTCCTGGGCACCGCTCACGGAGCAGCAGAGGTCGCCGCAACCCTCTCAGCCGCCCGCGAAGCCTTCAAAGCAGTCGCCGGCGCATGAAAAAACGGAAAAGGAATCTGCCTGCAAAACTCCGAGGCGGTTGTGGATTGCGGCTGAAAATAGTAAATTCCGGGTTGCCGGTTACTCGCTCGCGATTCTCTTGACGGCCGCGATTCCCGATACAATTCTCATCATGCCAAGATCCAGATTAAGGCGGCTGTTTCTCCCGCTCCTTGCGGTCGCGCTCATTCTTCTTCCGATTGCGGTCTTGGTTGCGTGGCGCCAAATAGACACTTCGGCGATGGCGTGTGATCCCGAGGTCCCATTTGACGGTGCGCGATTAGCCATGTTGAATCCGCTTCGGGATCGCGGACCTGAAAGTGCTGCAGTTTCGGTAATGAAGGCGATTGAATCAGGTGGCTGCCGATCAGTTTCTCCATCGCAGAATTTCTGTTCTGATCGAAAGCCCGTGGCAGGATGGACGATTACCGGGAGGGGAGAGAACAAGGGCAAAGCCTTCGTGAGGATTTGGGTAACGGGGCGCGTCCACGATGGCAGCTTCGGGGACAATGCGTTTTATGTTGGTATGCAGAGAGTCGGAGTGAATTGGAAAGTTACCAGCACTGACTGGTCAGATCCCTGCTTATTTTGACAGCACATCTGCATCAGGTCGGTTGGTCGCCAATCCGACTCAAACCAGTGACCGGGGCCTGCCGAGGTCCAACCGTGACAGCGTAACAGCCGTGATGCGTAACTAGCGTCTGATCCAGCGCAGATCCTCAAGTTCTATTTTGGCCCAGGATGGTGGAACAATGGTGGCAGCGAATAATATTTCACTTGCGCCGATAAATGGGCTGGAGTCCCGGAGGTACGTTTGGATTCAGGCAACTGCATCGCCTTAGCACCAGTTTTGCCAGTAATAGATATCGAAGATCAGGAGAAGATCTACGATGGAGACGAAGGCAACATCCGTTGTCCAAAATGCGGTTGGACCCCGCAAAGCAAGGATCGCTGGCAGTGTAGCTGTAAGTACCTGTGGAACACCTTCGACACCGGCGGAGTTTGCCCGGGCTGCTTCAAACAATGGGATCTTACTAAATGCCTATCCTGCCATCAGTGGTCACCGCATTCTGACTGGTACCCGAAGCGTTAATACAAAAGTTGGCCGGTCCGAAACTCCCAGGACCGGCCATTCCTCCTCAAACCTGCATCACTTCCGCTTCCTTCTTCGCGGTCAGCTCTTCCATGCGGCGAATCTCCTCGTCGGTCATCGCCTGAATCTCCTGCTGCGACCGCTTTTCGTCGTCTTCGCTAATCGTCTTTTCCTTAGCCAGCTTCTTGAGGACGTCGTTGCCGTCGCGACGCACATTGCGGACGGCCGTCCTCTGTTCCTCAAGCACTTTATTCAGGTGCTTGCAGATATCCCGGCGCCTCTCTTCGGTCATGGGCGGCACCGGCACGCGAATCACCTTGCCATCGTTCTGCGGGTTGAATCCGAGATCGGAGGTGCGCAGCACCTTCTCAATCTCCTTCAGGACGGTCGGGTCCCAGGGAGAAATCAGGATCGTCTGCGCCTCAGGCGTAGAGACCTGCGCCAGTTGGCTAATGGGGGTTGGGGTGCCATAGTAATCGACCTTCACCTGGTCGAGCATATGCACGCTGGCCCGGCCGGTCCGTGTGGAAGCGAGGTTGGACTGAAGGGTCACCACGGCCTGATCCATCCGCCGCTTCAGGTCGCCGTTCAATTCTTTGAGTGCCGGAATACCGGCCATGATCGAGACTGCCATAGGGTTCGTCCTCACTAAAGCAAATGCCAATCGCCATTCTACTAAAACCCGCAACCCCGTGCAGAGGCCACAGCGTGCAGTGAACAGGGCAACCGGAGGAAGGTGTCCCGTTCGCCTCGTGTCGTGACTGCATGATTCCGTAATCACACCTACGAACTTGGGTGCCCCTGGTCTCGATTTTGAGACCAGGGAAAGCACGAATCTACGCGGTCATGGGACTCGTCGGATCGGCAATTGGTGCGCCGGAGGCGCAAAGGATCTTAGCCCAGCGCTTCAGCGCTGGGAAATCGGCCCAAGAAGCAGACGGAGCCCCGGAGGGGCGGGGTCGAAGGGGTCGCATTCCCAATTGGTCATTCTCTGCCCGGCGGCTCCGCAAATTCGCCGAAATCGCGGTTGGGCCTCCGAAAAATGCCCACTTCTGGCCCCGGACCGGCACCGTGTCTCGACTTGGAGCAGCTTTGGACACTATCCTAGGGAGTTGCAAGCCGAAACAACCATCCTTGCATCAGGACCCCACGACCATGAGCTCAGAGATGATTGCGGTACACCTGCCCGACGGGGCAATTCGCGAGGTGCCCAGCGGCACCACCCCCCTGGAGATTGCCAACTCGATTTCGCCGCGCCTGGCTGCGGCATGCATCGTTGCCCGCTTGACGCCCCTCTCGGCAGTCGCTACCTCGAGCGCCGATGCCGACGAAGAATCCGCCGGCGAAGCGGCCATGTATGCCACTGCCGATGCCGCTGCCCCGCGCCTGGTCGATCTGACCACCCCGATGACCGCCGACACCAAGCTGGAGCTGGTCACGGAAAAAGATCCCGAGGCCCTCAAAGTGCTGCGCCACTCCGCCGCGCACGTGCTGGCGACCGCCGTACTGGAGCTCTTCCCGGAGACCAAGCTGGGCCACGGCCCCGCGACCGATGCCGGCTTCTTTTACGACTTCCAGCGCGACAAGCCCTTCACTCCCGAGGACCTTGCCGCCATCGACGCCAAGATGAAGGAAGTCATCGCCCGCGACGAGCACTTTGTGCGCGAATCTCTTCCCAGAGACGAGGCCTTGCGGCAGTTCGAACATGACGGCGATTTCATGAAGACCCACTTCGTGACCAAGTTCACCCAGCCGGGCGACGAGATCAGCTTCTATCGCAGCGGCAAGTTCGTCGACTTCTGCCGGGGACCGCACGTGCCCTCCACCTCGCGCGTCAAAGCGGTCAAGGTGACCAATCTTGCCGGTGCCTACTGGCTCGGGGACGAAAAGAATCCCCAGTTGCAACGCGTCTATGGAACCGCCTACTTCAGCCAGAAGGCCATGGACGAGCACTTTGTGCGCCTCGAAGAGGCCGCCAAGCGTGACCACCGCCTCCTGGGCAAGCAACTCGACCTCTTCAGCATTCAAGAGCTGGCCGGCCCCGGCCTGATCTTCTGGCATCCCAAAGGCGCCATGATCCGCAAGATCATGGAAGACTGGATGCGCGACGAGTGTCTCCGCCGTGGCTACTCGCTGGTCTATACCCCGCACGTGGCCAAGGTAAACCTGTGGCAGACCTCGGGGCATGAAGGCTTCTACGCGGCCAACATGTTTACCCCCATGGAACTGGACGATGCGAACTATCGCATGAAGCCCATGAACTGCCCGTTCCACATCCTCATCTACAAGAACTCGCCCAAGAGCTATCGCGATCTGCCGGTGCGCTTGGCGGAGCTGGGCAACGTCTACCGCTACGAGCGCTCCGGCACCATGCACGGCCTGCTGCGCGTCCGCGGCTTTACCCAGGACGATGCGCACATCTTCTGCATGCCCAGCCAGATCGAAGATGAAGTGGTGGCCTGCATCGACTTTGCCGAGTCCGTGCTCACCACCTTCGGCTTCAAGGAGTTCAAGGTCGAGCTGTCCACCTGGGACCCGAGCGATCCCGGCCACTACGCCGGATCCGCCGAGAACTGGGGACTTGCAGTCAGCGGGCTTGAGAATGCATTGAACCGTAAGGGGATCAAGTACCGCACCATCCCCGGCGAAGCAGCCTTCTACGGCCCCAAGATCGACGTCAAGCTGGTCGACATTCTGGGCCGTCTGTGGCAGCTCTCCACCGTTCAGTTTGATTTCAACCTGCCCGCCCGCTTCGAGATGGAATATGTCGGCGAAGACGGCGAAAAGCATCAGCCGGTAATGGTCCATCGCGCCCTCTTCGGCTCGGTGGAGCGCTTCTTCGGCGTGCTGATCGAGCACTACGCCGGAGCGTTTCCGTTGTGGCTTGCCCCAATCCAGGTCGGTCTTGTTCCCATCAGCGAGCGGCATCACGACTACGCGAAAAAGGTCGAGAGCGAACTGAAGGCCGCGGGGCTCCGCGTCGAAACCGATTATCGAAATGAGAAGATGAACGGCAAGATCCGCGACTTTGCCAACCAGAAGACCCCCTACATCCTGGTCTTTGGAGACAAGGAATCGGAAGCGGGAGCCGTCAGCGTTCGCACCCGCGGCGCGGGCGACCAGGGCTCCATGCCTCTGGCCGACTTCATCGCCAAGTGCAAGGAGCTGGTAGAAACGCAGTCGATGGAGCTGTAGCGAATCACGCAACTCTGAGGGAAAAACAGGAGGCTTTTCCGCAAGGAACGGCCTCCTGTTGCGTCGGAAACTCAACCGTCTCTGCCGCAACGATAGACTATCTCCATGTTTGCGTACTATGCACAGAACTGCTTCTGGTTGTTGATCCCCATCCTTCTGATGAACCTGCTTCTGATGGGTAAGCTCCCAAGGATGTATCAACCCGAAGCCTTTTCAAAAGAGATCCCAAGATGGATTGTCTGGGGAGAAAATGCCTTAAGGACAGTGATCTTTGTGCTTCCCTTGTTCATGCCGCTTCGCATCGTACGCACCGGGCAAATGACAGGCTTCGCGATCTATCTGGCCGGTGCCGTGGTCTATTTTCTTTCCTGGGGAATGCAGATATGGTTTCCGCTGAGTGCCTGGAGCAGGAGCCGTCTAGGATTCATGGCTCCGGGTTTTACTCCCTTGCTGTGGCTGATCGGCCTGGCGCTGGTGGGCGACTCTTTCTACTTTTCGCTCCCTCATAGCTCGTGGATCTTCGCAGGGCTCTCCACGGCATTTCTGATCTTCCATAACCTGCATAGTTGGATCGTCTACTCGCGAAACAGCGAATTTCAGCCTTGATCGAATCCTACTCCCGGTGCTTGTCCTCGAATCCCCGGCCCCTTCGGCTGCGCTACGATTATTCATGCCCCCCGTCCACGAAGCGCACTCCCTTTTTGTTCTGCTTTCTTTCTCTATTCGTTAAAATTCGATGCAAGAAGATGCGATTCGGAGGATACTGTCTGCATGGCCACGCAGCCTGTTATCGACAAGCCGGTGAGCGTCGAGAAGTATCTCTCGACCGTCTACGAGCACGACTGCGAATACGTAGATGGAGTAATCGAGGAGCGCGACTCGGGCGAGTTTGAGCATTCCTTTTTACAGGGCTTATTCGTCACAATATTCAATAACCACAGCGGCGATTGGAGCGTTTATGCCCTTCCTGAACAGCGGGTACAAACGCGGAAAACACGCTTCCGTGTCCCGGATGTGACAATTCTGCGCGTGAAGACGCCTCGAGAGAGAATCCTGACCCATCCGCCCCTTCTGGTCATCGAGATCCAGTCGCCGGAAGACACCATGCGCCGCACGACCGCCAAAGCCGCCGAGTACCTCGAGTTTGGCATCGAACACGTCTGGGTCATCGATCCTTCTGCCCGTGTGGGTTATATCGGTACAGCTAACGGTTTGGAACTGGCTCGCTCGGGGGTGCTCAGCATCGCCGGGACTCCCATCCAGGTGGCCCTCGCCGATCTCTTTCATGAGCTGGACCAAGCCTGATTCTATGGAGCCTGCCTTCCAGCACACTGGCCCCTCACGCCCGTTGCTGCGCTACCATTACTCATGCCCTCGTCTTCGAAACATACTCCCACCCTTCTCGTTCACGGCGGAGCATGGGCCATCCCTGCCGATGCTGCCGAAGCCCATCAGAATGGTGTCCGCCGCGCCCTCGAAGCCGGTCACGCGATCCTTTCCAAAGGCGGATCAGCTCTCGACGCAGTCGAAGCTTCGGTGACCGTTCTCGAAGACGACCCCACCTTCGATGCCGGGCGTGGCAGCTTCCTCACCTCCGACGGACGCGTCCAGATGGATGCGCTGCTGATGGACGGCGGACGCATGAAGGCAGGAGGCGTGGCCTGTGTCGAGCGCCTGCGCAACCCCATTCAGGCCGCACGGCTGGTGCTCGAACGCAGTCCCCATGTCTACTTTGTGGGAGCCGGTGCTGAGGAGTTTGTGCACTCGCAGGGCATGCCTCTGATTGAGAACGCCGAGCTGGTGATGGACCGCGAGCGCGAGCGACTGGCCTTTGCCCAGACCCGTGAAGCTGCCGGGCTGGCCGACCAGACCTTTTCCGGACCCGACGTCCCGCCGCACTCAGTTTTGCGCGATGATAAAGGACCAGAGACCGCCTTTCCAGAAAACCAGCTTGCCAACCCGCGATTCGACTCCCACGACACAGTCGGAGCCGTTGCCCTCGACGCAAACGGAAATCTGGCCGCAGCCACCTCCACCGGCGGAACCCTGAACAAGACTCCCGGCCGTGTCGGCGACTCCTCGCTGATCGGCTGCGGCTGCTACGCGGACAACCTTTCCGCCGCCGTCTCGCTCACCGGCTGGGGCGAACCGATCATGAAGCTGGTCCTCGGCAAGTGGGCCACCGACCGCGTGGCCGCCGGCACCGCGCCGGAGATCGCCGCGCGCGAGGCCATCTCCTACCTCTTCAACCGCCTCGGCGGCCATGGCGGCATCATCCTGCTCGGACCCGACGGGCGCTTCGGATTCGCCCACAACACTCCAGCGATGGCCTGGGGCCTGGCGACGCCGGCCGGACTGCAAACCGGTCTTTCCGCATAGCCGTGCCGCGACTGCTTTTGCAAAGCGGTGTTTCGCGCCTGTTCACGCTCTGTTGAGCGACGAAATCAGGCCATCTTTCAACGGACACCGACGCTCCGTGCCCTGAACCTGCTGTCATCCTGAGCGAGCGAAGCGAAGTCGAAGGACCTGCGTTCAGTGATTATGGGCGAAACGGTGGGAAAGCGAAGACGCAATCCGGCCATCTGCAATACCGCATAATCGAAATATGCTGGTTCTCGCCTCCGCCTCTCCTCGCCGCAGTGAACTGCTCTCGCAGGCTGGTTTTTCGTTCCAGGTCCAGCCAGCCGATATCCCCGAGGATCCTTACCCCTACGAAGACCCGATCGTCTACGTCACGCGCCTGGCGCGGGCCAAGGCCCAGGCTGTCTACGATCAGCTTGCCGACTCATCGGCCGTCGTGCTCGGCGCCGACACCACCGTGATTGTCGATGACCAGATTCTCGGCAAACCGGTCGACGCCGCAGACGCCGCACGCATGTTGCGCTTGCTCTCAGGGCGCGGACATATGGTCGCCACAGGCATCGCGCTGGTCACGGCGCATTCCGCACAGGCCACAGCCGAAGTCACGACCGTCTATTTCAATGGCCTCACCGACCAGGAGATCGACGAGTACGTCGCCACCGGCGAGCCCATGGACAAAGCCGGAGCCTACGGCATTCAGGGCCGCGCCGCCCGCTGGATTCCGCGCATTGAAGGCTGTTACTTCAATGTGGTCGGCCTGCCGATTGCACGCGTTGCCGCTCTCCTGCAATCTCTCCATAAAGCCTGATCCCGCGCCTTTTTCCTGGCGCGGGCCACGCGAAGCGGCTGCCCCACCGCAGGTGGTTGGATATACTGACCACGATGCGCAAGACGCTTTCTGTAGCCATGATCGTAATGAACGAGGAAGCGAACCTCGCTCGCACCCTGGAGACAGTGCGCTGGGCCGATGAGATCATCGTCGTCGATTCCGGCTCCAAGGACCGCACCATCGAGATCGCGCAGGCTTTCGGCGCCAAGACCTCCTATCACGCCTTTGGCGGCCACGGCGAGCAGAAGAATGTTGCCCTGGACCTATGCACCTGCGACTGGATCCTGCTGCAGGATGCCGACGAGCCGCTGACGCCCGAGCTTCAAGCCGAGATCCGCACCCTGCTCGAGTGCAAAAACGGCAAGGAACCCGCATACGACGCCTACTGGATTCCCCGGCTCAACCTGATCTTCGGCCGCTGGATGCGCCACGGAGGCTTCTACCCCGACCGCAAGCTGCGCCTTTTCAAGCGCGGTTCGGCGCGCTTGAGCGAGGGCGTCGGTCCGCACAGCACTCCGCAGTTCAAGGGGCCACGCGGCAAGCTGAAGCACGACATGCTGCACTATGCCTACCCCAACATGGTCATTTATCTCGAGCACATGAACCGCTACAGCTCCGAGATCGCTCAATTGCTGGTCGCCAAGGGACGCACCAGCCGCTCCCTACCCGTCTTCATCTGGAATGCGGTTCTGAACCCGGCAGCGACATTCGTTTATAACTATTTTTTTCGATTGGGTTTTCTGGATGGCCGCGAGGGCCTGCTTCTGCACCTGAACCACTCCGTCTATATCCACTGGAAGTTCATCAAAGCGTGGTGGGCTGCAAAAGACCGGCAATAGAGGCGCCTTACAAATCCGTTCTGTGGACACCAGCGCGGTGCGCCCATCCTTCCGCGTTTTCTGCGGAAGGGTGGGAAGCCCATCCCCTTACGGACGGGCACATTCAAGAGCGCTTACCGTGGACAAAGACCCACATCCGCAGCAGCAACAGGGCAATCGCAAAAACAGCAAGAGCCAAGAGCCACGTCCTCGGGCTGCGATTCTCGTTTTTACGTCGTTCGTGCCCCATGACTCCATTCTCTCGCACAAAGAAAAAGGCCCCTGGGCGCGAGCCGAAGGGCCTTTGATGAGACTATAACCGACCTACGCCAACGTGCGGGTCGGCTTGGAGCCGCGAATCCCGTAGTAAGCGATGTAGAGATAGCAGATTACGGGAATGATGAACGAAGCCTGGATTCCCGCCTTATCCGCCATCAAGCCGATCAGCGGGGGAACGACCGCTCCGCCCACAACCGCTGTCATGATCAGCCCCGATCCCTTGCTGGTCATCGGTCCAAGACCGGCGATACCCAAAGTGAAGATGTTCGGGAACATGATCGAATTGAAGAACCCGCAAGCCACCAGCGAATAGATGGCGGTCGGTCCGGTGGAGGACATGGAGAGAATCAGCATCGAAGCCGCGCAGATGCCAAAGGCGCAAACCAGTTTGCCCGACTTGACCTTGGTCAGCATCCAGGAGCCCAGCAAACGCCCAACCAGCGCGCCGCCCCAGTAGAGCGAAACCAGGAAGGATGCCGTCTTGGCGCTATCGATGCCCTGTGTCTTGAAATAGTTCACCGCGATCGACGCCAGTCCAACTTCAACGCCCACATACGCGAAAATGCCGATTGCCCCCATCACCGTGTGCTTGTAGCTCCAAATACTACGGCTGAGCACCGGGTCGCCTTCCTTGCCGGGACGGAAGGCCTGCGTGGCAATGGCCGGCAGATGCATGAAAGTCAGCGCCAGACCGAGAATCAGCAGAGCGAGGGCGATCATGATGTAAGGAACGCGCACCGTGTCGGCAATCGCGGCCTTGGTGGCGAGTTTGGCCGGGTCGGTCAGGATCCAGGCGCCAGCGACAAAGGGTGCAATCGTGGTTCCGATGGAATTGAAGGCCTGCGCCAGGGTCAGGCGAATCGGAGCGCTGTGCTCGGGGCCGAGAATGGAAACATAGGGGTTGGCCGATGTCTGCAGGCCGGTTACGCCCGCACCCACTACAAAGACCGCAGTCAGAAAGAGCGGAAAGCTGACGAACATTGCCGCGGGAACGAACATCAGGCAGCCTGCCACTTGAATAAAGAGCGAAACAACCATCGTCCGCTTGTAACCGATGGCTTCGATCAGCTTCGAAGTGGGAGAAGCGAAAACGAAGTAGGCAAGAAAAAATGCCGATTCCACCAGCATGGCCCACGCATAGGGCAAATCGAAAATCGACTTCAGATGCGGCACCAACGACATGTTCAGGGTGGTGATGAATCCGAAGATGAAGAACAGTGCGGTTACCGTGATGAACGGTCCGGTGTAGTTCGGCGAACTCTGTGCCGCTGGTGGTGTGGATCTTGTGGCCATGAAGGGTTTCTCCGCTTCCTCAAAAATTGCCCGGTTAGGGCCTTTACGCGTCCTGGGTACAGGACGCTTCCAGCGTTGCGCAAAGCGATTTGCGCTGGGTTCTGGAATTCCTGCTGTTTCCTGCACACAACACTATAGGGAAAGCCCCTTGCATGGGAAGTTTCAGGGCAATCGATTGACCTGTAAACATTTTCATGCCCCACTTCTTCCCGGCATCGTAGCCGGAATGACCTCCGCCAGATCCTTCCCGCCTCCAAAACCCGGCATTTCCCTCAGAATCTTAGCTGGTGAGATGACGATGCCGAACCCGGTGCTCTGCGGCAAAACCCCTCCATCCCACGCGGAAATGCCGTATCCTCAAGGAAAGTGAGGAGAACCGCGTGCCAACTGGAACGTTAAGCGCCGTGAAATTGAAGAAGGTCCTGGAGGCCCTGGAAGGAAACTGGCAGGCCGAGATGGAGGGCTATCATACTTACGAAACCCTCGCCGACCGCGATACCGATCCGGTTCGCGCCCAGGTCCTGCGCCATTTGGCCGGTGCCGAGTGGGAGCACGCCGCCCTTTGGCATGGCCGCATCGTAGAGCTCGGCGGACCGGAGCCAGTCTACAAAGGCAATCCGGGGGGCGAAGCCAATTCTCTCGCCAATCGCGCCGGTGGCGTCCGCATGGCCCTCCGCCGTCTGGAGATCGAAGAGAGCCGCCATATCGCCAATTACGGCCTCCAGCTCAAGGATCTCGGGGATGAGGGCTCCATCGCCATTCTCGATCACGTCATTGAGGATGAAAAGGACCACCATCGCGAACTGGGCTCTCTGCTGCGCGGACACTATACCCCGCCCGCCGGTGCCGCCAAGATCGACCCCAAAGCCGTCCTGGAAGAGATGCTGGCCAAGCGCAATCAGGGCCGCAAACAGCCCGGAGCCTGGATCGGCGACGCCATTTACGGAGTTAACGACGGCCTCGGCGCCATCTTCGGCATCGTCAGCGGCGTCAGCGGCGCTACCGCGGGAGACAGCAAATACGTCCTGCTGGCAGGACTCTCCGGTCTCATCGCCTCCGCCCTCTCCATGGGCTCCGGCGCCTATCTCGCGGCCAAGAGCGAACAGGAAATCTATCAGGCAGAGATCTTTCGTGAGCGCGAAGCCATTCGCATGAACGGCCCCGAGGCGCGCGAGCTGCTTTCCCTTTACTACCAGGTCAAAGGCCTGCCGGAACTCGACGCCGAACACATGGTGAACCACATTGCCGCAGACCCCGAGCAGTTGCTGCGTGCTCTGGCCAGCGAACGCCTCGGTTCATCCGAGGACGCACTCAGCAATCCCCTCGTCTCCGCCGGTTCCGGAGCACTCTCCACGGCCATTGGCGCCGCCATTCCGATCATTCCATTCTTCTTCCTGCAGGGCATTGAGGCGGTCATTGCCGCAGCCGTCATTTCACTCATTGCCCATTTCGCCGTCGGTGCCGCGAAAAGCCTGATTACGGTGCGTTCGTGGTGGTCATCCGGCTTCGAAATGACCGTGGTGGGCGCTCTGGAAGGCGCAGTCACCTACGGCATCGGCGTCCTGTTGGGCAAGGGCGGCATGTAATTCCCATTGAACCTGCTCCATGAACCCGCTCCGTGCCCCATCCTTTCGCCTTTTTCCGGGCGAAAGGATGGGAAGCCACGAATCCCAAAGAAGCACATGGATACGGTCAGAGACCTCGTTGATTACTTACCTCTCTTCAAGCGGTAGAGATCGATCTTGATCGGCGCACCGCTGACATACGCTGTTGTGGAAAGTATCTTGTCTCCGCTGCCAGTCGAGCCGCTCGCGCAGATCAACAAAGCACCAAGCTGCGCAGGGTCGGCAACAAAAGTCGCGAGATTGCGGGGCTGCGCAGGGTCGACAGCCAGTGCGGTCAAGCGCTCGAATCCCAACTGCTCTTCATTGGTAAGTGTCGCAGCAAGTTCTTCCATCGATAAATTGCCGGGTACCGGGTTCGTCCCCACCATCTCCAGCCTCCTCTATTCGTCCAAGCCTTCTATTGCGGGTCTGCCGCTTCTATCGCGGCATTCAAGCTCGCCAGTTTGTCGTTGTCATCCTTGGCTGCGCGCATCGCAGCCCGCAGTTTCTCAAGCAAATCGGCTGCCGATTCGTCGTCTGTCGTCTTGTATCCAGCTCCATTCAGAATCTTCTTGAGAGTTTGAGCCGCGCTCGCCGCCTTCGAAGCATCCGATCCTGTCGCTTCGGCTGCCAGCTTCTCATAGGTCGACCGGATATCCACCGCTTGTTTCGCCTGTGCCGCGGTCCTCGGCGTGAGCGCCTTCACCGCATTGCTCAAGGTAGTCGTGGCCCTGTCTGCCTTCGTGCCCGTACTGCTGGCGATCTCCACCAGCGCCGAAGGCACCGTGCCTGCGTAATAGAAATCCACCAGGTCAATCCATGCCGAGTCCCATGTGTACTCCCTCACGTCGCGGGTTCCGAGACTGGTAATCAACTCAGCCTGCTTCGTCTTCCGCGAAGCGCGCATCTGCGAAATGATCGACTCGGTGGTCTTCTCGCGGAAGAAGTTCTTGTCCAGTGAAAGCCGGGTGCCCTGAAATGCCGTGAGCGACGCCGTGAGCATGTCCTTCACCTCGGTTGCGCCCACCAGAGTCGCCGCCGCCGAGATGCCCAGTTGTACCGTGTCGGCCCCCGTCTCGAATCCCGCGCGCTGCGTGGTGAGGCTCATCTCGAAGCGCGAGTAATCCGCTTCAATATCCACCATCACGCGATAAGCCATCTGGTTCCGCAGAGCCTTGGCTCTCACCAGCTCGCCCGCAGCAATCGCAGCGCGATAGTTTTTGAGATCCTCCGTGAACTCGCTGGCTTTGTACACGGTAATGGAAGGCGCGCCCAGTGCGGGCGGCATCTTCGGCCCCAGGGTATTTCGACAACCGGTAGCCGGAAGCAGCGCTATCGAGAAGACCGCCAGAAGAATCCTGCAATCGTTGAGAAGCCGCATATGTCCTCACAAACTCAGTTGGGGAAATCGTTTGAAAAGGAAGCGACCTCACTTTTGCATGACCGCCCGGCAGTGTCAAGCATAGATTGCAGGCAATCGCGTCGATCCAAACTGCAAACCCGCGGCTTTCCGATTTCGGTCGCGCCGGGCGCGCAAAGTGGATTAGCCGCATCGGCGCTGCAGGGTTTGTTAGCCGCGCCGAAGGCGCAAGGTTGGTTATCCCCGCGTTTCCGCGCGGGGAAAGCTTCCAGCAAAGCCAGCCCCGTAGGGGCGGCACAAAAAAACAAGCGTGAACTTAATGCAACATTCAAGCGATTGCCAGCTCGCTGACCGCTTGAAGTTGTATCAAAGATGGGTGCCCCAGAGCCTGCCCTGAGCTTGTCGAAGGGTCCCCGATTCTGGGACCTGGGAAAGTACGAACCAAAGGTACAAAACCATGCTGTCAGAGACCTGGTATTACAGATGTAATTATCCGCAGCGGAGCGGACAGGGGGTTTCAACCCCCTGCAAACAGACCCAAACATCGAGACCTTTAGGCCCGGATTCAAACCATCCGAAGCAAATACAACTCTAGTACCAGCATCCTCCGCCAACTCGCCAACTCGCCAACGCGCGAAGCGCGCCATCCCGCCAAGACTCTGACCGATTGAATTCTTGACCTTCCAAGCGCTCGTTTTCGCCGAATCGTCTTCCTCCTCGCGCCTCCAATTGCAACAGACAAGGGGCGGCGCAAATCGGTAATTCAGCCCTCAGGAGAATGTTCCTGCGATGGCCCTGGCACAGTCGCGCGGCTCCCAACTTCCGCACCCGATGCTTATAGAATGGTTTCGACCCACGCAGCCCGAGGAATCCTATGCTGAAGAAATCGCTCACCATCCTTTTCGCCTTCACCATCCTTCTATGCCTGCCGCAGATATGGGGACAAAGCGCGACACCCAAGGCGCCTACCGCAGCGCTGGTCCTGCCGGAGCGCAATGTGCCGATGAAGACGCGCGACGGCGTGACTCTGCGTGCCGACGTCTATCGCCCCGCCACAGATGGCCCCTTCCCGGTGCTGTTGCAACGCACTCCCTACAACAAGGACAACGCCGCCGACTTCGCCCGGCGCGCAGTGGCCCGCGGTTTCATGGTCGTAGTGCAGGACGTGCGCGGCCGCTATGCCTCCGAGGGAGACTTCTACACCTTCAAGAACGAAACCAACGACGGCTACGATGCCGTCGAGTGGGCCGCCGCGCTACCCGGATCCAATGGCAAGGTCGGCATGTTTGGCGGCTCCTATGTGGGAGCCACGCAGATGCTGGCTGCCATCGGACATCCTCCGCATCTGGCCGGAATCTGTCCGGTCGTCACCGCCAGCAACTATCACGAGAACTGGACATACCAGGGCGGAGCCTTCGAGCAGTGGTTCAACGAGTCGTGGACCTCGGGTCTGGTGCAGGATACGCTGGCCCGCGCGATGGTCAAACGCAGCAATGCCCTTGAGGGAGTCAATGTTTTGCCTCTCACCGACTTTCCCGTCTTCAACATCAAGAGGGGTGCGGACGGTTCGGCGCTGACCCATGCCCTCGCGCCCTACTTCATCGACTGGCTCGCCCATCCGCTCTATGACAGCTATTGGAAGCAGTGGGCCATCGAGGAGCAGTTCGACTCCATCCAGGTTCCGGCCCTCACCATCGCCGCCTGGTACGACATCTTCCAGGGTGGCTCTCTGCGCAACTATGTCGGCATGCGCGATCACGCCGGAAACGCCGCCGCGCGCAGCAACCAGCGCCTTCTCGTCACCATCGGCGGACATGCCGGCGGCGGCCGCAAGATCGGCGACCTCGACTTCGGCCCCTCCGCCCTGGAGTACGACGAGACCAGCATCAGCCTCGATTGGTACGAGTACCTCTTCCTCGGCAAGCAGAATCAGTTCGCCTCCGACAAGCCGGTGCGCATCTTCGTGATGGGCGACAACCAGTGGCGCAACGAGTCCGCATGGCCTGTGGAGCGCGCCAGGTCCACCAGCTACTATCTGCATTCCGCGGGCAAGGCCAACACCGCCGCCGGGGACGGCGCGTTGGCCACATCTGCGCCCAAGTCCGAAAACCCCGATAGCTTCGTCTACGATCCAGCCAATCCCGTTCCCACCGTCGGCGGGCCTCTCTGCTGCGATAGCTTTCACGAACCGCCCGGGCCGAAGGATCAGGCAAAGGTGGAAGCCCGTTCCGACGTGCTCGTCTACTCCACCCCGGCTCTCGACAAGGACGTGGAAGTCACTGGCCCGATCACGCTGGATCTCTTCGCAAGTTCTTCGGCGGCAGACACCGACTTCACGGCCAAGCTGATCGACGTCTCCCCGGATGCCACGCCCTACAACCTCACCGAGGGAATTCTGCGCGCCAAGTTCCGGCTATCGAGAAGCGAAGCGACGCCCATCCAGCCGGGCAAGATCTACGAATACAAGATCGACCTGTGGTCCACCAGCAATGTCTTCCTGAAGGGCCACAAGATTCGCGTGGAAGTCAGCAGCAGCAACTTCCCCCGCTTCGACCGCAATCTCAACACCGGGCAAGACGCCGCAACCAGCGCCGCCTTTGTTCCCGCCACCAACACCATCTATCACGACGCGGCTCATCCCACGGCCCTGATTCTGCCCATCGTGCCGCGATAGGTCTCTCGACTCAAAACTTCCGGACCTGCTTCCTGCCGCTCTCCGCTGGGGATTCATCCCGATGGAGTGTGGCAGGATCTGGTTTGTTGGTCTTCTGGAGAAGACTCTCTTCGGATTGACACAGTGATTGCCGGTGAACGAGACACGTCTCCTAAAACACAGCTTTCGGATTCGCGACAAACCAATCGCAACTGTGCGCCCCATCATAGACCTTGAAGTCAATTTGTCGGACGATTGGGGCAATTATCGGCTCACAGTTTGCAGTGGATAACTCAACGACCACCACCTTAAAGGTGGTGGGTTGACGTTGCGACTGAAAGTCGCCTGTTTGCGGCTGAAGCCGCTTGAAAGCTTTCCGGCTGAGAGCCGTC
>Ga0302320_10010778_pt1 | contig 19442 bp, 16 predicted proteins | sample Bog_T0_3_FD_202130 | JGI IMG/M metagenome (GOLD analysis project Ga0302320, IMG submission 202130) | Peat permafrost microbial communities from Stordalen Mire near Abisko, Sweden - Bog_T0_3 | ecosystem: Environmental > Terrestrial > Soil > Wetlands > Peat | place: Sweden: Abisko, Stordalen Mire... | reverse complement strand
CGCGGACAGATGCTGGCCGCCGGCAACGTACGACTCGCTGTTGCAACCCAACGCCACCAGCACGCCCTGACCGATCGCCACCGCATCCGCGCCCATGGCAAGCGCCTTGGCGACGTCGGCGCCGCTCCTGATGCCGCCGGAAATCACCAATTGCACCGTGCCGCGCATGTTCAGATCGTCGAGCGCATCCACCGCCTGGCGTAGCGCCGCGAGCGTGGGTATCCCCACATGCTCGATGAATACGGTTTGCGTTGCCGCCGTGCCGCCCTGCATGCCGTCGACCACGATGACGTCGGCGCCGGCATGCACCGCGAGCTTCACGTCGTTGAACACGCGCGTCGCACCGACCTTCACGTAGATCGGTTTCTCCCAATCGGTGATCTCGCGCAGCTCCTTGATCTTGATCACGAGATCGTCGGGCCCGGTCCAGTCCGGATGGCGCGATGCCGAGCGTTGATCGACGCCTTCGGGGAGCGTGCGCATGCGCGCCACCCGCGGATTCACCTTCTGACCGAGCAGCATGCCGCCGCCGCCCGGTTTCGCGCCCTGACCGATGACGATTTCGATTGCATCGGCACGGCGCACGTCATCGGGATCGAAGCCGTAGCGCGACGGCAGGCACTGGTAGATGAGGGTTTTCGATGAGTTCCGCTCTTCGGCCGTCATGCCGCCATCGCCGGTGGTCGTCGAGGTGCCGACGTCGGTGGCCGCGCGCCCCAAGGCGTCTTTCACGCGCGCCGACAGTGCGCCGAAGCTCATGCCGGCGATGGTGATCGGAATCGCGAGCTCAATCGGCCGCGTGGCGAAGCGGGTACCGAGCAGCGTCTTGGTGACGCAGCGCTCCCGATAGCCCTCGAGCGGATAGCGCGACAGCGAGGCCGCCAAAAACAATAAGTCGTCGAAGTTCGGCACCCGTCGTTTGGCGCCCAAGCCGCGAATCTCGTACAGGCCGCTGGCCGCGGCGCGCTGAATATACTCGATGGTGGAGCGGTCGAACCCGGCCGATTCCTCCAGCTGTGGGCCTGTCATTTCTCAATACTCCTGATCGGCATCGGCATGCCAGTGATAGAGACTTTTGGCGGATGCCACGCGCTTGAATTCAGCGGGGTCGTGTACCAGACCGGCCTCGCCCAGCAGATTCTTGACGGTGGCGCGATCGGTATCGGTCATCGGTTCGAAGCGGGCATCGGCGCCGAGCGAGCGCACCTTGCCGCGCACGTAGATTACCGCCTCGTACAATGAATCGCCGAGTGCATCCTCGGCATCGCCGCAAATGACGATGCGCCCGGCCTGCGCCATGAATGCGGAGAAACTGCCGACGCTGCCGCCCACCACGATGTCGGCACCTTTCAGCGAAATTCCGCAGCGCAACGACGCATCGCCATCGATGATCAGGAGCCCGCCGTGCGCCGAGGCGCCTGCCGCGGTGGACGCGAAGCCTTTGACATGGACTCGCCCCGACATCATGTTCTCGGCGGCGCCGGGGCCCGCATTGCCATGCACCGTGACCGAGGCATGCTTGTTCATGCCGGCCACGTAGTAGCCCACATGGCCGTGAATCTCTACCTGCAGATCGGCGTTGAGGCCGCAGGCGATGGAATGCGCGCCGTCCGGGTTTTTCACCTGTATCTGCGACACTCCATCCGCGGCCGCTTGCCGGTGCATGAAAAAATTCAGGTCGCGCAGACTGTCCCTCGCCAGATCGAACTCGCGTGAGTTCGGCACCGGATTCAAATTCGCCATGAGTAGATCTCCTCCGGCTTGGGCTCGAACAGCGTCGCGTCGGCTATGCGCGGCAGATGGGCCAGGGACCGAAATTCCGAGGCGATGGCGACGTAGTCGTCCGTTTCCGCCACCACTGCGGGTTTGCACGCGAATGCATCGCGCACGATCAACAGTTCCCGGTCGGTTCCCATCAGAAAGGTGTAAAAGCCGTCCAACTCGCTGAAGCCGTGTTGCACCGCCGTTTTCAGATCGTCGCCCTCGCGAAGCCGCCATTCGAAGAAGCGGCAGGCGGCCTCGGTGTCGTTGTCGGTTTCGAATTCGATGCCGAGCGGCTCCAAGCGCTTGCGCACCAGGTGCGGATTCGACAGCGAGCCATTGTGCACCAGGCAAAAATCGCGGCCTGCGGTAAACGGATGTGCATGCGCCGGTGTGACCGCGGATTCAGTCGCCATGCGAGTGTGTCCCACCAGGTGCGAACCCTGCAATGATTTGAAACGATAGCGCTCGGCAATGTCGGCCGGCGCGCCCACGTCCTTGTAGAGATCGATCGACTGCCCCACCGAGAGCACGGCGATCAAAGGCACGTGGCGGGTAAGCCAGGCGACGAGCTCATCCGGATCGGCCTCGCTGGTCAGCACTGCGTGGTTGCCATGCGCGGCGATCTCGTTGGCTGCCGCGAACTCGGCCGACACCTGTTTGAGCAGGTCCGGCCAATCGACCGCGTGCTCGCCGCTGTACAGGCTGATCTTGTGTTGCTGCTCCGACACCGGCGCCGTGTATACGGCGAGCCCCGCCGAATCGGGACCGCGCTCCGTCATGCCGACGAGCATGGGCACCATGAGAGCGCCCAGTTGGCTGCGCAATGCAGGTTTCTTGACCAGAAGACCGACGATTCCACACATGCGGCAGCTCCTTTGACCAGACCCTAAAAGAATTCGAGATAGCGGTGCGTTTCCCAATCGGACACATGGCGCGAATACTCGGTCCACTCCATGCGCTTCAGGCGGATGAATTCGCGCGCGAGATCGAGGCCGAGCCCTTGGCAAATCACGGCGTCCGCTTCCAGCGCATCGGTCGCTTCGTGCAATGACTGCGGCAAGAGCTTGATGCCCTTGGCGGCGAGTTCTTCCAATGAGAGTTGATACAAGTTGATGTTTTGCGCGGGACCCGGATCGAGCTTGCGATCGATGCCGTCGAGTCCCGCAGCAATCAATGCGGCCGACACGAGATACGCGTTGCATCCCGAATCCGGCAAGCGGATCTCCAGACGTCCGTGCGGAATACGCACGCAGGCGGTGCGGTTGTTGTCGCCGTAGGCGATGTACGCGGGCGCCCAGGTGGCTCCCGACAAGGCGCGCCCGACAACCAGCCGCTTATAGGAATTGACGGTCGGCGCCGCCACCGCGCACAGCGCCCGTGCGTGATGCAAAACCCCGCCGAGAAAATGATAGGCCATGCTCGACAGGCCCATGCCCGACTTGTCGTTCTTGTCGTAGAAGGCATTTTTCACCTTCGCCGAACCCACCGACACATGGAAGTGCGCGCCGCTGCCGGCGCGGTTGGAAAATGGCTTCGGCATGAAGGTTGCAGTCATGCCGTGCTTGTGCGCGATTTCACTCGCCGCCATCTTGACGAAGGTGAAGTTGTCGGCGGACTTGAGCACGTCGGCGTAAGTGAAATTGATTTCGAACTGGCCGTTGCCGTCCTCGTGATCGATTTGATACACGTCGATGCCGACGGCGCGCAGCGCGGCCACCATTTCATCGAGCACGTCGCGGCTGCGGTCCAAGCCCTTGTAGTCGTAGCACGGCTTGTCCAGATTATCGGTGGGATCGACCGGCCCCAAGCTGCCATCCGCGCGGCGCGCCAGCAGCATGAACTCGGGTTCGATGCCCGTGTACATGGTGAGGCCGCGCTCGGTGAGGCGAGCGATCTGCGCCTGCAGCGCCACACGAGAGCAATAGGCGTAAGGTTTCTTGTTCACCACGCCATTGCAGATGAGGCGCGCGTATCCCGGCATCCACGGAATGTCCTGCAAGGTCGACAGATCGCCGACCGCCATGTAGTCCGGCCCTTCCGGGCCCATGCCGAATCCCCAGAGAGCGAAGCCGGCGAAACCCGCGCCGTCGGTGAGCACCATCTCCAAATGTTCGACCGGCACCGCCTTCGCCTTCGCGGCGCCGTGAATGTCGACGAACTGAGCCAGCACGTAGCGGGTCTTATGTTCTTCGAAAAACTTCTTTGCCTGTTGTTGATTCACTTTGCGTCTCCCGTGTACCCACCACCGCATTCGAGGACTACTGCCCCCAAGGACTCACCCAAGTACGGACCGAAGGTCGGATCGCACCAGATACGATAAGCACGCTCGCCGGCGTCGCGCGCCGGCCGCAGCGGAATCACCAGAACCGACACGCCGATCATCAGCGTCATGACCAGCGGCTGGGCATCGAGTGTTAGTGCGGCGAAATTCACATTGCAAACTTGGGTGAGCACATCGTGCACGCCTGCACCCTCGAGCTGAAATGCCCAGTCTTCGCGCAGCACCGGATACACGCCCGGTGGCTGCGAGCCCAAGGACGTCGTGATGCGCTTGAGCATCGTCCCTGCCGTGCCTTCCTCGAGCAGAAATTCGCTGTTTCCGAGCCGCGCCACCAAGAGCGCGTCGTTCGCGGAAATGTCCGCGGTATGCGTCCAAGAATTCGCGGCCGCCGGCACCACGACGCCGTGCAGCTGCAGCCACTCGCCGGCCCGCGGGCCTTTGACGCCAAGCCGCTCGCGGCGCCGCTGCAGCTGCAGAGTCAAAGCGCTCATGCCGCCAAACTCGCTTTCTGCCGCAGATTTTGCGGATCGTAGAACGGCGCCGCGGCGACGCGTGCGCGCACCATAGCGCCGCCGTCGACGCGAATTTCGAGCTCGCGCCCGATCTCGGCGAGCGCCGGCGAGAGCATCGCAAGACCGATGGATTTGTTCAAAGCGCGCGAGCGGGTGACGCTCGTGACGCGGCCGGCGATCGCGCCCTGCTCGATGATCAAATGACATTCCTTCGGCAACGGCGTCGCCTCGGCGAGCTCGATCCCCACCAGCTTTTGCCGCGGTCCGCGCGCTTGCAGAATGCGCACGCTGCGCTGGCCGACAAAAAACGGCTTCTTCATGGCGACCGCCCACATCGCGTTCGCCTCGAGCGGATCGGTGAGGCCATCGGTGTCCTGGCCGACGATGAAGTGTCCTTTCTCCAATCGCAGCACCCGCTGCGCTTCGACGCCGAAGGGCCGCATACCGGCGGACGCGCCCGCGTCGATCAACGCCTGCCAAACCTCGACGCTGCGCCCGGCCGCTACGTGAATCTCATAGCCCAATTCGCCGACGAAGCCGACGCGCAGCAGTCGCACCGCGGCACCCGCCAGATTTCCCGAACGCACGGCGAGGAATGGGAATGCCTCCTCCTTGAGGTCGATGTCCGTCAATTTCTGCAATATGCCGCGGCTCAAGGGGCCTGCGAAATTAAAAGCCGCGCGATGCCCGGTCACATTCACCAAGGCGCAGTTGAGCCCCCACAGAGCGTTCAATCGCAACAGCTCTCGAAACACAGTCGCCGAACCGCCGGTGGTGGTGGTGAAATAAAATGACTCGGGTCCCAATCGCGCAACCACGCCGTCATCGATGATTACGCCCGCTTCATCGAGCATCAACCCGTAGCGCGTCATGCCAACCTTGAGATCCGCAAAGCGTCCGGTGTACGCACGGTCGAGCAGCTGACCCGCATCGGGGCCATACACCTCTATTTTTCCAAGCGTTCCCACATCGATCAGGCCGACGGCGCTGCGCACGGCGTGCACTTCGGCGTCGATGCTCTGTGCACGATCTTCGCCGGCCACGGCATAGTATTCGGGTCGTCGCCAATTTCCCGCCGGCATCCACACTGCGTTGAGTGCGGCGTGTTGCGCGTCGATGGGCGTGCGCCGTTCAGGGTAGAAACTGCGCCCCGCCAGGAACTTCAGCGGCACCGGGTGATACATCGGGCGGGCGGTGGTCAACCCCAATTGCGCCACGCCGACGCCGCGCACACGCGCCAGAATTCGCAGCGCATTCATATTGGAATGCTTGCCCTGCGAGGGGCCCATCCCCACCGTGCTGTAGCGCTTCAGGAGTTCGCTTGAATCGAATCCTTCCTGAGCCGCGTTTTCCAGATCCTTGACCTGCAAGTCCTCGTCGAAATCGACGAAGTTTTTCGACTTGGGATGATCGACGATGGGGAAAGGATGCGACGGCGTGCGGCTGCTGCGCGCGATGCTGGCGTTGCCGGGCGTGCCGAAACCGGCGTGCGCCGCCGCCTGCGCGCCCGCGCGCCGTCCGTCGGCGAACCGCGCATCGTCGTACACGCCATTCATGCGGCCGGCCGCGAAAATTCCCGGCGGCAGGCTGTCGGGCACGAATTGCTGCAATTCCTCCGAGAACCGCGTGCTGCCGCCGGCTTGCAGCAGCAGCTGTGTCGCCGCCGCCCAGCCGACGCTCATCAACACGGCATCGCAATCGAATCGGCGCGTCGCGCCCAAATCGATTTTTTGATTCGCATCGAAAGGCGCCACCTTGAGGCCCGCCACACAGCCGTTGGAACCGCGGATCGCCTCGTACGGCGCATGTCCGGTGACCAGTGCCATGCCGCGCGCGACGCAGTCCGCCACCGGCGCGGTGCCGTCCGGGACCGGACGCAGTTCGATGATGGCGGCGACCGCGACCCCGCGCGCGCTCAACTCGATGCAGGTGAGATACGCCTCGAGATTTGCCGCGATCATGACGACGCGGATGCCGGGCGCGACGCCGTAGCGCGACAGCAGCCGCGCCGCGCCGGACGCCAACATCACGCCGGGCAGATCATTGTTGCGGAACACCGCCGGTTGCTCGATCACGCCGGTGGCGAACACCACGGATTTGGCGCGCATTTTCGTCAAGTGCGTGGGCGATGCGAGCGCCACCCAATGGTCGGCGTAGTAACCCGCCGCCACCGTCGCCGGACAGAGCGTGATGGCCGCCGAACTCTGCGCCCCTCGGACCAGCGCCTCGGGCGCGCCGTTGCCGGCAATTTTCAGCGACTCATCCACCAGACACACTGCTGCACCGCTCTCGGCCGCAGTCAGTGCCGCCGCGAGGCCACTCGGTCCCGCGCCGATGACCAACACATCGCAAAATCCATAGCGTTTCGGTGTCGCCTGGCGCTCTGCCATGAGCGACACCGCGCCCAACCCGGTGAGCCTGCGAAACAGGCGCTCCCAGCGTGGAAACAACCGCTTGGAATGAAACGCCTTGTAGTAGAAACCCACCGGCAGGAACGGTGCCAAGCGATCGAGAAGGCGCGCGCGGTCGTGTGCCAATCCGCCGAAGGTATTGAGCGCGGCGACGCGCATCCCGGCGCGCAGCAGTGTCACATCGCCGCGCACATTCGGCACGCCGTCCACTTGGAACATGGTGTTGCTGTCATGATTTGCAAAAGACAGGATGCTGCGCGCTCGATGATATTTAAAACTTCGTGCCAAGAGCTTGGGTCCCGCCGCGGCCAGCGCCGAGGAAATCGTATCGCCGGCGTAGCCCTGGTATTCGCGGCCCTCGAAAGTGAATTTGAGTTCTTGCGTGCGGTCGAGCCACTCCCCCGCTGATGCCGCGCGACGATGCATCATGCGGCACCGCCGGGCAGCCGCAACCCGCGCCGCACGTCCTCGGACGTCAGGGTGTCGATCACCACATCGCGGGCCGTATCGCGCAACACCACGAACCAAAAACCCGATGCGATGTGACACCACCACTCGTGCTTTTGACCCGGCGAACCCGAGCGGTTGAACACATAGTCGCTCCACTCGGCGTCGCTGCACTTGTCCGGATCAGGGCTTTGGCGAACTTCGCCGCCATACACGAACTCCGAGATCGGACGGGGACCGTTCAACGGGCATACCAGGATTTTCATCAGTGGCCCACCGAGGCGGCGCCTTTCTCGCCGGTGAGCTGGTAGCGCGCGAAGCGATCGAAAGTGAATCCCTCGATCAGCGGATGATTGCGCCCGGTCGCGACGGTGTGGCTCATGGTCTTGCCGCAGACCGGCGTCGCCTTGAATCCCCAAGTGCCCCAGCCCGCGTCCAGAAAGAAGCCCTCGACCGGCGTCACGCCCATGATGGGTGCGAAATCCGGCGTCATGTCCGCAAGTCCCGCCCACTGCCGGTTGACTTTGACCTCACTCAAGAATGGAAACATGTCGAGCATGTGCGACGACAGACCTTCGACGAAATCGAGCGTCGAGCGCGTGGTGTGCAGTTCATAGGGGTCGAGCGAGGCGCCCATCACGAGCTCGCCGCGGGCGCTCTGCGACACATACACGTGCAGCGAACCCGACACGATGATGGGGTCGAGCCAGGGCTTTATCGGTTCCGATACCATTGCCTGCAGCGGATGCACGTAGATCGGCGTGTGCAAATCCAGCATGTCGAGAATGCGCGGCGTGAATCCCGCCACGGCGCACAGCACTTTCGAGGTCGCAATCGAGCCGCGTGGGGTGTCGACGCCCACCACCCGCCCGCCGGCCACGCGGATGCCGGTGACTTCAGTTTGCTGGTGAATCTCCACACCGCGCCGGTCGGCGCCGCGCCCGTAACCCCAGGCCACCGCGTCGTGGCGAGCGATGGCTCCCGGTTCGTGGAACAACGCGCCCAAAATCGGAGCGTGACCGCCGCAGGACATGTCGATCGAGGGAATGCCGCGCTTCACGAACGCGGCATCGACGGCTTCCGAGCGAACGCCAAAGTGCTTGTTGACCTCTGCACGCCAGCGCATGGTGCGCATCGCGGCGTCGGTGTGTGCCAAGGTGTAGTGGCCGCGCGTCGAATAGAACAGATTCAAGTCGAAGTCGGCGGACAAGTCCTGCCACAACCGCACGCTCTCGTCGTAGAACTTCACCCCTTCGGGGGTCAGGTAATTCGAACGGATGATGGTGGTATTGCGGCCCGTGTTGCCGCCGCCCAAGTAGCCCTTCTCCAGGACCGCCACATTGCGGATGCCGTGGTCGCGAGCCAGATAGTACGCAGCCGCGAGTCCATGCCCTCCGGCACCGATGATGACCACGTCATAGCCGGCCCGCAACGAGTCGTGCCGCGTAAACATTCGGGGTTCGGGGTGCCTGCGCGAGAAGCCGAAACGGAGTAGTCGATGGGGCATGCGGAGTTAGCACCAATCGTTGGGCGCGACGCCAGTTGGGCAGAGGGGTACCATCATCGGGTATTAAGCCCAAAATTTTACTGTGGCGCAAATGATTTGCGTATTGCGCAACGGCATCACAGCCGTGTACTCGGCCGGCGAATACCGCGTCGGCCGCCGAACGATCCTCGCTTCTACCCAGTGCGCTCGAATATCGCGGCGAGACCCTGGCCGCCGCCGATGCACATGGTCTCGAGGCCATATCGCGCCCCGCGCCGGTCGAGCTCGCGGAGCATCGTCGCCAGAATGCGCACGCCGGTCATACCGACCGGGTGGCCGAGGGAAATCCCGGAGCCGTTCACGTTCAGCCGCTCGAAATCAGCGGGCTGCAAGGACCATGACCCGGTACAGGCGAGCACCTGGGCGGCAAAGGCTTCGTTGAGTTCGATCAAATCGATGTCCCTGAGCGCGAGTCCCGCCCGGCGCAGCGCGAGCATCGTGGCCGGAACCGGACCGATTCCCATGCGTTCCGGCTCGACCCCGGCCGCAGCCCAACTCACGAGTCGCGCCAATGGTTTCAGTCCGAGGCTGTCGGCCTTTTCTCGGGTGGTCACGATGCAGGCCGCGGCGCCGTCGTTCTGGCCGCTGGCATTGCCGGCCGTCACCGTCGCGTCCGGATCAGCCGCCGCACGGATCGGCCGCAACGCTGCCAATCCGTCCATCGACACGTCCGCGCGCGGATGCTCGTCGGTGTCGACTTGGGTCACCCCGCCGCGGCCCTTGACCGGGACCTTGACGATCTCGTCGGCGAAACGGCCGCCCTTCTGAGCTGCGATGGCGCGCGCATGCGAATTGAATGCGAGTTCATCCTGGGCGAGGCGCGAGATCTTAAATTCGCGCCGCAGGTTCTCCGCCGTCTCCAGCATGCCGCCCGCAACCGGATGGTGCTTGCCGCCCGACGTGATACGCCCGCGGGCGATGCGATCCCAAAAAGGCGTTGAATCCCCGCGCAGTCCCCAGCGGGCGCCGAGTGTGTAGTGCTCGGCCTGGCTCATGCTTTCCGCGCCTCCGGCGATCACCAGTTCCGCGGCACCGGTTTGTACACGCATGGCGCTGTCGATCACCGCCTGTAAGCCGGAGCCGCAGCGCCGATCGAGCTGCAGACCGGGGACCCGCACACCGAGTCCCGCGTCGAGGGCCGCGATCCGCCCGATCGCGGGCGCCTCGCCGTTCGGGTAGCACTGACCGAAGATCACGTCATCGACGTGCTCGGGGCCAATCCCCGTGCGCCGAACCAACTCGCGAACCACGACCTCGGCGAGCTCGACCGCGGGCACATCCCGGAACACGCCGCCGTAGCGTCCAACCGGCGTCCTCAACGGTTCGCAAATCACGGCGTCTTTCATTTCGTCTCCTATGATAACCGCTGACCGGGATCAGCGCGCCGCGGCGGCGAAGCGGCGCAAGACTTCCTGGGCGCGCGCCACGACCGGCGGATCGACCATGCGGCCGCGGAATTCAAAGGCTCCCTGCCCCTGCGCCAGCGCCGTGTCCCAGCCGGCAAGCAGTTCTCTCGCATGGTCGACTTCGTCGGCGGCCGGCAAGAATAGCTCGTTCATTACCATGACTTGGTTTGGGTGTATCGCATAGGAACCCACGAATCCCATCTCCCGCGCACGGCGGATGAGAAGGCGTAGTTGCTCCACATCTCGGAAAACACCGATGGACCCTGGAAAGCCGAACGGTAGGATGCCCGCGCGGCGGCACGCGAACAGCATCTGCTGGTTCGGTCCATACAGCGCCTCGAGCGTCGGCTCCATGCCCGCCGACACCGAAAAATCCTCGGAACCTAATATCATGCCCATCAGCCGGTTTGAGCTGGCCGCGATCTCATCCAGGCGCGGCAAAGCGCCCACGTGTTCGATTTGGGCAATCAACAGCGTGTGACCTGGCGCTAGGCGGCGCCGCGCTTCGAGCTCGCCAATCTGCGCGTCGATGGCCCGCACGTCGTCGCCGCTGCTGATTTTAGGCAGCATCAATGCGCGAATGCCGGCGATGACGGTCGCCTGTAAATCATCGCCGAGCAACGCCGTGTCGCCATTGATGCGCGCCAGCACCGCGGCGCCCGACTGCGCGACACGCGCAGCGGACCGGGCGATCGATTCGCGAGCCGCGGCTTTCTCAGCCGGCGGCACGCTGTCTTCGAGGTCGAGAATGTAGGCATCGGCGCCGCGTGTGTGCGCGGCCGCGACGAACTTCTCCACGTGCGCCGGAACGAACAACATCGAGCGCCAGATCGGCCAAGAGCGGTTCATGCGAACTAATCCCCCGGGGCTTGAAGTGATGCCGCCGTAAAGACAGGGTAAGCGACATCTTGCATCGTCCACAAGCCGATCCGCTGGCGACGCAACACTGCGCCGGCAGATGACGATGAGTTCGCTTTCCCGCTCACAACAAGGTCGCGGCGAAGGCGATCGAGTTTTCGCGGGCGGGTAGGTGCCCTGGATTGAAGGAGAAAAAAATCGATTTCTGAACTGACCAGCTGATCTGAGAATGCCCGCGCGCTCAGTCCCGCGGCGCGAGCCACACCGCGTGTTGGGCGAAGTCCGTGGTGATCCAAAAGCGCCTGAGAATGGACACGCCGACATTGACATCCGAGGCGCTCGCTTGTCGATCAATGGCCGCCGCTACGTCCTCGAAACGCCGCCCGGCAATTTCCAATGAGCTAAGAACGATGATCTGACGATTGGCCTCGCCGCCAAGACCGCCCCCGCGCGCGCTCGACACCGGACGGCCGTCCGTGAGCAAGTGTGTCCGTGCCGCGAACTCACCGCCGATCAACACGCGCGAGCCGTTGCCGAGATCGAAAGTGGCACGCAGCGGCGCACCCGACTCGACCTGCACCGGTATTGTTTCGACGCCGTGCTCGGTGACCAAGTCGAGACGCACTCCGCGCGGCTCGGTGTCGCGCGAGACCACCTCGATGCGACGCCCGTCGATGTCGATCGCCAGACGGGCAGCGTCGAAAATTTCGCGGCCGAGAATGACGTCGAGCCGTCGGCCCAACAGGCGCCGGCCGACATCCTGCAAATCGGTGATCGCCACGGTTTGATCGGGAATGGACAAGCCCAGCGCCTCGAGCTTAACGCCGTCAATCATCGTGGCGTCAAACGCCGCCTGGCCTGAACCTTGGCCCGCCACCGATTTTCCGCCGTTAAGTTTCAGGGTCCGTGCGAAACGGCGATCCAGCAGCGTCGCTTCGGCTGCGGAGTCGAGCAGCGCCCGGATTGGATGCCCGTTGATCTTGGCATCGATCATGAGGCGCGAACCGCGCGTCAGGGTCAGCGTGTAAGACGGTCCGGCGTGCGCAGCCGCCGCGAACCACGCCGCGGCCAACAGCAACAACGCAATCGAACGACGCATCGAGACCTCGGAATGTTTGCGGCATGGTACCGTTCGCCCGGGATGTTCGTTAAGCTTTGATTCCGTTCTCGAGGAGAATCAATCTTGTTCAGCCACGCGATTCTGAGGCGTGTCGGCTCCTGCTGCCTCGCGGCGATCTATTCGGGTGTTGTATTCGCCGCTGGCGTCCCGACCATGCCCGGCAACGTCGACGCCGCGCGGCTCAAGGCGGCCGACCAGGAACCCCAAAACTGGTTCACCGCGGGACGGGATCAGAACGGCAGCTATTTTTCTCCGCTGACCGGCATCGATGCAGGCAACGTCAAGCAATTGGGTTTCGCCTGGGCCTACGATTTGGGCGATCCGATGCGCGGCCAGGAAGCGACGCCGATCGTCATCGACGGCGTCATGTACACCTCGGGGACCTGGGGCTACGTCTATGCCGTTGATGCGGCCACGGGCAAAGAACTCTGGCGTTATGACCCCAAGCCCAATTACTTCATCGGTAGACACCCGTGTTGCGATCTCGTCAACCGCGGGGTCGCGGTTTGGAAAGGCAAGGTGTATGTCGCCTCGGTGGACGGGCGCCTGCATGCGCTGAACGCGGCCACCGGCAAAAAAATCTGGGAAGCCGACACCATTACCGATCACAAGCTGCCCTATTCAAGCTCAGGCGCGCCGCAAATCGCCGGCAACGTGGTCATCATCGGCAACAGCGGCGCCGACATGGGCCACACCGCGGTGCGTGGCTATGTCGCGGCTTACGATGTGGACACGGGCGCATTCAAATGGCGCTTCTATACGGTGCCGCCGGCGGTGGGCAAGCCCTACGAGAATCCGGAATTAGCGCAAGCCGACAAAACCTGGGATCCCAGCCGCAAGCCCGAGTTCAACGGCGGCGGGACGGCGTGGGACGGCTTCGCCTACGATCCTGCCTTGAACTTGGTCTACTTCGGCACCGCCAATGCGGCGCCTTACGATCTTCGCCAGCTCGGGCCCGCGAAGCTCGACGGCTTGTACACCGCCTCGATTCTGGCGCTCGATGCCGGCAGCGGGCGGATGGCCTGGTACTACCAAACCACGCCGCGCGATAGCTGGGACTTCGACTCGGTCCAGAAAATGATCCTGGCGGACATTCCGATCGACGGTGCGACTCGCTCGGTCATTATGCAGGCGGCGAAGAACGGCTTCTTCTATGTCCTCGACCGCAAGACCGGCAAGCTGCTCGCCGCGAAAAACTTTACCTACGTCAACTGGGCCTCGCATATCGACATGGCGACCGGCCGCCCGGTGGTGACGGCGGCGGCCGATTGGTACAGCTCGCCGAAGAATGTCTACCCGTCTTGGTCGGGCGGCCACACGTGGAATCCGATGTCCATGAGCGCGCAGACGCACCTGGTCTACATCCCGGTCATCGATCAGCCCGCGGTGTGGGTCGATTTGCAACACAACGGCGGCCGGGTCAAATACATCGAAGGCTTCTTCACCGTCAACGGCATCTATCCCGACGACACCTATGATGCCGCGGCGCTTAAGAGTCTGTACGGGCCGCTGCCGGATTTGCAGGCGCTTCGGGCCACCCGCAAGGTCAACCTAGTCCGGGAATTGCTGCGCGCCTGGGACCCGGTGGCTCAGAAAATCGTCTGGGAACACGAGACCTCCTCGGGAATCCGCGGCTACGACGGCGGCGTCATGTCGACCGCGGGAAATCTGGTGTTCCAGGGGCGCGGCAGCGGGGAACTCTGGGTTTACGCCGCCGATAGCGGCAAGGTACTCAAAGTGATCAAGACCGGCAGCCACATGATGGCGGCGCCGATGACCTATTCGGTCGGCGGTGAACAGTTCGTCGCGGTGCAGGCGGGTTACGGCGGCACCGCGATTACGGTGGGTCCCATCCCGCCGAGCAGCGCGGCGCTCAAATATCAGAACACGAATCGGATCATCGCCTTCAAATTGGGCGGCGGTGCGGTGCCGACGCCGCCCGTGCGCGTCGATCCGCCGTTCGAGAAGCCGCCGGCGCCGACCGCAACCCAGGCGCAGATCGATGCCGGCGAAGTCAAATTCGCGGAGCAATGCACGCGCTGTCATCAATTCGGTCCGAGCATTACGCCCGATCTTCGCAAACTCAATGCCGGTCTGCATGCGGCATTCAAGGACATCGTATTGAGGGGCCAGCTCGCGCCCTTAGGCATGGAGCGTTTCGATGACCTATTGAGCGACACCGATGTCGACAACATCCACGCCTACTTGATCGACCAGAGTTGGGCCGGCTACCGGCAACAGCAGGGCGCGACGGCGCACCCTTGAATCATGACGCCGAAATCCGAGTCGGTGCGCTCTGCCACATCCAAGGATGTGCCGGCGCTTGCCGGGCTGGTTGAGCGTTACTGGAAATTTGAATTGATCGGCGGATTTGCTCGAACACGCATCGAGATGCTGCTCACCGAATTCCTGGCCGCACCGGAGCGCGGCGCCTGCTGGGTGGTCGAGTCAGACGGTCAAGTGCGCGGATATCTCCTGGCGGTTTTCATGTTCAGTCTCGAGCACGGCGGCTTGATGGCGGAAATCGACGAATTCTTCGTCGCCGACGAGTTGCGCTCGATGGGTTCGGGTTCGCGGCTGTTGGCGCGGGCCGAACTTGATCTCGCCGAGCGCGGCCTGGTGCGATTGCAACTACAACTGGGCGTCGATAATCGCCGCGCGCGGCACTTCTATGAGCGCCACGGGTTCACCCGACGCGCAGGCTTCGAGTTGCTCGACAAGGCGCTCAAGGTTCCGTAGAAAAAAGGGCGCCACGGCGGTTACACCGCGGCGCCCAGCAGCTACTTGGGTTCGCCGTTCACGCCATTCGGCGATCCGGGCAACGGGGTCATCAAGTACGGGAAGCTATCGGAGTAGGTATCCGTCGCATTGATTGCTCCGGTCACATGCGAATTCGCGGCATCCGGGCCCGCCGCGCGTGCGCCGTCGGTGTACGGAATGCCGTGATTCGGATCGCTGGTCCCGGTGCCGCAGCTACCGATCGCACCGCACAGCGCACCCTCGGCCACCCGCAGCGTAATGTCGACGACGTCATCGTAGGGACGGCGGCCGTTCGGGAATCCGGCCAAGTCGCCTCCCAGCACGCCGAGGTCGTTCTGTGACTTCGGCGGGGTTGGCGCGATCGAGGTATTCAAACGCAACATTTCCCCCGCCGTTACTTTCAGCGGCTGGTTGATGCCCTTGACGCCGGTGAGGAATGCCGCCACCAAATCGTTGCGCGGCGTGCCCGGCACGGTCGCCGCAGACCCGAACAAGGCGTTGAGCAATACCGGCAGCGAGGGATTGGTGACATATTTCAGGAACTGAGCGTCGTAGAGTGGCGGGCTCGAGTTGAATTTGTCCTTGTCCGGCAAGCCGATCACCAGTTCATTGACCAGCGGCATGCCGAGTCGCGACACTTGCTGCCAGCCCTCGCCACCCTCGATGGGCAAACTCGCCGTGGTCCACGCCCCGATCACCGGATCCTTGCCAGAGGTCAGGCAGGAGATCGGCACTTCCAAGGCGATGGAGGTGACATTCTTGTCGGTCAGGGTATTCGGCTGCCCGTCGCGCGGGCCGGCGGGGTTTAAGTTCACCAAGTCGAACACCTCGCCCAAGTTGACCACGAAGCCGTCCTTACGTTGGCCGACGAATACGCGGCCCGGCTTGGCGCACCCGGGAATGTTCACTTCATAGATGAAGTGAGCGGCATAGCCCGCGTAATCGGGGATCGATTTGTTGCCGATATTGTCGGTGGGCTTGTAGAACGTGGTGCCGCCGGACGTCGCATTGCCGACGGGTTCAGGAGACCCGAAATTGCGCGACACCGCGACGGTGTAGCTCTGGATCAGGTTGAGATTCGCGCCGGTGGGGTCAACCGGTCCAATGTTAATGAGCGGCACGGGGATCTTGTCGCCGCCCGCTTCCACTGCCAAGTGCTTATAAGTATTAGTAAATTTGAACAAAAAGCGCAGATCGCCGACGCCCTCGCCATTGTTGTCGATGCGGATTTCATAATCGGCTTTGGGATCGAGATTGAAATAATTCGGGCCGCCGTACGCGTCTTGCAGCGGAATGTAGTTGGCGATGAAGGTGACGTAGGCGCTGCGCCCCGGCTCGTAGCTTCTGAACATATAAAAGTCGGTGCCATCGACCCGCGGCTCTCCGGCAATGGCCGGCGCCTCTCTGTGGCTCGACGCCCCGGCATATAATGGAAGCATCGCCGCGGCAAGCACGCCTAAGCGAATCGGCAATTTAGCGTTCATTGAAACCCCCTTGTTTGTTTGGATGCAACACACCAGCGCATTCGACAGGTCAAGGTGATACGAAGAACGTTGCGAACTGGATGCACGGGGACTTTAGATGCAGCAGCCTGGGCTCATGATGGATCGACCCTTGTTGATTTCCAGCATCCTGACGCATGCGGTAGCGCAGTTCGGGCAGACCGTGATCGCGTCGCGCGAAACCCATGGACCGATATTTCGCTACGACTTTGCCGACTGCGGCCGCCGCGCATGCCAACTCGCCAACGCGCTCATGCATCTCGGCTGCGCCGCCGGGACCGCCATCGGCTCTCTTGCCTGGAACAACCATCGACATCTTGAGGCCTATTACGCGGTGTCGGGCAGCGGCATGGTGATTCACACCATCAACCCCCGCCTGCATCCGGAACAATTGATCTACGTCATCAATCATGCCGAAGATCGCGTGCTGCTGTTCGACACCACCTTCGCGCCGCTCATCAGGGGAATTGCGGCGCACTGTCCGACAGTCGAGACCTGGATTTGCTTGAGCGATGCGGCGCACATGCCCGCCGCCGAGGGCATCCCCAATTTGAGGTGCTACGAAGAGTTGATCGCGGACTCGAGCGGGCAATTCGAATGGCCGGAATTCGATGAACGCAGCGCCGCCGCGCTGTGCTACACCTCGGGGACCACCGGCAAGCCCAAAGGCGCGATGTACTCGCATCGCGCGATGGTGCTGAATGCCATCACGATCTGCATGCCGGGAGTCATGTCGATCTGTTCGGCGGAAACCATTCTGCCCATCGTGCCGATGTTTCATATCAACGGCTGGTGTATCCCCTACGCGGCGCTGGTTGGCGGCGCCAAGCTGGTATTGCCGGGTCCGCGCCTCGACGGCGCCGGGCTCTGCGAATTGATGCAAGCCGAACGCGTCACGGTGAGTGCGGGCGTGCCTACCGTTTGGCTCGGCCTGATGCAGCACTTAGAGACGCACGATTTGCGCCTGCCCACACTGCGTCGCGTCATGTCCGGCGGCACGGCGCTGCCGCAACCTTTGATCGCGATCATGCAACAGCGACACGGGCTCGATGTCCGGCATGGTTGGGGAATGACCGAAACCACTGCGGTGGCCACGATCTCGGCGCTCGATGGCGCGCAGACGGAGTTGCCGCCCGAGGAGCAGCATTCGATCATCGCGAAACAGGGCAAATCCGTTTTCGGCGTGGACATCAAAGTCGTCGACGACGCCGGCCGCACGCTGCCGCGCGACGGAATCTCGCAAGGCGAGCTGATGGTCCGCGGCCATTGGATCGTCAGCGGCTATTTCAAAGCGGACTCATCGCCGTTGGCGGACGGCTGGTTTCCGAGCGGCGACATCGCGACCATCGACGCGCACGGCGTGATGCAAATCAGAGATCGTGTGAAGGATCTGATCAAGACCGGCGGCGAATGGATCAGCTCGGTCGATCTCGAGAATGTCGCGATCGGTCATCCGGCGGTCGCATTGGCGGCCGTGATCGGCGTGCTGCACCCCAAGTGGCAGGAACGTCCCTTGCTATTCGTGGTGCGCAAGCCCGGACGCACTCTCGAGCGCGACGAAATTCTCGATTACCTGTCGCAGCAGGTCGCGCGGATCTGCGTACCGGATGATGTGGTGTTCCTCGACTCACTGCCGGTCGGCGGAACGGGCAAAGTGCAAAAGGCCGTGCTGCGAGAAAAGTACGGCGGCGTATTCAACTAGGGGAATTCTCATGACAACGAATGTGCTTCGAATCGCAGCCCTCGGCGCAGCTTTTTTCATCAGCGCTGCGCATGCGGACGATCCTGCGCCCACGAGTCTTTTTGCCAAGCTATCCGCCGATGCCAAGGCGGTGGGCGAAACGGTCAAACGTGACGCAAAATTGGTCGCGGTCGCCGCCAAAAACGGCGCCGCGAGAGTCACTGGGGCGGCCAAGGAAACGGCCCAGAACACCGCCGCATCCGCCCAGGAAGGCGCAAACCAGGTCGCGGCGACGGCGAAACAAGGTGCGGCGAGAACCAGAGCCGCCGCCAAAGGTGATAAACCGGACCAATCAAGCGATAAACCGGCCAAGTTGGATCCCACCAAATTGGACGGCCTGCCGGTCAATTGAAGATCGGTCGGGCGCTCTCGGGCTCTTCTGTCGGGCCGCCGCCACACATGAGAAAAATCTAGGTTTTAGCCAGATTTCCTCGTTTGTCGCCGACCCCGGCGCACCGCTATTGTCCATCGATACCTTAGACAATTGGAGTTGCCGATGAAGATGTTTTCGCTGTCCCTCGCCGCCGCTTTGGCTTTGAGCGCCGCTGCCACGATTGCCGCCCCCGCGAGCCGTTCGGTTTCGCTCACGCAAGATCCGGTGGTGATGCGCCTCAACAAGGACGAATTCCGCATTGCCTTCGGTATCAATGGCGAGGGTTGCGGCCACGCCGGCTGCAGCGGAATGATTCGCTACCGGGTCAATTGGAAGACCGCCGACGGCACGCAGCGCTCGGAAACGAAGCATGTGAATTACACCGTGTCGCCGCTCGCGAGCCGCACCATTGCGGTTGACCGCCAGTATTTCGACACCGCTGAAGGCCAGCACACCACCGACATCGTCAAGGTCACCATCGATGAAATTACGGTGCGCGATGCGCTCGATCTGCGTACCGCGAAGAACTGAGCTAACTGTCGATCCGTTTGAGTTGATTCCGGTACAAAGCGCCGCGCGCGGCATAGTTTGCCGCGACCTGTAATAGAGCCTCACGCTCCGCGGCATTGAGTTCGCGCACCACTTTGCCTGGTGCGCCCATGATGAGCGTGCCGTCGGGGAATACTTTGCGTTCCGTGATGATTGCGCCGGCGGCGACCAA
>Ga0302320_10010777_pt1 | contig 19442 bp, 15 predicted proteins | sample Bog_T0_3_FD_202130 | JGI IMG/M metagenome (GOLD analysis project Ga0302320, IMG submission 202130) | Peat permafrost microbial communities from Stordalen Mire near Abisko, Sweden - Bog_T0_3 | ecosystem: Environmental > Terrestrial > Soil > Wetlands > Peat | place: Sweden: Abisko, Stordalen Mire... | reverse complement strand
CTTTCCTGACCGACGGCGGCGAGGAAGTCCGGTCGCTCACCGAACGGATTTGCCCTTGCAGCGAACATGTTCTCGACTGGTTCCATATCACCATGCGCATCACCGTGCTCGGCCAGTTTGCAAAAGGTGTCGCGCAATACGACGAGGAAGCCGGCGCTCGACTGACAAAGGAGCTTGAGCGAATTAAATGGAAACTCTGGCATGGAAACACGACCGGCGCCCAAGAAGTGATCGAGGACTTTGAGATCGACCTCTTCGGTCTCGAATCTGGCTATCCGAATCTGCGCAAATTTCTCACTGCCGCTCGTGAGTTCGCCGCCTATATTGCCTCGAACACGGCCAGTCTCATCAATTACGGCGAACGGTATCGATCCGGCGAGCGTATTTCCTCGGCTTTCGTCGAGGCGACGGTCAACGCCGTGGTGAGCAAACGGTTTGCTAAGAAAGCAGCAGATGCAATGGACCCGACGCGGCGCGCATCTTCTTTTGCAGACCCGCACCAAAACGCTCGACGGAACGCTGCGATCAACCTTCGAGCGCTGGTATCCGGGACTGGCCAACGACACGACGGGCCACGCCATTCAGGCCGAGGCCGCATGACCGCCCCAGACTTCGTCATGGTCTCCTACATAAGGCCGGAAATATTTATGGCGCGCTCCCTGCGAAATTCAAAGTCGCTTCCGTCCTATTCGGCAGCCGCAATTCTGCGGCCGATTGGAAGGAGTTCATTATGCTCAAGTTCGCCCGTCGCTTCGCAGTCGCTCTCGTCGCTGCCCAAATTGGTTTTGCTGGCTTCGGCGCAGCCGCCGTCCTTGGCGTCACCTCCGCCAAGGCCGAAGTCGCCCTGGGCTCACACGGCGCTTGGCGGGGCGTCACGATGAAGGTCGAGGGACGCCTTCTCTACGGCGTCGAGACCTTCCTGCAAAACGGCGCCGTTGCCGCCTTTATCGTCGACGGCGACACAATTTCCCTGCTGCTCTCGGACGACGGCTGGAAGCTCACGCAGGGTCAGGCGGCCGACATCGTTATTGACGTCGATGGGCACAAATACCAGGGTCATGGGGCGGCGCCCCAGGCAAACATGATCGTCGCGCCGAATGTGACGCTAGAGTTTGTGAAGGCGTTCGTTGAGGGCGACACGGCGGTGCTGGACATCGGCGGCGGCGTCACCTGGACGCTCAATCTCGACGGCTTCACCGCCTCATTCAAGGAGGCCCTGCACGCGGTGGGGGGCGCGATCTGATCCGTTAACGGCCGCCCGCCGGGCCGGTCAAGAAACTTTTAGCGCAGCCCGTTGTCCAACCGGCTGCGCAGGTCGTCCCGCGCCCACGCGTCGTAGAGGCAGAAGCCGTTCTCGTTGATCAGGACCGCGTCTGGCCGTTCGCAGATGTTGAGGATGCCACGTGCGATGCTCAAAACGTTCGGAGACTTGAGGGAGCGAGGGCCGACGAGCTTCCAGGGGCCGCGAAGCGCCGGGCTGGCCGGCCTGATCAGGCAGCTGAAACGGTCGGGAAGCGCGATCTCGGTTTGCGGTTTGCAGCCGTCCTGACCGGCGACGACGACCTCGACGCCAGTTTCGTTCGGCAGCGCCACCTCAGACAGACAATGATGGGCCGCGCGATATTCGGCGGCGAGGGGGCAGTCGCCGTTCCGCGGTGCGACCTCGAAATAGAGCGCCTGCGCCGGCGGACTGCGCAGCCCGATCCATTCGAGGCCGCCGAGGTCCTCGGCGGAGCGAACGCAGCCGGCCGGGTTCGGCGCGAAGTGGCGCGGCAGACATTGGTCGCCGCCGGGAATGACGACGGCGTAAGTCGCCTTCTTGTTGCGCAGCGGCCAGGTGACGGGATCGGTGGCGTTGAAGCTCGCGGCCTCGTCGACGTCCGGCCTTCTCAGTTCCCACAGCGCACCAGCCAGCAGCAGCGCCACAAGTCCCCCCGCGGCCAGCCGCCACGGCCACCGCCGGCCGCCGGCCACGACGCCGGGGACCGGAAGATTTTGGACCTGTAGCCATACCTCCAGCGCAGCGGCGGCGTCGGCCGAGGAAAGCTTGGCCTCGCGCCGCAGCCTTCTGGCCTCCCGCGCGAGGGCCGGCCTGAGCTTCGACGGCGCAGTGGCAGCCAGCCGGCCAGGGGCGCCGGTGCGCATCGCGGCGAGCACGGCCTCGACGGCCGGAGCCTCGGCGCGAGCGTCGAGGAGCTTGCCGCGCACCCGGCGCGGGCTCTCCAGCGCCTCGCCGCCCCAACGATCCCGAAGGTCGCGCAGGTTTGCCGCCAATCGCAGAATTTCTTCTCGCCCCACGCCCCACGCTCCTGCCTCGCCCAGAGCCAAAGACGATTAGTGCGCCGCTCGCGCCAACAGAAGCCGTCGTATCTCCTCCTGCGCCTTCGAATCGGACGCAGGCTCGTCCAGCAGCGCGAACGGCGTCCGGCCTTCGTTGTCGTCGATGTCGCAGGCGATGTCCGGCTGTTCGAGCAGAAGCTTCACATTTTCGGTTCTGAACGATTTCACGGCATGGTGCAGCGGAGTCTGCCCCCCTTCGTCGACCGCATTGACGTCGCGATATGGCGCCGAAAGCAGCGCCGGGAGCGCTTCGTCTGCTCCGGTCGATCGTCCCGCCCACATATGTAGCACTGTCGCGCCCTCGCAATTCCGCGCATTTACGTCGACGTCAGCATGCTTCAGTAGCTCCCGCACATTCTGCGGACGCCGGTACGCGCTGTGAAGCGGTGTCTCCCCTTTGTCATTGCGGGCGTTTACCTCTACGCCGGGAAACGTGAGCAAAAGCCGAAGACGTCGGACATCGTCTCTCGTGGCCGCCATATGAAGCGCAGTTCTTCCATTGCTGTGTCTTAGATTCACATTCACGTTGGCACGCGGTTGGTCCCGGTTGAAAAGCAGAAAGAGCAATGAGCTCCACTTGTCGCCTTCGACGGCCTGCGAGATGGCCGTGCGGCCGTCTTTCCCTTTCCGGTTCGGATCGACCCGAGGGTCGCTTGCGAGATCGCGAACCAGGCAGTCTGAAGAGACAGCCCAGACAAGAGGCGGACGGCCCTTGTAGTCGGCGTTGAGATCAAGCTCAGGCGCCGCCAGCACGAGTGTGGCCAGAAAATAGTTCTCGTAGTGCAAGGCTTCGCACAAAAGCATCGTAAGCTGCTCCGGGGCGCGAGGCGGACCTCCCAGCGACGCCGCGAGAAGGTCGAACATGGCTTGATCCTGGGAGCCGATCATGCCGTCAAGAACGGTTGCCTCGTCGAGATCGATTTTCGTTCTCGCCAGCAGGCGCTGAACGACAGGAAGTTCGCCTTGCCGAACCGCGCTAAACAGGGCGGATCGCCCACCTGCATGACGTCGGTTGACGTCTATTCGAGGGTCGGTCAACAGGATGTCCATCAGCTCCAACGCCTTCTCGTCCTGACGCACGGCGAAATGCAGCGGTGCGAAGCCTTCCGAATCGTCGGACCTGTTCACGTCGGTGTGCGCAGAGGAGAGCAGGAGCCGCACGATGTCGGGCCTTCCGGCTTTTACCGCGGAGCATAATGGCTTCCCGCTTGCGTCGCAGTTCGCGACGTTGCTAATAAGGAAGTTGATGAAGCGCCAATCGGCCCAGCGCGCCGCCTCGGACAGCGCGCTCGAGCCGCTCCAGTTGGTGGTCACTACCTGCTGGAAATCGAAGTTCTTCGCGCCAATGATCAGGCGCGCAACCTCGTCTCCGTTTGAAGAGTTTGCGAGCGCATAGGCGAGAGGCGTGCGGCCCCTGCCAGACTCCAAATTTACGTCCACGTCGGGATGAGACAAAAGGGCGGCGACGATAGCGGTGTCGCCTTGCGACGCCGCCTCATGCAGCGGCGTCTTGTTTGCGGACCCGAGATTGACGTCGATCTCCGGACGCGCGAGCAGAGCTTTGACGATCTCCAAGGCGCGTCGGGCGCAGGCGTAAAACAGCGCCGTGCAATAGTCTGCGCGCTCATCAGCGTTATGCTCAGTAAAATACCAGCGGCTCTCGCGGGGATGATCGGGCTGAAACCAGCCGAGCACCTCGTTGTAGTCGAGCCGTTCCGCCTCGAGAGTCTCTCGCGTGCGCTTTCCATCGACTTGGTTCACGTCGATGCCCAGCGCACCGAGGAGAAGCTGCGCAATCTCGACGTGACCGCTGTATGCGGCGAGGTGCAGCGGAGGCGAGTATGTAAGCCCTTCCAGGTTCACGTCGATCGAGGGAACCCTCAGGAGCCGTCGAACGAACTCCGTCTTCTCGCGCGCGCACGCCAAGCCCAGCAGCGTGTAACCGAACGCATCCGACGCGTTATCGCCTTCGGTGCGGCAGACTTCGTTGACCATGTGAGCGGCGTCGGGGAGCGCGGCTTCGAAAGCTTTGAGGTCACCTTTCAGAATCGTCTCCATAAGGACCAAGTGCGCACTCATGCTCAACCTCAAGGTTTTCGTTTGGGGGCCGACCCTTCAGCACGGCTTGGCATCATGACGAAGCGCATATTCCTCCGTCGCATGCCAATGTCTTGTGCACGATCACATCGTTGGCAGCGAAAAGCCGCTCGCCTGCGCTCGACAGCGCATCCAATCGCTTCTCATAGGCGGCGAGACCATTCTTCTGCGCCGTCCTCAGATCCTCGATCTCCGCCTTAAGCGGCGCATAGAGGCGCAGGCGCAAGTCGCTCTGACGTTCGTACGCCTCGGCGGGCGACAGGCCGCCGCTTTCAAGATCGTCGGTCAACGATTTCCAATGGCCGGCGAGTTGCTCATTAACGAGATCAATCAGAGGTTCGAGAGCACGGCTCGCTGGCTCGAGCGCAAGTTTGAGTTGGCGTTCCGCCTCAGCGAACGTCTCGGCGAACCGATCCTCCTCCCGCGCGAGTGCTTCGGACGAGCCGCCGTAGACGGCTTCGTATACCGCACGCAGCTTCCGATAATTTTCATAGCCGGCTTCAACGCGGGCGAGGGCCCCGTCGCGAAAAAGCAAAAGCGAGGGGTAGCCGTCCAACCCGTGACGTCGCATCCACGACTTCTCCCGGTCGCCGTCGATCAGCAGCGTCGGCGACTCATACGAAGCCGCTAGGCGCAGCAAGGCGGGGTGCATCATGCGGCAGGCGTAGCAGTCGCTCGCTGAGATGACCACCGCGGCCCGAGGCGGACGCTGCGAAAGCCGTGCGTCCGCCTCCGCCTCGGTTCCCAGTACAACCCAACTTCGCGCCGACGTCGCCCAGGTCTGGTGCGGTTGAATTTCGTTGGTGCGAAGGTCCCGCATAGGCCTCATCCATGATGACGCGGCTCGCCGACGTTGTTGCGGCTAAGGCGTGCGGCACGCTTTTGCGAACTTCCTGACGGGCGTCTTGTCGCCGCCAGGCGTGACCGTCATCTTGCGCGGCAGTATCTGCCCAGCGACGCTCGGCGCAGGATTGTCGGCGTCGATGACAATCACGAATTCGTCCGCGTCGGCAAGCAGGGAGACCACGCCAAACAGCGCGGGATCCTGACTGACCACCCAATCGGACGCGGCGGGCGCCAGATCGCCATGACCTTCGTATTCGAGCGTTCCTGAAGTGGACAGCGTGACCGGGGCGCTCAGGATGCTGGAAAGCAACCCCGTCTTCCCAAATCGCCAGCCAATTACGACCGGCGTGCCGGATAGATCCTTCGGACCGAATCCGTTGAGACCATTATCCGCCTGGATTCTCGCCTCTATGGCTCCCGGAGGAATACACCTGATGGAAAGTCGAGCGATCGAGAGGAAGAAAACCTTGCGCTCGCCGACCGTTTGCTGGCTGAAGCTCCACTCCTCGGCCTGGCTTACGGAAGCGCTCATCAATCCGCAGGCCAGCGCGACAAGCCACACGAGCGCTGACGCGCGTGTCGATCTGTTGAAGTTGGCAACGCTTGAATTCCGTCGAAAGCTCATCTGCAATCTCTTTCTCCAACATAGGCGCGCCGACCGAGCGGGTTGAGCGGTCTTCGCGCGGCGGCATATGCGAGTGCGATAGGGCGGCGGGCCGCCCTATCGCATGTATTGAAGTCGGCGCGGAGCCTCAGGACCCCATGCCATCCGGCGACAAGCCATTCCGTTTCAGAAAATCGAGGGACCAATTTTTCGGTGCGCCGACATCCATGACGACGTCCACCCGCTGAACTTCACTCGCGTCCACTTCGCGTCCGCTGAGCGCCTGCTCCGCGCCCTGCTTGGTGAAACGCTCGACCCTCAACGTCACACCGCGCCCAGGCCGGGTCAAGGCCATCGCGTTGGCGAAGGCGCCGACGCTCGCCGTCCGAATTTCCTCGCCGTCATCCCAGCGGACGGCGTAGATGACGTCGCCGGGCCGCAGGCCGTGAACGGCGGCGAGCGAGCCGGGCGCGATCGCGCGGACAAAAACTCCGATCTCGGGCAAGCTGAGACCGATCTGCTCGTCGTTGGAGAAGAAGGCGACCTCCACTCCGAAGTCGGCGCGCGACACCCGGCCATTCGCGATGATGTCGTCGGCGAACGCCTTCGCCGTGTCCGCGGCGCGAGCGTAGCCCATGCTGTTGCCGGTAGAGTTCACGGGGACGTCGGCGTCCGATTGCGCCGCCGCGTTGCGGGCGACCGGCAGGTCCTGCGCCCGCACCGTCAGGGCGCAGCCGTAAGTGTTGACGCCGACCACTTCGCCATCGAGGTCGAGCAGCGGACCGCCCGAGTTTCCGTGGTTGATGGCGGCGTCCGTCTGCACGAGGCCGGCGAACGCGCCGCCGAACATCGTGCGGTCAAGCGCGCTGACGATCCCGCGCGTGACGGTTGGTGCGTTCGGCAGGCCCTCGGCGAAACCGATCGCGACAACCTCTTCGCCGACCTCGACCTTGCGCATGTCGGCGAAGCGCAGCGGCGGTCGGCTCGGATCGACGCCGCCGGCGTGGACGACGGCTATGTCGCCCTGCTCGTCGCAACCGAGCACCCGGGCCGGAAGATGACGGCTCAGCTCGTCGGTGAAAGTGACATCGATCGTCGCCTCGCCGATCGCGGTCTCGCCCGACGGCAGCGAGGCGCTCACCACATGGCAGTTCGTCACTAGGTCGCCCCGACGGTCGACAAGGAAGCCCGTGCCTTGCTGGATCCGCACCCCCTGGCCCTTTTCGCTGCGCACCGGGATGCGCAGTACGATGCGGGCGATGGCGGGCTGGCTGGCGCGCACCACTTCGGTGACCGGGCTGTGCAAAGCGCCCTGCGCGACCGAAGTGGTAGCTGCGATAAGCGCGCCGGTCGCGGCCGCAGCGAAAAACTTATTCATGACCCTCTCCTTGTCGGCTGGAATAGCCTGCACAGAGAGACGGAACGGGCCGAGATTTTCGCGCGAACGACGAAGCGCAACTTTTTCATTCGCGGCGAGCGGCTTGGCGCCGGCCGACGGGGGCGCCTTGGCGGCAAGATTTTTTTCGCGACCCGACTGCGAAAAGCTCCGCCCGCTCCGTCCTGGCTTACGTAGCCCTATCCTAGCGAGGCCTTGCCGAGATGGCGCCCGCCGGGCATCCTGGGTCGAAGGAGGGGCCGTGAACGATCGTACGCGCGTCGTCATTGCGACTACGCAGGGACCGGTGGACGTGGAGGCGATTCTGGATCTCGATCCTGGAGACGCCTCGACGGTCGCGTTGGGCAGTTCGGCGCAGGTCCTTCGCACGTTGCTGACGCCCTATCGCGACTTTGTCGCGCGCGGGTCGGGCGTGATCGCGCGCAGCTTCGGGCGCGACGCGTTCCGTCTCGAGCTCTCGGGCGAGATCCACACCGGGGAGAGCTGGCAACTGGGCGTCTATCTCGCCCACGAATTGCATAGTCTTGGACACCTCGCCGAGGCCGGGGAACCCTGTGAACGCCTGATCTGGGCGACCGGCCGGGTCGACTACCGCCGCCGGGTTGGCGCCGTCGGGCATGTCGACGAAAAGATTCGCGCTTCAATTACGCGAATTGAAGCCGAGCGCGCGCGGGGCGTCGCGGTCGCGGTCGTGTGGCCGAAGACGGAGGAAACACAACCGGACCCCAGTTTGCGCGCGGAGTTGCAGTCCCACGGTGCAAGCGTGTTCGAGGCTGACGCCGCGGACGGACTTCTGCCGCGCTTGGATAGCGCCTTTAGCCGCCACCTTTACGATGCGGCGCGGACAGGCGGGACGTCGCTGTTCATACTGGTCGACAGTTCTGAATCGATGGCCGGCGGCAAAATCGCGGCCGTAAATCGCGCTCTCGCCGATGCTTTTGCTGCGATGCGCGAGCGCGATCTGGCCGGGCGCGTCTGGGTTGCGCGGTTTGCTTATGGCGCTGCGTGGCTGATGCAGGACGTTCCCCTATCTCAGAGCCATTGGAGCGAGTTGCGCGCCGAAGGCGCAGACACCGATCTCGGGCTCGCGCTCAGCCTCGTCGCGGAGACGCTGGTTCGCGACCCGCTTAAAATCGCGCCGACGATCCTCGTAATTTCCGACGGCCACGCCACCGACAATCTGGAGGCCGGATTGCAAGCGCTCGCCGCGGCGCCGAAAGGCGCAGCCGCCCGTCGAATCGCGGTCGCGATCGGCGCGGACGCCGACGCTGAGGGTCTCGCCCAGATCGTGGGCAAGGACGGCCCACCCGTCTACCGATGGATGGCCGACGACGCGGTGGAGAAAAGGCTTTGCGATGTCTTGTTGGAGCTCGCACCCGGGTCCTGAAAGCGAAGGCGACGCGAATCGGCGGCCGCGTCGCGCCCTGGCTGTTGCGCTCGACTTCGCCAGACCCTAGCTTCGCGCTGCAGCAGGAACGCCCGCCATGACGATTTCCTCCTTCTCACTGGACCGGGATCTTATTGTCGAGATGTCGCGCGGCGACCGAGACGCGCAGCGTCTGTTCGTCGATCGCCATCTCTCGACCCTGACAAGAGTTTGCACGGCTGTGACGCCTGCGCACGCTGTAGCGGCGGCTCTCGACGAGATGCGAGCCAGCGAAAGCTTCGGCGCGCTGTTTGCGGACTACGACGACGAGGCGAGCCTCGGCGCCTTCGCCCAGGCGGTCGTGGTTAACGGGTGGTTGTTTCCGCGACTTATGCGCCGCCTCGGAGAAGATGCGGAGAACCGCGCCGACGAGTTCGAGGCGTTTTTCCGCGCTCCCGTGCGACGCATCCTGCGCCGCTTCACTGAGGACAGTCAGCGCCCCTTGCCACCCGGGCGGCATAATCTCGTTACGGTGGGCGAGGAATTGCGGCGCGACGGCTTCCAGTGGGTATTCGAGCAGGTGCTGCGCAACGATCGCCAGCAATTGCGGGCCTTCGCCGCCGCGGCTCAGTCGCCGAGCTACGTGCTCTATAAACTGCGCAGGCTGGTCAGCGATTTCTTTGACTCACAAGACGCGCCGATGGAGCGGCGGCGACGCGGGCTCCCCGAGTGTCTCGAGACGGTCAGCGCGTTTGAAAAAGACGTGTTCAAGCAATACTACTGGTCGCGCGCGGGGTCCGCTTCGGCCGCGCTGCTCGCGCTTAAGCCGGCTTACGGCGATGCGACAGAAGACGACGTGCTGCGCGCCCGCACGAAAGTTGAAGCCGTTCTGCAACAGCACGGCGGCGCATACCCTGCGCTGCGGCCCATACTTGCCGAACCGTCCGACGAAGCGGACAGCGCGGCTGCTGACGCTCCGGAAGAGCCCTTCGAGGCTGAGCAAATGTCCGCCTTCCGTGGCGCGCTCTTGCAGGCGGCGCGCAACTTCGCGCCGAGTGAGGTTCTTTACCTGATGCATCTTCTCAGGGGCCGACCCTCGCGGGAGATTGCGCAGCAAATGCGTCTTCCCGTCGATGACGTCTACGCCCTCGGAAGAAGAGTTCTCAACAAGCTCCGCAAAGAGCTCGCCTCGCATCCCGCCGCCGTCAATCTGATGGCGACCCTGTCGGAGAAGACCGCGCGGTGAGGATAAACCAAGCCGAGGAGGGCAGACCCGGCGACAGAATGAGGATAAGCAGATGTACGAGCAAGACCTTCTTCGAACGCTGGAGACTTTGGTTCAGCGATCCGAGCGCGAAGGCGCGAGTTCCGCCGCGCGCGCTCGCGATTTCGACGCACTGGCCGACGCATTGGCTGAGGGCGTCGCCGCGTCTGTCAGGCGCCCCTCGGCGCAGGCGGTCGCGGCCTATCTCGAAGGCGCGCTGTCGGGCGACGATCTCGAAACGTTCCATGCCGCGCTGGCGGCCTCGCCGGATTTTCGTGAGGAGATGGAGGCGCTTTGCGACCAATACGACGGCGCGGGGCTCGACCTCGCCGAAGAGGCGACCGCGGCAGGTCTGCGACGCGCGGTCAATGAGAACCGCGCGTTGACGATTGAGCAGCAGCGAGCCCTTTTTCGGGATCCGGGTCTGCGCAAGGCCTACAACGCGCTGGTTGGGGCGCGACTCGGCGCGGCGCCTGCATTCGCCGCGGCGGCTGCGGCGTTGCCGCGCCAGATCGCCGCCTCGTCGGGTCAGCCGCTCGACCGGCGCGCCTTTCCTGGTGGCGCGCTCGAGTTTCGGCCGAGCGGTCGTGCGCACCTGCTGCGCGTCGAAATCCGGCTCGACCCCGGCGTCTCGGCGGGGGCCGGACTCTTGCTGCGGGGACCTCACGGCGAGGTCGCGCGACTGCTCATGCCGCCGCCGGAGGCGGACGGTTCGATCACCTGCGTGCTCGATCTTCGCGACGAGGCGGACAGAAAGGCCGCCGAGCTGCTGCGCGATCCGTTGTCGGACGGGCAATTCGTCGAGTTCTGAACGCCAGGGCGACGCGCCCGCCTTCAGTCGGCGCGCGGCTTCGCCGGTTCGCCCACAACCGAGAACGGCGCCCAGTAGAACGGATCGGCCCATTGCGGATGACGCGGGTCACCGATCATCTTGAGCATGGCGGCTTGCAGCGCCTCGGCGTGCGACAGCCGCGGATCCGCGGCGGCGGCGAACGTGTCCGCCATCAGCGTCGCGGCGGCGTCGGTGTCCACCGCCCAGTTGGAGACGAGAAGCGACCGCCCGCCGGCGTAGAAGAACGCGCGCGCCAAACCCGACAGGGGCTCCGCGCCCGGCTCGCCTCCCGCGGCGGTGTCGCAGGCGGACATGACGACCCACTCCGCGTCCAACTTTAATTGCATGACGTCGCTCGTCTTCAAAAGCCCATCGTCGAACGCGTTCGGCGCCGCGGGCGTTGTCAGCACCAGCGCCGGCTCCGCTCCCGCCTGCTCGTAGCGTGACGCCTGGCCCGCCATCAGGCCATGGGTAGCAAAATAGACGATGCGATAGTCGTCGAGCGCCGCCCGCTTGACCGCGGTGACCGAAGCCGACGCGCCGACGCGCAGATCGCTGTCGGGCGCATGGACGCTGGCGGCCACCTTGCGCAGTTCGGTCTCCGACTGCGGCAACGGCGCGAGTTCGCGGATGTCGCCGTCGCCGGCGCGCAGCTTGCGCTCCGCCACATCGCCTTGCGCCGCCTGAACGCTGGCGAGAATCGGCTCGCTGCGCACCGCGAGCTTAGGGTCGAAGATCGGATTGGCGAAGCCGATCAGCGGCTTTTGCGCGTGCGACGCGCTCTGGGCCGCGCGCAGGCTCTTCAGGCTGGCGACGGACGGCAGCACCGTGACAGCGTGCGACTTGATCAACCAATCGACGTCGCGCAGCGGCGAGTTGCGGGGGTCGCTGGCGACAAGAAGCTGCGGCGGCAGTCCCGTCAGCACGCCGTCGAGAACGAAAGTCAGCCGGCGCTTGCCGCGGATGACCGGCTCTATCGGGCCGATCAGCTTCTGATAAAGCTCGAAACTGACCCTGGGATCGAAAGCCGCCTTGCCGGTCAGCGGCGAAAGGAACGGGGCTTCTGCCGCCATCGTCCGCAGCTTCTGCGCCGCTTCGGCAAGCTCCTGCGCCGAAAGTGGTAGGAACCGCGCATCGAAGCCTTGCTTCGTAACCGCCCAGGCATAGGGTTCGTCGGCGCGCAGCACGATAAATGCCTCGTCGTTGTCGAGCAGGCTTTGGATTTCGTTGAGTTCGAGCGGTTCCGGATGGGCGAACGCCGCATAGGAGGGAAATTGCGCCGCGATCGCCTCGCGCGTCGCCTCGCGCTTCTCCCGATTGCGCGCGATGCGTTCGCGCAGCTCGCGACCGGGCGAAGCCTCGGTCTGCTCCGCGCCGTAGCTCAGCTGGAAGGCGCGGCTCAGACTGTGCTCTTCGACGGCGAGGTCCTGGTCGGCGCGGACGAGGTCCGCGAGCGCGCCGGCGCCTGCGGCGAGCCGCGTTGCGGCTTGGTTCAACGCCGCCGCCGCGGCGCTCTGGACGCCGCGTTGCTCAAACCGGAGACCGAGGTTGAAGGCTTCCACGGCGGACGCGATCTGCTGTCGCCGGGCGGCGTCGATGACGAGCAGCGCCGTGGCAGTCTCGCCGCAATTGACCGAATTGACGAGTTGATTGATCTCTTCGAAGGCGTCCCCTATTGCGCCCGCCTTGTACCCGGCGATGACGGCGACGCTCAAAGAATCGCAGAACGGAAACGAGCCGTCGCCAACCAGCATCCGCATAGTTTCGCTCGACTCCTTGGCCAACGCATGCGCCAATTTCGGATTGATATCGCCAAGAGCCGCTGCAAGCCCTGCTTGCGCTGCCGCGTAGTAATAGCTGCGACGCCCTAACTGCGCGCCGATCTGCGGCATTGCCGAGGTGAGCAGGTCGATCGCCGGTTGCGTTTTGCCCGCAAGGTCGAGAGCGAGGGCCGCCGACATGATTAAGCTGGCCCCCACGTCCGGGTCGGCGAACAGCTCCGGCCGGGCGAGCAGCGCAGGCAGTTTGTCGACATCACCTGCGACCGCATAGGCGCTCGCCAGCATGGCGACGTATCGCGGCTCAGGATTGATCTGCGCGGCGCGCAACGCGAAATCGACGCCGCCTCTGTAGTTTCCCTTCGCCTGGCTGAGCAACGCCATGGCGCCCAGCGGTTCGGCGCGCATTGGCGAACCTGTCGGGAAAAGCGCCTCGTAGCGAACGGAGGCGATGAGTAGCAGTTCCTCGGCCTTGTCGAGATCGTGTTGCAGAATGTAAAGGCCGCCTAACCTCAGGGAGGCGGTAGCCGCTTCCGCGCCATCGGCGGCGGCGGAGCGCTTGAAGTCGGCGACCGCTTTCTCTCCGTAAGTGACGGCTTGCAGCATGTCGCCTCGGCTCACATAGAGGTCAGAGAGCCGCTTTTCGACGTCGGCCAGCACGTCGGGCCCGAGGCCTTGCGCCAAGCGCAAGCATTCCTGAAACGCCGCTTCCGCTTCCACCGACTTTCCTTCATCGAACAGGACGGAGCCGTAGTTATTTTCGACGACGACCTGAACCAGGGGTTCAGGCGTTATTGCGCGCCTGAACATGTCCACGGCCAGCGCGAGCGCGTTCTCCGCTTCCTGCCAACGGCCCAGGTTCACGTAGGCGACGCCTACGTTGTTCAACACGCCCGCGACGCCGAGATTGTCGTCGCCGTGCTGCTGGCGCATCTTTTGCAGCGCCTGCAACGCCTCGTTTAAAGCCGCCTCGTTATGCGCCTTGGCGTCGGGCGCGTCGGGCCCCGCCGTCTGCGCCGCCGCGCTTAGCGACAGCGCGAGGAACAGGGCCCCGGCCCGCCCGAGCCGGCGCGGCGCGGCGGCCAGGCGCCGCTTTTTCGGCCAAGCCGTCATCGTCGCGGCCGGCTCATCACCTGTCGAACGGAGATCGCTGGAGATCGCGGGGATTGGCCGGATTAACTAGGCGCTCGGCGTCGAGCAGGCCGCGCCCGCAGGGGCGCTCGGGCGGACACGCGCCTTGCGGCAACGGAGCCAGATTGTTTCTGAGCAGCCTTTCGATCCAATCGGGATGCCCGCGCATTTCGGGATGAGCGGCCAGCGCCAGCGCCAGCGCGCCCGAGACATGAGGCGCCGCCATTGACGTGCCCTGCTCGAAATCGTAGTTCGCCGCCACCGTGCTCAAGATCCAGCCGAACCGCGCATCGATTGGATGACCGTCATCGTCGAGCACCGGCGTACCGTCCTTTCTGAACAGCCTCATGAGGCCGCCGCCGCCGCCCGGCGCCATCACCGAAATGCCATCGCCGAAGAAAGAGTAGGAGGTGAGATGGCCATTCATGTCGCTCGCCGCCACCGAAACAACGCCCGGACAACCGGCGGGAATATCATATTTCACGTCAATTGGCCGGGCCTGGCATGTGTCCGAGGCGGTCGCGCAGAGACGTCCGTCGGAGTCGGTCAGCAGGCCCGGAAGCGTGTTGCCTGCGGCGGCGACGGTAAGGCTGCCGCGTTCTCTCGCCGCCTCGATCATGACCTTCCAAAGCGCCGCATCGTCGGAATTGTCCTCCGTCTGTGCACAGGGAACGAGGCGCCCGTCTACGACATTGGGATGTCCGAGGCTCAGATTGATGATGTCGGCGGGATGGAGGTTGAGGCCGATGCCGCGCGCTTGAAGAAAGGGTGCGAGCGTTCCCTTCGCGAAGCCGGCTTCGACTCCCGCCGCCCAGTCGACCGCAAGCAGCAAATCATACTCGGAGCCGGCGCGCGCCGACATGGCGCGGATCGGCAGAACCCGGACTTTCCAGTTGATCGCGGCGATCCCGCGCTCGTTGTTGGTCGAAGCTGCGCCGATCACGCCAGCGACATGGCTGCCGTGCCAGTCCGGCCGTAGCGGATCGTCTTGCGTAACGGGCCGGGTCTTGTCGGTCGGGCGACCTGGAACAATTTCGCGGCATCCTGGACGGTCATCGCCGGGATCGACGCCGCTGGCGCCGGGCTTGGGTTCGTCGTCACATTCCGGGGGTGAGCCGGCGCCGACGAAATTGACGCTGTCGAGCAAGTTGCTGGAGGCGGCGAAATCCTCCTGCTCGGCCGCAATGCCGGTGTCGATGACCGCCACCGTCACGTCGTCGCTGCCTTTGGTGTATTTCCAAGCCCCAATGGCGTTCATGCCCCGGGGCGGCGGCAATAAGCTCCATTGCAGCCGCAAATACTCGTCGTTAGGCAGGCCCGGCGCGCCGCGCGCCGGCCCGTCGACGTCGAGCGTGTAATGCAGCGGCGATCCCGACTCCGGCGCCGTCGAGCCCTCCTTGCGCATGTTCAGTTCGAGCCGGTTGAGCTTGTCCAGCGCCTTGCTTCCCGGCGGAACCGGCGAAGGCGGCGGTGCGATGCTCATGCGCCAGTTCGGGAAGACATATTGGACCTGCGGGTCCGCGGCCTTGATTTGGCGGCCGATCTCCTGCAGCCGCTGCAGGCGCGACGTCGGGTCGCCGCGCGTCACGCCGCCAAAGGCCGCGTCGCCCAGGGTCACGACCAGGGAGCCGGGCGCGGAGGCGTCGGCGCGCAGCGCCGGACCGCCCGCGCCGCGCAGGGTGTTGTTCTTGTTCGCGGCGTCGATGCGCGACATGGCGGCGTCGGCGGCCGCGGGCGTTTTGTAGATGACGACCAACTGGTCGGGAACCGAGGCGCCGGCTGCGGAGTCCTGCGCTTGAGCCGTACCGCAAAGCAGCGATACCGTCATCGCCATGACAGCTACGAAATGCGATCGCATGAGAATCTCCACCCCACGCGCACGAAAAATGCGCTCTGGACAAGGGATTCGCTTACCGTGGCGTTTTTTGGGCGCCTCGGAGCCGGTGAATCCGACGCCCCCGCTCCGTCGCGGCTAGTGACGGAGCGGGCGCGAGGCGGTCAGCCCGCCGTCTTGATGAGGCGCACGGCGTCGGCCATGCTTTCGGCGAAGCCGTCGAGATCGAGGGTCCAGGTGACCTCGCCGACCTTTATCACCGCCTGCTTGCTGTGGGCAAGCGTGCGGATGAAGGCCTCGTTGAAGTCGCCGATCTCCACCACGTCCTTAGCCGCCACGTGGCCGGGCCCCTCGTAGGTGACGCCGTCCAGCGTGATCTTGATCGCGACATTGGCGCCGACCGGCGCGGGCCAATCCGAGCGCGTGAGGACCAACTTGACCTCGCCGTCCTCGAGTCCGAAGGCGACCTGGCCGCCATGCGCCATCTCCGTGACGGCGCCGATGAACTTCTGGCCCTCCTCGTCCGCGGACACGGCCTTCCAGCCTTCATGCTCACCGATTAAATGCACCGCGGCGGCGGCGGGCGGAGTGGCGGCCAGCAGCGCGCCGCCCGCGAAGGCGACCTGCGTAGCCAGGAACGCGGGAGCGAAGCGGCGCGACAGGGAAGCAAAGTTAAACATGACAATATCTCCGTCTTGGGCCGCAAGCTCGCGGCGCTGAGATAGACGGAGCCCGCCGTATTTTTCGCGCGAAGCGTTCAATGTAATTTTGTTCGACGACGTCGCAAGGTCGAAGGCGCGGGCTGAGCCGCCCTACCGTGCGCCGGCCCGCAGGAGCCGACCTTGGATCTCGAGCATCTTAGCAAGGCTCCTTTCGCGGTCATAGAATAATATCGGGCCAGTCGCATGAAAGGGTGCGCTGATTTCTACCAGCCGACGCCAGCCATGCTCTAGGTCAGTCGCGGTCAGACACGAATCGATTTCTGCGGCGATTTCGTGCGGCGTGCGACCGAAACTGTCGGCGCGGTTGACGTCAATGTCGTCGCGACTGAGAAGCGCCACGACGCCAACGAGAGAGCAGCTCGCGACAGCATAGTGCAGCGGGGTTCGGCCGTCCGCGTCGATAACGTTGACGTCCACGTCACGGCGCAGGACAAACGCCGACAGCTCAGCCGCGTACATATCGCAGTTACAGACCAAGGAATGCAGCGCGGCCACGCCTTGGTAGTCCCGTGCTGCGACGTTGATCTCGGGCCGCCCCGCCAGAAAGAATGCGCTTCCCTTATTTCCGGCGCTCGCCGTCAGGAAAGGCGTCCGGCCACGCTTGTCGGTAGCGGTTACGTCCGCTTCAGGCGCATTCTTAAGAAAATATTGCAGGAAAAACTCACTTTGCCGTGCCGCCAAGTGCAGCGCTGTCTCTCCAGAAACGGCTCGGACATTAGTGTCTATGGGTTGCCGCTCGGCGTCGCCATCCGACTTTCGCTTCGCGGACTCTTTAAACAGCGGCGGGACAGCTTTGCGCAGGGAATACTGCCGGACCGCAAGGAAGAGGGCTGTTGCGCCTTCGACATCCTGCGCGTTGAGATTAGACGTCGCTCGGGCGACCTCCGCGACACAGCAATCGTGCTTGACAGCCCAATGTAGGAGAGGAGCGCCTTCATGCACTACGTCTCCGTTCAGCGGATGCTCTCGCAACATGTCCGCCGCAAGCGGTTTGTTTTGCAAAACAATGGCGCGGCAGAGCTGGCCGGTCCGCTCACTGTCGCTGCTCGCGCGATCCCCGCGTAGTTGCGTAACCAGATCCAGCATTCTGACCGACTGGCAGACGGCGAGCGGTGCGAGACCGGCATATGCCTCCGCGTCTGTACGCGCCGCGAGCTTGCCCACTGCAAGAGTATTGTCGGCTCCAATCGCCACCAACAATGGCGTGCGTCCCTGATCGTCATTCGCCTGGACGTCTATCCGAGGATGCGCTAGCAAAAGGTCGAGCATTTCGCCTTTGTCCGACTGCGCGCAGGCGGCGACGTGAATCGGGCGAATCGTCCTTTCATCAATTTGCCCGGCGGCGTTTACGTCCGTATGGGGAGACGAGAGCAGCACGCGCGCCATTTGAAGATCGCCCGCCCGAACCGCTTCGACAAGGGGTTGGCCGCCTGCGCCGCAATTCGGAACTCTGCTCATGAGGTAGAGCACGAGCCGCCAGTCGCCTCGCTTCGAAGCTAGGGAAAGCGGACTTTGCAACCCGGCGCCTGGCTCGACAATCTGTGCCGGGTCGAAATCGCTGCGCGAGAGAAGCGCGCGCACGAATTCGAATTCGCGGGGTTCATCGGCTTCGCCGTCGAGAAATTCGAACCCGGCTTTGCGCTCCGCCGCGTCGTCGAGAACCTCGAAGAGGGCTGTGCGCCCCGCCGCCGAGCGACGGTTCACGTCGATTTGCGGGTGCTCTAGTAACGCGCGAAAACAGAAGGGGAAATAATTGCGGGCGGCGGCGTGCAACGGAGAACGCACCGACGAACCCGCGTTGACGTCGATATCGGGTTGCGCCAGGAGTTCTCTGACACTATGGAGATTTTCGCTAGCGCAAGCGTAGTACAGCGGCGTGCAGAAGTCCGCTCTGTAATACAGGTTCGTCTGAGTATAATAAGGCTCGTCGCGCTCAGGTGACGGCCATAAGGCGTTCTCGATTCCGTCGAGTGCACCGGACAGCGCCATTTCTCGCGTCCTGCGCCCGTCGCTCTGGTTGACGTCGATCCCCGGCGCGGAAAGAAGTCTGCTCACCATGTCCACGGGTTTCCTAAAATAAGGGATAACGGCAAGATGTAGCGGCGCAGACTGCCCGACGCCTTCGAGATTGACGTTGATTGACGGATCCGCAAGCAAGACTCGAGCAAACGCGATTGCGTGCCTATGACTGGCGTAGCCGAGCAGCGTGAACCCAAAGAATTCGCCGCGTTCGAGGCAGACCTCGTTCACGACGCCCTGCGCGCTTGCGAGCGCCCGCTCGAAGGCGACCAAGTCTTCTTTCTTGACCTTGCTCCCCGTGTCTTCTTGCTTGATCATGCTCATAAGCCCGCTGAGCATTTGCATGTCCGGCCTCTCACTGCAGCAGAACCGACGCTGGCGCGCTGGCGTCGGGATCAACAGGCGTTGTGCAAATCCCTCGCTCCGCAGCCCGCGAGCGCCGCCAGCGCATCGGGCTGGCTGGAGTAGGCCGCGCGGTAGACCTCAGAGAACCGGGCCAGCGCGCTTGGGTCATCCGGTCTTTCAATCACGGCGACGCAAGCCGCTGCGATCTGAAATGCGACGGGACCCGAACTCGCTTTCAGCCGATCGACGGCGTCGGTCAGATGCGGCAAGTCACAAGCCGCCGCCGCGATGGGCGCGAACGCCGCGCCGGCGAGACAACTCAGAAAAATTGGGTTCAAGATCGCCTCCCTGACCAAACGCTGGCTTTCAACCGAGGAGAAACAGAGGCTAGTTTCACAAGCGAGGTTTCGTCAAGCGGCGAGCGGCCTGCGAGCGCGCTCGTTGGGTCGTGCGGCTGAGCGGAACGGTAAAGTGTCATAAGGCCGATTTTTCGTCCAGGCAGCGATAGATGGTCGCCGGGTGAACTTTGAAAGTCCTGGCGACGGCGCTGATGGATTTGCCCTCGCGGACCAACTCGCGGGCCAGATCCTTCTGATCGGTCGTCATTTTTTGGGGGCGTCCGAAGGTGACGCCGCGGGCCTGGGCGGCTTGCCGGCCATCTTGGGTTCGACTGAGAATAAGGGTGCGCTCAAACTCGGCTATGCCGCCGAAGATGGTCATGACCATCTTGCCCGAAGCCGTCGCGAAAGGAGGGCTCAGGCCGCTCCGTGAATCTACTTCCGAGTGGGACTTTTGAAAAGCAATATCAGCCCTTATGACACTTTACCGTTCCGCTCAGCCGCACGACCCATGTACCCGACCACGTTCG
>Ga0302320_10010774_pt1 | contig 19443 bp, 12 predicted proteins | sample Bog_T0_3_FD_202130 | JGI IMG/M metagenome (GOLD analysis project Ga0302320, IMG submission 202130) | Peat permafrost microbial communities from Stordalen Mire near Abisko, Sweden - Bog_T0_3 | ecosystem: Environmental > Terrestrial > Soil > Wetlands > Peat | place: Sweden: Abisko, Stordalen Mire... | reverse complement strand
TTGATCTTGCTCATCCCGCTGCCGTTCACCGAATTGTTCACGTCGGTCATGGCGAAGCTGCCATACCCGCCATCCAGGTTCACGCCCCAGGTGGGCCGTTCAACGGCGCCCAAACTGGCCGCCCCCACGGTCAGGGCCAGAACCAAGAAACCCCAGATCCCCTTGCTGCCTTGCATGACGCCTCCGCAACAGAAAGCCGAATGTAACTGGCTATGGAGAGCGTAGGACCGGCCACAAATAGCGTCTATGACACCTGCCAAAACCCGACCGGGGCGCTCAATAAGCCAACGCCTTCTCCATGAATGAGGGCGCGCTGCCCATGCCTTGGCCCACGCCCCGGCCCAGGGCCGCCAAGCGGCCCTGCAGGCAGCCATGGCATTGGACCGCCGTCTCGCGGATGCAGGCCTTGGCGGGGTAGATCTCGTAGAGCGCCCGATACTCCGGCGGCGTGACGTTGGGCATCAGGATGTTGGCGCCGCGCTGCAGGCCCAGCTCGCGCCCCTGGGCCAGGTTCAAGGTGGCCAGGGCCGTGGTGCTGGGGATGTTGGCGCTGGGGCGCAGCAGGCGCGTGAGCGCCACCACCTTGTAGGTCATCAGCTCGGTGTTGGGCACCTGGTCGGGCCCGCCATCCAGCGCCTGCTCCCACAGCGGCGTCTGAGGATGGGGGATGAAGGGCCCCACCCCGACCATGTCCAAGCCCAGCTCGCGGAACAGCAGCAGGTCGTTCAACAGGTCCTGGTAGGCCTGCCCCGGCAGCCCGACCAGGATGCCGCTGCCGACCTCGTAGCCCATGGCCTTCAGCCGCCTCAGCAGGGCGGGCCGGTCACAGGCCTGCCCCGGCCGGGCCGGATGCACCCGCGCGAACAGCGCCGGGTTGCTGGTCTCGAAGCGCAGCAGGTAGCGGTCCGCGCCCGCGCGTTTCCATAGCGCCAGCTCGTCGAGGCCGCGCTCGCCCAGGCTCAGCGTCACGGCCAGGCCCGTCTCGGCCTTGATCCGCAGCACCACATCCAATACCCACTGGGTCGTCAGCGCGGGGTCCTCGCCCGCCTGCAGCACCACGGTGCCATAGCCCAGGCCCGCGGCCTCGCGGGCGCACTGCAGCACCTGGCCCTGGTCCAGGCGGTAGCGGGTCAGCGCGGCATTGCCGGCCCGGATGCCGCAGTAGTGGCACTGGCGCACGCAGTGGTTGGACACCTCCACCAGCCCGCGCAGGTGAACCGCGTCGCCCACCCGCTCACGCCGCACCCGGTCGGCCCGGGCCCACAGGCGGGCCAGGGCTTGGGGGTCGTCCTCGCGCAGCCATCCTTCGATGGCCGCGCGGGTCAGGGGGGGCCTAGAAATACAGGTCCCGCTCGCCGTTGATGGTGCGCTCATAATGCTCCTGGAATTTTTTGTACATGTGCGGCAGGCGCTCCTTGATCTCCGCCACCTCCTCCTTCAGCAGCGCCTCGCCCAGGGGCTTCACCTGGGGGCCGCCGAAGTCGTCGATCCACTCCTTGAACGTCAGCGCGGCGTTCAGCTTGCAGAACTTCCCCTCCTGGCCCGAGCGCAGCAGGTCCATGATGCATTTGCCCGTCCGCCCGCAGCGGTAGCCCGCCGTGCAGAAGCTGGTCAGGCTGCCGGCCTTCACCAGCTCCGTGACCACGTCCTCCAGCGGCCGCTCGTCGCCCAGCATGAACTGCTGGCGCTCCGACGCCTGCGCGTGGCCCCCATCCTGGTAGGCCCCCACGCCGATGCTGGACGAGGCGTCGGTCTGGGTGATGCCCAGCTTGAACGACTGGCGGCGGATCTCGGCGCCCTCGCGGGCGGTGACGATCAGGCCCACGTAGGGCAGGGCCAGGCGCATGACCATCACGATGCGCAGGAACTCGGCGTCGTCCACGGGGTGGGGCGGGCGCGACGCCAAGGGCGTGTTGTGGGCTGGCTCCAGGCGCGGGAAGCTCACCGTGTGGGGGCCCAGGCCGAACTGCCGCTCCAGGTCGTTGGCGTGCAGGATGGTGGCCAGGACCTCGAAGCGCCAGTCGGTCAGGCCGTAGAGGACGCCCAGGCCCACGTCCTCGATGCCGGCCTCCATGGCCCGGTGCATGGCGTAGAGGCGCCAGCGGAAGTCGCTCTTGGGGCCCACCGGGTGCATGGCGGCGTAGGCGTCGCGCTGGTAGGTCTCCTGGAACACCTGGAAGGTGCCCAGGCCGGCGGCGTGGACCGTCTTCAGGTCCTCGATGCTCATGGGCGCGGCGTTCACGTTCACGCGCCGGATGCCCGACAGGTGGCCGTTGACCGGCACCTGCACCGAGTAGATGGCGGCCACGCTCTTGGCGATGTAGTCGGCGTCCGTGGACGGGTGCTCGCCGTAGACCGCCACCAGGCGCTTGTGCCCGATCCGCCCGGCCAGCACGGCCACCTCGGCCTTGATCTCGGCCTCATCCAGCACCCGGCGGGTGATCTGGTCGTTGTCGCTGCGGAAGCCGCAGTAGCGGCAGGTGTTGACGCAGGCGTTGCCCAGGTACAGCGGGGCGAACGTCACGATGCGCTTGTCGTAGACCGTCTGCTTCACCTTCAACGCCGCGGCGGCCATGCGCTCCAGCTGGGCCGGGTCGCTCACCTGCATCAGCTCGGCGACCTCGCCCAGGGCCAGGTTCTGTATGGCCAGCGACTTGTCCAGCAACGCCTGCAGGCGGGCGCCGTCAGGCGCCTTGGCGCCGGTGATGGCGGCGGCGATGGCCGCGTCATCCACGTAGTCCCGGCCGCCGGGCTGCAGGTAGCGGGTGACCTGCTCAGGCTTCACGCGGGACTTGGCCCACGCGTTCACGTCAAGGGTGGCGGTGCTCATCGGGAGGCTCCTAGGCTGGGGTGAAGGGCTTCTTGGTAGGCCAACAACGCCGCGGGGAATGGCTGCAAGGACCGTTCGACCACGCCTTGCAGGGTGGAGATGGCGATGCCGTAGTTGGTCACCGCCACGCCGGCCGCCTCGGCCCGGCGCAGGCGGTCGATCATCTCCCGGCGGTTCAGCATGCAGGCGCCGCAGTGGATGACCAGGCGGTAGTCGGCCAGGTCGGCGGGGTAGTCGTGGTGGCTGGCATGGGTGACGTCCAGGTCCAGCCCCGTGAATCGACCCAGCCAGCGCGGGATCTTGACGCGGCCGATGTCGTCCTCCAGGGCGTGGTGGGTGCAGGCCTCGGCGACCAGGACCTTGTCGCCGGCCTTTAGCGAATGGATCGCCGCCGCGCCCCGGGCCATGGACACCAGGTCGCCCTTGAAGCGCGAGAACAGGATGCTGAAGGTGGTCAGGCGGATCGACGGCGGGGTGTCGGCAGCGGCCTTCAGCACCACCTGCGAGTCGCAGACCACCAGGCAGGGGGGCGTGCGCAGGTTGGCCAGCATGGGCGCCAGCTCCCGCTCCTTGACCACCAGCGCCGCCGCGTCGTTGTCCAGGCAGTCGCGGATGGACTGCACCTGGGGCAGGATCAGCCGGCCCTGGGGCGCCTGCAGGTCGATGGGCACCACCATCACCACCAGCCCGCCCGCCGGGACCAGGTCGCCCAGCAGGCGCGGCCCGGCGCTGGCCTGGCGGGCCTGGGCCAAGGCCGCCTTGAAGCCGGCCAGGAAGCCCTCCCGCCCGGCCGGGTCCACGGCGCTGGCGCACAGCACTTGCGGCGTCACCGCCCTCAGGCGCTCCAGGAAGCCCGCGTCGGGCGCCCGCTGGTCGCACTTGTTCACCACCGCCACCACCGTCGCTTGGCGGGCTTTGGCGTCGTCCGCCAGGCCCTGCTCGGCCGCGCCCCAGGCCCCCGCCTCGGTGACGATGACCACGGCGTCGGCCCGCTGCATCGCCCCCCGGGTCCGCAGCGCGCGGGCCGCGCCCAGCTCGCTGCCGTCCTGCGAGCCCGCCGTGTCCAGGAACAGCACGGGGCCCAGCGGCAGCAGCTCCATGGCCTGCTCGACCACGTCGGTGGTGGTGCCGGGCACCGGCGAGGCCAGGGCCGCATCCTGCCCGGTGACGTAGTTCAGCAGGCTGGATTTGCCGGTGTTGACGCGGCCGAAGAATCCGACCTGGAGGCGCAGGCTCTGCGGGGTCTGGTTCATGATGGGCGTCCTAAGGCGGTCAGCGCCGCCGGTGAGAGGGCTTGTTCCAAGGCTTCCTTACCCAGCCGTCCTTCCAAGAAGCTCCGCAGGTCGCCGCCGCCGCCGGCCTGATAGCCCTGGGCCAGGGCCCCGGCCGCGGCGTAGCCCAGCGTCGGCAGCAGGGCCGTGACCACCGTGGGCGCCTGCCACACCCGGCGGGCGCAGGCCGGGGCGTCGGCGGTCAGGCCCTCCAGGTGCCCCGCCAGCATCCTGTCAGCCTGGGTCAGGCAGTCCAACATGCCCAGCAGGGCGTCCGCCGCCAGCGGCATGAACTCGCAGATCTGCAGGCTGGAGCCCTGCACCGCCCGCGCCACCAGGCCCTCCTGGGCCTGGGCCCACAGGCTCGACTGGATCACGCATTCCAACGCCACGGGGTTGACCTTGCCCGGCATGATCGACGACCCCGCCTGCAAGGCCGGCAGGCTGACCTCGCCGAAGGCGGCCAGCAGCCGCAGGTCCTGGGCCAGCTTGTACAGGTTGCAGGCGTGGGCCTTCAGGATGCCCGCCACCTCCACCAGGGCATCCTGGTTGGCGGTGGCGTCCACCAGGTTCTCGGCGCGGCAGAGGTTCAAGCCCGTCAGGCCCCGCAGCGCGTCGGTCACCTGGAAGATGTACGCCCTGGGCGCGCCCAGGCCGGTGCCGACGGCCGTTCCGCCCAGGTTCACCACCCGCAGGCGCTCCTCGCACTTGGCCACCCGCCAGCGGTCCCGCGCCAGGGCCTCGGCGAAGGCGCTGAACTCGGCCCCCAGCGTCATGGGCACGGCCTCCACCAGCTCGGTGCGGCCCATCTTGATGACGCGCCCGAACTCGGCCTCCTTGCGCTGCAGCAGGCCCTGCAGGCCCGCCACCGCCGCGCCCAGCTCGCCCAGGCGCCCCAGGGCCGCCACCCGCAGGGCCGTGGGGTAGGCATCGTTGGTGCTCTGGTGCAGGTTCACATGGTCCAGCGGATGCATCCCCGCGTAGTCGCCCTTGGGCCGGCCCAGGCGCTCCAGCGCCAGGTTCGCCAGCACCTCGTTGACATTCATGTTGGTCGACGTGCCGGCCCCGCCCTGCAAGGCGTCCAGCGGGAACTGGTCCGCCAGGGCCCCGCCCGCCACGGCCTCGCAGGCCCCCAGCAGAGCCTGGGCGCGGGCCGGGTCCAGGCAGCCCAGGCCCCGGTTGGTGAGGCAGGCCGCCTGCTTCACCAGGGCCAGCGCCCGGATCAGCGCCGGCGCCACCGGGCGGCCGCTCACCTGGAAGTTTCGCCGCGCGCGCTCCGTGTGGATGCCCCAATAGGCGTCGGCGGGCACCTCCAGGGCGCCCAGCGCGTCGGCCTCCATCCGCGTCCGTGATGCGTTCAGCATGAGCCCTCCATCGTCAGACCCACTCCACGGTCACCAGCTTGCCCATGCCCTCCAGGGCGGCCGCCATCAGGGGCACCACCGTGCTCCGCGCCAGGATGCCCTGCTTCAGGAAGCCCAGGTCCCGGTGCGCCGGGTTGATGGCCCGGCCCACCGTGAAGCGCACGCAGTCCGCGCCCGCCAGCAGCCCCGCCAGCTCAGACGCCGCCGAGCGGTCCCCCGCCGACGACAGGCCCTGGTCCAGCAGGTTGTAGGCCTGGGTCAGCGTCACGGCGCCCTCGGTCACCAGGTCCACCTGGCGCATGAAGCAGCGCGGCGGCGTGCTGTAGTCGCTGACGTCGCCCTCCATCTCCAAGGGCAGGCCCGCCTCGCGGGAGACGATGTCCGCGGTGGTGGCGCCGCAGAGCACCTTCACGGCGTCCTCGTCCAGGAAGGCCCGGGCCACCGCCGCGTCCTGCGCCCGGTCCAGGGGCGGTCCGGTCAGCACCCTGACCTCGCTGCCCTGGCGTGTGTGGGCCAGCAGCACGGTCTTGTCGTCCCCCGGCAGCGGGCCATCCAGCTCGGCGGCCTCGCGCATCACGTCGCGCGCCAGCGCGTGGAAGGGCTGGCCCAGGCGCGACCATTGGTTCAGGAACGCCTCCAACGCCTCGCTGGTCCAGCCCTGGCTGGAGGCGCCGCCCATGCCCGCCTGGACGATGCCGTCGCTGACCGCCAGCAGGCCCTCGGACGGCAGCACCCGGCACTGGTACTCGGCGGCCAGGCCGGCGGGCACCACCAGGGGCTTGCCGTCCAGCACCCGCGCCCCGCGGCTGTTGATCAGCAGCGGCGGCGGCATCTCGTAGGCCAGCACGCTGCACATGCCGTTGTTCAGGATGCGCCCCACCAGGAACGCCGCGAACGGCAGGCTGTGGTCGCGCCAGCCGCTCATGGTGGCGGCCACGCGGGTGAAGGCGTCCCGCGGCGAGGCCCCGCCCTTCAGCAGCCCCCCCAGCCGGGCGGCGCTCATCTGCGACGCGATGTGGGCCTTGATGCCGCTGCCGATGCCGTCGGCCAGCACGAAGGTGGTGTGGTAGACGCTGCGGCGCACCCAGGCGCTGTCGCCGCAAGCCTCCCCTTCGCGCTTGGAGGCCTGCAGGGACTCCACCTCCACGTGCCGGTAGCTCACGGCAGCTCCGCGGCGTCGGCCCCGACGGCCTCGATCAGCTTGTGCACCAGCGCCTCGCCGCGGGCCGTGTGCTCGCCCAGGTAGACCGCCAGCTGCTTGGCCATGCCGATCTGCTGCTGGTGCAGCTCGCGGGCCTGCTCCACCGTCTCGGCCTTGAAGCGCTCCAGCCGCTGGGCGTCGTCCCCCGGCGCCGCCAGGCCCACGAAGATGCCCACGAAGCGCTCCTCCTGCGGCAGGGCGTAGGCGATCAGGCGGGCGCGCTGGCCCCCCAACGCGTTGCTGGGCCCGTCGAAGAGCTCGGCCTGGCCCGTGGCCAGGCGCTCGAACGGCTCAGGGTCCACGTACTGCGATATGGCCTGGCCGCTGACGCCGGTGGCGTGGAACAGGCGCTCGAAGGAGGCGTTGGCGTCGCGGATGACCAGTCCGCGGTCCAGCACCACGATGCCGTTGGGGCTGGTCTCCATGATGCGGTTGGACCGCTGCTCGGCCAGGCGCCGCATGTAGGGGATGCACATCTCCCGCTCGGCCATGCCTTGCAGCACCGCCTCAGCCTGGTCGCGGCAGCTGGCGTAGCCGCAGGCGCCGCAGTTCAACTGGTTCTCGGGGCGGCCGCGGCCGGTCTGCTCCAGCACCGCGCGGACCTGGTCCTCGGTCACCGCCGCCCGGCGCGCCGCCACCCGCCCCTGAAAGGCGGTGGCCAGGCTCACGGCGGTGGCGGCGCCCTCAGCCGGCGGCCTCGAGCGGGCGTAGCGGACCACCTTGGCCCGGCGCTCAAAGGCGTTGCCGCCCTTGCGCAGGCCAGGGCCGTTGACGCAGCCCTGGGCGCACAGCAGGGGCTCCACCAGGCGCGGGCCCGCGCCGCCCTCGGCCGCCGCGAAGCCCTGGCGCAGGGCCTCGAAGCCGCTCAACTGAAGGAAGCGCTCCTGGGCTGCGCCCGCCGCCAGGCCGGCCGCCGCCAGCGATCCGCCCTCCACCGGGAACAGGCGGGCCCCGCCGCCGGGCAGCTCGTCGAAGCCGCTCTCCTCGCACAGGCCCAGGTCGATGCCGCTGGACTGCAGCCAGTCGCCCAGCTCCTCGAAGGTCAGGACGCAGTCCACCAGCCCCTGGTGCTCGGGGCGCTCGGCTTCGGCCTTCTTGGCGATGCAGGGCCCCACAAAGACAAAGCCCGCCTCCGGGCCGTGAAGGGCCTTGAGATGGCGGGCGTGGGCCAGCATCGGGGACACCAGCGGCAGGAGGCTGGGCAGCAGCGTGGGGCGGTACTTCTCAACGTAGCTCACGGCCGCGGGGCAGGCCGTGCACAGCTGGGTCGGGCCATCCTCCCGCATCAGCGCGGCGGTGGCCTCGGCCACCCAGTGGGCCCCCACGGCGGTCTCGGCCACGTAGCCGAAGCCCAGTCGCCGCAGGGCCGCCGGCAGCCGCTGCAGCTCCCAGGGCTCGAAGACCCCCGCGAACGCCGGGGCCAGGCTGACCCCCACGAACTTGCGCTCCGCCAGCAGGGCCTCGGCCCGGTTCTGGTCGCGCCGGTACGACTTGGCGCCCTGGGGGCACTCGCGCACGCAGGTGCCGCATTGCAGGCAGCGCCCGGCGTCCACCTGGGCCTGGCTGTGCTCCACCCGGATGGCTTTCACCGGGCAGACGCGCACACAGCGGTAACAGTCCCGGCAGCGCGCCTCGTTGGTGTAGATCACCGGTTGTGCTTGCGCCACGTTCAAAGCCAGCCCTTCTTCGGCGGGCCGTTGCGGCCCGCCAGACCATCCCCCGGGGATCGTCCTCGTCCATCGCGCCTGGCTCAGGCCTCCGCGCCCATCCTCCGCTGGCGCAGCGCCAGGGCCGCCTCGATGGCGTCCAAGGCCTGCTCGTAGGTGCAGTGGTGCAGCACCTGCTCCCCGATCTGCACTGTGGGCCCCCGGTCGCAGGCCTCGAAGCAGAACGTGGCCTGGGGCTGCACCTGGGCCTGCCACTGCTGCTCAGCCACGTGGCGGGCCAGCCGCTGCATCAGCGACTGGGAGCCCTTCAGGTAGCAGCTGGTGCCCATGCACACCTTCACCAGCAGCTTGTCGCCCGCGGGCCCGCCCGCCAGCTCCAGCGTCTGGCCCTGGATGCGCCGGCGCGCGCCGAAATGGGTGTGCAGCATGTGATGGGCCTTGCGGCCGCCGACGGAGCCCAGGCTCTTCTCGTAGAGCTCCAGCACGCAGGGATTCTCCTGGGACTTGTGCAGCTGCTGCGCCTTGTCCGCCTGGTACAGGCCCTCGGTCCGCTTCTTGCGGGCGTCCCGCTTGAAGCTCACCGGCTGCCCGCCGCCATTGATGCAGCCGCCGGGGCAGGACATGACCTCGATGAAGTGGTAGCCGCTGGTGCCGGCCTTGACCCGCTCCATCAGCTGCCGGGCGTTGTCCAGCGAGTGAACCACCGCCAGCTTGAAGGTCTGCCCCGCCAGCGTGACCTGGGCCTCGCGCAGGCCGGCCTCGCCGCGGACCTCGTGGAACTCGCAATCCTCCAGGACCTTGTTCTCCACCTTCTCGTAGACGTAGCGCAGGGCGGCCTCCATGACGCCGCCCGAGTTGCCGAAGATGACGCCGGCGCCGGTCTTGAAGCCCAGGGGCATGTCCATGGCCTCCGGCTTCAGGTCGCGGAACTGGATGCCGCACTCCTTGATCATCTGGACCAGCTCGATGGTGGTCAGCACATGGTCCACGTCGCCGACGCCGTCGCGGGCGAACTCGGGCCGCTTGGCCTCGAACTTCTTGGCGGTGCAAGGCATGATCGAGACCACCACCATGTCCTCGCGGCGCAGGCCCATCTCGGGCGCCACGATGTCCTTGGCCACCGAGCCGAACATCTGCTGGGGCGACTTGCATGTCGACAGGTGGCCCAGCAGGTCGGGTTGGAACTGCTCCATGTACTTCACCCAGCCGGGGCAGCAGCTGGTGAACATGGGCAGGGTGCCGCCCTGGGTGACGCGCTGGATGAACTCGTTGCCCTCCTCCAGGATGGTCATGTCCGCGGCGAAGCAGGTGTCATAGACCTTGTCGAAGCCCATCATCTTCATGGCCGCCACGATCTGGCCCGTGGTCACCTCGCCGGGGGCGTAGCCGAATGACTCGCCCAAGGCCACCCGCACCGCCGGCGCGATCTGCGCCACCACCGTCTTCTTGGGGTCATGCAGGTCCTTCCACACCGCGCCGGTCTCGGACATGGGCGTCAGCGCGCCCGTGGGGCAGACCCGCACGCACTGGCCGCAGAAGACGCACGACACCTCGTCCAGGCTCTTGCCGAAGGCCGGCTGCACCCGCACGTCGTGGCCGCGGTAGGCCAGGTCGATGGCGCCGATGCCCTGGACCTCGCCGCACATGCGCACGCAGTCGCCGCACAGGATGCACTTGTTGGGGTCGCGCCGGATGGCCACGGTCTCGTCGATGGGGGCCTGCTGGCTGACGTTGCGGAAGCGCACCTTCCCCACGCCCATCTTCTTGCTGATGTCCTGCAGCCGGCAGTCCAGGTTCTTGGCGCAGCTGGGGCATTCGCGCTCGTGGTTGGCCAGGATCAGCTCCAGCGCCACCTTGCGCAGCTGGCGCACCGGCTCGGTGCTGGTGCGCACCTTCATGCCGGCTTCGGGCGGGGTCGAGCAGCTGGTCTGGAGCCCGCGGCCCTCGATGTCCACGGTGCACATGCGGCAGGCGCCGTAGGTGCTCAGCTCGGAGACGTAGCAGAAGGTCGGGATGTCGATGCCCGCCTTCCGTATGACCTCCAAAAGGCTCTTCTCCCCCTCCAAGGGGACGTCGCGGCCGTCGATGCTGATGGTCTTCTGGCTTTCCATGGTCACACCCCCACAACGGCTTCGAATCGGCAGGCCTGGGCGCAGGCCCCGCACTTGATGCACAGGGCATCGTCGATGGAATGCGGCTTCCTCAGCTCGCCGCTGATGGCGCCCACCGGGCATTTCTTCATGCACAGGCCGCAGCCCTTGCAACGCTCAGCCGCGATCTCAGGCTTGGCCAGGGCCTTGCACTCCCCCGTGGGGCAGCGCTTCTCGACCACATGCGCCAGGTACTCGGCCCGGAACTGCCGCAAGGTCGACAGCACGGGGTTGGGCGCGGTCTTGCCTAGCCCGCACAGCGAGCCCCGCTGCACGGCCGTGCCCAGCTCCTGCAGCATGTCCAGCGTCTCCAGGCTGCCGCGGCCCTCCACGATGTCCTCCAGCAGCAGCAGCATCTGCTTGGTGCCCTCGCGGCACAGCACGCACTTTCCGCAGCTCTCCTGCTGGGTGAACTTCATGAAATAACGCGCGATGGCCACCATGCAGGTCCCGTGGTTCATCACCACCAGCCCGCCCGAGCCCACCATGGCGCCGATGCTGCGCAGCGAATCGAAATCCAGCGGCAGGTCCAGATGCTCCTGGGTCAGGCAGCCGCCCGAGGGCCCGCCGATCTGCACCGCCTTGAAGCCCTTCGCATCCAGCTTGCCCTGCCGGTTGGTCACCCCGCCGCCGATGCCATGGACCACGTCGCGCAGGGTCAGGCCGAAGGGCACCTCGATCAGGCCGGTGTTGAGCACATGGCCCGACAGGGCGAAGGTCTTGGTGCCCGGCGACGTCCCGGTGCCCATGCCCCGGAACACCTTGGCCCCCATGGCCATGATCAACGGCACCGTTGCCAGCGTCTCCACGTTGTTGATCACCGTGGGCTTGGCCCACAGGCCGCTCTGGGCCGGGAAGGGCGGCTTGGGCGACGGCATGCCGCGCTCGCCCTCGATGGAGCCCATCAAGGCGGTCTCCTCGCCGCAGACGAAGGCGCCCGCCCCCTCCATCACCTGGACGTCGAATCGCCGGCCGGTGCCGAAGGCGTCGTCGCCCAGCAGGCCCGCCTCGCGCGCGTCGGCGCAGGCCTGGCGCACGCGCTTCACCGCCAAGGGGTACTCCGCCCGGACGTACACGTAGCCCTCGTCCGCCCCGATGCCGCGGGCGGCGATCATCATTCCCTCGATGACCGAATGCGGGTTGCCTTCCATCACCGAGCGGTCCATGAAGGCGCCGGGGTCGCCCTCGTCACCGTTGCAGATGACGTACTTCTTGGGCTCCGGCTGCACGCGCGTCAGCTCCCACTTGCGCCCCGTGGGGAAGCCCCCGCCGCCCCGGCCCCGCAGCCCGCTGTCGAGCATCTCCTTGCACACATCCTCGGCCGTCAGCTCCGTCCAGCAACGCTTGGCCGCCTGGTAGCCGCCGATGGCCAGGTATTCCTGCAGGCTCTCGGGGTCCAGGTCGCCGCATTGCTTCAGCACGAAGCGGGTCTGGCTCTTGTAGAACGGGATCTCATGCTGGGACCGGCAGCGCGTCTTGTTGACGGGGTTGGCGTAGAGCAGCTCGGGGATCAGCTCGCCGGCCTTCAGCGTGCGCTCCACGATGGCCTTGACGTCGCTGGCCTTGACCTTGGTGTAGAGGATGTCCTCGGGCTGGATGCTGACCAGGGGCCCCATCTGGCAGAAGCCCTGGCAGCCGCTCTTCGACAGGTAGGCCGAATCGTCGCCGCCCTTCAATTGGCCCAGCTGCGTGAAATGCTCCACCGTGGCGAAGCCCGCCGCGGCCAGCTCGCGCTGGAAGGCCTCCTTCACCTCCAACGCGCCGTTGGCGATGCAGCCGGTGCCGGTGCAGATGACGATCTTTCGCAAGCCTTCCCTGCCCTCGAAGGCCACTTCCATGGGCGACCTAAGCGTCTGCATGGGCGCCCTCCTTCTTCACCAGCTCATCGACGATGCCCAGCGCCTGCTGCACGCTGACCTGCCCATAGACCTTGTCGTTGACCAGCAGCACCGGGGCCAGGCCGCAGGCGCCCAGGCATGACACGGTCTCGATGGTGAACAGCAGGTCGTCGCTGGTCGCCCGCTGGGGGCTGAGCCCCAGTCGCTCGTAAAGGGCGCCCAGGATGGGCTCCGAGCCTTTGACGTGGCAGGCCGTCCCGTCGCAGAGGCGGATGACGTACTTGCCCTTGGGCTGCAGGGCGAAGTGGGCGTAGAAGCTGGCCACGCCGAAGACCTTGGCCGGCGACAGGCCCAGCGACATGGCCACGAAGGTCATGACCTCCTCGGGCAGGTAGCGGTACTCCTCCTGCACCTCCTGCAGGATGGGGATCAGCTTCGCGGCCTGGCGGCCGTGGCGGTCGATGATGTCGCAGACCTTCTCGAACTTTCGCAATTGCACGGTGGGCATGGTCTCTTCCTTCAGCGGGATGCTGGGATGGGGGCGGGTCCGGCGGCGGATGCCGCGGCGCGCAAAGCCAGGCTGCTCTCCTGGAAGGCGTCCAGGTAAAGGCTCCGGATCTCCGAGATCAGGGGGTAGCGGGGGTTGCATCCGGTGCATTGGTCATCGAAGGCCTGCTCGGCCAAGGCGTCCAGGCGGGGGAGGAAGTCCTCCGGGGCCACGCCCGCCTGGCGGATGTTGATGGGCAGGCCCAGCCGCGCGCGCAGGCCCTCCACAGCCTGGGCCAGGCGCTCGGCCTTCTCGGCGTCGTCGGCGCCGCCCAAGCCCAGGGCGTCGGCGGCGCGGGCGTAGCGCTGGCGCGCCATGGGATGGGTGTACTGGGAGAAGGCCGCCTGCTTGACCGGGGCTTCGGCCGCGTTGAAGCGGATCACATGGGGCAGGAATATCCCGTTGGCCGCGCCGTGGGGGATGTGGAAGGCCGACCCCAGCTTGTGGGCCATCGAGTGGCACAGCCCCAGGAAGGCGTTGCCGAAGGCCATGCCGGCCAAGGTGGCCGCGGTATGGGCCTTTTCGCGGGCCAGCGGGTCGTTCGCCCCCTGGTCGTAGGCCCGGGGCAGGTACTTGAAGATCAGGCGCATCGACTCGAGCGCCAGGGCGTTGGTGTACTCCGACGCGGTGACGGCCACGATGGACTCCAGCGCGTGCGACAGCGCGTCCATGCCCGAGGCGGCCGTGAGCCCCTGCGGCATGCCCATGGCCAGCTGTGGGTCCACGATGGCCATGTCGGGGGTCAGGGCGTAGTCGGCGATGGGGTACTTCACCCCCTCCTTCTCGTCCGTGATCACCGCGAAGGGGGTCACTTCCGAGCCCGTGCCCGAGGTGGTGGGGACCGCCACCATCAAAGCCTTGCGCCCCAGGGTCGGGAACAGGCAGACCCGCTTCCGTATGTCCATGAAGCGCATGGACAGCTGCTCGAAGCTGGCCTCGGGGTGCTCGTAGAGCAGCCACATGACCTTGGCCGCGTCGATGGGCGATCCGCCGCCCAGGCCGATGATCACGTCCGGCTGGAAGCGGTTCATCGCCTCCAGGCCCTGGCGCACCGTCTCCAGGTCCGGATCCGGCTTGACGCCCGTGAAGGCCTCGCTCTCCAGGCCCAGCTGCCGCAGGATCTCAGCCGTGCGCTTCAGCAGGCCCATCCTGGCCAACTGGGGGTCGCTGACCAGGAAGGCCCGCTTGCGCCCGGCCAGATCCTTCAGGGCCTCGGGCAGGCAGCCGGCCTTGAAGTAGACCTTGGGGGGCACGCGGAACCACAGCATGTTCTCGCGACGCTCGGCCACGGTCTTGGTGTTGAGCAGGTGCCGCGGCCCAACGTTGTCGCTGACGCTGTTGCCGCCCCAGGTGCCGCAGCCCAGCGTCAACGACGGCTCCAGGCGGAAGTTGTACAGGTCGCCGATGGCGCCCTGCGAGCTGGGCATGTTCAGCAGCACGCGGCAGGTCTTCATGCGCCGCCCATAGGCCTGCACCCGGTCCACGTTGCCGGGGTCCGTGTACAGCGCCGAGGTGTGGCCCAGGCCTCCGAAGGCCACCAAGGCCTCGGCCACGCCCACCGCCGCCGTGAAATCCTTGGCGCGGTAAAGGCCCAGGATGGGTGAGAGCTTCTCGTAGGCAAAAGGCTCGTCAGGGCCCACGCGCTCCGCCTCGGCCAGCAGCACCTTCACCGCGCCCCCGACGCTGAAGCCCGCGTCGCGGGCGATGGCCTGGGCGCTCCGCCCCACCACCGCGGGGTTGAGCCGGCCGTCCTTGATCAAATGGGCCGCCAACTGGGCCCGCTCGGCGGCGTTCACCAAGTGGGCGCCCCGCAGCTCGAACTCGCGGAGCACCCGCTCGTAGACCTCGTCGACCACCACCACCGACTGCTCGGAGGCGCAGATCATGCCATTGTCGAAGGTCTTGCTCAGCAGGATGGAATTCACCGCCATCTGGACGTCGGCGCTCTCGTCGATCACCGCCGGGGTGTTGCCCGCGCCCACGCCCAGGGCGGGCTTGCCCGAGCTGTAGGCGGCCCGCACCATGCCCGGGCCGCCCGTGGCCAGGATCAGGGCCACGGCGGGGTGCTTCATCAGGCGCTCGGTCAGCTCCAGCGACGGTTCGCCGACGCAGCCGATCAGGCCGTCCGGGGCCCCCGCCCTCGCCGCGGCCTCCTGCAGCAGCCGGGCCGCCGCCGCCGTGCAGCGCTTGGCCCGGGGATGCGGCGAGAACACGATGGCGTTGCGGGTCTTCAGCGCCAGCAAGGCCTTGAAGATGACGGTGGAGGTGGGGTTGGTGACCGGGACGACCCCGGCGATGACGCCCATGGGCTCGGCCACCACGGTCACGCCCGCCTGATGGTCGCTTTCGATGACGCCGCAGGTGCGGAGGTGGCGGTATTTGTTGTGGATGGTCTCGGCGGCGAAGTGGTTCTTGATGACCTTGTCTTCCAGAACGCCCATGCCGGTCTCTTCGTGCGCCTGGCGTGCCAGGCTGACCCGGGCCTTCACCGCGGCCATGGCGGCCTGGTGGAATATCTCGTCGACCTGTTCTTGGCTGAATTGGGCATAGGCTTGCTGGGCGGACTGGGCCCGCCGGATGGCGGCTTCCAGGTCATCGGCGGGTCCAGCGGCGGTCGCTTCCATGGGCTTCGTCATGTCCTACCCCCAGGGTATCCGCCGCGCAGCGCCTGCCTTCAGCGTCGATGCTGGTTCGTCAGCTTCACCGAGAGCGCGGCTAACCCCTCGGCGAGGTCCTCGTTCTGCACGTCCACCTGCGCCGGCACCTTCAGCTTGACCGGCGCGAAGTTCCAAATGGCCCGGATGCCCACCTGCACCATGGTGTCGGCGATGCCCTGGGCGTATTCCTTCGGCACGGTGATGATGCCGATCTGCACATGCATGCGGCCCACCAGGCCCACCAGCTTGTTCAATGGCAGCACCTTCTTGCCGTAGATGCTCTTCCCCACCTTGTCCGGGTCCGTGTCGAAGGCGCAGATGACGTTCATGCCGTAGGCGCCGAAGCCCTGGTAGCCCAGGATGGCCGTGCCCAGGCTGCCGGCGCCGACCAGCACCGCATCGGACAGGTTGTTCCAGCCCAGCAGGTTCTCGATGCCGCCGATCAGCTCCTTGACGGGGTAGCCCACGCCCGGCCGCCCCACGATCCCCGCCAGCTCCAGGTCCTTGCGGACCACGATGGCTTCCAGGCCCAGCGCCTCGGCCACCTTGGTGGCGGAGACCGTCTCGAAAGCGGCGTCCAAGCCCTTGAGGACCCGGAGGTACATGGGCATGCGCCGGATGGCTGCCAGGCTCGGCGTCTTGTCAGTCCCTGCGTTCCCTGCGTTCATCGCGACCTCGGCACTGAAGGCCATACATCGATAGGCTTATATCGATGTATGTTTATCTAATACACCTGGACCCGCGTTCGGGTCAACTAATAGATATTAATACATCGATGTTTGTGTCGCTATCTTCGCGTCTAATTTCCTGCGGGGCTTCTTCCGCGGCCGATTGGATAAAGGCCTGATCTTGGCGCGGGTCATGGGCGCTGGACCTCCCCACGAACGAAAGGCCGGCCCCAACGGGCCGGCCTTTCACGTTCCATGGGACGACCGCCGTTCACACGCCAGCCAGGGCCGCCTTCCCATGCGCGCCCGCCTCGCCCGCCTGGGCTTCGCCCATGATGACCTCCACGGCGTTCACCGAGCCTGCCGGCTGGGGCGGGATGGCCGCGTCCACCGGCTTGCCGTTGAGCGTGATCGAGCGGACGCCCTTCTGCACGCCATCAGGGTTCTGAACCTTGATGTGGAACAGGGCCCCGCGCCAGCGGCGCTGCACCGTGAATCCCTTCCAATCCGCCGGCACGCAGGGGTCCACCAGCAGGCCCTTGAAGCTGAGCCGCACGCCCAGGATCCAGCGGGTGGCCGCGCCGTACATCCAGCTGGCCGTGCCGGTCAGCCACGGGTGCATGGCCTTGCCATAGAGGGTGTGGTCCTGGCCGTAGATGAACTGCACGTAGCTGTAGGGCTCGGCCTCGCGGGTCTCGATCTTGTCGTTCTGGTCGTAGGGGTTGATGGCTTTGTAGTACTTCATGGCCGTGCCGCCCTGGCCCAGGCGCGCCGCGGCGATGATGGCCCACGGGTTGGGGTGGCTGAAGATGGCGCCGTTCTCCTTCACGCCCTTGTAGACCTTGGTCACGTAGCCGATGGATTCGTCCGGGGTGCCGTAGGCCGGCCACACCAGGTGGATGCCCCAGGGCGAGAACAGGTGCTCGTCGATGGCCTGCAGGGCCTTCTCGGCCCGCTCGCCGGTGGCGCAACCCGACAGCACCGCCAGCGAGTTGCTCTCCAGATGCACCTTCCCTTCCTTGTCCGCATGGGTGCCTATCTTGGCGCCCTTGGCGGTGAAGCCGCGCAGGTACCAGTCACCGTCCCACAGCGTCTTCTCGCAGGCCTGGCGCACCTTCACGGCCGCGGCGGCGTAGCGGGCCGCGTCGGCGGGCTGCCCCAGGGCGTTGGCGGCCTCCACGAAGAGGTCCAGCGCCCAGTAGTGCAGGAAGCTGGTCATGGCGCTCTCGCCGCCGCCCAGGTTCAGGCAGTCGTTCCAATCCGCCACCAGCCCCTTGCAGATGCCGCTGGCGCCCACCTGCTCGATGGAGAAGTCCAGGGCCGCCTTCAGGTGGCCATAGACCGTGGCCTCGCCCTTGTCGGCGTAGGGGACGGGCTCCTCCAGGAAGCCCGTGTCGCCGGTCTCCTTCACGTACTCCAGGATGGCCGGGACGATCCACAGGTGGTCGTCCGAGCAGGCCTCATCCACGCCGTGCAGGTAGGCGCTGTCCTGCCCCGGCACGATGGTGGCCGACTTGAACTGGGCCTGGCCCTTCAGCGCCGGGTCAAAGTGGTCCGGGTCGAAGAGGTGCAGGCCATAGCCCTGGCTCATCTGGGCCTGCAGCAGCTGCAACAGGCGCGAGCGGACCTTGGCCGGGTTGGTGTGGGTCACGCCCATCACGTCCTGGGCCGTGTCACGGTAGCCGATGCCGCGGCGGCCGCCCACTTCGATGAAGCTGGCGAAGCGGGACCACACCACGGCCGTCTCGGCCTGGTACAGGTTCCAGGTGTTGATCATGCTGTTGAAGCCCTTATCGGGGGTGCTGCACTGAAGGGCTTCGAGGCGCTTGGCCCAGTGGGCCTTCACGCCGGCGAAGGCCGTGTCCACCGCCGCCGGGTCCGAGTACTTGGCCTTGGCCGCGGCGCCGCAGCGCCGGTCGCCCACGCCCAGCATGAAGGTCAGGCGCTGCTCGGCGCCGGGGGCCAGCGTCAGGCGCTTCTGCAGCACGCCGCAATGGTTGCCCGTCAGCTGGTGGCTGCCGCTGCAGGCGCCCCGCTCCACGGCCAGCGGGTCGCTCTCGGTGCGGTACGCGCCCAGGAACTTGTCGCGCACGCAGTCGAAACCGTCGGGGGCGAAGTCCGAGGTGAAGTAGTGGTAGACCGAGGGGTCGTAGAAGAAATCGCACTCGATGACGCCGTCGGCGTAGCTGCTGCCCGAGGTGTACAGGCTGTACTGGAAGTTCTGGTTGTCGGTGTCGACATGGTGATAGCTGAACTCAAGGTAGCTGTACACGCTCAGCTTGCGGGGCTTGCCGCTGTCATTGCGCAGGCGCACGTCCCACAGCTCCACGTCGTCATCGGTGGGGATGAACAGCGTCTGCGAGCCTTGGATGCCCTGGTACTCGCACTCGAACTTTGAGTAGGACAGGCCGTGGCGGGTGGTGTACCTGGCCTTGTCCAGGTCCTTGCCCACCGGCTGCCAGGACAGGGTCCAGAACTCGCCGGTCTCGTCGTCGCGCAGGTAGACGTAATGGCCCGGGCGGTCCAGCGGCACTCCGTTGGGGCGGAAGCGGGTGATGCGGCCCTGCTGGGTGCGCTTGTAGAAGCTGTAGCCGCCGGCGTTGTGGGACAGCACCGTGGCCATGTCGCGGGTGCCCAGGTAGTTGGTCCAGCTGACGGGGACATCCTGCCGTTCGATCACATACTCGCGGTTCTCGTCGTCGAATCTGCCGTATCTCATCGCGCCTCCGGGCCGTTGGTCAGGGGCCCAACGCTGGGCCCTGACCTGATTCAAACAGCCCCACGCCCGGCGCGCCCGGCCTATCCTGCGGGATGGGGTGACATTTCATGCTAAAAATGACCGGCCCGGTCAATGCGTCAGGTAGGCCTTCACCACGATCCGGCGGCCCGCCTGGGCCCCGCGCGATGGCGTCAGCACCAGGTAGCAGGCTCCCCCGCGCAGGGACTGCCGCAGGGCGGGCGGCAGCCCCAAGCTGCCCCAGCCCGCCCGGCGCGGCCCGCTGTGAGCCTCTCCGACCCGCACCAGCGCCGCCGTGAAGCACTGCAGGCGCACGTCGTCCGCGTCGCCCAGCAGGTGGAAGGCCACCGTGTAGGGGTCGGGGTCGGGGCGCGCGGCGCCGCGGTCGATCTGAAGGGGCCCCGACCCTGCCGCCGTGAGGCCCGGGCTGGGGCTCGCGGACGCCCCCGGGCCGGCGATGATCGCGGGCGTGGCCGTGACCGACGCCGTTGGCACGGGGCTGGCGGTAGGTGT
>Ga0302320_10010770_pt1 | contig 19445 bp, 18 predicted proteins | sample Bog_T0_3_FD_202130 | JGI IMG/M metagenome (GOLD analysis project Ga0302320, IMG submission 202130) | Peat permafrost microbial communities from Stordalen Mire near Abisko, Sweden - Bog_T0_3 | ecosystem: Environmental > Terrestrial > Soil > Wetlands > Peat | place: Sweden: Abisko, Stordalen Mire... | reverse complement strand
GAGCAATAAAATATTTTTTGCGGGGATGACCGGCCGGGTTGTGAGCAAATTCAGCGCCGTCCGATTCAACCCCGCGCACAGCCCGCGCACCATCGGCAATCTCGCCCGGACCCGGGGCCGGACGGCCCGTTGCTCCACCCAGGGATTCATGCGCGCGCACGGCGCGCCCAGAACGACCGCCGCCAGCCGCACGTCACGGCACGCCACCATCCCCGCATACCACGCTCCCTGCGAATAGCCCCACAGCGCCACCGCGGGGCAACCTTGGCCCAGCAGCCACCCGGTCAAGGTGCGAATTTCGGCGATCGCCTGCGCCGTGGCCTCAGCAAACTGAAGGCAATTCAAGCAACCGAGCGAACCACCAAGCTGGCGGGGACGGCGTTGAAAGTGATAAGGTGCCACTAACGAAGCGGCGTTGAATCCCGCCCGGTTGCATCGGCGGGCGACCATCGGAAATAGATAATTGTAATTGAGGAAATCGCCCGACCCAGGCAGCAGAATGACCGTGGGCCGATCCTGCCTTCGCCCGCCGCAGCGGTAAAAACGGCCGAGAACGACATTGTTTTCGGCCAACTCGCACGGTCGGGGCGTGGGAAAGTGGAAGTCCAGAGCGCCGTCGAATTCAACCTGCGCCGGCCGGCTGTCGGCGGGAATGAAGTCCGGCCCCTGGAGGAATTTGAGCGCCTCCTCCAGCCGGGGAGATTGCAGGTAATCGGACGGCAACATCACCGTCACAGCCTGAACGGCCAACCAGTCCATCAATTTTGCCAAAGATGCCATCATGAAGGCGCGATCATGAGTTTAAGCCGCCGAACGTCCGGCCGCACCGGCGCCAAGCCGCTTGCGTCCGGATTGCAAACTGAGGCCCGTCCCGGCGTCCAGTGCCGACCGCTCGTTGGGCGCCGCTCGTGTCGAGAGAATGTAGCATACGAAACCTACGCCCGTAAACTGGACGAGCTCCAGCACGCGCTGAATCAGACCCAGGACTGGAAGCGCCGCTGGAAGGCAAAAAGCGGCTGTGAAGATTAGGAAGCCCAACGCACCAGCTATTGCAAACGTAATGGCAATTGCAAACGTGGCGGCTTCGGGCGCCGCTTTCCGGCCGGCGCAGTACCGGCAAAACAGCAAAAACCCAACCGCCACGCCTCCATAGTCAATCAATCCAGCGGCGTTATGCACCAGCGTGCGCCAACTGCCAAAAAGAGGCGCTCCCGGGTCGCAAGGGAAGAAGGCGCTGAGAACGTAGCCGGCACCCAAGCCGGACAGGGCAAGCAAAACGAGTGACGCATCCTGGCCTGGCATGTGACGGTGCGTCAGCCACAAGGCCAACCAGACCATGAGACCGACCGGAAGAAAAAAACCAAAATCGACCAGGTGAGCCTGTGGGGCGCCAGTTTCTCCAAGCTCGCTGATCGTGTTGGAGAGGTGGCTATAGGCGGGGCGAAGCGACGCAAAGTAAAGCGTCTCGATCAGCATCATGGCGGCCGCCGCTGAGATGAGCGATGGGGAAAGACAGCGGCAGCGGATATGTGATTCTTCTTTTTCGAATGCCATAAAGGAAATTTTCTTCATATCTCGTTAAACGGATTGAGCCGCTGAATGTCAAACATTGCCACTGGATGTAACTTATGGGACATTTTGAACACCATTTCCTCGACTCGGAAAGTCCATGGCCGCAAAACTTCGTCCCACCGTCGTCCCGACGACGATGCCAAAGAGGATTCCCGACGCAAATTCCGAAAACCAATGGATGGTCATGGAAACGCTGAGACCGACGTAAAAGGCGTAGAGCAGGGCCGCAGCACCAAACCATCTTCCATACCAGGACAGCCAAAACAGTTCGAGAGAAACGATTTTGGTTCCGACCATGGTTTGGCCACCGTGATGGTAAATAGCTTTTGTCACCTTGCCTTTGTCGTCCTTCACAAAGGTGATCTGCGCATCCATGTCCTTCCAAAAATACTCGGTTTCCGACCTGGGAAAAATCTCGCTGTTCCGGCCGGCAAATTGCGCGAAGAGATGGCTTCCAACGCGCGTCACCGACCGCAAGGCGTCGTTTTTGCCATCGTAGTATTTGCCGACCAGGCTATCGTAAACCGCCGGGTCCACCTTCGCCTCTGCGATGTCTTTGACAGCATTGCCGCTGCGGCTGTCCTTCATGACCGTGTCTGTCGTTCCAGCCGCCAGGCCGGACCCGGCTATGAGAACGAAAACACATATGAGGAATTGAACGCGATTTGCCATTTTGCTTCTTTGCTAATTTACAGGTGATTCGACTCCATTAGTTCTCTCTTTCAAAGACCAACGGAAAGCCGCCGCCCCCTTGCTTCCAGATGCCCACGAGTTTGCCGTTTTCCAGTGTCCCATCATAGATCCCACCCGCCCATTTCCATTCCAGGTGCAGCTTCGGGGGCAAATATTCAAAGATGGAAGCGGGTATGGGGGATTCATTTCCGAGCTGCTCCAGGTTGGCCAGGGCGGCCCGGTAAGAGCCATCCGGCAGTTTCCCGATATCCAACGTGAGAGGAATGGTTACGTTGATGGCGCCGGCGGCGGCGCTCCAGGCCCCTTGCCAGTGTCCCGGCAAGTCCGACGCGGAGGTGAACGAAAAATCTTCCGCCGCCGCCGGCCCGGCCTCGGCCTGGTAGTCGGCGCGTTTGAAGGAAGCCGGCAAAGATCTGCCCCCCTGGGTCCATGAGCCTCTCATTTCATCCCCGGCCCGGTCCAACACCCCCTGAAACTTCCCCGCTTTGGACTTAATTTCCAGGTTTACCGTTCCTTGGTCATACGTCAACGAGGCCGGCTGCCCATCCGCGCCTTGCAGGGGGCTGTCCAGCTCCGCGCGAAACGTTCCGTCGGCGGCTTCGGCAATTTTCAAATCCAGCGGCAGGAGGCTGGCGGCGGCCATGGGCCCGCCTTTCCAGTTGTTGCCAAGCTGGCGGTCTCCCAATCCGTCGGGATAACGGCCGCCGTCCAGAACGATGCCGCCCTGCCAATAGCCCTGCAAAGCGGAGCCAGCCCGGGGCGCAAACTCGCTTTCGTCCAACGGCGCGGCCGACGGCACCGGCGCACCGGTCCGTCGCAAGGTCAGCCCGTTCAAAACCATGCCCGTCGCCCCGGGGATTACTTTTCCTTGATACACCACATTCCGCCGGGGATGGAAGGAGAGCCGGATGTCCGGGTAATTATAAACGACTTTGGCCACCGGCAGGTTCGTACGGCCCAGGTCAAGCGCATCAATGGTGGCGACGTAATTGCCGGCGACTTTGGATACATTGACGACGACGCGCGTGTCGGTGGATTGCCCCTCCTTAACCCCGATGCCCCCCAACGGCATGGTCCCCTCCCAGGCGCCTTGAATATCCGGGGAAAGGGCGGCGCGGAGGGCGTGAATGATATTGGATTTGTAGGCGACGAGACCCGTGCCGCCGGCGGTCAAAAGAACGGCCGCGGCGGTTATGACGGTGGTTTTCAGCTTGGATAATGCCATAACTTTCAATGCTCCATTTGCCAGGGTTAAGGTTGAAGTGGAAGCCGCCGCGCCTTTCGCAATCATGACGGTCGTGGCGGCATTGGCCAGCGCCGCAGGCGCGGCCTGGACGGAATGGCCCGAAATCGTCCCGGCGATGTTCGCCGCCGACAACATCACGCCGCGCTGCGCGAAAAAGGTCCGCAGCTTTTCCAAGGCGCGGCTCACGCGTTTGCGGGCCGTCGCTTCATTCAGTTGCAGCGCCGCGGCCGCCTCCTGCGGCGTCCGGTTTTCAAAGTAGCGCAGCACGATGGCGTTGCGGTCCGCTTCACCCAGCCGGCCCATGGCCTCCTCCAGCAAGGGCGAGATCTGTTCCCACAGCGCGGGGCCGGGTTCGGTCAAGGTTTGCATATACACTTCCTGCTCGCGGCGCTGGCGGCGGATTTCACGTTTGATGAGGCTGGCCGTGGTCAGCCGGGCCGCCTGATAGAGCCAGCCGGACAAGACGGTCTTGGAGCTCAGCGATTTGGCCTTCCGCGCGAGCAGGATGAACACCGCCTGGGTGACTTCCTCGGCCTGGGACGGATTGCGGGCCTGCCGCAACGCGGCGGAATAGACCAGGTGGACATGCCGCTCAAAAAGCGTCGTGAAGGCGGAGTCATCGCCCCCGGCGTATTGATTTAAGAGCGTGATGTCATCCGGTTCCGGCATTTGCCTAATGATGTCCGCCGAACGAGAGTTGTGACAGGTTTTTTGCGCCACCTGGACCAGGGTGCATCAGGCCTGGCGAAAAGACTGCACGCTGCGGACGAAGTCGTCGGGGATGCCGAAGTCGAAGCGTTCGGCGGCGGTCATTTCCAAGGCAAGGCAGCCTTCCCGCTGGCGCTGGATTTCCTGGGCGCGCGTGAGCTGAAATTCGCCGTTGTCCCGGAGGTTGTCCCGGATCATTTCCTCCAGGATATCGTAGATGGACGGGGCCAGGAGGTGCAGGCCGAACCAGCCCAGCCAGGTTTCCGGCGGCAGGTCGTTGACGCGCAGTTTTTCCCGGGCGACGGCGATGTCCGGTTTTTCAATGATGAGGGCGACGTCAATGAGCCGGGGATTTTCCGGCCGGCGGCGGCCGGCGATGGTGCCGTAGCCCTTAAGCTCGGCGGCGGTGAGGCGGTTGACGGCGGAGACGCTGCGGCCGCCGGCGGCCGCCGACATTTGGGCCAGTTCCACATACGGGGAGACGGGGCGGCCGCGGAAAAGGTGGTCGCCCAACCCGAGCAGCACCGGTTCCCCGGCGGCGAAAGTTTTCGTTTGATAGACGGCGTGGCCGTAGCCTTCCTGTTGGTGCTGGACGGCAAAGGTGATCCGCCCGGCGAACCGGCGCATTTGTTCCGCCTCGCGCAACAGGGCGGGGTATTTCTCCAGGCGCTTGAGATAGGCCGGGCCGGGGCCGTTCAGGTAGTCACGCACCAAATCGTCCTCCCCGGGCTGGACGATGATGCAAATCTCATGGATGCCGGCGGCGTCCAGTTCCAGCAGATGGTAGTGGAAGAGGGCGCGGGCGATGCCATCGGGGCCGACGACGGGGAAGAGCTCCTTCTTGACGGCGTGGGAGGCGGGAAAATGCCGGGTGCCGAGGCCGGCGATGGGGATGACGGCTTTGCGCACCGGGGTGTTCATGCCGGGTTGGGGTGCCAGCCTTGGGCGCCAAAGGTGTAGCGGCGGGCACCGAATTCAATGGCGCCGGGGGAGGTGCCGGTGAAGAGGTCGGGCATTTCCCCCACGCGGCGGGAAAATTCCGTGGCGATTTGCGGGATCTGCTCCCGGAGGGCGTCCAATTGGCCGAACACGGCGACGGTGCCGCCGGTGCCGCCGCCGGTGATTTTGGCGCCGTAAAGGCCGTTTTGCGGGCCGCGCTTGCGGACGGCCTCGACGAGGAAATTCACCTCGGGCACGGACAGGTGGCAATTGTCGCGGTAGCTTTCGTGCGCGGCGTACATGGCTTCGCCGGCGTCCACGCAGGCGCGGGCGTCGCCCTGGGTGGCGGCCTGCAGCGCGGCGATAAACCGGAGGACGCGCTCGTTTTCGCCGATGGGATGGACGGTGGGCCCCGCCACGCGGTAGGTGGCGTCCGGCTGGATGGTGGTCACGGGGTCGTCGTGGGTTTTGTATTTGGCGAGGAACTCGGAGCCGAGCACGCTCTCGGGCACCTGGGCCGCGAATTCGGCGGTCCACTCCGCGCTGGAAAGTTCGGTGAGATAATTCAGGGCGGCGCGGCCGGTGCGGGCGCGGATTTCGTTGATGATTTTTTTGCCCATGAAGGCGCCGATGCGCACATGGGCGTAGGGGTTGCCGGCGACGGAATGGCGGACCATGGAGTTGATGCCCACGAAGCCGGTGCCGGGGGGGATGTCCACCTCGCTGACGATCTGGCCGGGGCGGCAGAGGATGTGGGTGAGGCGGCCGCTGCGGCCGCTGGCCACGGCAATCTGGTCCATGATGCCGCAGGGGGCGCCGACGACATGATTCTCGGCCATCTGGCCGAGGCGGGCGAGGCGGGCACCGCCGAGGTTCAGGCCGAGATAGGCGTTCAGGCAGGAGAGCGTGCCGATTTCCACGGCGGCGGAACTGCCGATGCCCACGTTCATGGGCACGCCGCTCAACAGGAGGAAGCTGAAGCCGAAGGGCAGGTTGATGGACTCCTCCTTCAACAGCGTGAAAATGCTGCCCCCAATATACGACGCCCAGGAGGCCAGCGGGTTGGCCTGGCACAATTCACGGATTTGGGCGTAGTCCCCGACGGTGTCGCCGGCGGTGAGGTAATCCAGCGGGATGCGGGTTTCCACGGGCAGGGAGCGGCGGCCGACCTGCATGGTGCGGATGCGCATGGTGCGGTCGGTGCGGGGCTGCAGGGCCATCAACATGCCGCCGCCGAGGACGGCCTCGCAGACGTTGGCGCCGGAATAATCGGCGATGCCGCCCATGACATCCAGACGGGCGGGCACGCGGCCGACCCAGATTTCGCCGCTGTTGAAGAAGCCGGCAAAGCCGGTGGGGTCGCTGTTGGGCTTGCGGAGAAGCTGTTCGAATTGCAGCACTTCAGCGGGGAGCACGGGGGTTTTCATTGAGTTTAAGCGGTTTAAGGCTGATTGTTTTTTAAACAGGCGCCGGCCATCAGGGCCGGAGCATCGCATATGTTTGAAACTATTCCCATCCCAAAATTGTTACTTCTTGTGGACAACCCAAAAACGGCCGCGCTCCGGCCGGTTTATGATCGGGGGCGGTCACGCGCATCAAGGGTGGTGGCGGAACAGCCGGTGGCGGTTGACGAACAGGTACCAGACGATGATGACGTTCACCACCAGCACGATGAACAGGCCCAGTTCCGGATGCCGAAACAACTCGGCCGGGGGCGGGTCAGTCACCTTGGCGCCCACATGCCGGCGCAACAGTTCGTAAATAATGATGGGGATGAAAAAACCGGATTCGCCGATGGCCAGCCAGACGGCCCAGCGCGCGCGAAAGGCCAGCCCGAGGCCGACCCCCAGCCGCAGCACGCCGGAGCAAAACGAACCTTCCGCGGCCAGCCGGCGGCTGGCCGGCGTGATCTTGTCCAAAGACTCGGCGATGCTCGTGAAAAATTTCCGTTCCGGGTCCAGATGGACCCAGCGCAGAATCTGGTCGAACACATCGCTCAAATTATGACCGGCCAGTTCGAAGAGGCCCAGGGCGGTCAGCAGCAGCAGCGAGCCTTTGACCAGGTCAAACGCGACGATGCAGTACAGCGTCGGCGCGCGTTTGGGTTTGCCTCCGGATGCTTTGGTGGCGGCGGACATCAGCGGATTTTGGGGAGCAGCCAGTTCAACAATTCGCCGACGGGCAGGCGCTCCTGCCGGCCGTCATCGCGGTGCCGGAGGGTGACGGTGTTCAACAGTTCCGGCTTTTCGCCCAAGGTGTCAAAATCAACGGTGACGCAATACGGCGTGCCGGCTTCGTCCTGGCGGGCGTAGCGCCGGCCGATGGAGCCGCCGTCGTCGTAAAAGACATTCATCCAAGGGCGCAACAGTTCGCGGATCTCCAGCGCCTTGGCCACCAGCTCCGGCTTGTTCTTAAGCAGGGGCAGCACGCCCACCTTGACCGGGGCCACGCGCGGATGAAATTTCATCACCACGCTGGTCTCGGTCTTGCCTTTGTCATCGGTTTTGGTCATTTCAGAGTACGCATTGGCGACCAATGCGAGGATTAGACGGTCCACCCCCGCACTGGGTTCAATCACATGCGGAACATATTGGCCCTTGGCCAGGCCGTTGGCGTCGTCGGCGGCCTGTTGGGCGGCGGCCTCGGCGGCCACGCCGGACTTTTCCAGGTAGCGCTTGCGGTTGTCGTAGTAGCGGCGCCAGAGGTCGTCCTGCTTTTCCTTGGGCAGTTTGCCCCAGGCGGCGCGGAGTTCGTCGTCGAACACCCCCATGGGTTTGCCGGAGAAGCGGGCGTGCTGGCTCAGGTCAAAATCGCTGCGGGCGGCGATGCCTTCGAGTTCCTCCCCTTTCAGCTCGCCCTTTTCGTCGCGCTTGCTGAAGGGGAACTTGAACAGGATGTCCACGCAGGCGCGCGCGTAGTGGGCGAGCTCCGCCGGGGTCTGCCGGTGAAAACCCAGGGTGGAGCGGTCCAGACCGATGCCTTCGTAGAAACGGACGCGTTCCTCGACCCAGTATTGGTGCCAGGCCTGCCAACCCCAGTTGGGCTGCGGTTCGCCGGGATGGCCCGTCTCCGGGACGGTGGCCACGCTGCCGGCAATCGCCTCGATGACTTCGTCGGGCTTGATGAAGAATTCCAGCTCCATCTGCTCGAATTCGCGGGAGCGGAAGGTGTAGTTGCGGGGCGTGACCTCGTTGCGGAAGGCCTTGCCCATCTGGGCGATGCCGAAGGGCACCTTCTGGCGGGAGGTTTCCAGCACGTTTTTGAACTGCGCGAAGATGGCCTGGGCGGTTTCGGGGCGGAGATAGGCGATGGCGGAATCGTCCTGCACCGGGCCGACGAAGGTCTGGAACATCAGGTTGAAGGCGCGGGCTTCGGTTTTCTCGCCGTGACATTCGGCCACGCATTTGCTTGGCTTCTGGGGACAGGGAATCTCATCGGTCTGATCGGCGCGGAAACGGCCCTTGCAGGTCTTGCAATCAATCATGGGGTCGCTGAAGGTGTCCACATGGCCGGAGGCCTTCCAGATGGCGGGGGACATGATGATGGTGGCCTCCAGGCCGACGACGTCGTCGCGGCGGCGGGTCATGGCCTGCCACCAGAGCTCCTTGACGTTGCGCTTGAGTTCGGCGCCCAAGGGGCCGTAATCCCAAAAACCGTTGATGCCGCCGTAAATTTCGGAGGATTGGAAAATAAAGCCGCGCCGCTTGCAGAGCGACACGATTTTTTCCATCTGCAGATTTTCTCTCGGTTCAGCCATAATCAGGTCCGTCAGTGTTTGCCAAGCGTCCGGCGATGTCAAGGCGGGGAAAACGGGGGTGCAATTGTTCCGGGCGGCTGGTATGGTGGGGCGACTCATGGACATGCCTTTTGCAACATCCGAACCCGGGCCGCCGGCCGGCCCGGCTCCGGGGGCACACGACCGGCGGGCGCCGGCATGGCCGGTGGCGGCGGCGCTGGCGCTGGTGACGCTGGGCCTGTTTTGGCCGGTGACGCAGGCGGCGTTCATCAATTATGACGATCCGGATTATGTGAGCCAGAATCCCCGCATTCCGGGCGGTTTGAGCTGGGACAACATTCAATGGGCCTTCACCCACACGGTCAACGCCAACTGGCACCCGGTGACGGTGCTGTCGCACCTGCTGGACGGGCAGCTTTTTGGCCTGGAGCCGTGGGGGCCGCACCTGGTCAACGTGCTGCTGCACACGGCGAACACGGTGCTGGTGTTTCTCTGGCTGCGGCGGCTGACGGGGACGCACTGGCGGAGCGCGCTGGTGGCGGCGCTGTTCGGCTGGCACCCGGCGCATGTGGAATCGGTGGCCTGGGTGGCGGAGCGGAAGGATGTGCTGAGCACGTTTTTCGGGTTGCTGGCGCTGGTGGGTTACACACGCTATGTGGAAGAGTCCGAAGTCCAAGGTCCGAGGTCCAGGGTCTGGTATGGCGCCTGTCTGGCGGCATTTGCGCTGGGGTTGCTGAGCAAGCCGATGTTGGTGACCTGGCCGTTGGTGCTGTTGCTGCTGGATTACTGGCCGCTGGGGCGTTTCCGGTCCGGCCGGGTGTGGCCGTTGGTGCGGGAGAAACTCCCGTTTATGGCGTTGGTGGCGGCGGCGAGCGTGGTGACGTTCCTGGTGCAGCGGAACAGCGGGGCGGTGGTGACCATGGCCCGCATGCCTCTGGGTGCGCGCAGCGAGAACGCGGTGATTTCTTACTGCCGCTATTTGGGGAAGCTGTTCTGGCCGGAGCATCTGGTGATTTTTTATCCACACCCCGGGTATTGGCCGGGAGGGTGGGTGCTGCTGGCGGTGGTGTTGCTGGGCGGTCTGACGGGGCTGTTTATTGTTCAGTGGCGGCGGCAGCCCTATTTGCTCATGGGCTGGCTGTGGTATGTGGGCACGCTGGTGCCGGTGATCGGCCTGGTGCAGGTGGGCGAGCAGGCGATGGCGGATCGCTACACGTATATACCGTCGCTGGGGGTGCTGATCATGGTGGTCTGGGGGGCGGAGGAACTGACCCGGTCCTGGCGGCGGGAGCGGTGGGTGGCCGTCGTGGCGGGGACCGCGGTGCTGGGGTTGTGCCTGGGGTTGACCCGGCAACAGCTCGGTTATTGGCGGGACAGTGAAACCCTGTACCGTCATGCGCTGGCCTTCACGAAAAACAATTACATTGCCCTCAGCAATCTGGGCAGCGCCCTGTTTGACCTGGGGCGGAACCAGGAGGCGATCGGCCAGTTTAAGCTGGCCCTGGGCGTGCGGCCGGGCGCCGCCCTGATGCACAACGACCTGGGCAGCGCCCTCCTGGCCGACCACCAGACGAACGCGGCGGTCGGCGAGTTTGAGGCCGCCCTGCGGGACGATACCAATTACGCCCCCGCCTATTACAACCTGGGCCTGGTGCTGCTGGCGCAAGGCCGGACGAACACGGCGATCAGCCAATTGCAGGAAGCCGCCCGGCGCGAGCCGGATTTTGCCAAGCCCCATTATGCCTTGGGAAGTCTGTTCTTCAACGAGGGCCGGACCAACCAGGCGATCGGCGAATACCAAACGGCCCTCCGCCTGGAACCGGCCTACGCCGAGGTCCGGCACGATCTGGGCTTGATTTACAGCCAGACAGGCCGGACGGAGGAGGCGATCAGCGAGTTTCAGGCGGCCCTGCGGAGCAAGCCGGCTTACGCCGAGGCCCGCTACAACCTGGGCAACGCGCTGGCCCGGCAAGGCCGGACGGACGAGGCTATCGGCCAGCTTCAAGCCGCCCTCCGGCTGAAGCCGGAGTACGCGGAGGCGCACAATAACCTGGGCAATTTGCTCGTCCAGCAGGGCGAGACCAATGCGGCGCTTGGTCAATTCCAGGAAGCCGTCCGGCTCAAGCCGGACTTTGCCGACGCCCATTACAATCTCGGTAATGCGTTGCTGAAGCTGGGCCGGCCGGCCGAGGCGGTCGGGGAATTGCAGGCCGCGGTCCGGCTGCTGCCGGATTACGCGCCAGGCCATTACAACCTCGGGCTGGCCCTGCTCAATCAGGGCGGAATGGATGCGGCGATCGCCGAGTTTCAGGCGGCAATCCGGCTCAAGCCGGATTACGTCCTGGCCCACAACAGTCTGGGCATTGCGCTGGGCGGGCAAGGCCGGCTGGACGAGGCAATCAGCCAGTTTCAGGAAGCCCTCCGGCTGAAACCGGATTACGCCAATGCGCGCATCAATCTGGGGAAAGCCATGGAACTAAAAAGCCATCCGGCTGCGAAGCCTTGACCGGTGGAACGCGAGTTCCAGAATCGGAACGGGAACGCAGGTCCGTGACCCGCCCGTGCATCCCGAAGTGGTTGGCGAGGTTGGACGGGCGCGCCAATTGGGCGGACGGACTGCGGGTTTGTCCGTGGAGCGGGAGGCGGTGCGCACCCACACGGTGTCGGTCAGGTGCGGCGGCTTGGCGTCCCCGGACGCCCCAAAAAAACGAAACTGTTATTTTGGTTATTTATGGTTGTTTTTGGTTAATTTTACCCCTAATTTTAGTTGTAACTCATTGTATGAAAACAGTTTGAGTTAATTTTTATGTTGTTTTCGGTTAATTTTACCCAGAATATGCGTTGTAACAAATTATATCACAACGGTTTGCGTTAATTTTTTAGGGTTGCAATCCTGGCGGCCCTGGATTTCGAGGCCTGCGCTATGAAGAATTCGCCAACCACTTCGGGATGCACCGGTGAGCCGCAGCAAGGACGCCGGCAAGGACTGGTCTGGGGCAAATCGTTATTTGCCGCCCGCCGTCAGCGCGTCCTTCCAAGCCGCCGCGGCGGCCTTAATTTCCGCCGCGCACTGGGTCCGGGGCTTCGCAAATTTGGGGGTGAACCACGGAAACAAGCCGACCAGATCGTGGATCACCAGAATTTGCCCGTCGCAGTCCGGTCCCGAGCCGATGCCAATGGTGGGGATTTCAAGGTGGCCGGTCAATTCACCGGCCACGGGCGGGGTCACAATTTCCAGCACGACGGCAAACGCCCCCGCCGCCGCCAGGGCGTGCGCATCGGCGAACAAGGCTTCGCGTTCGGTCTCCGTGCGGCCCTTCATCTTGTAGCCGCCCTCCTCCAGCACATGCTGGGGCAGCATGCCCAGATGGCCGCAATAAGGAATGCCGGCGGCGACAATGGCCCGCACTTGCGGCGCGATGGCGCGTCCGCCCTCCGCCTTCACGGCTTCCGCCCCGGCGGCGACCAACCGCCGCGCATTGGCCACGGCGTCCGCCACCGTGTCGTAGCTCCCCATCGGCAGATCGGCGGCCACCAACGCCTGCGGTTTGGCCCGGGCGACGGCCCGCACATGATGTTCCATGTCCGCCATGGTCACCAAGGTGGTGTTCGGATACCCCAGCACCACCATGCCCAGCGAATCCCCCACCAGCAGAAAGGGAATGCCCGCTTCATCCAGCATTTTGGCCAGGGGATAATCGTAGGCCGTCAGCGCGGCGATTTTCTCGCCCCGGCGCTTCATGGCGCGGATGGTTTCAGCGGTGATTTTGATGGGATTCATGGTTTGCGGGTCCGGGCGAATCCGGCGTGCTTGGCTGGCCGGTTTCAACCCGGACCGAAACTGCGGAGCAGCTCCGCCGGCGTGGTCGTGGCCGTGCCCATTTTGCCCACGACAATCCCGGCGGCATGATTGGAGAGGATGGCCGCCTCCAGCGGCGAGGCGCCGGCGGCGACGGCCAGCGTGAACGACGCGATCACCGTGTCGCCCGCGCCGGATACATCGAACACCTCCTGAGCGACGGTAGGGATGTGGACCGGTTTCTGGCCGCGCTGGCACAGGAGCATGCCCAGTTCGCCCAGGGTGATGAGCAGAATCGCCGGGCCGGGCTGGTCCAGCAGTTTGTCCACCACGCGCAGCAAATGTTTATCCGCGAGCGGGTTCGCCGACCGCGTCTCATCCGGGAGTTCGGCCAGTTCAAACGCCTCCTTGCGGTTGGGAGTGATGAGCGAAAGCCGAAAAAATCCAGGTGATGCACCGGCTTGGGGTCCAGGCTCACCCAAATTCCACGAGCCCGGCACAGGGTCTTAATTTCGTCCAGCAACGGCTGGGTGACCACCCCCTTGCCGTAATCGCCAATGATGACGGCATCGGTGGCGGCCAGTCGCGATGTGAATTCATCCAGCAGCCGGCGCGTCAGGGCGGCATCCAGATTTTCCCGGGTTTCGCGGTCAATGCGCACCACCTGTTGCTGGTGCGCCACGATGCGGGTTTTCACACTCGTCCGCCGCGCGGCGCTTTGGACCAGTCCGTGGCAGCCGATTTTTTGCCCATTCAGCAGGCGCTGCAGTTGTTTGCCGGCGTCATCCTCGCCGATGGCCCCGTAGATTTCCGTCGGCACTTCCAAATCGGCCAGGTTGCGGGACACGTTGGCCGCGCCGCCCGGCATGAAACTTTCCCGCTGAAAATCCACGACCGGCACCGGGGCCTCCGGGGAAATGCGCGACACGCCGCCCCAGATGAACTGGTCGAGCATCACATCGCCCACGACCAGCACCCGGGTCTTCTGCGCGGCCGTCAGGAGTTCTCCGACGCGGCCAATCGTCATAATATTTGTGCTCATATTGAAGGCAGGGACCCCCTTTGGGTGCTGAAAGAGGAGGAAACGCGGGTGCCTGCTCGCGCTGGCGCGCTCGCGGCGGCGGACGAGGGCGTCCGCCGCTGCGCCCGGGGCGGGCGCGCTCCCCAGTTACTTAAGAGTTCCAGCGTGGTGGGGAGGGCGCGCTTCGCCGTCCGCGCCGCGCAGCGGCGCAACGAATCAGCCTCATGGCCGCTGTCAGCAATCGTGTCAGTCACGGGGCGGATGGTAAAGCAAATGGCCACCCCGGTTCAAGCCTTGCTGAAACTCTGCCGCCACGCGTATTGCAAGCGTTACGGCAACTGTTTTGCCCCGGCCATCATGGCCTCTTGAATTGTCCTTACCGGCAGAAACAAAGCTTAAGAAACAGATTGAGGGGATCACTCCCGCAGTGGAATCCGTCCCCGTCGTGCGCCTTTGCCAGCAGCTCAATTTTACGCCCGCACCGCGCCTTGGTGGGTTTTGACCGCGTCTTTCAGCCGCTGGTTCGGCTTCGGCGGATAGTGGAGCAGGAAAAGGACCTTCTCCGCGTCCTTCTGCGAAAGGCGGATGACCGACTCGCGCTCAATCACCCGCTGGGCTTCCACATAGGCGGTTTGCACGACGAACTGATTGACCGTCGCGCCCAAAAGCTCCGCCGCCTGTTCCAGCGTGTGTCGGACACGGTCAGAGACGCGGGCCGTGATCCGCTTGCGCGGTTCTTCCAAAACATGTGCCAGGCCCGAATGGTGCCACTTTGTCCCTGGCTTGTCATTCCGTTTCCGGCGCGTTTCCGGCGCGTCCGGCACGTCCATGCACGGATCAGTTCGCTCAAATCTTCAGTTGCACCCCAAGGGTGGGTTGTGCTAAAATAGCTATTGACTGGTTATTTTAACGAAAGCAAAATTTATGGAAAGTGTCACCGCATTGGAAGCCAAGACCCGGTTTGGTCAACTCTTGGAACGGGTTGCCCAGGGCGAGGAAGTCATCATCACCCGCCATGAAAAACCAGTGGCGCGACTGGTGCCGGAAGGCCGTCGCAATCTGGAATCCGTCCGGGCGGCGGTGACCGGACTGTTTGAGTTGCGCGGGGAAATTTCTGACTGCAACCAAGGGAAATCCAAACTCACCGCTGCGGAGGTCAAATCGTGGATTGGGGAGGGACGGCGTTGAGCGCCAGTTTCGTCATGGATGCGTCCGCGGGTTTCGCGTGGGTTTATCCGGGTCAGGCCACCCCGGAAACAGATCAATTGCTGAATGACGTTGCCGCCGGTGCCACGGTGATCGTGCCCGCCTTGTGGTATTTGGAAATGTCGAATGTCCTGTTGATCGCGCAACGTCGCCACCGGCTGACAGCGGTTCAGCGCAAAGCGGCTTTGGAAAAATTGACCGCGATGCAATTCACGGTGGACGAGGAAGGCACGCACCATGCCTTTGGCAAAATCAGTGAGCTTGCCGAAAAACATGGCCTTACCATTTACGATGCCACTTACCTTGAACTGGCCTTGCGCCGGTCACTGCCGCTGGCGACGCGGGATGGAGCCTTAAAAACTGCCGCCAAGCGATGTGGCGTAAAAGCCCTGTAAACATGAGCTGTGCGCGGCAGCGTCCGGAGTGTGCGCCCGTCCCCGGCCGCAGCACCTTCCGTCCGCGCAAGCCGGCAGGAAATAACCCACCCTCACCCGCCCGCCGACCTTGCTGCGCCCGAGGACGGGCGCTCTCCGGACTCATGCCCCCGACCGTTCCTGGTCGAACGACCGCTCATCCCCTGCCGCTGCGATTTTCGCCCGTTGCCCCGCCGTCATCATGCCCCCGACGGAGTGCGGTCGCTGCTTTGACCGTTGGCCACTTTTGGGATAATGTTCCCCCCATGAAGACGACGATTCAACTGGATGAAACCTTGCTCGCCCAAGCCACCCAACTGGCGCAGGCGAAAGGCTGCGACTTGTCGCATTTCATTGAGGAGACGCTGCGCGGCAAAATCGCGGCCAGCCGCTCGTCGCCCGACAGCCGTTTTCTCGTCTGACCACCATGGGCGGACAGGGCGTGCGCCCCGGAGTTGATTTGAACAACTCCGCCTCGTTACCAGCCCTGATGGAACAGGGTGCATGATCCTGCCTAACCCACACCGCAGCCCGCAAAAATATTTTTGGCTGGAAAAGCCATGAAAAGAAAACTCTTACCATCCCCGGCCCACCGTGATAAAATGCCACCATGAAAAGGGAAACCGTTGAAATTCCCACCGCCGTTCTCTCGTCCGTCGGAACGCTCGATGAGCTTCAGGACTTGCTCTCCGCACAGAATCCCGTCGTCATTGCCGAGCTGCGCGCGGCGCGGCGCGAAGACGTGGCCGGTAAATTCAAACCTTGGAAACCCCGCCACCAGCCGTTTTTTACCGAGTCGCAATAGGCGGCAAGCCAGACGCGCAACTCGCGGGCTGGGCCGCGTCAATCGCCGAGGGCGTGGGGCGCAAAAATTGTTAAATTTGAACGCCAGGTGGAATCCTCAAATCCGCCACTGTCTTCCAACGTTTTGCGGCAAAGGAGTTCTCGAAAGTGTCATTCCCGATGCGAACATACACTGAATCAAAGTCCTGATCATGCAATGGTATGTAAAAAGTGGCGTTCTGGCCGACCATACTTTTATTATCAGGGAGTCTCCGTCAAGTGTTACCTGCTTGAAACCTGATAACCACCACACGATGAGAACCGTGGGCAATGGGAGAATATAACACAAGGGGATGACTCTTTGATTCGCGGCCGCCAAACCCTGCATGGTTATCCCCCACATCAAGGCAAGGAAGATGTAGATCAACCATTTGTTCCACGAAATCAAAAATCCTGAATCCAGTCGTCTCATGTTGATTCCCGGCTAACAAGCATTATTTATTTTGCAAAACTTGCATATCAGCGCGCATGGTTGTTTTCACTTTGGCCTTCTTAACATGGTCGTATGAAGCCACAATTGCCAATTCCCAACAAGGATTTTCGACGCGACAAAATCCTCAAAATCGTGCTTGTGCGTGTGCCCAATTCCCTCACCTATGGCTAATCCAGAAACGCGGTCAGCGGGATGGTGGCCGCGGCGGTTTCCAGCGGGGCGGCCAGGCCGGATTCATACGCCGCCCGGCCTGCCTCCACGGCCATTTTGAAGGCCGCGGCCAGGCGGTTCGGGTCGGCCGCCACGGCGATGGCCGTGTTGATCAGCGCCGCGTCAGCCCCCAGTTCCAAAGCCTCCGCCGCGTGGCTGGGCGCGCCCAAGCCCGCATCCACCAACACCGGCACCGTCCCCTGCTCAATGATGATGCGCAACTGGTCCGGGTTACCTTCCGCATTGGCCGGCAGACGGACTTGTTGCGGCTGATGGATCCGCCGTCGTCCCGCAGAGCGGGACTATGGCGGACAGGGCCGCGCGCCGGAACACAAAAGGGCCGCAGGTTTGGGAGGGAGGATTATCAACCGCGATTTCGGGGGAACAGAGCGTCGGTTGATTTAAGCCGGTCGGAGACCGGCGCTCCGCCGGTCACGGCTCCAGCAGTGAACGCACCGGCGCCTCCGGATGCTCCCGGCGCTCCTGCACGATTTTCGCCAACCGCTGCTGGCAGACCCACGCCTCCACGTCATCCCAGGTCAGGGTGTGGACGCCATCGCCAGCGGGCTTGGAAGCGTTGGACGAAGGCACCCGGAACTCCCAGCGGTCCAAATCCTTCACCTGGTCCAGCGCCCCGAGGATGCGCAGGGATTCAAAGGCGGCGATGGTGTCATGCGCGCCACCGTCAATGGCGTATTCGTTGTAACCGCCGGAACCGGGTGAGGTGAAAAGGCCCCGGCCTTCATGTCGGCCGAGAATGCCCTGGATGCAGGCCTCGCGGTCAATCCGGTCCAGCCCGCCGAGGATTTCCAACGCGGCCAGCGCGAAATAGGTGTGCTGCAAGGCCGGATAACCGGGCGTGAAAAACAGCCCGCGCACCGCCCGCCAATCATGCAACGGCGGTTGGCCGGGCGCGGGCGTGGCCGACAAATCCTGCAGGGCGGCGATTTGCCGGATGAACTGGTCCCGGTCCAGCAATTCGAGACAGTTTAATTGGCGCAACAAACGAAGCTGTTGCAGGGTGAAATCGGAGACCCGTTCGACCTGCCATTGCTTTTGGTCCGCCCAGGATCCGGCTTTCCAGTGGGCCAGGAGATGATTCAGATCGAACTGCAACGCATTGCCACCCTCAGCCTGATGAATCCGAAGATATTCAGCGTAGGCCGGCTGGTTGAGCCCCAAGTCCTCCCAGGTCAGCCAGCCATCCACCAGCTCCCGTGCCAGTCCGGGGGCGCCGCCGATCCAGTCCGCCCCCGGCTGGTTCAGGGTCTGCACCCGCCGCTCGTGGGCCGAGGTCAACTCCGCCCGCATGGCCCGGAATTTTTCGGGCGAAAACAAATTGGTGGGCGGGAGCACCAGATGGAAAAACGAGGCCGTGAGCACACTGTTGGCCTTCAATCCCATCCGATCTGGCGCCGGGGACGGGTCGTTCATAAAAGCGCGGATCTGCGCCTCGGTGAGGGCGACCGGTTTCATCCCCGACAGCCGCTCCGACAACAGCCAGTCCGCCCCCCAGAGCGACAGGCTCACCGTCAACAAAACCAGGAACACCGCGCGTTGCCAGCGATACGCCCGAATGCGGTCGGGCGCCACGACAAAAATCTCGGCGTCGGGAATTTGGCCGACAAACCGCTCCGCCTGGGGGATGTTCCCCGCGCGAAAGTGCCGCCAGGCCGCCGCCACGGCCGCCGCCACCGGCTGTTCCAAAGTGGCAGGATCAGCAGCCGGGGCGCCAGCCAAGGCTTGCAAAAATACCGCATCGGGTTTTCGGCAGAGCGCGGTCACCGAACCGTCCCAGCCCAACATCACGGTGGAATTGGTTCCATTCAGCGGAAAAAATACACTCCAGATTGCCCGCCAGGATGTCTTGACGGCGGGCAGATACAGGGTTAGTCCACGGGCACCCCAGCGAAAATTGACGGCCAACTCGCGTTCCCCCAGGAACCGGGCAAACGCGCGGAGGCGGGTGCGGTCGAATCGGCTGGCTGGAGATTTTGGCCCCGCCGCGTCCACCGGCGGCAACTGGCCCTGTGCGGCCCGCAGAAACAAATTGCCGTCCATCCGTACCAAGCGGGATCGGGCCGAGAACATCATCAGACAGGAGGAAAAAAAAGCGGCCAGGGAGATCGCCAGAGCAGGAACCCGGCCCCACCAGATGCTCCAGCAAAACACCCCAATGGCCAGGTTGTTGAGGAGCGGAGCAAGGATGGACGACCATTTCCGGTTGATTTGGAGCTGCCGCGCCGCGATACCGGCCAGGGCAAAACAAACCAGCCCCAGAATGAACATGAACCCTTTCATTCCCGACCGATCCAACAAGAAAGCCGTGATGGCGGCGGGGATCACCAGCAGAAAAAGCCATGGAGCGGGATCAAACCGGCGGTTTAAATTGTGCAAGTTGGCGCGAAAACCAGCGGGGTCGCAAAAATTCCGTTGCTCATCCCGCCGCAGCCAGCGGCTCAGCAGCCAGCCCGGCACGACCATAACTGTTGGCAACAACAGCGGCCCCAAGAGGAAGAGCCATTTGAACGGGGTGAACTTGCCCAGCGCCGCGAAGATGGCCGAGCCCACGCCGCCCGCCGCCGCCGCCTTGGCGGAGGCGGAGGCCAGCACCCCGGCCATCACC
>Ga0302320_10010768_pt1 | contig 19446 bp, 19 predicted proteins | sample Bog_T0_3_FD_202130 | JGI IMG/M metagenome (GOLD analysis project Ga0302320, IMG submission 202130) | Peat permafrost microbial communities from Stordalen Mire near Abisko, Sweden - Bog_T0_3 | ecosystem: Environmental > Terrestrial > Soil > Wetlands > Peat | place: Sweden: Abisko, Stordalen Mire... | reverse complement strand
CAGCGTCGCGTTCGGACTAGATTCCGCTTCCGCAATTTTGGCTGGCTCCGTCCCCGCCCGGCGCGTTCGCCCGTCTTCCGCTCGCGCTGCCGACTCGCGAACTTCTTCATTCTGCGTCCGCTTCGCCGCGTGTTCCGCCTCGTGCTCCTGCCTCGCCTCTTCAATTTGCGCCAGCGCCCGCAGCAGCCGTTCGGCGTCCATGTCGAAACGGGTGTGCGAGATTTCGACGGCTTGGCGGCGCGTCAGCGGTCGCAAGCCATCGGGCAAAACGTCGGCGCGCGGCATGGCGGCGCCGTCGACCAGCGCGGGAATGACGCGCACGTCGCGCCCCAGCGCAGCTTCGATTTCGATGCGCACGAAGTCGCAGGGGTCGTCGAGGCGGCGGTTACCGTTGGCGTCGCGGCAGGTCGCCCAGTCCCTGCCGATGACGGCGAGCAACACTTCGCAGTTGCCGACGCGCTCACCGAGAATCTCGACGAAATCGAGCCCCGGCTCGATGTTGTCGACGTCCATGAACACGTGATCGGAGGCGAATCTAGAAACCAGGCGGTCGCGCAAGCGCCCGGCGAAACCGGCGGAATCCTCGCGCCGGTAGGAGATGAAAATGCCCCCCGCCATTGGGTCTCGAAACGCCTGAAAATACGATTGCCTGCGCCGAATTTGGCGCATTCGGCGCGCCGGGGCAAGGCATGTTTGCGGACTCGGCTATTGCTATGTGCGCGGGATAGCAAACTCCGTCCGGCAAGAAAGTGCGCCGGACAGGCTAAGTCTATGATGCTCCGTCGCCGTCATGGCGAGCGGAGCGAAGCCATCCAGAGTCGCGTACCACCGCCCAACCGCAGTTACGCGGCTCCTGGATGGCTCCGTTGCCGCGCATAGGGGGAACAACGCAGAGCGTTTCCCCTACCTCGCAATGACGCGGCCTTTGCTTACGCCGTCACGTGCCCCTGCGCCGCCTGAGCCGCCGCGACGCGTTGCAGGTACAGGCCGTGGAAGTCGATGGGGTCGACGTAGAGCGGGGGGAAGCCGCCGGAGCGGACGGCTTCGGCGATGATCTGGCGGGCGAAGGGGAACAGCAGGCGTGGGCCTTCGATCATCACCAGCGGCTGGACCTGCTCGGCCGGGATGTTTTCCAGGCGCAGGATGCCGTGATACTGCAGTTCGAACTTGAACAGCGCGTCCGCGCCCTCGCCGGCGCCGCCCTCGATGGTGAGGATCACCTCGTGGTCGGTCGCGCTCAGGGTCGTCGCGTTGACGTTGATCTGCATGGCGATCTTCGGCGCCGACGCGGTCTGCATCAGCGAGCGCGGGGCGTTCGGGTTCTCGAACGAGAAATCCTTGACGTATTGCGTCAACACGGAGAAGCGCGGTTGCCCGCCCTGGGTGTTCGCAGCGCCGTTGCCACTCTCGGCCATGATAATCCCCTCATTTTAGCGGCTCGAGGCGATCGTCGCCTTTTCGCCGTTCACGAAGAACTCGTTGTGAGGCCCTCCGGCCCCGGTCGGGGCAGGTCGCTAGCACAGGGGCGAGGGGCGAACAAGCGCCGCTCGTAGGATCTCTACGCGCCCAAGGCCGCGACGAGCGCGTGCAGGGTCGCCAGGGTCGAGGCGTCGGCGCGACCGTCGACGCGCTCGGGGCGGAAGTGGCGCTGGAAGGCGGTTAGAACCCTCTCGGTTGGCTTGTCCATCACGCCCGTCAGCTCGACGCCATAGCCATAGAGCGACAGCATCGCTTGCAGGGCGCGGATCGGCGGACCCTCCTGGGCGCTGGCGAAAAGCGCCTCGCCCTGGATCGGCGCCGGTTCGACCCAATGGCCGACTTTCGACTGCGCGAGCCGGTCCCAGGGAAACCGCTCGCCAGGGTCGCGCTTGCGCGCCGGGGCGACGTCGGAATGGGCGAGCAGGCGCTCGCGCTTGATTTTCCAGCGCGAGGAAACGTCTTTGACGAGCGCGATGACCGCGGAGATCTGCGCGGGGGGAAACGGCGGCAGCCCGCCGTCATGGCCGGGATTGACGATCTCTATGCCGATCGACGCCGAGTTGACGTCGCGCTCCCCCTTCCAGGAACTGACGCCGGCATGCCAGGCGCGACGCTTTTCCGCCACGAGTTGCAGCACCGCGCCGGCTTCGTCGATCAGATAGTGGCTGGAGACCTCGCTCGCCGGGTCCGTCAGAATGCGCAGAGCGTCGGCAAAGGCCGGCAAGCCCGTATAATGGAGGATGATGCAGTCTGGACGCGCGCCCGCTCGGCGCTCGCCGTGATTGGGCGAGGCGAGCACGCGCGAGACCAGTGCGCTGTCGGCGGGAAAATCCTGCATCGAATTCATCCCGCCGTCGGTTCAGCTCAATAGTATGAGCGGCAGACCCGGTTGCCGTAATAGTCGTAGTACCACTGCGCGCAGGCGCGCGGCGGCGGCGCATAGCCGGGCTGTTGGGGCGCTGAGTTGGCGCCGACGAGCGCGCCGACGGTCGCGCCGGCGAGGCCGCCGATCAGCGCGCCATTGGCGTTGCCCGTCGCCGCCGCGCCGAACAGGGCGCCCGCACCGCCGCCGATCACCGCGCCGTTGGCCGAATTCTGACCGGCCGGCGTGTTGCACGCTGCGAGCGACGCCGCCAGGGCGGTCACCAGCGAGAGCGCCAAGATTTTCTTCATAGAACCCCGTCTCCTCAACCTGCCGCGGCAGGAAATTGTTGCGTCTCGACGCGCGACCCTAGCGCGCGTCCGCATGGCTTTCGCGGATATGCACGACCGCATGGTCGTCGCTATACGCTCGCCGCCAGCCGGGCGCCTTATCGAGCGCGGCGACCGCGCCCTGATCCGGCGATAACAGCGTCCAGGCGATGTCGTAGCGTTTCAGCGTTTCCGCTAACAGCTCGACGTCGCCCGCGGAGAGACGCGCATAGCGCGTGAGAAACTTTGCGCCATACAAGTCCGCACGGCCGTCGATGAACGGCCGGACCTTGGCGAAAATGAGGAAGCCGCCGAAAGAATAGCTGTTGAGCACGGGTTTGCCGAGCAAATCTTCAGGAACGGCCGCCAGCGCCCGGCTCGGGGCCGAGGACGTGTCGAGTTCGGGCAGGGATCTTGCGAGCCTGACGCCGGCGAGCGCCAGCGCCGCGACGAGGCCGGCGGCGAGCCATTTCCGCGCAGCAAGCGAGGGCGCCGCCACGAGCCCGAGCGCTTCGGCCGCGGGGCGCGCCAGCAGCATCGGCGCGACCACCGCGAGCAGCATCTCGTGGCGCGCATGCTGCAACGCCATGTGGACGAGTCCAACCAGCAACACAACTCGCAGCGGCGCGAGGCGCAACGGCCGAATCAGCGCAAAGCCGATCAGGCAGAGCAGGAAGATTTCCAGCGGCCCCGGATGGGTGAAATCCTCGGCGCGCCATTCGCCGATGTTGACGAGTTGCGAGGCGCCGACCAGCCGGATCGGAAACAGCAGGCCCTCGACGCCGAACGGCGTCAGCAGCGCGGCGCCAAAGCTGAGGATCGCGAAAACAACCCAACCTCGGACCGCGGCGAATTTCTGCGACGACGGAGCCGCCCAAACCGCCTCGGCGGCGAAGGGGAGGATGAGCGCCAGCCCGAAGGCGAACCCGCCGTGCAGATTGGCCCACAGAATCATCAGCGCCGCGAGCGCCAGCGGCGGAGGGCGGTCGTGATCGCGCGCTTCGAGCAGCTTCGCCGTCCAGACCGCCAGAACTGGCAGCGCGAGCAGATGCGGGCGCGCCAGCAGGCTCGGGGTCGCCATGGCCAGCGAAACGAAAGTAAGCGCGGGGCCGCCGACGCCGGGGAGTTCGGCGATGACCCGCCGAGCGACGACATAGGTCGCCGTCGCCGCAGCCGCCCCGGTGAGCAACATGACGCCCGCCCAGCCGGCGGCGCGGTAGACGAGGGCGAACAGCACTTCCGCGAGCCATTCATGAGCGACCCAGGGCTCGCCGGCCAACGTGAAGGAAAACGGGTCGACATGGGGGACAGCGCGATGGTCGAGGATCCACTCACCGGTCCCGACATGCGACCAAGTGTCGCCGTCATTGAGCACGGCGAGCGAAAAGGCGCAGAGCGCGAAAGCGGCGAGCGCCAGTGCAACGGGGAGTGCGGCGAAGGACGGCGCGTCCGCGCGCGACACCGTAGCGGTAGGGGACATCGACATGGCGCCCAAGGTCCCAGCTTTGCGATAACGCTGGGTTAAACGGAGCGGACGGAATTGGAGCAAAAGCTCGGGCGGCTGGGCCCTTAGGCCCTGGTCGGCGCGTGAGCGCCTCGTTTCGCACGCATCCTACCCGCGGAGGCCGTGAGGTCGGCGACCTCGCCTGGAGGGGGCGCCAGGACTATGGCTCCCGTTCCGAGCCAACCCGCGCTCACAGATACCTCGCCAAATCCTTCGCCTCTTCGTCGGCCGATCTATCCAAGTTCAAGACTTTGACGAAAGCGCCGCGCCCATCCATCAAATAGACGATGGAGGAATGGTCCATCGTGTAATCGCCGTCCTTGGTCGGCGCCTTGCGGGCGAAGACGCGATAGGCCTTCTCGATCGCGGCGATCTGATTGACGCTGCCGGAGAGGCCGATAAAGCGGGAATCGAAGCTGCTTACATAGTCGGCCATGAGCTTGGCGGTATCGCGCTCGGGATCGACGGTGACGAACAGGACCTTGATCGGCTTATCCGGAATTCGCTGCAAAACCTCGGACAATTGCGCCAGCGTCGTCGGGCAGATGTCCGGGCAATGGGTGTAGCCGAAATAGACGAGGAACGGATGACCGCGGAAATCGGCGTCGGTGACCGCCTTGCCCTCGGCGTTGACGAGCTGGAACGGTCCGCCGACCAGCGTTTCGCCGGCCGGGCGAGGCTTCAGGACAAACATCATCGCGATCCCGGCGATGAGGAAACAGGCCCCGACTATCGCCAGCACGCGCGGCGAAAGGCCGACGTCTTTCTTGGGTTTGGGCGCGCGCGCTGTCATGGCAACCTCCGGTTGGCCCGCCCTGTAACTCCGCAGCAGCGATTGGGCAAATGCAGCGTCGGGAGATCGCCGGTCTCACTCTCGCCACATCGACAAAGCATTCGAGACGGCGAAATTGGGCGCCGGGCCGCCCTTCGCAAGGACAATTCGAAATATGCAAGCGATGACGCGCGCCCGCGGGCGACTCCTCGCGGCCGCGACCGTTCTGGCGTTTACCGCCGCGCTCGGCGGCTGCGCGTCGATGAATATCGAGACGCCCCTGCCTTCGTTCACGGGGTTCGGCGGCGCCGGCGCGCAATCGACGGCGCGCATCGAACAGGTGTTCATCGCCTCGACGCGCAAGGGCGACTCGGGCAAGGCGTCGACCGATGGCGTGCACTATTCGCTGGCGACGATCGGCCTGCCGCCCGGCCATCACAGCGGCGTCGTCGAAAAGCCGATGTGGGGTTCGCCCGACCCGAAAAGTCACTTCGTCGTGAAGGGCACGCGTCCGCTCGACGCGGAAGAATTCCACAACGAACTGGCCTCGCATCTGTCGGGGCGCGTGGGAGTCGACCGTGACGTGCTCGTCTACGTCCACGGCTTCAATACGTCTTTCGAGGAAGCGCGGTTCACCACGGCGCAGGTCGCCGCCGACGCGCATTTCGGCGGCGTGCCGATTCTGTTCACCTGGGCGTCGGCGTCGCAACTGCTCGGCTATGAATCGGACAAGGACGCGGCGACCGCGTCGCGCGACGCTTTGCAGGAATTGTTCACGGATCTGAGCCAGACCCCCGGGGTCGGCAAGATCCATGTGCTCGCCCATTCGATGGGCGCCTGGCTCGCCATGGAGGCGCTGCGGCAGGAGGCGATTGCCGGCAAGCGCGATCTCGACGGCCACCTCGGCGACGTCATGCTCGCCTCGCCCGACCTCGACATCGACGTGTTCGCCTCGCAGATGGCGAAGCTGCGGCCCGCGCATGTAACGGTGCTCGCCTCGAATAAGGATCGCGCGCTGTCGCTTTCCAGCGCCATCGCAGATTCGCGCCAACGCGTAGGCGCCATCGACCCGAACAATCCGGTCGACCGGCGCAAGATCGAATCGCTGGGCGCTCAGGTTTACGACCTGAGCAGTTACGGCGACGGATTCATCTCCCACAACACCTACGCCTCGACGCCGGAAGTGCTGGCGTCCATCGGCGCGGCGATCACCGCGCCGCGCGCCGACGATAGCGGGAAGATGTCGATCATCGACGCCAGCGCCTATCCGGACCCGGCAGCGCCGCCGCCCGCGCCTGCGCCCACGCCCACGCCGCCGCAATAAGACGGCTTGCCGAGCGCCCAGCGGCGAGGCAAGTTCGGCGCTTCGAGACCAGGGAGCCGCAAATGACGAGCCAGTTGGAAGCGCTGCGCAGCCTGAGCACAGTGGTCGCCGACACCGGCGACATGGAGTCGATCGGCAAGTTCAAGCCGACCGATTCGACCACCAATCCGACGCTGATCCTCAAGGCCGCGCAATTGCCGGCTTACGCGCACTTGGTCGACGAGGCGATACAATGGGGGGCCAAGCGCGGCGCGCCCGCCGACTTGGTCACGGATCGCGTCGCCGTCAATTTCGGCGCCGAACTCACGCGCATCGTGCCCGGCCGGGTCTCGACCGAAGTCGCCGCCGACCTGTCGTTCGATGCGCCGGCCACGATCGCCAAGGCGCGCGCGCTGATCGCCGATTACGAAAGCCGCGGCGTCGGCCGCGAGCGGATTCTGATCAAGATCGCCGCGACCTGGGAGGGCGCGCAAGCCGCCGCCGTGCTGCAGCGCGAAGGCGTCGACTGCAATCTGACCCTGATCTTTTCGCTCGAGCAGGCCGTCGCCTGCGCCGACGCTAAGGCGTTTCTGATCTCGCCATTCGTCGGCCGCATCTTCGACTGGCACGTCAAGGCGGGCGGAGGCCCCTACGACGGCGAAACCGACCCCGGCGTCGTCTCGGTGCGCCGCATCTACGCCTATTATAAAACCTATGGCGTCGCCACGGTGGTGATGGGCGCCTCGTTCCGCAACATCGGCGAGATCGCCGCGCTCGCCGGCTGCGACCGGCTCACCATTTCCCCGCAACTGCTGGCCGAACTCGACGCTTCGCAAGCCCCGCTACCGCGCAAGCTCGACGCGAAGGCGCCGGGTGCGGCGCCGGAACGGCTCGATCTCGACGAGAAGAGTTTCCGCTGGCTGCTCAACGAGGACGCGATGGCGACGGAAAAACTTTCCGAAGGCATCCGCTCATTCGCCAAGGATTTGGGCGCGCTGAGAGCGCAGATCGCGGAGCGGCTGGCCAAGGCGGCGTGACCTCAATCGGCCGAGGTCGTGTCCTTGGGCTTCTTCTCGTCCGCCTTCTTGCTATCCGCGACGCGTTTCTTGAGCGCGAGGGCGTGCGCCTCATCGATGCGCGAGCGGCAGAAGCCGTACGTGGCCTCACCGTCGTATTTTCCGCAGGTGACTTCGCGGCCCGCCTCGAATGCGGCCTCGGCCTTCTCGATCTGGGCGGCGGCGTCCTTGTCTCGTTTGCCGAGCGCCATGACACTAGCCGCTACCGACGCGTCGACCCGGTCGCGGTCTTTGGCGATCTGGTTCGCCTGATCGGCGAGTTCGTCCGCAGTGGGCCCCCAAAGGCCGTTTGGATTCGCCTGGCAGTCGGCGGCCTTGAATACACAGGCGCCTCGCGGCCAGACGAGCATCGCTTCGTTGAGCACCATGAAAGCGAACGGACAGGCGGGAATGTCCACCGCGTATTGCGGAGCTTTGGCGACGTCTAATGTCAGCGTCGTCGCAATTGGCGACTCCGAGACGATCGAGATCTCGCATTTTTGAGTCGGATCGGAGATCACTTCGCCCGATAGGACCAGCTTGACGATAGTTAATTCCTTGCGCTTCGCTCCCTTGCGCACTTGCAGCGCGCCGGTCGAGCCGAGCAAGCGCAAAGTGCGGCCCACGAGCGTATCGATATCGGTCTTGTGCTTCGCGGGAGGCTCTTTCGCCTTCGGCTCCGCGTCGTCCGACGTCTGGGCGAGCGCGGGGGCGGCGATAAAGAGCGCGGCGGCGAAAAGGGCGAAGAGGCGTCTCATGACGAACCCATACGGCGGCGGCGCGGAAAGAGAAAGTCAACCTTGTCGCCAACGGGGGCGAAGAGAACAAAAAAACCCCTCCGCCCCGCCTGTTTTCGCCTGCCCGCGCGCCTTGCGCGCCTCCAGACCCCCTCTTATATACGCCGCGACTGAGCAGCGTGGGAGCGTGAGCGTCTCATCTGTTCGCGCGTAGTTTACGGCATGATCGGAGACCGGATCGCCGCAGGACGCGAGAGCGTCCCACGATATTCCGCGCTTGGCCGCTTCGGGGCCGGGCGGTCTCGCGAAACTTAAGGGACAAGAAAAATGGCGAAAGTTATCGGCATAGACCTCGGAACCACCAATTCCTGCGTCGCGGTGATGGAAGGCGGGACCCCGAAGGTGATCGAGAACTCGGAAGGCGCGCGCACCACGCCCTCGATCGTCGCGTTCACCGACGACGGCGAGCGTCTGGTCGGCCAGCCGGCCAAGCGCCAGGCGGTGACCAATCCCGAGCGCACCTTCTTCGCCATCAAGCGCCTGATCGGCCGGCCCTTCGACGACCCGATGACCAAGAAGGACATGGGCCTCGTCCCCTATAAGATCATCAAGGGCGGCAACGGCGACGCCTGGGTGTCGGCCGACGGCAAGCAATATTCGCCCTCGCAGATTTCCGCCTTCACGCTGCAGAAGATGAAGGAGACCGCGGAAGCCCATCTCGGCGGTCCGGTCACCCAGGCCGTCATCACCGTCCCCGCCTATTTCAACGACGCCCAGCGTCAAGCGACCAAGGACGCCGGCAAGATCGCCGGTCTCGAAGTGCTGCGCATCATCAACGAGCCGACGGCCGCGGCGCTCGCCTATGGCCTCGACAAGAAGAAGGCCGGCACGATCGCGGTCTACGACCTCGGCGGCGGCACGTTCGACATTTCCGTGCTCGAAATCGGCGACGGCGTCTTCGAAGTGAAGTCGACCAACGGCGATACGTTCCTGGGCGGCGAAGACTTCGACATGCGCTTGGTCGAATATCTGGCGGCCGAGTTCAAGAAGGACCAGGGCGTCGACCTCACCAAGGACAAACTGGCGCTGCAGCGCCTCAAGGAAGCCGCCGAAAAGGCCAAGATCGAACTGTCCTCAGCGACGCAGACCGACATCAACCTGCCCTACATCACCGCCGACGCCTCGGGTCCGAAGCACTTGGCGCTGAAGCTGACGCGCGCCAAATTCGAAGCGCTGGTCGACGACCTCATCCAGCGCACCGTCGAGCCGTGCAAGAAGGCGTTGAAGGACGCCGGCCTCACCCCCGCCCAGATCGACGAAGTCGTGCTCGTGGGCGGCATGACTCGCGTGCCGAAGGTGCAGGAAGTCGTCAAGCAGTTCTTCGGCAAGGAGCCGCACAAGGGCGTCAACCCCGACGAAGTCGTCGCCATCGGCGCGGCGGTCCAGGCGGGCGTGCTCCAGGGCGACGTCAAGGACGTGCTGCTGCTCGACGTGACGCCGCTGTCGCTGGGCATCGAGACGCTGGGCGGCGTGTTCACGCGCCTCATCGAGCGCAACACCACGATCCCGACCAAGAAGAGCCAGGTGTTCTCGACCGCGGAAGACAGCCAGACCGCCGTCACCATCCGGGTGTTCCAGGGCGAACGCGAAATGGCCGCCGACAACAAGGCGCTCGGCCAGTTCGACCTCGTCGGCCTCCCCGCCGCGCCGCGCGGCATGCCGCAGATCGAAGTGACCTTCGACATCGACGCCAACGGCATCGTCAACGTCACGGCGAAGGACAAGGCGACCAACAAGGAACAGCAGATCCGCATCCAGGCTTCGGGCGGTCTTTCCGACGCCGACATCAATCGCATGGTCAAGGACGCCGAAGCCAATGCGGCCGAAGACAAGAAGCGGCGCGAGTCGGTCGACGCCAAGAACCACGGCGAGTCGCTCATCCACGACGCCGAGAAGGGCCTCAAGGAATACGGCGACAAGGTCAGCGCGGCGGACAAGAGCGCGGTCGAGGCGGCCATCGCGAGCTTGCGCACCGCGCTGCAGGGCGACGACGTCGAGACGATCAAGTCGCGCACCAACGACCTGATGCAGGCGCAGATGAAGCTCGGCGAGGCGATGTACAAGGCCTCGCAGTCCGCCCCCGGCGCCGGCTCGGCCCCGGGAGCCGAAGCGCCGAAAGACGATGTGATCGACGCCGAGTTCAAGGAAGTCGACGACAAGAAGTAAGCCTAGGATTCGCTTAGAGTAGAGTTTCGGCCCCCGTCGAGAGATCGCCGGGGGCCGATGTCGTTTTTTTTGAGGCGCTGAGAAATGGCAACCGAGTTCGGCGACTTCGGCGTCTCCGCCAACCGGAATTCTCGCTCCCAGCAACGCTCCCTGGTACATGAGGGCATGATCGAAATGTCTGTCGAGACCGAAATGCTGATCAAGGCGAAGGCGTCGCAAGTCGGGCGCACGCCTGAGCAGATCGTGCGAGCCGCGCTTTCTGGCTCCGGCGAAGTGTTGCCGTGGCGCAGCCCCTTCCGGCCGCGCCCGTCCGCTGCGACGAAGGAGCAGCTCATCACGGCCATGGAGGAGATCTCCGCACGCTGCGCGGCCCAACCTCTCGTCGATATCAGGTCCGCCGACAAAATCATCGGCTACGATGATTTTGGCCTGCCGCGGTGATCGTTATCGATACATCCGCGCTGGTTGCCATCCTTGAGCATGAACCGGAGCGCACGGCGTTCTACGAGGCGATAGCGGCCACGGATCGTCGCCTCGTCAGCGCTGTGACCTACCAGGAGGCAGATCAGGTATTGCTCGCCCGCCGGGGAGTAAACGGTCTTTATGATTTGCAGGACTTCCTCGCCCTCATCGAGGCCGAAATCATCCCGCATGATGCGCATCTGGCGGATCTCGCCGTGAGCGCGTTCCAGCGCTATGGCAAGGGCGTCGATCCCAAAGCGCGGATGAATTTTTGCGATTGCTCATCCTACGCGCTCGCCAAACATCTGGACGCACCCTTGCTGTTCAAGGGCGACGATTTTGTCCATACGGACGTAGCTCCCCTACGACAATAAAGTCCGGGTCTCCCGTCTCGAAAGCGTCTTCGAGATAAGCGGCGATCCGCGCGTCGGTGGTCAACACGTCCGCCGCGTCGAAAGGTCTCGTCTCGATCGTCATTCGACCGGCTTATGAATCATTCCGCGCCCGCGCAACTTGCGCTTCCGCGGTTTCCTGCCTATCTGCAAACCCGACATCTCGGAGGGGCGAGCGCGGGCCCGCGCGGCGCCCCATTTTGCGCGCGGGGACCTCGGCAGTAATGGCCAAACGCGACTTCTACGAAATCCTGGGCGTCGCCAAGACGGCGACAGAGGCCGATTTGAAATCCGCCTTCCGCAAGGCGGCGATGCAATCGCATCCCGACCGGCATCCCGGCGACAAGGACGCCGAGGCGAGGTTCAAGGAGCTCAACGAGGCCTACCAGCACCTGTCCGACCCGCAGAAGCGCGCGGCCTACGACCGTTACGGCCACGCCGCGTTCGAGCAGGGCGGCGCCGGCGGGATGAACGACGGTTTCGCGACCTCGATGTCGGATATTTTTGACGACCTGTTCGGCGACATCATGGGCCGGCGCGGTCGCAGCCCGTCGGGCAAGGAGCGCGGCGCGGATCTGCGCTATAACCTCGAGATCAGCCTCGAAGACGCCTATCGCGGCAAGACCGCGACGATCAAGATGCCGACCCAGGTCTCCTGCGAGACCTGCGGCGGCTCGGGCGCCAAGGCCGGCTCCAAGCCGGTCACCTGCAAGACCTGCGCGGGCCATGGCCGGGTGCGCGCGCAGCAGGGCTTCTTCGCCATCGAGCGGACCTGTCCGACCTGCCACGGCCGGGGCCAGACGATCGACAACCCCTGCGACCGCTGCGCCGGTTCGGGCCGCATCACTCGCGAACGCACGTTGTCGGTGAACGTTCCCGCCGGCGTCGAAGATGGCACGCGCATCCGACTGTCCGCGGAGGGCGAAGCGGGCCTGCGCGGCGGCGGGGCGGGCGATTTGTACATCTTCCTCGCCATCAAGCCGCATCCGTTCTTCCAGCGCGACGGCGCCGATCTCTACTGCCGAGTGCCGATCTCGATGGTTCAGGCCGCGCTCGGCGGCGAATTCTCGGTGCGCACGCTCGACGGCGGCGACGCCAAGGTGCGTATTCCCGAGGGCACGGCATCGGGCAAACAGCTCAAATTGCGCGCCAAGGGCATGCCGGTGCTGCGTTCGCGCGACTTCGGCGACCTGTATATTCAGGCCAATGTCGAAACCCCGCAGAATTTGACTCGACGGCAGCGCGAATTGTTGGCGGAGTTCGAGGCGGAATCGTCTAATAAGACCCACCCGGAGAGTTCCGGCTTCTTCGCCAAGATGAAGGAGTTCTTCGAGGGGTTGGGCTGAAGGGTCGGTCCGCCGGGGAGCACGCATGACCGTTCGTTCGCCAAAGTCGCGCGTCGACCGTTCGCACGGTCGCAAGGAACGCCTGCTCGGCGATGAAACCCATTTCTGGCGCAAACTGCTGGAAAACCCGCGCCTCACCGGCGCCGTGGCGCCGTCGGGTCCCTTTCTCGCCCGCGCTATGGCGCGCGCCATGGGAATTCCGCGCGACGGGCTCGTCATCGAACTCGGGCCCGGCACTGGGCCGGTCACCAAGGCGCTCATCGAACATGGCGTCGCCCGCGAAAATCTGGTGCTCGTCGAATACGATCCCAGCTTCTGTCGGCTGCTCGCCCAGCGTTTCGCCCCGGCGCGCGTCATCCAGGGCGACGCTTACGACCTGACGAAGACGCTGCAGGAATTCGCCGGCGCGCAAATCGTCGCGATCGTCTCCAGTCTGCCGCTGCTCAATCAGCCGCCGCCGCTGCGCGCCAAATTGATCGACGACGCCTTCGCCCTGATGGGACCGTTGGGCGTGTTCGTGCAATTCACCTACGGCCTGGACTCTCCGGCGCCCCGTAAAGCCTGCATCAACAAATACTCAGGCTACTGCTCGCCGCCGATCTGGCGCAACCTTCCGCCGGCGCGGGTGTGGACCTATCGCGTCGATCCGAAGGGCCGCATCACCACGCCGATCCTCAGCAAGCTCAGGGACGGCGCCGATAAATTGCGCGACGAGGCCGACAAGTTCGGCAAGTCCATCGTCGAGAAGCGGGACGAAGCGGAGCGGATGATCCTCGCCCAGCGCAACAAGATGCGCGCGATTCTGAACAGGAACGCCAAGAGCGCGCTCGACGGGTCCAAGCGCCGACGGCTCGACGCCCGGCGCGATCGTCCCTGGGACCTGTTTCCATGATCCCTCCCCGCGAACGCCTCATCGTCGCCCTCGACGCCCCCGACGTCGCCGAGGCCGAGCGTTGGGTGGAGGAACTCGGCGACTCCGTCGTCTTCTACAAGATCGGCATGGAACTCATCTACGGCGGCGGCGGATTCGCGCTGGCCGAGCGCCTCATCGCGGGCGGCAAGAAGGCGTTCATCGACCTCAAGCTGCACGATATCCCCAACACTGTCGAGCGCGCGACCGCGCAGATCGCCAAACTCGGCGCGCATTTCCTCACCGTTCACGCCTATCTGCAGACGATGCGCGCGGCCGCCTCAGGCGCGAAGGGTTCCGGCCTGCGTCTGCTCGGCGTCTCCGTGCTCACCTCCAGCGACGATTCCGATTTGAAAGCGGCGGGATACGGCCTGAGCGTACGCGACCTCGTCGAGCGACGCGCGCGACAGGCGGTGCAAGCGGGCCTCGCCGGGCTCGTCAGCAGCGCCGCGGAAGTCGCCTCGCTGCGACAGATCGTCCCTGCCGAATTCGCGCTGGTCACCCCCGGCATCCGACCCGCCGGCGCCGACGTCGGCGACCAGAAGCGCGTCGCGACGCCAGCCTCGGCGATCCGCGACGGCGCAAGCTACCTCGTGGTGGGGCGGCCGATCACCCAGGCCGCGGACAAGCGCGCCGCGGCGGAGGCGGTGGTGAGCGAGATTGCGGAGGCGGTCGGCTAACTCACGCCGCCGCGTCCAAATCCATCTCCGCTGTGATGCGCGACCACGGCGTGCGGATTTTGTCGGAATCGTCGAGACGAATGAGACCGGCCTCCCGCAGCGCCGCGACATCGGAATGGACGCCGCGATAATCGCGGCTCAGGTCTTTCGCCAGCACGCGAATCGAGGTTGCACCGCCTCTGCGCAACGCGCCCAGGAGCTTTGCCCGGTTCGGCGTCATCAACTTGACGAGCGCGGCCAACGATGGAAAGGCGAGCGTCGCCTCCTTGGCTTCCCTCTCGCCGGCATCAAGCCGTCGCGCCATCTCCAACGCTTCGGCGAAGAAAGTGTCCGCAGTTTCGACTTGCAGCCTGACTTTGCTCATCGCCGCCGCTCCCGTTGCACGTCGCGCCGCTCGCCCCATTCTAGCCGACGCCGGTGACCTCGGATAAGGTCGAGCGACAAAATTTCCGCGGAATGGCCGGGCCGCGGCGCTGGCGGCACAAAAGGCAAGAGGGGGCGCGCTCGACTTGACGGCATTTCTGACGTTTCTCGCCGCCTATGTGCTGAGCCAGTTCTATCGCGCCTTTCTCGCGGTGATCGCGCCGGAATTGTCGCATGATCTCGGCCTCGATCCGCAGGCGCTCGGCAATCTGCAGGCGGTTTGGATCGCCGGCTTCGTCGTCATGCAATTTCCCGTAGGTTGGGCGCTGGATACGCTGGGGCCGCGGCGCACCGTTTCCGGGCTGATGATTTTGGCGGTCATCGGCGCGGCGCTGTTCGCCCGCGCGCATTCGGCCGCCGAGTTGGATTTCGCGATGTCGCTGATCGGCATGGGCTGCAGCGCCGTCTACATGGGCGCGATCTACGCGCTCGGCCGGATCTCCCGTCCCGACCAGTTTGCGCTGCTGACCTCCACGCTGCTGGGTCTGGGGTCGGCGGGCAATCTGCTCGCCGCCTCGCCTATGGCCTACGCCGCTGCGGCGATCGGTTGGCGCGCGGCGATGGCCGTCATCGCCGGGCTAACCGCCGCGTCGAGCCTGTCGGTCTTCGTGCTGATCCGGGACCCACCTCGGATCTCTCATCCCAAGCGCGAGGGATTGTTCGCCGGCGTCGCCGCCATCCTGAGCCTGCGGGCGCTGTGGCCGATCCTGCCGCTCGCCGCGGTGAGCTACGCGCTGATTCTCGCCGAGCGCGGGCTTTGGGCCGGGCCGTATTTCTCGAAAGTGTTCGGGCTCGACGCGATTCCTCGCGGCAATGCGATCCTCGCCATGGCGGTGGCGATGACGGTCGGCGCGTTGGCCTATGGCCCGCTGGATCGCTGGCTGCATACGCGCAAATGGGTGGTCGTCGTCGGCAGCGCGATTACGGCGGGCTGTTTCCTCGCGCTTGGGGCGCTGGATTTGTCGCTGGGCGCGGCCATCGCGTTTATGGCGTCGCTCGGCGCCTTCGGGCTCACTTATGGCGTGCTGATGGCGCATGCTCGCTCGTTCTTCGAGGAACGGCTGCTCGGGCGTGGCATAACTACGATGAACGTGTTCTTCATCGGCGGCGCCGGGGTGCTGCAGCCGATCTCCGGCGCCTATATGTCGGCGACGCGCGACGCGGATCCGGCGTTGGCGTTCTCAGGGCTGCACCTCGCCTTCGGCGCGCTGCTGCTGGCCGCGCTCGTCGTCTACCTGTTCGCGAGCGAGCCGCATAAACCTTGAGCCGACTTGCATGCTGGCCGGCGCCGGCGACCTCGGGTAAGATTGCGGCTCGAGCTTTCGCAAGGAAACGCCCATGTCCAAAGGCTACGTCATCGCCCGCGTCGATATCACCAACCCGGAGGCTTACGCACAATATGCGGCGGCGGCGACTAAGGTGATCGCCGAACACGGCGGCAAGCCGCTCGCCCGCGGCGGCCGATACGAGGCGCTCGAGGGCAAGGCGCGGGCGCGCAACGTCGTGCTCGAATTCGACAGTTACGAGGCGGCGAGGACCTATTTTTACTCCGCGCAGTATCAGGCGGCCAAGGCGCTGCGTGAAGGCGCGGCGGACGCTGAACTGGTGCTGGTCGAGGGAGCCTGACATGCCCAAAGGCTATTGGATCGCCAATGTCGAAGTCCGCGACCCCGAGGCCTACCGAGCCTATATCGGCGCCGCCAAAGTCGCCTTCGCCAAATATGGCGGGCGGTTTCTGGTGCGCGCCGGAAAGCACACGGTCGTGCAAGGCGACTCGAAGTCGCGGCAGGTCGTCATCGAATTCAAGGATTTCGCCACGGCGGTGGCTTGTTACGAATCGCCGGAGTATCGAGCGGCCCAAGCGCTGCGCGACTCGATCAGCGAAGGCGATCACGTGATCGCCGAGGGCTACGACGGGCCGCAACCAGGCGACGCGAGCGAGGGATACATTCCATGAGCGAGATGCGACTGATCGTGACCGGCGCGGCCGGGCGGATGGGGCGCATGGTCGTCAAGACCATCCAGGAAACCCCCGGCCTGAAAGTCGTCGGCGCCCTGGAGCGCGCGGGCGCCTCCGCGCTCGGCCAGGACGTGGGGACTTTGGCCGGTCTTCCCTCGCCGCTCGGCGTCACGATTACCGACGACGCGCTGTCGCTGATGATGGGCGCCGACGGCATCGTCGATTTCTCCTCGCCGACCGCAAGCGTCGAACTGGCCGCGCTCGCGGCGCAGGCGCGCATCGCCCATGTGATCGGCACCACAGGGCTGTCGAGCGAAGACCTGGGCAAGATCGCCGCCGCCGCGCGCCATGCGCCCATCGTGCGCTCCGGCAACATGAGCCTCGGCGTCAATCTGCTTGCCGGTCTGGTGCGCGCCGCCGCGAGAGCGCTGGGTCCCGAGTTCGACGTGGAAATCGTCGAAATGCACCATCGCATGAAGCTCGACGCGCCCTCAGGGACGGCGCTGATGCTCGGCGAAGCCGCTGCGGAAGGGCGGGGCATCGAACTCAGCGATCATTCCGCGCGCGGTCGCGACGGCATCACCGGCGCACGCAAACTCGGCGACATCGGCTTCGCCTCGCTGCGCGGCGGCACGGTGATCGGCGAACACAGCGTGATTTTCGCCGGCGAGGGCGAGCGCATCGTGCTCACGCACCACGCCGAAGACCGCTCGCTGTTCGCCCGAGGCGCGGTGAAGGCGGCGCTGTGGGCGCATAACAGGAAGCCGGGGCTGTATTCGATGGGGGATGTGTTGGGGCTCGCCTAAGCTGCCAGCAGCCTCGCAAACACCTCGCCCACCCCCGCCCGCGCCTCCTCCAGCGACGCCGCCAGCGCCTCGAAGTCGGGCAAGTGGGTCGCCGTGGCGATGCGGCGTTTGACGCCTGACGCAGTCGCCTTCGGGTCGAAGGCGCCGGGCACCGTCAAGCGCATGATCTGCGTCGCCTCGGCGAACAAGCGGTGGGCGTCACTGAGCGTCGCGGCGTCGTCAAAACTCAGGAATCCGGCGTTGGCGGCGCGGGCGAAAATCGTGCGGGTGAACACGTCGGCCAGTTCGGGGCGCTCGTGGGCGTGGGCGAGCGTCAGGTATTGGGCGATGAATTCCATGTCGAGCAGGCCGCCGCCCACCAGCTTCAGATCCCAGGGATCGGAGGCGGGTTTTTCGCGCGCGATCAGTTCGCGCATCTCGCGCACGTCGCGCCGCAGTTTTTCCAGGTCGCGCGGCTTGCGCAGCGTCTCATCGACGACGGCGGCGATCTCTTCCCCCAGCGAAGCGTCGCCGGCGACGACGCGGGCGCGGGTCAGCGCCATATGCTCCCAGGTTTCCGCCTCGTTGCGCTGATATTGCGCGAAGGCGGAAAACTGCGTCGCGAGCGGCCCCTTGCGCCCCGAGGGGCGTAGCCGCAGATCGACCTCGTAGAGCTTTCCGGCCTTGGTCGGCGCGGTAAGCGCCGAGACCAGCCGCTGTGTGAGGCGCGCGTAATAGAGGGGCGCGGACAGTGGGCGGGCGGCGTCGGATTCGGCGGCGCCTGCGGTATAGTCGTAGATGACGATCAGATCGAGATCGGAGGCCGCGGTCATCTCACGCGAGCCGAACTTGCCCATCGCCACGACGGCGCTTCTCGCGCCCGACACCCGGCCATGATCGCGGGCAAATTCCGCCTCGACGCGTCGCATCAGCGCGCCGACCAGCCCCTGCGCTAGCGCGCTGTAGGCTCGCCCGGCGTGGTCCGGGTCGAGCGCGCCGGAGAGCAGGCGCACGCCGATGAGGAAGTTCTCCTCGTTGGCGAAATCGCGGGCGCGGTCGAGCGCCGCCTCGAAATCTTTCGCCTGAGACAAATAAGCCTCGACACGAGCGCAGACGGCCGCTTCGTCGAAACTGTCGCCGATGGCGCCGACCCGGCCGGGATCGATGGCGGCGTCGAGCACATGCGGGCGGCGCACCACGACTTGTGCGAGCCTGGGCGCGCCGCCGAGCAGATCGCCGAACAATTCGCGCACTTGCCCGTTAGAGCGCAGGATCGACATCAATTCGACCGCGCCCGGCATGCGCGCCAGCGCCGCGTCGAAAGCGGCCAGCGCCGCGTCCGGATCGCCCGAGCCGGAAAACGCCTGCAACAGCGCCGGGATCAATTCGGTCAGCACTTCGCGCGCGCGAGGGCTCTGCACCGCCGAGCGGCGGCCGAAATGCCAGCCGCGGATCGTCTCCGTCGCTTCCGCCGGGCGCTGGAAGCCGAGCCCGCTCAGCGTATGCAAGGTGTCGGGATCGTCGACGACGCCGGTGAACACCAGACTGCCGCTGGCGGCGTCGAGCGCCGGCGCGTCCTCGAACAGCCGCGCGTAATGCTTTTCGACGCGGTGGAAGCGCGCGGTCAGCGCCTCGGAAAACGACGCGGCGTCGGCGTAGCCGCAGAACTGGGCGAATCGCTCGAGCGCCTCCGGCTCCATCGGCAGCTGCTGCGTCTGCTCGTCGGCGACCATTTGCAAATGGTGTTCGACCCGGCGCAGGAACAGGTGACTTTCCGACAGTTCGTCGACCGCCTCCTGCGTCACCCAGCCCTCGCGTTCGAGTTCGACGAGCATTTCCAGCGTCCGATTGCCGCGCAATGTCGGCCGCCTTCCGCCGAAGATGAGCTGTTGGGTCTGGACGAAGAACTCGACTTCGCGAATGCCGCCGCGCCCGAGTTTGACGTCGTGGCCGGGCACGGTGACGACCTCATGGCCGCGCACCGCATGGATCTGCCGCTTCATCGCATGGACGTCGGCGATGGCGGCGTAATCGAAGTACTTGCGCCAGATGAAGGGCGCCAATTCGCTCAGGAAATTCCGCGCCAACGCCAGATCGCCGGCGATAGGCCGCGCCTTGATCATCGCCGCGCGTTCCCAGTTCTGCCCGAGCCGTTCGTAATAGGCGGCGGCGCTGACGACGGAGAGCGCGACCGGCGTCGCGCCGGGATCGGGGCGCAGCC
>Ga0302320_10010767_pt1 | contig 19446 bp, 17 predicted proteins | sample Bog_T0_3_FD_202130 | JGI IMG/M metagenome (GOLD analysis project Ga0302320, IMG submission 202130) | Peat permafrost microbial communities from Stordalen Mire near Abisko, Sweden - Bog_T0_3 | ecosystem: Environmental > Terrestrial > Soil > Wetlands > Peat | place: Sweden: Abisko, Stordalen Mire... | reverse complement strand
ATCCCATTGTTCGGGCGCTGGCCAGTGGAGCGCATTACGCAAGCGGCGGCGAGGTTCCGTTTGTGCCCGGCGTGGATGGCGTGGGCGTGCTCAAGGATGGCCGCCGCGTGTACTTCGTATTTGTGCGAAAGCCGTGGGGACCCATGGCCGAGCTGGCGGCTGCGCCTGTAGACAAGTGCATTCCGCTACCCGATGGAATCGGCGATGTGCAGGCCGCGGCCATTGCCAACCCTGGCATGTCTGCGTGGCTCTCGCTCAAAGAGCGTGCCGGATTGGTTGCCGGTGAAAGCGTCCTGATTCTGGGCGCGACGGGAGTGGCAGGCCAGCTTGCCATACAGACGGCGCGGCGCCTGGGCGCTCGCCGTGTGATTGGCGCGGGGCGGAACGTGGCGGCCATTGCCGGCGATGTGGATGCGGCGATTGCGCTGGGCGAGCCGGAAGACGCCGTGCGCCAGGCGTTTGCAAAGGAGATCTCCGGCGGCATCGATGTGATCGTCAATTATCTGTGGGGCAGGCCGACGGAACTACTTTTCGAAGAGTTGGCAAAGGGCTTTAAGGCCAGCGTGACGCCGCGCACGCGCATGGTGGAGGTGGGCGAGAGCGCGGGCAAAACCGTTACGCTGCCCGGCGCGCTGCTGCGCAGCATTGACCTTACGCTGCTCGGCAGCGGATTCGGCTCGGTGCCTTTGGAGCGGATTCTGCAGGCGATCCCGACCGTGTTTTCCCTGGCCGCCGAAGGCAAACTGACGGTGGATGTGGAAGCGGTGCCGCTTTCTGAGGCCGAATCGGCATGGAATCGCGGTGAAAAGGGGCGCAGAGTCGTATTTACGGTCTGAAAGCAAAGGGGTTACGAAAGTTTTGTAACGAATATTCCTTTGCAGACCGTGACCGGGAACACTTTAGGGGGGTGCCGGTGTCTAAGACAATAGGTTGCGCGGGACGTCTGGAAAACTCACCGGCGTCCGAATATCCCGCGCACTCCTGGCGGTAAGGTTTTTCGGCGAGTTTTTTGTGCGCCGGAGGAGTGACCGCAGCCAAGTTGAGAGCTTCGCCCGGCCGGACCGCATGGTCTCGGCAAAAAGGCGGAGGCCAAAAGCTGATGAGTTGCGGTAACGTGGGAGGACACTGAGATGCAGGCGGACCTCACCATGGGTAATGTTGCCAGCGCGCTGACGCTCCAATCCGAAGAAGCGGCGCTCATTGCGGAGCTGCAGGCCGGCTCCGAAGAGGCGTTTGCGTGGCTTATCGCGCGCTTTCATCAACCAATTTATTCCCTGCTGGCGCGGACTGCAATTGACCGCGCGGATGCCGCGGACCTTACTCAGGAAGTGTTTGTGAAGGTCTTCCGGGGAGTGCACAATTTCCACGGCGAGTCGTCGCTGCGCACGTGGATTTACCGGATCGCCCTGCGCGAAGCCTCAAACCAGCGCCGCTGGTGGATGCGGCACAAGCAGCAGGAGATTGCCATCGACGAGGAAGTCACGGATGGGGAATACGGAACGCCGGTCATGCTGAAAGACTGTCTCGTCGATCCCGGTGAGTCGCCGTATGATGCCCTGGTCCATGCCGAAAGCCAGGCGCGGATTGAGGCGGTGCTGCTGAAGGTTCCGGAGCCATTCCGTACCACTTTGATTCTGAGAGATGTTGAGGGATTTGTTTACGAAGAAGTTGCCGAGATACAAGGAGTAAGTCTGGGAACGGTAAAGTCGCGGTTGGTGCGTGGGCGGTCGGCGTTGCGAGCATTGTTGACGCCGTCCAGGCAGGCAGAGAGTGCGGCCGCGCTTTCAGAACATGGCTTGCCCCTTGGTGAGGAGGCGCGATGAACGGCTGTGATGCAATCCAGTCAAGATTTACAGAGTATCTCGACGGCCGGCTGAACGGACGTGAGATGCAGACGATGGCAGCCCATCTTGAAGCTTGTCGAACGTGCGCGAAGGAGTGGAATTCGCAGCGCGAAACGCAGGCGTCGCTGGCTTCGCTGGGAGCGGTTGCCCCGCCAAGCGATCTTTTGCTGCGGATTCGTGTGGCCGTAAGTCAGGAGCGCGCGCACAGCCAGCAGAGTGTCTTTGCACCCTGGAAGCTGGCCTGGAAGAATACCGTGGGTCCGTTTCTTCTGCAGGCGTCGGCTGGTTTCGCCAGCGCGGTGCTGCTGCTGGGCACGGTCATTTTGATGGTGACCATGTTTGCGCAGCCTGAGGCGGCGCAAGCTACCACCGACGAGCCGCTGGGCAATCCAACCGCGCCGCGGCTGGTGAGCTTGGCGAGCGGCGCTGGGAACAGCGATATCGGCGACCTTACCGGACCTGTGGTGGTTGAGGCTTATATCAACGACGCCGGCGAGGTCTACGACTATCGCATCGTCTCCGGCCCCAATGACACGGCGACCCGTTCGGCAGTCGAGAACCTGCTGCTGACCAGTGTCTTTGAGCCCGCGCGCTTCTTTGGCCAGCCGGTTCGCGGATTGGCTGTGCTGAATTTCTCGGGAGTTTCGGTGCGCGGGTAGGGTGCCTGCCCAGATGCAACGAACCTGCGGCTCGCGGATGACCGAGGGGCCGGCAAAATTGCAGACTGCGCGGCGATCTGCGCACCGGTTATCCCCGCTTTGCAGATTCCATCCTCTCCCATCCTTCTACACCCATCGATCTAGAGACATGTCCTCACAGTGCCCGATGCGCGCATAGCGGCGCTCCGGTAGGGTTGCCTTCGGGACACGAAAGCGGCATTCGCCGCGCGTTGCCAGGAACACCCCACAGAATTTCCCAAGTGATTCCTGTGCAGTAGCGAGCTTTGTGGCCCGCAAGGTAACTCTCAAATCAAAGTGAGGCAAAATCGATGCAAGTTTCTCTTTCCGGGGCTCTCTCCGGATTCCTGTCCAGAAACAAGATCTTAAGCCAGACCAGGTTCATGTTGGCTTTGGCTGCGGCAACCGCCGCCGTATTCACGCTCACAGCCAAACAGATTGAGGCACAAGGATGCATCCTGGCGCGCTCTCCCGAGCAATCCGGCCTGCCCCTTGAGCAGGGCGGTACCCTCCAAACAGGCCACTATCAGGTCACAATCGGTGAACGGCACCAGTTCTCATACCAGCATTACGTGGGCGATGTGTATCAGGAATATCGCGCCCAGGACAAAACGCAGGTTGAGAACAGGATCAACATTGTTACTGCCAACCTGACTTACCAATGGACCCCCAGAATCAGTTTTGAGGTCGATGCGCCTTTCTTGTTTGCTTCGCGCAAGAGCCAGAACTCGCCCATCAAATACGCCGCTTCAGGGCTTGGAGATACCATCATCGGGGCCAACATCTGGATCAAGAATCCAGGCAATGCACCCCGCGGCAATCTCTCCGGAGGCCTGGGCGTGCTGATGCCGACCGGCAATGACGACGTAACGAATACAACGGACAGCAACACCACCGGCACAGGCCCAGCGGTTCAAGTTACTGCGCCGGTCGACTACTCCATTCAGCCCGGTAACGGCGGCTGGGGATTGGTGATGCAGTGGATGGGGTATCAGCGCGTGGGCAAGACGCTGGTCTTCTACACCGACGGAGATTACATCGCCACACAGGGCGGCACGAACGGCGTCCAGCGCGGCGCCACGCTCAGCACCACGACTCCGTTGAATAACTATGTCGCCATCTCTGACCAGTATCTGTTGGAAGGTGGTATTGCCTTTCCGGTGCCCATCGCTCACGTGAAGGGTCTGAACGCAACCATTGGTCCGCGCGACGAAGGCGTTCCAGCGTACAACCTGTTTCCCAACAGCAACGCCGGTTTCCGCCGTCCTGGATTCGCGGTAACAGCGGGTCCTGGAATGCAGTATTCGCGCGGAGCAAATTTGTTGACCGCCGGCATCTACAAGGCAGTTCATCGCGACCGCACGGGCAGCTATCCCGACTCGGTCTATCACACGCACGGAGACGCAGCATTTGCGCAATACGTGTGGCTGGCAAGCCTGACCCATCGTTTCTAGTTCCTTCGTTTGGACTTTCGCGTGTATCTCGTCAATACCGGCAGAGATACACGCGTTTTCTTTTCACTTCCTCATTCCGGAGCAATGAACATGAAGTTGAATTTTCTTTTCGTCGGCTGCCTGCTCGCCATTGGTATGCCCCAGTGGGCGCAGGCCAAGCGCGCACCCAATTTGGAGTTCAAAGATCTGGCCGGCAAGAGTCACGCGGTGGCGGAACTTCGCGGCTCAATCGCAGTGGTCAACTTCTGGGCCACGTGGTGCGGCCCTTGCCGTGAAGAGATGCCGATGCTTTCAAAGCTGAGCCAGGAGTATGGCGCAAAAAAAGTCCGGTTTGTAGCGGCTTCTGCCGATGTTCCCAAGGACCAGGCCAAGATCGGCAGTTTCGTTGAAGGCCAGCATCTGGCGATTGATGTATGGACCGGTGCCGATCTCGACATGATGCAGCGTGCCGGCCTTGGCAATGTTCTTCCCGCCACCATGATCCTTGACGATCAAGGGGAGATTGTGGCGCGCATTCTGGGCCAGGCGCGGGAAGAAGATGTGCGCAAGGTTCTTGACTGGCTGCTGGCCGGCAAACCCTCTCCCGCCCCACCGCCTCTCACCAAGCACTACTGATCGATTGTCAATCGCCGCGCATTCCAGTCGATTCTCACCTGTCGTGCTCTATTTGACCCTGACTCTGCGTCTAAACTAGACATGCAGGCAGGGATTCCGAATGACATCGCCGAAACGCCGCTCTTCGTTTTTCATTTTTGCCATTGTTCTGTGCCTCGCAGTTTCCACTCCGGGCCCAGTCCGCGGCCAATCTTCCGGCTCACAGTCCTCAAGCGGCGGTCAGGATCTGCCGCCGGCGCAGGCGTATGTGCGTGAGAAGGCGCCGACCATCGATCCGGCAGGCCCCACCATCTCACTGGTAAGCACCGAACCGGTGTTCCTGGTGGCCGCCGCACTGAATATGTGCGGTTACGACGAGGGGCTCAAGGACAGCGCGCCGGTCCGCAAGCAGGTGCGGGATGAGATCGACAAGGAACTGGCCGCGAGCGAGAGAGCGCGCGCCAGCCGCGATGCGCTTTGTCTCTACGTTGCCCAGCACCGCTTGACCGGCACTGAGTCGGATGTGGCGCAATATATCTCCCTGTCGCTTTATCTCTCGCCGCCACCGGAACTGGAAATCACCACGGATTTAACCGAGATGCCTCCCGACGCCACCCAGGTGGCGGAGTTTGTGCCTCTGCTCAAGACGTTTGTTGAAGCGGTCGATCTGCATGGAATTTGGCTCACCGTTCACCACACCTACGACGAAGCCGCAAACCAGTTGCACAATCCATTGACCAACATGATTGTGTCAACCAATATCTATCTCAAGATGCCCGCATCGACCTACGACGGGCGGCGCTTTATCGTGGTGATCGAGCCCATGCTTTCGCCGTCCACGGTGAATGCGCGCATTTATGACACCGACTACGTGGTGGTGGTTTCGCCGGTTGACGGCCAGATTCGCCTGCCGGACGTTCGCCACATCTATCTGCACTACATGATCGATCCTTTGCTGTTTGAGCGCGCCAACGCAATCGATCGCGCGCAACCCCTGCTGAAGTTGATCCGCGACGCTCCTCTGGATTTTCGCTTCCGGTCCGATACGGTGCCGCTGATGGTGGAGTGCCTGATCAAGGCCATTGAGGCGCGCACCATGGAAACCGGAATTCCGGACTACAAGATTCCCGCCAATGTGGATCGGTCGCAGTTGCCCCGCTATCAGCATGAGGTGCAGTTGACTGAGCAAAAGCAGGAAGCGGTGCGCGCAACGGCGGTTGAGCACGATATGAGGCAGGGATTTGCGCTGACGCAGTATTTTTATGACCAGATGGTCCAGTTTGAAAAGCAGCCGGCCAGCCTGAAAGACACCATCGGCGAAATGGTCTATGGCATGGACGTGGAGCAGCAGGAGAGCCGGATACGCAAGATCGAGTTTGACAAGCAGGCGGACGCCGAAGTCCTTGGGCGAAGCAAGCCGCATAAGATCACCGGCCTGGAGTTGGCCGAGGTGAAACTGTCAAACGGCGATGTTGCCGGCGCTAGCGCCATGGCGCAAAATGTACTCGCCACGCAGAGCGGCGGGTCGCCCACCGCCGCGGATGTTGCCCGCGCGCACTTCATTATGGCGCGGGTAGAATTGATCGATAAGCAGCCGGACCAGGCGATCGACGATTTTCAAAAGACTTTGGCCACGAGCAAGGAGCAGAGGCTGCTGGCGTGGTCGCATATTTATTTGGGCCGCATTCTCGACTTGGAGTGCGACAAGCGCGATCAGGCAGTTGCCGAATACAAAGCGGCGCTTGAAGCGCGCGACGGACAGCAGGATACGCGGCTAGCCGCCGAACGCGGCGTCAAATCCGCATATACGATTAAAGGATTCAGTTGTGGCGAGGATGACGATGCATCGAATCCTCCCTCGGGCAAGGAGCCTCAAGCGGCTCCGAATCAAAATGCGAATCCAAAGCCGCAGTAGGCTTCAGTGGTGCGGCGAGCGTTCTCGCATCGCCGTATTCGGGAGCCGGGGAAACCGGGCTGACGCAGACTGAATGATCGCGGTCGATTTTCCCGGAGTGTGTTGAAAGACGCAGGCGAGGCGCACGTGGAAGCAGCTCTGCAGGAACTCGAAGATGCGTTGGGACACGCTTTTGCCGCTCCCAGCTTGCTGGTGTGCGCGCTCACGCACCGGTCGCTGGCCAGGGAGCAGGCAGCCGAGCAGGCAGCCCACGATCATCGGCGCGAGGGCTTGAGCGATGAGGCTACAGTTGACCTGCTCGCCGAAGCGCAGTCGCAGTTACCCTGCGACAATGAGCGGCTTGAGTTTTTGGGCGATGCGGTTCTGGGGCTGGTGGTTGCCGAGTCGCTGTTTGCGGAGCATCCCGATTGGCACGAAGGCGAGTTGACGCGCGTGCGTGCGCAGCTTGTGAGCCGGCAGCACCTGGCGCGGGTTGCTGAGGCGCTAGGGCTGGGCCGTCACTTGCGGTTAAGCAAGGGCGAGGACAAGAGCGGCCTGCGGCGCAAGAGCACCGTGATTTCAAATACGATGGAAGCGGTGATTGGCGCGCTGTTTCTGGATGGCGGGCTGGAGCCGGTGAGAGCATTTGTGCGGCTCCACGTGTTGGGCCGGGCGGCCGAGCAGCTGGCCGAGGAATTGCGTTCGGGAGAAGCGCTGGGCAACTACAAGTCTGCGCTGCAGGAGCGTTTGCAGGCCGAAGGCGTGGGAACGCCAGTTTATCGCGTGAAGAGCGAAAGCGGTCCTGGCCATCGCAAGCGATTTCTGGTCGAGGTGCGTTTGAAACTGGAAGGCGAGCCGGGAAAACCGCTGGCGCGCGGAATTGGAACCACCAAAAAACGGGCCGAGCAGGATGCGGCGCGCAGAGCGCTGGAGCGGATGTCGAGCGGGACCGCCGTCGAGCTGAATAAGGACGGGACCGGCGGCGTGAGCGAGGAGGAAGATTCGCTGTGAGCACCACTGCGATCGCCGCTGGCGACAATGCACATTCTTCAGCTCATGCGCGGCTTCACATGCCTACGCTGGCCGAGGCTTTAGCTTCGCTGCTGCGCACGATTGTGGTAGCGCTATTTCTGCTCACGTTTGTTTTGCAGCCGCTTCTGATTCCGTCGGAGAGCATGGAGCACACGCTGTTGGTTGGCGATTTTCTGCTCTTCAACAAGCAGGTGTACGGTACGGCGGGGTTCGCCGGCAAATGGCTCATGCCCTATCGCGATGTGGAGCGCGGAGACATCATCGTGTTTCATCATCCTGAGCCGCCACTGTTGGTCAAACGCGTGGTAGGCCTTCCTGGCGATCGTCTTCGCATTGAGGACGGCCGTGTCTTCGTGAACGGAACGCCGCTTGAAGAGCCATACGCCTCCTTCGAACCTGCGCCGCCCAATCCCTTTCGCGATAACTTTCCCGCGCGCATCTATACCGATCCCCAGGTGGACCCTGACTGGTGGCTGCAGATGCAGGGCCTGACGCACAATGGCGAACTGGTGGTTCCGGCAGGGCAGTACTTTGTTTTGGGCGACAACCGCAACCACAGCAAGGACTCGCGCTTTTGGGGATTTGTGCCACGGCAATCGATTGTTGCGCGGCCGCTGGTCATCTATTTCTCGCTGCGCCGGCCCTCGACCACCGACGCGCCGCAGGCTGCGCTTCAGGCCGGAGATGATAGACTCGGACTCGATAAGTTGCTGCCGGAGAAGCTGACAGGGTTTGCGCGCTGGAAGCGCATCTTCCTCGTTGTGCATTAGCGTTTCGCGATCCCCTTCAGGAGATCGATTCTTCTTCAGCTTAGGCCGGCTGATAACTGTTTACTGCCCAGGGATGAATGAGCGAGAGGATGACAAAAAAGAAGAAGCCACTTGAGATGACTCCTGTCGCAACGACGCCAGTCCCCAGCGATTCCATAGACACACAGGCGGACGCGAAGCCGGCCGGCGGCGAAGTGGAGGAGACTCCCTTCGAGGCGGTGGCCAGTATCTGCTCGGTGCTGGTTGTGGGCCTCTTCATCCTTACATTTCTGGCGCAGAACTTCGTCATTCCCTCCGGCTCCATGGAGAACACTCTGCTGGTGGGCGACCACCTGGTGGTGGATCGCGTAACGCTGGCCCCGCCAGCGAAGTGGATGCCCTTCGTTCGCTATCGCGAGCCAAAGCACGGCGACATCCTTGTGTTCATCAAGCCGGTTCCCGATCCAGATGCAGAGGGCAAACCGCAGTACTTGTTTCTCGTCAAGCGCCTCATCGGTGTTCCCGGCGACCACATTCATCTGCACGACGGCATTGTTTACATCAACGGCGTGGCTCAGCCTCAGCCCAAGGATGGCGAAGATCTTCCGGCCAATCCGGGCGAGAGCGTGTTTCTTGACGAGTTCCCATCGGTGCCGCCAGCGCTCGATCCCAGTGCTACCGAGGAGTGGGCCGTGGATGCGCCCAACCACATCGAGAATGGCGATCTGGTGGTGCCGCAGGGCAAGTACTTCATGATGGGCGACAACCGCCACAACAGCCTCGACTCGCGCTACTGGGGATTCGTGCCCAGGGAGAACATCGTCGGGCGGCCTCTATTCAACTATTGGTCGTTCAAGTCCACTGACGAGGACTACGAACAGACCGGCCTGGGCGCAAACGTCGCCTGGATGGCTCATGTAGTTCTGCGCTTTATTCCGGATACGCGCTGGACGCGCACGTTGCGCGTGGTGCGTTGAGCGGAGGCGCGGACCGGAATGACGAACACAGAGAATCGCGCGCAAGTTGAGCCGACGCCGGGATCGAAGACCCGCCGGCAGGAGACGCCGTTTGAGGCGCTGGCGGATGTTTGCTCCATGCTTGTTGCGCTGATTTTTATTCAGTTGTTTCTGGCGCAGAACTACGTCATTCCTTCAGGCTCCATGGAGAATACGCTGCTGGTGGGCGACCACCTGGTGGTTGACCGCGTCACGCTGGCCCCATCGGCAACGTGGATGCCTCTGGTTCATTATCGCGAGCCGCAACGCGGCGACATTGTGGTGTTCATCAAGCCGGCTGCCGACGAAGTAAACGGAAAACCGGAGTTTCAAATTCTGGTCAAGCGGCTGATCGCCATTCCAGGCGACCGCATTCACCTGCACAACGGCATCGTGATTTTGAACGGCGTGGCGCAAAGCGAACCGTACGCGCAGCCCACCACGGCCGAAAATTACGAAGATTTTGTCGATGAGTTTCCGGCCGTGCAGCCGAATCCTGAACCCGGCAACTACATTCCCGAGGAATGGGCCATCGATTTTCACAATCACGTTGAGAACGGTGACTTGGTTGTGCCTCCCGGCGAATACTTCATGATGGGCGACAACCGGCACAACAGCGCCGATTCCCGCTTTTGGGGCTTTGTGCCGCGCGAGAACGTGATCGGGCGTCCGCTGTTCAACTACTGGTCGTTTAAATCCACCGACGAGGACTACGAGCAGACCGGCCCTGGCTCGAGCGTTGCCTGGATGGCGCATATTGTAAAGCACTTTGTGCCGGATACGCGCTGGAGCCGCACGCTGCACGTGGTGCGGTAGCCGCGTCTCGCCTGGGTCTTGGCGAGCCGACCGAGCCAGGGGTTGTAATCTGTTATGAGCGACTCACGCAAACGGAATAAGAAAAACTATTCACGGGCGAATGACCACTGTTGACTGATAGGTCCATGACGGAAGAAGAGCAAGGGCGAAAGAAGATGCGCAGACGGCTTTGGCTGGTTGCGGCGGCTCTATTGGTTCTTCTCGCGGTGCTTATTTTGCCGCCGCTGGTCAGCATCAGCCGCTACAAGAGCCAGATAGCACATTTGATTTCGGCTTCGCTCGGCAGGCCCGTGCATTTGTCGTCGCTGCACATGCACCTGCTGCCGCGCCCCGGCTTTGTTCTCTACGACCTAACTGTTGACGAAGATCCAGCCTTTGGCGCCGAGCCGGTGCTGCACGCAAGCTCGGTCACGGCGGTCATCCGTATGCTGTCGCTCTGGCGCGGACGGCTGGAGATCGATGAGATCAGCGTGGACGATGCCAGCTTGAACGTGGTGCGCACACCCGATGGGCGCTGGAATCTCGATTCGCTGCTGCAGGCCACCGCTTCAAATGCAAGCAAGGCCGCTGACGGAGGCAAAGGGCGCGCCCTCCCGCTACCATATCTGGCTGCTACGAACTCCCGCATCAACTTCAAGAGTGGCGTTGAAAAGCTGCCATTCTCCTTGGTGGATACCGATCTTTCGTTTCGGCAGGCGAGCCCCGGCGAGTGGCGCATACGGCTGCGCGGTCAGCCTGCGCGCACCGACGTAAGCCTTGAACAGGGCGATACAGGCATTGTGGAGCTTGACGCCAGCGTGCGCCGCGCCCCAGACCTTCGCCAGATGCCCATGCATATCGATCTTGACTGGCGCAATGCACAGCTTGGCCAGCTTACCCGGCTCGTCACCGGTTCCGATGCGGGTTGGCGCGGCGACATGCGCGGCGAACTGCATCTTGATGGCGCTGCCGATGCCGCACACATCACCACCAGGCTGCGCGCCACGGGAGTGCATCGCGTGGAGTTTGCACCCGTTGAGCCGATGGATTTCGACGCCAATTGCAGTCTTGTTTACCACTACTCCGCGCGTGCAATCGAGAATCTGGCTTGCGACTCTCCCATAGGTGACGGCCACATCCATATTGCCGGCGAAGCTCCTGGCGGCGGCGCAATGCCTCACTACTCGGTCGAGATGGACAAGGTTCCAGCCGGGGCCGCGCTTGAGGCCTTGCGTACATTTCGCAGCGGTGTCGACCCCAGCTTGCAGGCTGCCGGCGACCTCAGCGGCAAAATCGCCTACGCTGAAAATCCTGAACCTGAATCTGCGACGAACAAGCCGGAAGCCGGCGCAAAGCGAGCGACGGCCAGCGCTGCCAAGCCGGGCTCGACTGCAGTGGGACCGGCGGCAGCGGGACCACTGACCGGCAGTTTGACCGTCGAAGGCTTGACGCTGACCGGCGGGGGGCTGAGCCAGCCTCTTCAGGCTCCAAAGTTCGTGCTTGCCCCTGAGGTTCCCAAGCCCATCGCTACCAAGGCGCGCAAGCCTGCTTTTGCTCCAGAGCCGCAATCGGAGCAGACACAAGCCCTCGTGGGCGAAGTGGCATTGCCGGCGGGTGCGCCTGTTCCGCTCAATGCGATCATGCGCTTTGGGCCCGAGGGGTACCAGGTAACGCTGCGCGGACAAGCGAGCATACAGCGCGGCAAGGAACTGGCGCACGCCGCGGGCCTGGCTCAGGCTGCTGCGCTCGATCAACTGGCAGGCGACTCGCTCGTGGCCGACATGATCGCCGAGGGTCCATGGCTGCCCGCCGAGGACAACCTTCCTGCTGAAGCGAACCCCGCTGCATCGGATACAGCAGAGCAGGCGAGCGGCGACGAGACCACCCCCAAGGTGGACAGCCTGAGCGGAACCGTCACTCTTCGCAACGCCAATTGGAAGGCTGATTATCTTGCCAATCATGTGCAGATTGCAGAGGCGGCTCTGCATGTGGATGAGTCCGGTCTGCGCTGGGATCCGATCGAGTTCGCCTATGGCCCGCTGAAAGGCACGGCGACGCTGAGCGTGAAAAAATGCGCTACGCCCGCTGCGTGCTCTGAGCCGCAGGTCCCCGAATTTACTCTCCAGTTTGGAAGTCTTGACGTGGCGAAAGTTCAAACGGCGATTCTGGGCGCACATGCACCTGGTACGCTGCTCTCCGATCTCATCAACCGGCTGCATCCCTCCACTGCGCCGGCGTGGCCGCGGATCAACGGCGTGGTCAAAGTGGATTCGCTATTGCTGGGCCCGGTGACGCTCCAGAACGCCAGTTTCGAGATGCACATTTTGCCTGCGAGCGTTGAGATTGCCAGCCTGGACGGAACACTGCTGGGTGGAACCGTGCATGGAAGTGGCACGCTGACCAGCGGCGACAAGCCGGGGTACGCACTGACGGGAGATTTTGCCGCGCTCAAGCCTGCTGCAATTGGGCAGATGCTTGGCGGCGCGTGGCGCGGGGGAAGTTTCGATGCCAGCGGGAAACTCGAGCTGGCCGGCTACACCGGCGACGATCTGGCCTCGTCTGCCAAGGGCACACTGCACTTCGACTGGCGTCATGGATCGGTATCTGGTGCAGCCGCTCCGCCGGCGCTGGCTCACTTCGATCGCTGGAGCGGCGATGCTGCGATTGGCGGCGGCAAAATCGCACTCGGCCAAAACGAAGCAGTGCTGGGCAGCCGCAAGAGCGCTGTCGACGGCAGCGTGACGCTTGAAGAAAAGCCGAAGCTCACGTTTGCCGCCAAGCCCGCTCCTGCAAAGAAGCCGTAAAAATCCCGCAAATTACAATGGAGGCATGGCCTTCTCCCCCTCATTCGCAACTGTGGAGCTTCACTGCAAGGGCATTCTCTTCGACATGGACGGAATTCTGGTTTCGTCTCTGGAGTCGGTCGAGCGCAGTTGGTCAAAGTGGGCCGTGCTGCGCGGCGTCGATCCGGTGCAGACCTGCAAGGTGGCTCATGGCTGCCGCGCTATCGATACCATTGCGAAGATGCGCCCGGACCTCGATCCTGAACTGGAATTGAAGGTCATAGAAGAGATTGAAATCTCTGACAACGAGGGGTTGACCGTGTTGCCCGGCGTGCTCGGCCTGCTGGCAGCGCTGCCGGCGAATCGCTGGACGGTGGTGACCAGCGCTACCGATCGGCTGGCGCGCATGCGCTTGGCGGCGGGAGGCATTGCCGTGCCGGAGAAGCTGGTAGCGGCGGATTTCGTCACCAGAGGCAAGCCGCATCCCGAGCCGTTCCTCGCCGGAGCCGCTCTGCTTGGCTTTGCACCGCAGGACTGCGTAGTGTTTGAGGATTCTGCTTCCGGCGCGAAGGCTGGCCGGGCCGCGGGATGCACGGTGATCGCCACTACGTTTTCACACACGGTTGAATCACTTGACGCCGCGCACTATCTGGTGGAAGACCTGACCGGCATGAAGGCCGCGCAACTGCCCGGCAGCGAGGGACTGGCGCTGCGTTTTGCGCCGCTCGAATCGCGATAACGCTAGAGGCTATTCGTTGGCAGAGATGGTGCGGCCGTGCGCGTCCTGCAGCGGGCGAGAGTTCACGCCAAAGATGGACGAGAAGATGCGAAGCTGTGTGCGGCTGAGCGAGACCGGCTGCTCGAAGACGAACCAGCGCACGCCCTCAGTGCATGGCGGTGTGGTGAGCGAACCCATGTAGGTCCAGTAGCCGCGGTCGGCGGGCAGCAGGCCGCCGGTATTCACCATGTCGGCGACCTGCTCGGTTTGGCCGGCGGTGCGCGGCAGGTGATCGAAGAGTGTGGCCAACACCGCGTTGGGCGCGTCCTGGTTTTCAAGAAGGCGCACGGCCAGGATGACCATTTTGCCGTCGGCGCTCTTGTGGAGCAGCTGCACGCTCATGTCGGTGAGCTTGCCCTTGACCGGCTCCTCGCTGGGATGGCGGAACTGGTACTCGACAAGGTTGTAGCGCACGCCGCCGACGACGATGTAGCTAACTGGATCGACGTGGACGACGATGGTGTGGCCGTTGTTCTCAACCACGACCGGACCGGCGATGTAATGAAACTCGATGGGCGCGAGCGATGTGTCGAGACGCGCTTTGCGAATGTCGATGGGCGACTGATCCTGGCCGGCGGAGCAGGCCGCGTAAGCCGGATCGAGTTTGCTCCAGGTGATGGGGCCAGTCTTGCCGGAGTAGCTCCAATTGGCTGTTTGCGCCGCAGCGCCCGCGGCAATGCAGACGATGGAGAGAAGAACAGAAAAGCGCCTTAATGATGTCATGCCAGACTCCGTGAGTTGGACGTTTAGGCGGAAGGAAGGGTTGGGGGCTCGTCCCATTCCGCGCGGAGTTCGAGGACAGACCCGAACGTCACGAAGAATTCTAGAGCATGAGAGCGGCAGAATGAAGAGCGAAGTTTGGATGCAGCAGGGCAAATGCATCTTAGTTACCCGATTGCTTTGTATGATTGGCCTTGTTACAAAGCTCATGGATTCAACTTGCCGCGAAGCAACTGGATGGCCTGGCGGTAGCCGATCCCGGCCGGGACGGCGCTGAAGCCGGACATCTGCTCCTGCGTGTTGAGGATCTTGGTTTTGAACAGCACGCGCAGAGTCATGTCCATCTTCACGGCGACAATGCGCCACTGATGCGCGCCCACGTCGGCCTGGTCGATTTGCACCCAGCCGCCTTTGTTCAGCTTTCCCAGGATGCCCCATCCGTAGTCGGTATCCTGCTGCAGGTGGCCTTCAAGGTGGGTAACGCGTTCCTGCGCCGAGTCAATCCACAGTTGGCCGGTGAGGGCGGTGAGCGCCTGGGTTTCAAAGTCGGGCGGGATGAAACCGGGCCTGGGCGTGAAGGTGAATTTCTGCACTGGGCCGCTGGGGCCTGTCCCCGTGCCCGCGTATCGATAGACGAAGGCGTCAGGCAGCATGCGCAGCAGCTTGAGGACGATGGATATGTCCTGGTCTTCACTATGCCTGCGGTGGTCTTGCAGGCTGGGATTGGCGGCGAGGGTGCTGAGGCGCGCGTCTTCCTGCAGTTCGTCGGTGGGGCTAAGCGGCTTGTCGAAGACTGAAACCAGGCGGGCGACGTCGCCGTCGCGGCTTTCGACGATCTGTTTGGTTGTGGTAAGGCGGGGGCTCTGCTTGCGCAGCAGGTAGCGCATGGGATGCGCGGGGTCCTGGGCGGTGCGCAGCTCGGTGGCCAGCGCGCGAGAGACCAGGGCCTGAGCCTGAGCGGGTGAGAGAGGTTCCGCGACCGGTTGTGCATGCACGGCGGCGCACAGAATCAGATTCGCGAACAGGAGTAGGCTGCGCACAATAGTAGTTTACCGGCCGATGCGGCGGGGCTGGTCTACCAGATTCGATGCCGGCTGGAGGCTGAGGATTCGCCGATTACGTCAGGCCGCCGAGGGTATGAACATGATTCTCAACAGACTTTGATTGAAGCAACCGGGCCGGGTTGCGTATAGTTCGGGCAGGGCCTTGTTTCGGCCTGCGGAAGGATTGAGACCATGGCAGTGGAGAACGCTCAGGCGCGGGTTGGCAAAACGATCGTGATCTGCGGTGAAGTGAAGGGAAATGAGGACCTGATTCTGGATGGGCGCGTGGAAGGCACCGTGACCCTTATCGAGGGCCGATTGACGGTGGGACCGAACGCAAATGTTTCAGCGGATCTTTCTGCCAAAGACGTGCTGATCCAGGGCCGGGTACATGGAAACATTACCGCCAGCGGCCGCGTGGAGCTGCGGGCCGGATGCAACGTTGAGGGGGATATTCGCGCGCTGCGCCTGGCGGTGGAAGATAACGCCGTATTTCGCGGCAAAGTGGATTTGACCCAGGCAGTGCAAAAGGGGCCGGAAAGCCCGGCCGCGCAGCCCGCCGCCAGCGTATAGCCGCAAGGCACGCGACGGCCAGTGGATACGCCCGATCGTAAAGGGAGCTGAGGTTGCTTAGCCGCTGGTTAGAAAAAAGGCAGGAGAACGCTTCAGCGGGTTCCGGGCCAGGACTCTTCGGAACGAAGGAGCCGCGCCACTCAGGCGCGTGGTCTGCGTTGCGCAAGCGGCTGCAGTCCGAGCCGGGCCTTCGTGTTATCGATACCGGCTACACCTCTCCCACAAACATCAATTACCTGACGGGCCTTGGGCAAAGCATCTTTCTTACCGACCTGGTGTACGACGCGTGGACCGGCGACTGGAAGAAGGGCGAGGACGAGGACGGCAATCCTATCTGGGATGTGGAAGGCTATCTGGCGCGTTCGCTCGATTTTGCGGGGCGCACGTTTGACGTGGTGCTGCTGTGGACGGCTCTCGATTATCTGCCGGAGGCTCTGGTGGCCCCGGTGGTGACGCATCTGGCCACGGCGATGAATCCCGGCGGACAGGTGATGGCGTTTTTTCATACCAAGACCCAGGGCGACGAAGCGACGCGCTTCCGCTACCACGTGACAGACACCGACGACGTGGATGTGCAGTTGACGCAGCAGTTCCCCATACAGCGTGCGTTTACCAACCGCAGCATCGAGCGGCTGTTTGCGGGATGGTCGGGGCATCGGCAGTTTCTGGCCAAGGACAGCGTTTCAGAAGTGATCATGACGCTCTGAAAGCTCCTTCGCCAGCGGCATCACTGATCGGCAGGAGGATCTATGAGCACAAATGAGACGCGCATTACGTGGCTGGGACATGCCACGGTTCTGGTGGAGACGGCAAAGGGAACCAACATCTTGATCGATCCGTTTATTGCACACAATCCCAAATATCCGGTGGGCTTCAACCTTCCTTCGAAGATCCAATACATTCTGTTGACCCACGGGCATGGCGATCACATTTCGGATGCAGTGCCGGTGGCCAAGCGGCACGGGTCCACCGTGGTGGCCATCTACGAGCTCGCCGCGTACGTGGCGGGCAAGGGCGTTACCGAGACCATCGGCATGAATCTGGGCGGGACGGTGCAACTGGGCGATGTGGCGGCAACGATGGTGGAGGCCAAGCACTCCTCGGCTGCGCAGGATGAGCAGGGAACCCACGACGTGGGCGTGGCGGCAGGCTTTGTGCTCACCGTCGATGGCGGCACGGTGCTGTACCACGCGGGCGATACCGCGGTGTTTGGCGATATGAAGCTGATTGAGGAGCTCTACCACCCGAAGGTGGCGATGCTGCCGATTGGCGGCCATTACACGATGGGGCCGAAGGAAGCGGCGATGGCGGTGAAGTTTTTGACGCCGGACGTTGTTCTTCCGCTGCATTTTGGCACGTTTCCCGTGCTGACGGGGACACCGGAGCAGCTAGCCGAGCTGGTGGGTGGCAGCGTGCAAGTGGTGAGCTGGAAGCCGGGGGAAGTGTTTACTGCCTGAGTGGGCTTTGCCCAAGAAAGTCGCTAAGACGGCCTTCTTGCCCAAGAACTCTTCGCCTTGGCCAGGAAGTCGAGCGGCTGCACAAAAAGCCTCAATCCTGCCCAAGAATGTCTGCGGGCAGAGCTGACGGCCGTTGGATGGAACCCTGAGTAGATGTTGAAGGAAAGGTAACTGCCGAGTAGGCGGTGATTCAGGAGCTATGCAGGGGGGCAGCCCTAACGGGCTATTCTGAGAGAGGAAATTTCGGCGTTGAACCTATCCGTTCTCAACTCATCGAGCCTTCCGGCGAGCGCGTTTCCAGAGCCAGCCGACCGGTATGTTTGTGACGACTGTGTAAGGGATGTCACGAAACACCTCCATCGCGGTCGAGCACACGAGTGGAGTCCAATGGGCCCGTCATACTACCAATGCCACTGCGGTCGAAAGTACCGGACAGGGGCTACAGAATGGGATTATCTAGGGCGCTTTGAGAGAAGGCGACGCGCGGGAACAACTCTATTCCTCAGCGAGATGTTATTGATACCAGCATCCTTCGTCGGCCTTATAGTCTACTTCCTCCTATTCGGATCGGAAGATAGACTGATCATTGCGTTGGCTACCGCTTCGCTCCCGTCCCTTCTGATTAACCTTTACTTCTGGATGCGAGTAAGTGGGTCTGTGTGGAGGACTCGATTCAGGCGAAGCGCAGCGGACAAGCATTAGGTCGGGGTTCCGGCGTTTGTTTCCAGCCCCAAGGGCTTAAACTGGCGAGTTCCTGGTGTATTGTCGCCGATCCGGAAGTAGGCGTGATGTGGATCACGTTGGGTCCGGTTGGACGGTCACTCAGGCGTGATCACTCGAATGTGATAATTGCTATGAACCTGCACAACGAGGCCCTGCAATGGATCAGGTAATAGGCAGCGTGATTTGGAGCCATTCAATCTACGATTGGTATGCTTTTCCGATTCTCGCAGTTTTTGTGGCCGTCTTGTTCGCGGTGTATCACTGGAGGTTCTTTGTCCAGTGGCTGAACGGCATCCGTGGTCGCGATTGGCCAGCGGTTTCTGCCGTCGTCGACCTGGTTGATGTTGTCGAGCAACGGCAAGCGACCGGCAAGGGAGATATTGTCTACTACCTTGCCACCCTCACCTACTTCTACCGAAACCCTGAACTGCAAACGGGCGATTACAGCCGCCTGTTTAGCTACGACGAAGAGGACGACGCCAACGCATGGGCGGCCTCCTACAAGGGGTCTTCGGTCAAGGTTCACATAGACCCACGCGACCCTTCCCGTTCTGTGTTGCGGAAAGAAGATCTGTAGGTGGGCAAAGGACAGGGTTCCAAACCCAAATTCTGCGCTCATTGGTTAAATTCTGGATGTATCGTCGCCAACCCTTCCGTAACGCCAAAATCGAGGTTGGGGAAGGATCGCCGACCGGGAGCCGCATGGTTCGTAATCATTCAGGTGCTAGACTAGTTCGCGTAAAACGCTATCAAGATTCACTGCACGTTACGCATGAGTTCTGAGAGGACAGGTGAAGGCGTCTATGGAAGAAGACAGAATAGTTTGGATCGTTCGATACATAAAGATCAGTATAGTGGTCTTTGTTTTCCCTATCCTTGTTTTAGCCTTTCATGCACTGCTTTTTCTTCCAGCCATCCTCCTCGATCCATTGTTCGTGCATTTTGGAGGTCATCCAGAATTGTGGCCGAAGGTCTTGTCGATCGTGTCCCTGCTGCTTGCGTGCGTTAGTGCAGCCGCCGTATGCAAGCGAATTTGGGTTTCTGTGCCGGGCTTGTTGTCGCATCTCTAGAACGAATGATTTGGAATCCGCCATAGTTCATTTCCCGTTCCTCCCGTATCGTCGCCAATCCGGACAGAACCCTGCTTTTTGCCTCCTAGCGGCTCCCGGTAGGCCGAAAATCGGGTAATGTCCGGTTTGGCGGTGATCCGCCCGCGAGTCGGGTTTCGGCTTGGCGGAGGAGCTGTGGCTAGTGGATCAATTCAACTTCGCCGTTGCCGCCTATGCGATAGCGGCTGATGCTGGTCACCGAGGTGTCGCCGTGCTCGGTCTTGAT
>Ga0302320_10010766_pt1 | contig 19448 bp, 16 predicted proteins | sample Bog_T0_3_FD_202130 | JGI IMG/M metagenome (GOLD analysis project Ga0302320, IMG submission 202130) | Peat permafrost microbial communities from Stordalen Mire near Abisko, Sweden - Bog_T0_3 | ecosystem: Environmental > Terrestrial > Soil > Wetlands > Peat | place: Sweden: Abisko, Stordalen Mire... | reverse complement strand
AGCTTAGTTCTGCACCCCAAAACAGTTACGCATCAACCAAAACCGACGGCTACAAATAAGAACGGTGCTCCGATAACCGGAACACCGTTCTTTAACTTCAGAAAAACTAAGTTTCGTAACAGCCTGCTCTCAGGACGGCTTCTTGGTTCAGATCGAATTACTACTTTTTGGGTGCGGCGGACGGAGCAGCCGGTTTGGCCGAAGGCTTGGCTGCGCCTGCAGGCTTGGCCGGAGCGGCTACACCGGACTGCGCGTTGTAGGCATCCACCAAGTCCTTGGTGACGTTCACCGAGCTGGCGGCCCACAGAACAGGGCTGGCCTGACCAGACACATCGAGCACCACTGTGAAGCCATTGTCCTTGGAAAACTTATCCAGAACCTCAACCAGTTTCTGCACGATCCGGTTGGCGATCTCGTCCTGCTGCGCCTGGAAGTCTGCATTGGAATCTTCGTAGCTGCGCTGCAGAGTTTTCTTCTTCGCATCAATCTGCTTGAGCAGGTCGGCACGGGCTTCGTCATTCAGCTTGTCGGCCTGGGTGTTGAACTTCTTCTGAAGCTCGTCGACTTCTTTCTTCAGGTTCTCAAGTTCGGCTCGCTTGGGGTCGAACTTCTTCTGGAGAGCTTCGAAGTCGCGTTGTCCTTCGTTGGTATTCACGATGGCAGCCTGAAGGTTGACAATGCCGACCTTGGTAACCGTAGGAGCAGCGGCAGGTGCAGGAGCAGCCGACTGGGAGAAGGCGGGAACGCTGAAAATGATTGCCAGCGCCATGGCTGGGATGAAGCGTGCAAAGTTGCGATTCATGGAGATTAGCCTCGACTCCTTTAGGAGCTCACGGAAGTATTCCGCAGAAACCTTTCAGCAGGCGGGCGAGCCACTTTGTTTACAGCTCCAGCCCTGATAGAAAAATTCCTCTGACGGATGTACCCGATTATAGGTTGTAGGAAAAAGAGCGTCAAACAACAATTCCCGCTGCTGACGCCTCTTTCCCGCGGTTTCAGATCACTGTCTAGAACGTGGTAGCCACCGTGAAGCGGAATGTCTTTCGCGGCTCAAGAATCTTGTACGACGGATTGTAACTTGCGATCGTATTCAGATATGTGTAATACCCGGCATCCGTAATCTTGCCGGTCTTCGGGTCTGTCTGGAACATATTTTGCGTGATCCGGTCCGGTGCGAGTGCATTGGTATCTACACGCAGAGGATTGTAAGCGTAGTAGATGCGGAACGGTGCGTTCACCACCGGCAGGATGACCTGCAGTTCCACGCCCGTGGACATGCGGACCACGTAATTAGTGTGGGCTACGGGTGACAGGTCCTGGCTGAATTTCAGGTGCTGCGTGCCAGTCGTACAGGTAATATTCTCAGCGCCGTTGGGGCCGAAGGTCACCAGCGGCTGGTACGGGCAGCCAAAAGCTTGGTCGTCCAGCGCGCTCACCTGTTGATCACTGAGCCGCAACTGTGACTGGCGAACCGCCATGTTCATTCCCACGTCGTCGAAAAATGCGAAGGTAACAGGTCCAACGATGGGAATGCGGTACTCAAAGTTGCTCACAAGGCTGGTATCGCCTCCCGGATAGACAAGACGCGTAATAGGCACAGTTACTGGCCACGCGCCTGCACTGGGATTAGTGGGGTCGGCTGGAACCAGGCTGCCGTCCGGGTTGGTCAAAGGCACAGTAGTCTTATCGGAGATAAGAGCAATCGGACCGGCTGCGCGGATATCGAAGCCGCGAAGATCGGTATCGCCGCCCTGGAAGAAGCGCTCGAAAGGCGGTGCTGTCTTTCCCTGCCATCCGGTGATGAACGATCCCTGCAAACGATACCCGAAGGTCTGGAGTCCATCCTTGCGCGGGTGGATACCCTTCATCGGGATGAACTTCTTATACTCGGCGATTGGCCGGATGTCCGCCACGTTGCCGCCAAGACCGGCAATGTCCATGCCCAGGAAGTAGCTGCGCCCGCTATGCGGTCTCATCGGATTGTCGATTGTGCTGCTGCTGAAGCTCGGGACCAGTTTGCTGGTAACAATGCCTTGCAGTGCATTCGGACCGGCCACATTGCGGAATGCCAGGTATTGGAAGTATTGCGTCGAGGCAGAGGTGTAGGTCGTGATCGTCGAAGTATCGAACGAGTACGTCAGACCCAGGCGCTTGAATGAGCGGTGCAGCGGGTAGCTGCTGGAAACCGTGAAACCGGTGCTCTGCTGCGAGTAGTTCTGCAGCGAGTTCAAGTAAGCTGCCGGCAGAGTCTGTTTCTGTCCCGTGGAGATGGAAGCCTGCCGCGCCTGGTTGTACTTGAAGTTTCTTGTGAAGACCGTGAACCCAAGTTGAATGGGCTTGTCCAGGAAATAAGGTTCGGTGAAGCCGAACATCGCATTGCGCTCATAGCTTCCCAGCTGCGCTGACAAGGTAAGGGTCTCGCCCAAGCCCAGGAAGTTGTTCGTCTGGTAGTTGAGCCCGACGAATGCACCAGACAATCCGCTTACACCACCGTTCAGACCAATGGAGTTCTTGCCCTTTTCCTTGACCTTCAGGTTGATGTCCACGTTGTTTTCAGCTACGTCCTGGTGAACTTCTGAGTCCTGCTCCGGCTTCAAGGTTTCAAAGTAGTTCAGCTGGTTCAGGCGCAACAGGCTGATCTCCCACAGGCGGGAGTTGTAAACCTGGCCTTCTTCCAGCGATAGTTCGCGGCGGATCACTTTGTCGCGGGTCGTCGTGTTGCCGGTAAATTCAATGCGCCGCACGAAGAACTGCTTGCCCTCGTCAACGTCAATCTTCATCGAGATGGTCTTGTGTTCTTCGTCGATCTCGGTATTCGGAACGTTGGTCTCGTTGATGTAGCCCAGCGAACCATAAGCCTTTCGCAGTTCTTCCAATCCCTTGCTGACCAGCGTGCGGTTAAACCACTCGCCGTCCTTGATCTTGAACAGGCGGCGCAGCGCAGGCGTATTGGTAAGGGACTTATTTCCGCTGAAGGTAATCTCCTTCAGTTTGTAGCGATCGCCTTCTTCAACGGGAACAGTGATGTCCACTGCCTTGCCGTGGCGCCCCTTGAACGGGAAGTACCAGGCAACGCCTTCGACATCGCGAATCTTTGTTTTGGGGTCTTCGACAATGGCCTTGAAGTATCCGCGGTCCTGATAGGCGAAGCGCACGCGTTCGGCGTCTTCACTGAGCTTGGTGGCGTCATAGGTGCGCGCGAACAGATTCTCCAGAATGATCGAATGCGGAATACCAATCGGTTTGGAGTTATGCATTGCAGCGCGCAGGAAGCGCGTCTTCACCTTCTTGTTGCCCTCGAACGTGATCACGCCCACCTTCACCTTCGGGCCTTCTTTCACGTTGAAGGTGATTCCGACGGCGGCCGGAGGAATCTGGCGAACTTCCGTCGTGATCGTTGCGAACTGGTGGCCATGGGCAGCAAGCAGTTCCTTCAACACCACTTCGGCCTTCTTGACGCGCGTGGGATCGAACTGGCTCTCCTGGCTGAGGCCGACCTTGCGTTCCTTGAACTTGTCCAGCACATCGCTCTGTGAAACCGCGTTGAGACCGATGTACTTGATCTCACGGATTGTCGGTTTCTCCTTCACATAGACGTGAAGAATCCATCCCTTGGGGCTCTGTTCACGCTCGATACGAAGATCGTCGAAATAGCCGGCGTTCCATAGCGAGTTGAAGTCGCGCTCCATGCCCGATGCGTCATACACATCTCCCGGACGGGTAAACATACGGGAACGAATGCTGTCGGCGGGTATGCGGCGATTGCCGTGGACTCGAATGTCCTCAATGATCCCCTGCTGAGCAAAAGCCATACCGCAAAGCAGCATGATAATCAGGCAGAAGCGAAACAAATGGAGCGGGCCGCTGAAAATGCGGCGGCTGAGGCGGGGCGAGGCGCAGACGTAATCAGTGCGAAGAATGGCGAGACCCTCATGCGTAAATCTTGGGCGCGGAAGGCTCAATTATACAGGGTCATGTGCTCACAACGCCATTTAGCAAGGCGATACATCGGCCATTCGCTATCCCGTCTTGGTAAATCACAGGCGGGCACTTAGAGCTTTTCGACTTCTACCAGCGTTGAGTAGAAAGTCGCGCCCCTCCCCATGTCGGTCAGCCGGTCGCTCGTAAGGGCGTTGATGTTCGTTCCGCCCGGCGATTGCCGGGCCCAATCCAGATGCGCGGCCACCACTCCCGGCGGCACGCTGTCATCCACCCGAGCCTGCAAACGCGCTTCGCCCCGGTCATTGTGGATACGCAGGGAATCTCCTTCGGCAATACCTCGCGCTGTGGCGTCCGCCGCGTTCATCTGGAGCTCGAAGCGCCGCTCCATCTTCTGGTGTCCGGGCAGATTGCAGAAGGTCGTATTCAAAAAGTTGTCATGCTTGCGCGCCAGCAGTTCCAGCGGATACCGTTTCGCCTGATGACCTTGGCGCGATTCTGCAGGAGGTACGTAGGCCACAACCGGGTCCAGCCCCGCCTTCGCCAGCGCTTCGCTGTATAGCTCGGCCCTGCCGTCAGAGGTCGCAAAGCCCGCCGCAAACGGCAGATAAACGCCATTCGTGCGAGGCACATTGAGCGCCACCGAATGCTCACGCTCCAACCGTTCCCGCGTAATGCCCTTTAGATATTCATGCTCCGTGTCGAGCAGGTCGTCGATCAGTTCATCGTCCGTGGCGCGTAGCGCTGCGTCGTCCAATCCCATCCGCGCGGCTAGTCTTCGGAACAACTCAGCATTGCTGCAAGCTTCGCCCAGCGGAGCAATCGCCTGATCCGCCAGCTGCAAATGCATGTGCCCATAGGAGGTCACAATTTCCTTGGTCTCAATGAAGGTTGTTGCAGGCAGCACAATGTCGGCGTAATCCGTTGTGTCCGTGAGGAACTGCTCATGCACTACGGTGAACAAGTCTTTGCGCTTCAGTCCTTCCACCACCAGGTTGTGGTTCGGGCAAACCGCGGCCGGATTGCACGCATACACAAACAAAGCCTTCACCGGAGGAGCCAGCGTCTCATCGGTCAGCACTTTGCCAAGCTCATTCATGTTCAGTGTGCGCGCCGCACGGCCCAGCGCAACCGTCATCAGATCCTCGCGCCGCAACGCCTGCTTGTTCAGCGCAAAAGCTCCTGAGGTAGAAAGCGTCAATCCTCCGCCCTGCACGCGCCAAGCCCCGGTGATGGCCGGAAGCATGGTCACCGCCCGCACGGCCATGCCTCCGTTTTCTGACCGCTGCACCCCATAGTTCAAACGAATCACCGCAGGAGACGTGGTCGCATACTCCCGTGCCAGTCGTTCAATGTCTTCCGCCGCAATCCCGGTAATCTCGGCCACGCGCTGCGGAGTGTATTCCGCCGCCCGCGTGCGCAGTTCCTCAAAGCCCTTCGTGTAGTCGGCAATAAAAGCCTTGTCGTGCAGATCATTCGCGATGATGCAATTCATCAACCCCAGCGCCAGCGCCACGTCTGTCCCCGGACGAATCGCCAGATGCCAATCGGCAATGCGGGCCGTGCGCGTGCGGAAGGGATCAATGACCACCAGCTTCGCGCCATTCCGCCGAGCCTCTTCCACAAAGGGCCAAAGGTGGATGTTGGTGCCATGAATATTTGCGCCCCATGCAATGATGTAGCGCGCGTGCCGGAAGTCCTCGGGCTCCACGCCATACTTCGCGCCATTCACCGAAGCCAGCGCCACGCCCCCCGCTTCAGAGCAAATCGTGCGCTCCAACTGCGACGCTCCCAGCCGATGGAAGAATCGCCGGTCCATGCCATTGCCATGTATCTGCCCAAGCGTGCCGCCATAAGAGAAGGGAAGAACGGACTCCGCACCGAACTCCGCCGCCGCAGACTTCAGCTTGCCAGCAATCTCATCCAGCGCCTCGTCCCAGCTGACGCGCTCAAACGCGCCAACTCCCGAGATGCCCTTCGCGGCGATCCTGCGCATGGGATACAGCAATCGATCCGGCGAGTAAACGCGGTCAAGATACTTGGCAACCTTGCCGCACAAAAATCCGCGCGTAACCGGATGATCGGGATTGCCTTCAATGCGAGTAGCTCGACCGTCCTCGATGGTTACAAGCACAGAACAAGCATCCGGACAATCATGCGGGCATGCGGAATGAACAACGCAAGACATAAAAGAATTATAGGCACGATCCCCACCCCGAGCCAAAATCAGCAGCTAGGGGCCAGCAGCGAGAGCGCGGTAGCATGAGTCTCACTCTCCCCGAATCGGCAGGAGGCAGGAGGGGAGCATATTTTCATGGAAGCAGATAAAAACCTGCCGCGTGCATCCTACAAACTGCGCAAAACTGCGGCAAAATCCAAACTTCGACCCACTGAACACGGAGACTCAATGAGAAAGCTCAGAATCATGGAACACATCTCGCTGGACGGTGTGATCCAGCACTCCGCTGATGACGACGGCTTTCCTTACGCCGACTGGACCGTTCCCTATCGCACCCTCGCTGGCCGGGAAACAATCATGGCCGTGTATGGCGGGAGCTTCGATCTCCTGCTTGGCCGTCGCACCTACGATATCTGGTCAGGATTCTGGCCAAAGGCACCGGGCAGTCCGCTTGCGGACGGCATAAATGCGGCAACAAAATATATCGCTACCCACCGTCCGGAAAGTCTTCAATGGGGTCCGTTCGCGGCTCTTGGACCGGACATCGTCGAGGGCGTTCGCCGCATCAAGTCGCAGGCTGGGCCGGACCTCATCCTCTCGGGCAGCTCCACGCTCACATCGCCGCTGCTCGAACATGGGCTTGCGGACGAAGTCCTGCTAGTCGTCTATCCGGTCCTGTTGGGCACCGGGAAGCGCATCTTCGCCAAGGGAACCCCGCCCCGCTCATTCGAACTCATCAGCACGAAAGCAATGCCGTCCGGCATCATCTTCAGTACCTACAAGGCCGCCGGACCCATGAAAACCGCATAGTTCGACTTTTGCTGCTATCGCCGCCGGAAGTCCTTTGCCACGAAGCGGCCCGCACCTTTGAACGTATTGACCTAACAAGAGGCAGACTCGACATTGATCTGTATTGCACAGACCCGATACTCCCGAGATGCCAACATATTTATCGGACGAAGGAGTCATCACAATGAAGAGCGCGACAGCTGTGAAGGACCACGTGTGCGGGATGGACATCGAAACTGCAAATGCCGCTGGAAAGTCCGAGTACAAAGGGCAGACGTATTACTTCTGCGGCTCCAAATGCAAAGAGAAATTCGATCTAAAACCTGAACAGTATTTGTGCAAGTCTGCGTCAACTCCGAAAACCGGCCATGGCTGCTGCGGCTAAATTCAATAACGGCGTTCGGGCCGGCCGGCCGGGTGCCCCACCTTCGACGCAATCGAGCGTAGAACAGTGGAGGCCGGCAAACATTGCGAAGCATGACTTGAGCGCAACCGTACTACCAACCGTTCTTGCCTTGCTTTGATCCAGCGAGCGCATATCCCGACGAGGCTTCAGCGTGTGCAATAGCAATATACGGGACGATATGTTCCAGTTTGTGATGTCCGCCTTCGTGGAACATATAGGCCACAAGGGTGTTCAGGCCGACACCCCCACCGTAGCGATAAACAGAGCCCCATCCGTAACCATAAGATTCAAAGTGTTTCTCAAATGGGTCGAGGGTGCGTCCTCGGCTCTGCATCCAGTTCCCATGGGATTGAATGGCGAACAACGCCCCAGTCTGCGCCACAGCATTCATTCCGAACAGCTTTAGATTCTGCTTGTCAAAGAATCGAACATGCTCGCCTGCTGATCTGTTCGGGATGGTGGTGATTCTGCTTTCGATGTAAGGCTCGGGCTCCGCGCTCGCCGGTCCGGACATGCTTTTCGGATAGTCTATGAACTTGCTTTCCGCCTGGGAGTCAGGAGCGGCAACAGTAACGTTGTTGGAGGCAGCAGTGGACTGCGCCAACGCGAAAGAGCCTGTTAAGACGATGAGCGGGAGCAGCGTTCTACCTTTCATAGCCCCGCCAACTCGAAGAAACAGACGGCTGGAAATAATCCGGATTACCTGAATGCTGTTACCCATGAGGCAGTCTCCTTGAAAAGGAATGGCCCAAGAAAATTTCCGACGCTCTTTCGCGCTATCTCCTGTATCCCGTTATTCCTCTGAGCATCCCATCGCGTCGATGTGGTGCTCGGCAGATATCTTTCCCTAACCGGCAATATTGTGAGTAGATGCTTTTGTATCCCTGCAGAGATGCACGCGAGGCTTGAAATCGCGCATCAGCATTAAAGTGCGGCAGCCGTACTTTCTAACACGGACAGGTTCGGAGTTGGCGCTGTTCCAACTCTGGGATTACTTGATTCCCAAATCCCGCGCACCGCGAATCCAGAATTAAAGCCAGACGAAAGCTTGACTGACACCCGCCGAGACTAGTTTCCGTTGTACTTGCATCGGAAGCCTGAAACGGGCTGAGTGATAAATTTCCCATTCGCGTCCACCGGAACGTAGTGCGAAAGGCAAGGATATGCGTTAATACCACCCTTAGCTTGAATCTCGCTCGCCGACCAGCCTGTATTTGCTTTTTTGCCAGGTGCGATGTCGGCGGACCCGTTCAATCCGGGTCTGTAACCAACCCACACAACATAGATTCCGTGGTCGCATGTGTTTTCGTACGAAAGCCAGTTGTAGCTATCCGGATCGTAAAACTCCCGTACACACGCATTCTGTATCGTTCCGTACTGTCCAGTTTGCGATACAGAAGAAGCCCCCGTGTAACTGTACGGATTGTAGGAACCGCCACTGTTCGATCCTGAATCGCTGCCAGTATTGCTGTACGAATTGGAACTGCTGCCCGAGCCGGAGTTCGAGTTGGAAGCTGCGGTCGATGTTGAGTGGGTAGTCTGTGAATATGAACCAGAGGAATAGGAAGGACTTGCGGTCTGCGAGCTTTTGGAAGTGTAGCCCGAACCGCTGGACGAGGACGAGCCGCTGTTGGTGGACGAGGTGGAAGGTGAACAGGCCGCACCCTTTTCCATACACGACATACCGTACAGTTGGGCCTTCTGATTCGCCAGAGCGTCGTCAATCATGTTCGGCTGGAGCCCAGCGTTCACGGCTGCCGCCACATTACTCCATCGCTGTTGGACGTCTGCAGCGTGCTGATGCGACGTATCCATCTGCTCTTGCTTAGCCGCCTCGGCCCGGACATCCTCAGCATTCCTTTTAGCGGCAGCGTATCGTCTTGAAGCCTCATCGTAACTTCCGCCAATCTGCTGATATACTTCGCAGTATCTCTGATCGCCCCCCTCTTGGCATCCTCTCTCGAGAATCCGCATCGTATCCTGCCAAGCCACTTGAGGAAATCCTTCTTGATTAAAATCAATAATGTTCGACCGGGAACGTGGATCGGCTTTGCGGTTATAGATGGCCCTATCCATACCAAACTCTGTGCATTTGGGCGCGTACTCTGCAACCGCTAGAGCATACTCCGAGTGGCCAGTGGCCGCTAGAATCATAACTGTCCAATTACAGCCGTTAGTTCCTTTCGTTCCCAGCGCGCATTCCTTGAAAACAGGCATGAGTTCATCGAGGGACGCGGATTTAAGATCGTCGTATCCACCTTGGTTTAAGAAGCTCCAGCACGCATCTGCCTGGGTCCTATAATCCGAATCCTTCGGCCCGAAGTTACAGATTCGACGCTCTTCTTTGAGAATGCTTTTGAGACCATGAGTACATTTGTCGGTTCGTTTGGCGCAGTTGCTGTCATTGGGAATAATCCATGCGCGTGCAACTTCCAACCGATGCAGCGTGTCCGCCTTCACTTCAGCCGAGACGGTAAGAGGCTGCGGGCTATCATGTCTGGCTGGTGCTGCTAGTTGTGGAGTTTGTTGCTGTGATTGCTGAATTGGCTGAGGAGCAGGGTGCGGTGTAGGTTTCACCAACTCACTCTGAGGAGTCCAAGATCGGTGCACACAAAGCACCCTGATGGGGTAGAAAGTGCCGTCTAACCGGACGGAGGTTTCCTCCGCCACATCGAGGTTGTAGTACAAAGCCTGTCCAGGCGCTTTGCCCGCACTGCCAGTCCACAACAAGCAGGAACCATGAAGATTAATCTCCCTGTTGACGAGACAGCTACTCGATCCCTGCATCAAGACCGGAACAGCGGAACGCCTCATTTCCCTGATTTCATCGATCGTAGGCAGCCGCCAGTCTGAATAGTTTAGAAGCCCTAGGTTCGCACAGTAGGCGCTTGCTTCATTCCAGTTTATGTCGGCGTTGTTGCTTTCCTTGGTCCACATCAGCCCAGTAGATGGGTCTGTCCAGGTTGCTTGGGCGAGCGCCACCGGAGCTGCCACGGTAAGTAACGCCAAGGCCATCTGGAGAAACCTGCGCAAACGACGATGTATACGGGGATCCTGAGACATTTGTTCTCCTCACGGCACAGCTTCATCTGAAAATAATTGAGGCGGCATTTCCAACGACCTCCGTCATGCGGCTAGTACGGGGGCTATTGGTACAAAAATAACTGAAGGAAACTTACTGGCAGGTCGGAGCGGCTTGACCTGTTGCTGGAAATTATACAGAGACTCAGGAATGCGGAAGAGTAAAAGTTTAGAGAAAGCCGCGAGCGCGGATGGCCCAGAGTTGGCGGCCGTTCCAACTCTAGGGTTACTTGATTTCCACCCCAAATCACGCGCCCCCCGAATCCAGAATTCGCTCAACCATTACTCACTCAGTTACATCACTGTTTTTCACCATTGCACAGACAGTAACTCCTTCCACTCCTAAGTCTATGAAAACGTCTTCACGAAGCTTTTCCAACCATCACCGAAATGGTCTCCCAAGCGTCTGATTTCGGGTGAAATTGACATCAAATCCGCGAAATCGACCTCAAAATTCCCCATGTCAAGCGAACATTCTTTCAAATTCCTTCTAAGTATCTAAAAGCAAAAGACATAGAATTCGCCGCAAGGTGAGGGGATCGCCTCCTGGACTTGCTATCCTGAAACTAGGGAAGAGTTTCAAAGCCCAAGAACTTTCGGTTTCGTTTTTCAACCTGTGCAACTTGCGCAACCTTGAAACCTGCGTAACCTGTTCATTTCCAAATTTTTAGCGGGAAATATAGGGGGGAGGGGGTACCCCGGAAGGCCGCCGCCCGTCGCCTCGCCGCCGCCCTCGGATTTTCAGACAACTTCGACCGCGCTCTGCCGAATCTGCGTCTGTCGCCAGGCCTGATAGCCCATCACGCACATCACGATGAATGCCGCCGAGAGCAGCGATGTGAGATATAGATGTTTGTAAATGTAGAGAGCAATGCTGATGACGTCCACCACGATCCAGACAATCCAGTTTTCGATCAGCTTGCGCCCAGCCATGTATTGCGCGGCCAGCGAAAGCGTGGTCACCAGCGCGTCTGCGGCAGGTACATTGCTGTCGGTGAAGTGGTGCAGCACCTGGTAAACCGCTATCCAGCTCACCGCGCCGACTGACAACAGGACCCAGCCAGCAGCCTTCGAAGTCGACCGTACCTTCTGTGTCCCCACGCCATCCTCGGCATGGCTCCAGCGCCACCAACCATAGATAGAAATCGCAATATAAAAAATCTGCAAAGTGGCGTCGGCGTAAAGTTTGCTGCGCCAGAACATCACGCAGAACAGCACATTGTTCACAATGCCAATGGGCCAGGTGAGAATGTTTTCCTTCGCCGCCAGCAGCACGCAGACCGCGCCAGCGAGTACGCCGAAGATTTCCAATGGGGACATACCAAGATGATACCCGCTGACGGCGCAAGTGCACGCAGCGAAGCCCGGGTATATATACCCGGGCCCCGTGAATTCCAAAATCGAAACGGTTCAGACTTGCATCACTTCTTTTTCTTTAACTCTGAGCATCTCTTCCATTTTCTTGATTTCGTCGTCCGTGACTTTCTGTATTTGCTCGAGCGAGCCGCGCTCTTCGTCCTCGGAAATCTTCTTGTCCTTCATCGCCTTCTTGATCGCTTCATTGCCGTCGCGGCGAATGTTGCGGACAGCGGTGCGATGCTCTTCGAGTACCTTGCCGAGATGCTTCACCATGTCTTTGCGACGTTCTTCGGTGAGCGCAGGTACAGGAACGCGAATCACCTTGCCATCGTTCTGCGGATTGAAGCCGAGGTCCGAGCTGCGAATGGCCTTTTCAATCGCGCCCATCAGCGACGCATCCCACGGCGCGACCGTGATGAGGTTCGGCTCCGGAGCGCTGATGTTGCCGACTTGAGCGAGCGGCATCTGCGAGCCGTAGGCGTCCACGTGAATGGTGTCAAGCATGTGGACATTGGCGCGTCCGGTGCGCTGCGAAGCCAACTCCTTGCGGAAGGCTTCGACGGCCTTTTCCATGCGAGTCTTGAGCTGCGAGAAGGTATCTTTAAGCGCGGGCAGTGCCGCCATATTGATCTGTGCCATAAGGTCACTCCGTACAAGCGAGCCGATTATAACTCCGGCTTCTCTGTGCTGCGAATTTTAACCAATCCGGCGCGTCCGGAAAATTCATACATCAGACGTCTGTCGAGCAAAGGATGAGCTCGCGCAACAGCAATCAGGCTGTAACGATAGAGCCGATCTTCTCGCCCAGACACACGCGGCGAATGTTGCCATGCGTGTTCAGGTTGAAAACCATGATGGGGAGATTGTTCTCACGGCAAAGGCTGATCGCGGTTGCATCCATCACGCGCAGCCCGAGTTTAAGAACGTCGGTGAAGGTGATCGTGTCGAACATCTTGGCGGTCGGGTCCATCACAGGATCGGAGTCGTAGATGCCCTCAACCTTGGTGGCTTTCATGATGACATCGGCCTTGATCTCCATTGCGCGAAGCGACGCGGCAGTATCGGTCGAGAAATAGGGGTTACCAGTGCCCGCGCCGAAAATTACGACGCGATCCTTTTCCAGATGACGGATGGCTCGGCGGCGAATGAAAGGCTCGGCGACTTGGTTCATCTCAATGGCACTCATCACGCGTGTATGCACATTCTGCTTTTCAAGCGCGTCCTGCAGTGCAAGCGAGTTAATCATGGTGGCGAGCATGCCCATATGATCGGCAGCTACACGATCCATTTCCTTGGCCTGTTCAGCTACTCCGCGGAAAAAATTCCCCCCGCCCACAACCAAGCCAATCTGAACGCCAAGCCGGTGTACGTCGGCAACTTCGGCTGCAATTTCATGCACGCGGGTGTTGTCGACTCCAAAGCCCTGGCCCGCTGCCAGTGCTTCGCCGCTGAGTTTGAGAAGAATGCGCTTATAAATGGGTTCGGCCATGGTTTTGTTACCTCAGCAAGTGTAAACGATCTGACGAAGGCAGGTAAGTGCGCCCGCTGTGCTGCGGAAATCGTTAGTTCCAGAGTTGTCTCATGAAAAAAGCGGGACGGATTGTTCCGTCCCGCTTTTTATGTGTTGCCGAAACTACTCGGCTTTTTCTTCCGCCGGAGCCTGCGGTTTGGCGACTGCAACAGTCTCGGTAGCGTCACCAACCTTGAAGCGGGCGAAGCGGCGGACCGAAATGTTCTCGCCCAGCTTGCCGATGACAGTGGCGATCAGCTGCGCGATGGTGATGCTCTGCTCCTTGATGAAAGGCTGCTCCAACAAGCAGACTTCCTCGTAGAACTTGGCCATCTTACCTGTGACCATCTTCTCGGCGATATTCGCTGGCTTGCCGCTGGCCATCGCCTGCGCCATATAGATTTCTTTTTCCTTTTCCATGTCGGAAGCGGTCACGTCCTCTTTGCGGACGTAACGCGGATCGACGGCGGCAATGTGCATGGCGATGTCATGCACCAGGCCTTGGAACTCAGTCGTGCGGGCCACAAAATCGCTCTCGCAATTTACTTCCAGCAGCACACCAATCTTGCCGCCGGCGTGGATGTAGCTGGTGACAACGCCTTCGCTGGTGGTGCGGGTTGCTTTCTTGGCTGCGGTGGCCATGCCACGCTTGCGCAGCACGACGATGGCCTGCTCCAGATCGCCATTAGCTTCCGTGAGCGCCTTCTTGCAGTCCATCATCGGGGCTCCGGATTTCTCGCGAAGCTCTTTCACCATCTGTGCGGTAATCTCTGCCATTGCAAAAACCTTTCTTGGATCAATGCGGCCGGGCGAGGCCAGGCTCATGATAGCTTGCGAACAAACTTACGAACGATTCTCGCAAAACGACCCGCGCCGGAGAATGCAGCGCGGGTCGCTTTTCACGAAATATTCGCGAATACCCCGAAGGGCAGCGGGCTTACCGCGATTCCACCTCTACATCAGGTTCCACAACAACCGGCTCGACCTTGCGCACGCCCTTGCCAAGAACCTCTTCCATATTGAGGTCTTCGGCCGGAGCAGCTTCGGCGGGCACTGCTTCGGCAACGGCAGCTTCCTCGCTTGCCGTAACGCCCGCAGCCAGTTCCGCACTCTGCTTGTCGGTGGCGGCCTGTGAGCCTTCCACAACCGAGTCCGCAATCTTCGAGGCGAACAGGCGGATGGCGCGCAGTGCGTCATCGTTGCCAGGAATGATGTAGTCCACTTCGCTCGGATCGCAATTGGTGTCCACTACGGCCACCACAGGGATACCAAGCTTGCGCGCTTCCTTCACTGCAATCTGCTCCTTGTTGGAGTCGATTACAAAGATCGCATCGGGAAGGCGGTTCAGATTCTTAATGCCGGCGAGGTTGGCCTGGAGGTGTTTGCGTTCGCGCTCCAGTTTCACAACTTCTTTCTTCGGCAGCAATTCATAGCGGCCATCGGTCGCCATCTCGTCCAGTTCTTTCAGGCGTTTCACAGACTTCTGCACGGTCACCCAATTGGTGAGCAGACCGCCCAGCCAGCGCTGGTTGATGTAGAACATTCCGCAGCGCGTCGCCTCTTCGGCGATGGCTTCCTGCGCCTGGCGCTTGGTCCCCACGAACATGATCGTGCGGCCTTCGGCAGCGTTATCCTGCACGAACTTCGACGCTTCCTTGAACATTTTCAGCGTCTTCTGCAGGTCGATGATGTAAATGCCATTGCGCTCGCCAAAGATGTATTCCTTCATCTTCGGATTCCAGCGCTTTGTTTGATGCCCGAAATGCACGCCAGCTTCGAGCAACTCTTTCATGGTGATATTGGCCACTGAACCTCCTTGGATGGATTTGCATTGCCTGCTTGCGCTACGAGTGCGCCAGACAATTCAATTCCCGTTGCCCGTCCCGTGTGAGCGGGAGCGGGAAGATTTTGGTTCCGCGTGCTGCAAAATTGCCGTGCGCCGCCGGAACCCGCGACACATGGCAAGAGAATTGGGCAATGCCAGAACAGCGATGCAGGCCTCTGCGATTGCAAAGGCCTGCGTGCGGTTTAACGCTTGCTGAACTGGAAGCGCTTGCGGGCGCCCTTCTGGCCGTACTTCTTACGCTCTTTCTGGCGCGCATCGCGCGTCATAAAGCCTTCGGCCTTCATCTTGGCGCGCAATTCAGGGTTGAACTCCTGAAGCGCGCGGGCAATGCCCATGCGGACCGCACCAGCCTGTGCAGTGATGCCGCCGCCGGAGCAGTTGGCAATCACGTCAAAGCTGTTGACGGTCTCGGTAAGAATCAGTGACTGGCGGGCGATGATGCGCTGCACGTCCGTCACAAAGTGCTCCTCGAAGGCTTTGCCGTTCACCTTGATGATGCCGGTGCCGGGGCGGAGGAAGATGCGGGCTACGCTCGATTTACGGCGTCCCGTTCCATAGTATTGAACCAGTTCAGCCATTCGATGTTAATCCTTAAAGGCTATGCGACTGGAGCAATCGCCTCAGGCTGTTGTGCCTGGTGCGGATGCTTGTCATCGCGGTAGACCTTGAGCTTAGTTGCCATGGCGCGGCCCAGCTTTGACTTGGGCAGCATGCCTTCAATGGCTTCCTGCAAAATCAGCTCGGGTTTACGGGCCAGACGCTTGGTGAATTCTTCCTCACGCAGACCGCCGGGGAATCCGGTGTAGTGGCGATAAATCTTGGCGTTAGCCTTCAGGCCAGTGAGTTTTACCTTGCTGGCATTGATGACGACGACATGATCGCCCATATCGAGAAACGGCGTGTAGCGGGGGTTATCTTTGCCGCTGAGGATGCGCGCGACACGAGTGGACAGACGTCCGAGGGTCTGACCATCGGCATCGACCACGTACCATTTGCGCGCGATCTCCCCTTTGGGGAAATAGGTTGACATTCCAAACTCTCCCAGATGTAAAAACCGACTAATGAGAAGACCGTTCCGGCCTTACTCTGCCTGATTGCGGCAGGCACCGCTACGCGCCCCAACTTGCGCCGGGGAGTGGAAGACCCAAGACTTTGGTCTGGGAACTTCTACACGTTCGTGCGGGGCAAAACCGTCAGCAGAACCGCTTTGCAGATCCCCGGCCGGTGAGGCCAAAAGGTCTGCGGCGACGGGACACCGTCAGGCGGGCAACCGCAGGACAGCCGAAAAACTACGGTAACGCATGCCAGAGCCGAGTGTCAACGCTGGCAGACGCGCAAGTATCCGCAGGCGCTCTCACGCCCTCGGAGACCTTCCCGATCTCTCGCAGTATAGCACAGGGCAAATTGTCAAGCAGGAAGCTTTGATCGCCCCATAGCCAGATCACATCAAAGTGAGAGGAAAAGCGTCATATAAAGACACCGGAGGACGGATGGACAAGGGACGGATGGAAGCGTTCAGCGATGGAGTGATCGCCATCATCATCACGATCATGGTGCTGGAACTGAGGGTACCGCATGCCGCCACATTCGAATCGCTGCGACCGATCCTGCCTGTCTTTCTCAGCTACGTGCTCAGCTTCATGTATGTAGGCGTCTTCTGGAACAACCATCATCACATGCTGAACGCGACGGAGCGAGTCACAGGAGCTGTACTGTGGGCAAATTTGCATCTTCTGTTCTGGGTGTCTTTATTTCCCTTTGCCGCGGCATGGATGGGCGAAAATCATTTCGAAGCCGCCCCAACCGAACTCTACGGCGTGGTTCTGTTGATGTCAGCCATTGCTTACTGGATATTGCAGCAGGTCATTATCGCGTCCCAGGGACCGGACTCTCTGCTGAAGAGAGCAGTGGGCGACGATTGGAAGGGCAAGGCTTCGCCCCTGCTCACGGTAGTCGCCATCGCCGTGACAAACTACTCGCGATGGCTCGCCCAGGCAATATTTGTAAGTGTCGTGCTGATGTGGTTGGTGCCCGATCGCCGAATTGAGCGCGCACTGAAGCAGAACGAACCGCGGTAGCGTCGACGCTCGGATCATTCAGGCTTCACGAAGACTTGAACGCCGTAGCCGTCCTGCTCGCTTTCCAATTTCAAGAGCCAATTGTTCTCTGGGCTGGGCAGCATCGCGCCGGGAAGAGCCGCCACAATTTTCATGTGTGGCTCTGCCGAAGGAATCTGCATACGCAGAAGGCCAGGGATGTTCCACTCGGCGTGAGCTGTGCGCGCCGCCGGAATTACATAATGGCGGCGAAGTTGGAGCAGCGCGCGATACCAGGCAAGCATATCGAGGTTCTCCGGCCCTTGCAGCCATTGGAGGCGCGAGCGTTCGAATGTTGCTGGGTCTTGCGGATCAGGAACATTGGTCCATCCGAACTCGGCGAACTCGCGCGGGCGTCCCTCCGAAACAGCCTTCTGGATGATTGGATCTTCAAAGCTGGTGAAGAACTGAAAGGGCGCGCTCTCGTCGTACTCCTGCCCCATGAAGAGCAGTGGCGTGTGCGGTGCGAGCAGCAGCAGCGCAGCGGCCAGTTTGCGCGCTCCGGCGGGAATGAGTGCAGTCAGGCGTTCACCGAATGCGCGGTTGCCGATCTGGTCGTGATTCTGGATACAGATGACTTGTGATGGAAGAGGCACTCCATTGGGAGGTGCTCCACGCGGGCGTCCCTGCCAGAACTGAAACGGCTCACCTTGAAATGCATAGGGCTCGGAGAGTACGCGGGGAAGCAGATCGGGATTCGTGAAATCGCGGTAGTAGCCCAGGTGCTCGCCGGTGAGCAGGCAGTGGATGGCGTGATGGAAATCGTCGCTCCATGCGGCGTCGGCTGCATAGCCTCCCCTTTGCGCCGGAAGTACGTAGCGCGGAAGGTTTTCGTCGGTCTCCACGGTGATCGTGATGGTGCGATTCTCGGAGCGGCCAAACTCATGTGCGCGCGCCGCGATCTCGGCGACAATGTGCTGCGGGGAATCGTCTTTGATGGTCTGCACGGCATCGAGTCGCAGGCCGTCGAGATGATATTCACGCAGCCAGTAAAGAGCGTTCTCCACAACGAAACGCCGCACCTGTGCGCTTCCGGTGTCGTCGAAATTAACGGCATCTCCCCACGGAGTTTTATGCCGGGCCGTGAAGTATGGGCCGAAGAGCGAGAGGTAGTTGCCCTCATTGCCGAAGTGGTTGTAGACCACGTCGAGAACAACGGCGAGATGGCGCTGATGGGCCGCATCAACGAAGCGGCGCAACGCCGCAGGGCCTCCGTAATTGGACTGCACAGCGTAAAGGCCCACGCCGTCGTAGCCCCAGTTCCGCTCGCCGGGCACAGCGTTCATCGGCATCAATTCGATGGTAGTAATGCCGAGATCGCGCAGGTAGTCCAGCCGACTGATGGCCGCGTCCAGGGTTCCCTCAGGAGTGAATGTTCCAATGTGCAGTTCGTAAAGGACATAGTCAGTAAGAGGTATCCCGTGCCAGAGTGCATCTGTCCATGGGAATGAAGGATCGACGATTTCGGTCGGGCCGTGAACTCCCTCGGGCAGAAGACGGGAAACCGGATCGGGTACAGCCATATCGCCAAGAACATATTGGTAGCGATCACCAGATGCAGCCGGGAGGGTAAGTCCCCAGCAGCCCTCGCCGGAGTGAAGCATGGGGAAGTCGCTGGGCGCGTGAGCACCAAGCAGTCGGAGCGTGACCGCTTTGCAGTTTGGTGCCCACAAATAGAAATCGACAAGATTGCCACGAACGGTGGCTCCAAAGGTGGAGAGTTGAGTGGCGATAGTCACAGTAGTAAGACGAGGCATGTGGAAGGGGAGGTTGTGCAGGGATGCCCTGCAGAAGTCGGGTTGCACCCAAACGTCCGATAGAATGAAGCCATGCTGATACTTGCTTCCCAATCACCGCGGCGCGCGGAGTTGCTGCGAAATGCGGGACTTCGTTTTGAAGTGCGCCCCGCAGATTTAGATGAGAGCCTCCGCAGTGGTGAAGACTCGCTGGAATACGTGAAGCGCCTCGCGCAGGAGAAAGCGTTGGCGGTTCTCGCGACGGCCGAGGATGGCGCGGTGGTGCTGGGCGCCGACACCACGGTAGTCCTCGACCGGGAAAGCCTCGGCAAGCCGCTGGACGAGGAAGACGCGCGGCGGATGCTCGGGCGATTGAGCGGGCGAACGCACCAGGTAATGACCGGAGTATGCCTGGCTTGGCGCGATTCCCTCGGCACCGTGATGTGTGAAGTAGAAGCCGAAATCACCGAAGTTGAATTCGCCAAGATGAGCGTGGATGAGACCGCC
>Ga0302320_10010763_pt1 | contig 19449 bp, 12 predicted proteins | sample Bog_T0_3_FD_202130 | JGI IMG/M metagenome (GOLD analysis project Ga0302320, IMG submission 202130) | Peat permafrost microbial communities from Stordalen Mire near Abisko, Sweden - Bog_T0_3 | ecosystem: Environmental > Terrestrial > Soil > Wetlands > Peat | place: Sweden: Abisko, Stordalen Mire... | reverse complement strand
GCTCGCGGAGGATCTCGTTGCGCGTGCGCTCGATGTCGACATCAAGCGACTTGAGCACGCGCGCGGCGACCCCCTCCCCCTCGCGGAGCAGGCCGAGCAGGATGTGCTCCGTGCCCACGTAGGAATGATTGAGCGTCTTCGCCTCCTTGCCCGCCAGCGCGAGCACCTTCTTCACCCGCGGGGTGAAGGGCATGCTGCCCGGGCTCTTGGTCTCCTGGCCGGTCCCCACCTGCTTCTCGACCGCGGCGCGCACCGTCTCCAGGTCGAGGCCCATCTTCTGCAGCACGCTCACGGCCACGCCCTGGCCGAGCTTGATCAGGCCGAGCAGGATATGCTCCGTGCCGACATAATTGTGCCGGAAGCGGTCGGCCTCCTTGCGCGCCAGCGCGAGCACCTGCTGGGCCCGCGGGGTGAAGTTGTTCATGGGTTCCTGGGACATAAGATGGGGGGGGAAAAGGGCTTCAGCTCCGGGAATTGGCGGCCGCATTGAAGTCAGGTCGGAGCACATTGGCAAACTCGGAACGCAGCCGGGCGGCGCGGAGCAGGTCCCGCTGGCCGGGCTCGCAGGGCGCCTTCTGCGCGTGTTGCAGGTGTCCGGGTTGCGCCTCGATGAAGAGGCGGTCGATCGCCGCGCGGCACCCGTCGGTAAATACGCCGAGGTCCACCCCGAGGCGGATGAGCGAGAGCAGGTTCATCGCCTCGTTCGAGCTGAGGAGATGGCTGTTCTGCAGGATGCCGTAGGCGCGGCCGATCTTGTCGAAGACCTTGCCCGCGTCCGCCTCGAGCAGCTTGGCGCGCGCGTTGAGCTCGTGTTCGACGATCGACTCCAGCACGCTCCCCAGCCGCTTGATGATCTCCTCCTCCGGCTCACCCAGCGTGGTCTGGTTGGAGATCTGGAAAATGCTGCCGCTGGCGTCGGAGCCCTCGCCGAACAGCCCGCGCACCACCATGCCGAGCTGGTTCACGGCGCGCACGACCTTTTCCATCTGGCCGGCGATGACCAGGGCGGGCAGGTGCATCATGGCCGACCCGCGCAGCCCCGTGCCCAGGTTGGTCGGGCAGGCCGTGAGGTAGCCCAGCGTGGGCGAAAAGGCGAAGTCGAGGCGGTCCTCCAGGGCGGTGTCGAGGTCGTTGATCGCGTTCCAGGCCTTCCGGAGCTGGAAGCCCGACCGCAGCACCTGGATGCGCAGGTGATCCTCCTCATTGACCATGACGGAAAACGTCTGGTCCCGGCTGATGACCACGCCGCTGCCCTGGGCCGAGCCGCTCAGCTCCCGGCTGATGAGGTGGCGCTCGACCAGGATCTGCTTCTCCAGGTCGCTCAGCCCGCTTACGGCCACGCTCAGGCTGCGCTTCATCGGCGCCGTGGCCGTCACCGCCTCCCGGCAGGCTTCCAGCACCGCGGTGCGCTGCGCGGGTCGCGCCCAGCCCGGGAAGGGCTGGCCGACAAGGTTGCGCGCCAGCCGGATCCGCGTCATCAGCACGATGGCGGTCTTGGCGCTCGCATTATCGGTCAGCTCGGAGGGCGTGGCGATGAGCGAGTCGATCGTCATGGGTTCAGTCCGCCTGCTTCGGGCCGGCGGATTGTTTGACTTGCGTGATTTCATCGCGAAAGCGGGCGGCGTCCTCGTAGTGTTCGGCCTTGATGGCCGCGGTCAGGCCGTTCTCGAGCTGGCTCAGCCGGTCGGACAGGCTGCGGCGGCTGAGCGCGACCTGCGGGACCTTGCCGGTGTGGGTGGTGCCCTTGTGCATGCCCTCCAGCATGGGAGCGAGCAGGCCCTTGAAGGCGTCGTAGCAGGACGGGCAGCCAAAGCGGCCGTGCTTCTTGAAATCGGCCTGGGTGAAACCGCACTGTTCGCAGCGCACCCCCGCCGCCACCGGCTCGGGGTTGAGCGAGGCCTTCGAGAGCAGGTCCGCCAGCGAGGAGAACTCCGTCGGGTCGGTCACCCCCTTGATTTGCGCACACGCGTCGCACAGGTCAACCTTGTGGACCTTGTTGTTCTCGATCCGGGTGAGATGGACCGTCGCCGGTTTCGCGCAGAAGTCGCATTTGAGCGGATTGGTCATGAAGGTGGTTAATGGGCTGCATTTAATGTGCCACCCAATGGCCGCGCTGGCAAGCGCAGTGCACAAAGTAAACGCCCGCGCCAAGACGGCGCACGCGAGTGCCAGCGGGGGGCGGGGATGGCACAGTCCGCGGCGGTCGTCTAGATCCTAAACGGCCGATCGGGCCCGGACTTAAATGCGGGTGCCCTCGACCAGCACCCGGCGGCGGAAGGCCTGCATGACCTGCTGCGTGACCGGGCCCGGCCGGCCGGCCCCGATTTCCCGCCCGTCGAGCCGGCTGACCGGGATGATCTCCGCCCCGGTGCCCGTGAGAAAGCACTCGTCGGCGCACCAGACGTCGTAGCGCGTCAGGTTCGATTCCCGGATGGGCACGCCCAGCTCCGCGGCCAGGTCGAAGACCGTCCCGCGGGTGATGCCCTGGAGGGCGCCCTGCGAGGCCGACGGCGTGATGATCGCCCCGCGATGCACGATGAAGAGGTTGTCCGCCGTGCACTCCGCGACGTAGCCCTGGTCGTTGAGCATGATCGCCTCGAGCGCGCCGAACTGGCGGGCCTCGATCTTGCCCAGGATGTTGTTGAGGTAGTTGAGCGACTTGACCGTGGGCGGCAGCGCCGCCGGACCGCTGCGGCGGGTCGGCACCGTCACGATCGCCAGGCCGTTGTCGTAGTGCTCCTGGGGATAGAGCGAGATGCGGCTGGTGATGATGAACAGCGTCGGCTTCGGGCAGAGCCAGGGCGCCAGGCCGAGGTCGCCCACCCCGCGCGTCACCACCAGGCGGATGTAGGCGTCCGTCAGGCCGTTGACCCGGCAGGTCGCGCAGACGGCCTCGCGCAGCTCGGCCCGCCCGAGCGGCAGCTGGAGCAGGATCGCCTTGGCCGAGTATTCCAGCCGCTCGAGGTGCGCCTCGAGGCGGAAGACATTCCCGCCGTACAGCCGGATGCCCTCGAAGACGCCGTCGCCGTAGAGGAGGCCATGGTCAAACACGGAAACCTTCGCGTCCGCCTCGTCGACGAATTTTCCATCGAGGTAGATTTTCATGGGTCAGATGTGAATCGCCTCGCCCGTGGTCGCCGCCGCGGCCTCCATCACGGCCTCGCTCAGGGTCGGGTGGGCGTGGATCGAATGGTGGATGTCCGCCACCGTCGCCTCCAGGTCCATCGCCAGGCCGTACTCGGCGATCAGCTCGGTGGCCTCGGCGCCGATGATGTGCGCCCCGTAGATTTCTCCGGTCTTGGCGTCGCTGATCACCTTGACGAAGCCCTCGCTGTCGGCCGAGGCGACCGCCTTGCCCGACGCGGTGAAGGGAAACTTGCCGATCCGGATGTCCAGGCCCTTGGCCCGCGCCGCCTTTTCGGTCAGGCCCTGGCTGGCGACCTGGGGCTGGCAATAGGTGCACCCGGGAAAGCTGGTCACCCGCCGCGGGCGCCCGTGGCCGAACATCCCGTTGACCGCGTTGACCGCCTCGAACGTCGCGACATGCGCCAGCCACGGCGGCCCGATGATGTCGCCGGCCGCATAGATACCCGCCACGCTCGTGCGGTAATCGTCGCCCACCTTCACGTAGTTCCGGTCCAGGTCGAGCTTCACCTTCGGCGACAGCGTCCCCTCGAGGTTCGGGACCACGCCGATGGCCGACAGGACCGTCTCCACCTCGATCTCCTCGGCCTTGCCGTCCTTCACCAGGGACAGCTTCACCGTGGCGGGACCGACCCGGAAGTTCTCGCAGGTCGTGCCCGTCCGGACAGCGATGCCCTGCTTCTCGAACGAGCGCTGCAGCGTCCGCGCGACCTCCTCGTCCTCCACCGGCAGGATCTGCGGCAGCATCTCGACCAGCGTCACCTGGGTGCCGAAGGCGTTGTAGAAGTAGGCAAACTCCACCCCGATCGCACCCGCGCCCACGATGGCGATGGACTTCGGCAGCGTCTTCGCCGCCAGCGCCTCCCGCGAGGTCATGACCCGGACGCCGTCCACCGGGAGGTCGGGAATCCGGCGCATCCGGCAGCCGGTGGCGATGAGGATGTTCTTCGTCTTGAAGAACTTCCCCTTGTGCTCCCCCTCGGTGATCTCGACCATGCCGGGCACGTTCACCTGGGCCCGGCCCACGAAGTAATCGACCTTGTTCTTCTTGAAGAGAAATTCGATGCCCCGGGCCATCTGGCCGGCGACCCCGCGCGAGCGCTCCATCACCTTCGCGAAGTCGAAGCCCACCTCCTTCACCGTGAAGCCAAACACCTCGGCCTTCTGGAACGTGCGGTAGAGCTCGGCGCTTTTCAGCAGCGCCTTGGTCGGGATGCAACCCCAGTTAAGGCAGGTGCCCCCGGCGCGCTCGAGCTCGATGCACGCCACCTTCCGCCCGAGCTGGCCCGCGCGAATCGCGCCCGCATAGCCCGCCGGACCGCCCCCGATGACAATCAGATCGTATTCAATGGTGTCTGCCACGCTCTAACGGTGTTCGCCCCGGCAGCACGGTCAAACTGAAATTCGGTGGAAAGGATCGGTTGAATGCAAAGTGGACTTTAGATATCGATAACATCGTCGCGGCGCGGAGTGGGGGGCGGCGGTGGCGCGGGGGGCGGGGGGCGGCGGCCGCGGAAGGTGCTGAGGACGAGGTTGGTCAGGCTGACCACGATCGCGCCGCCCACGGCGGAGCCGAAGCTCGCCACGTGAAAGCCGTCCACCAGCCGCCCAACCAGAAGGAACAACAAGGCATTGATCACGATGATGCCCAGCCCCATCGTCACCAGGATGAACGGCAGCGTAAACAGCACCAGGACCGGTTTAAGGATGGCATTGAACAGGCTGAGCAGCACCACCACGGCGATCAGCGTGCCGGCGTCGTCGCAATGGATGCCGGGCACCAGCTTGGTCGCCAGGGTCACGCCCACCGCCAGGACGACCCAGCGCAGCAGCAGCTGAAGGAAGGGAGATGCCATTGTCACCGCAACTTTCGGCCTGCTCCCGCCGCGCGCAATGAAAATCCTAGTCATCCAGGACGTCCTCCGCAGCGGGGGCACCGAGCGGCAGTCCCTGCTGCTCGCCCGCGCCTTCGCCGCGGCCGGCCACGCCTGCACCCTGCTCACGTTCCGCCCCGGGGGCGCGCTGGCCCCGGCGGAGGACGATCCCCTGCCGCACCGCGCCCTGCAGCCCTTTGATTCCGGGCTGGACTGGGCAGCGCCGGGCCTGGTCCGCGCGGTGCGGAGGCTGGGCCCCGAGGTGATCCTGTGCATGGGGCGGATGGCGAATTGCCAGTCCGGCCGCCTGCAGCGGAAATTCCCGGCCGCGGCCGTGGTCGCCACCCTGCGCACCGGCCGACCCCTCCCGTGGCTCTTCCGCCGCTCCCTGCGGCAGGTGCGGCAGATCGTGGCCAACAGCGCGGAGGCGCGCGACCGGCTCGCCGCGCGCCACGGCCTGCCGCCGGAGCGGATCACCGTCATCCCCAACGCGCTGGTTTTTCCCGCCGCGGCCGCGCCGGTTCGCGACGGCGCCCTGCGCGCCCGGTTCGGGGCCGGCCCGGCGACCCAGGTCCTGCTCTCGGTCGCCATGTTCCGTCCCGAAAAGAACCAGCGGGAGCTGGTGGAAATCGCCGCCGGCCTGCCCGCGGACGCCGACTGGCAGCTCTGGCTCGCGGGCGACGGCCCCGCCCGGGCCGCCTGCGAGCGCCTGGTCGCGAGTCGCGCGCTCGCCGCCCGGGTGAAATTCCCCGGCTTTTGGGCGGACCCCACCCCGCTCTACGCCGCCGCCGACGTCGCCGTGCACGCCTCGGGGAGTGAGTCGCTCTCGAATTTCCTGATCGAGGCGCAGGCCCACGGCCTCCCGGCCGTCGCCCTGGCGGCGCAGGGGATCGGCGAGTGCTTCCTGCCGGACCGCACTGGCTGGATCATCCCCCGGGGCGACCACGCCGCCTTTCGCGGCGCCCTGGCGCGCCTGATGGCCGACCCCCCCGCCGCCCGGGCCGCCCGCTCCGCCGCCGCCGCCGCCTTCGCCCGCATCACCTTCGACCCCGCCCGCCAGTGCGCCGCCTACCTCACCCTCTTCTCGCGCCTCGTTGATTCGGAGAATTGAACAGGAAGACCGGGAAGGCCGGGAAGATCTCCCGACCACCAACGCCGGGGCCCCTTCCCGCTCTTCCCTGCCTTCCTGTTCAAACACCCGTCCCCGGCGCTCGTGATTTGCTTTCCGCCCGCTCCCCCCTTTTGTCGGGGCATCCGTGGCCAAAACCAAACCGTCCGCTCCCGAGTGCATCCGCCTGCGCGGCGTCCGCCAGAACAACCTCAAGGGCTTTGACCTCGACGTGCCGCTCAACCGCTATGTGGTCGTCACCGGCCTGAGCGGCGCGGGCAAGAGCTCCCTGGTCTTCGACACCCTCCACGCCGAGGGCCAGCGCCGCTATGTCGAGACCTTCAGCCCCTACACCCGCCAGTTCCTCGACCTGCTCGACAAGCCCCGGATCGACGCGATCGAGAACATCCGGCCCTCGATCGCCATCGAGCAAAAGAACACGGTCAAGACCTCCCGCTCCACCGTCGGCACCATGACCGAGCTGACCGATTACGCCAAGGTCTGGTTCAGCCACGCCGCCGGCTGCTTCGATCCCGCGACCGGGGAGCGGGTCGAGGACGACAACCCCGAGACCATTTGGAACCGGACGCTCGCCGCTGCGGCGGACCGAACCGTCCTCATCGCGTTCCAGGTGGCGCGGCCCGCCAATCTCGCCTGGTCCGAGATCGCCGCCAATCTCCGCAACCAGGGCTACACCCGGGCGCTCACCGCCGCGCTCGCGCCCGTTCGCCTCGATGCCCTGCCCGCCGCGGGACCGGACACGGCGGAGCCCGCCCGCCTCTTCGTGGTGCAGGATCGGATTGCGCTGCAGGCCGGGAACCATGCCCGCTTCCTCGAATCCGTCGAGACCGCGATGCACTTCGGGCGCGGCGAGGTGTTCCTGTTCAGAGAAGAAAGTAGCGTGAGCTCCCCGCCGGAACGTGGCACGGGCATCCTGCCCGTGTCATCTGCGGACACGGGCTGGAAGCCCGTGCTACGACCGGAAGCGGAGACGCCTGGGCTGCTCCTTCCCCTCGGCCACTATTCCCGCGGCCTGCATTCCCCGACGACCGGCCGCACCTTCCGTCCGGCCACGCCCCCGCTGTTTTCCTTCAATTCGCCCCTCGGCGCCTGCCCCCAGTGCCGCGGCTTCGGCCGGGTGATCGAGATCGACACCCGCCTGGCGATTCCCGACCAGACCCGCTCGATCGACGACGGCGCCATCCGGTGCTGGGAGGGCAAGGTCTACCGCGAGTCGCTGGACGACCTGCGCCGGTTTGCCCGAAAGCGGAAGATCCCGACCGACGTGCCGTTCGCCGCGCTCACGCCCGAGCAGAAGAGCTATATCATTGAGGGCGAACCCGGCTACGGCGAGGAGAACGGGAAGGGCTGGCCGCGGCACTGGTACGGGGTCAAGGGCTTCTTCCGCTGGCTGGAGAAAAACGCCTACAAGATGCACGTGCGCGTGTTCCTGTCCCGCTACCGCGCCTACAATCTCTGCCCCGCCTGCGGGGGCGCCCGGCTCCAGCCCGAGGCGCTCTGCTGGAAGTGGCGGGGCCGCACGCTGCCGGAGCTCTACGCCCTGCCGGTCGGCGAATTGCTCGCCCTGCTCGAGGCCGGCGGCGACGCGCCGGCGGGCGATCGCCACGACCAGGGCAACGCCGCGCTCGCCCACGAGGCGATGCTGACCCGCCTGCGCTATCTCCAGCAGGTCGGCCTCGGCTACCTGACGCTCGACCGTTCCGCCCGGTCCCTCTCCGGCGGCGAAGTCCAGCGGGTCAACCTCACCTCCTGCCTCGGCACCTCCCTCGTCGACACGCTCTTCGTGCTCGACGAGCCAAGCGTCGGCCTGCACCCGCGCGACGTCGACCGGCTCATCGCCATCATCCGCTCCCTGGTCGATGCTGGCAACACCGTGGTGGTCGTCGAGCACGACGAGGCGCTGATCCGCGCCGCCGACCACGTCATCGAGGTCGGCCCGGAACCCGGCCAGCGCGGCGGCCACATCGTCTTCGAGGGCGGCGTCGCAGCGATGCTGCAGTCGCCCGACAGCATCACCGGCGCCTACCTCTCCGGCCGCCGGTCGGTTGAAATTCCGGCTGCCCGGCGCGGGGTGAACGTAGACGCGACATCCTGTCGCGTCCCTCCCCTGCCCGGCGGCCCCGCCGCCGCAGACTCCCCCGGCTGGCTCCGCTTCACCCGCGCGACCAAGCACAACATCCGCGACCTCAGTTTCGGGGTCCCGCTCGGCCGCCTGGTCTGCCTCTCCGGGGTTTCCGGCGCCGGCAAGTCCACGCTGCTCGACCATGTCGTCTACCAGGGCCTGCTCGCCCGGCGCCTCCAGTTTGCCGAGGATCCGGCGGCGATCGCGGAGATCCGCTGCGATGCGGAATTCTCCGAGATCGTGCTGATGGACCAGGCCCCGCTCGCGCGCACGCCGCGCTCGAATGCGGCGCTCTACACCGGCGCCTGGGAGCTCATCCGCGAGGTCTATGCCGCGACCCCCGCGGCCCGCCAGGCGGGCTTCACCGCCTCGAGCTTCTCCTTCAACAGCGGCGATGGGCGGTGCGACCGGTGCCTCGGGCTGGGCTACGAGCGGGTCGAGATGCAGTTCCTGTCCGATGTCTTCGTGCCCTGCCCGGTCTGCGAGGGCCGGCGTTTCAAGCCCGAGGTCCTCGCCATCGCCTGGGCCGGCCGCTCGGTGGCCGACCTGCTGGCGACCAGCGTGAGCGACGCGCTGCCCTGGTTCGACGCCCAACCCGGCATCCAGCAGCGCCTCGGGGTCCTCGCCTCCGTCGGGCTCGGATATCTCACGCTCGGCCAGCCGCTCAACACCCTGAGCGGCGGCGAGGCGCAGCGCCTGAAGCTGGTCCGTTTCCTCGGCGCCGCGGCCGGTCCGCCCGGCGCCGGCGGCGGCCCCGCGCTGCTGCTGCTGGACGAGCCGACCACCGGTCTGCACCGGCATGACGTCAAACGGCTGCTCGGCGTGCTGCACGCCCTGGTGGAGCGCGGGCACAGCGTCCTGATCGTCGAGCACAACCTCGATGTGCTCAAGTCCGCCGACTGGATCATCGAGGTCGGACCCGAGGCCGGGGCCGGCGGGGGCCGCATTGTCGCGGCCGGCCCGCCCGAGGAGATCGCCCGTTCGGATACGGCGACGGCGCCGTTCCTGCGCCAGGCGCTAAGTGGCACGGGCTTCCAGCCCGTGTTATCCCCGGACACGGGCAGGATGCCCGTGCCGCGTCCCAGCGGAGACTCAGCCCTCGTCGTCACCGGCGCGCGCGAGAACAACCTCAAGAACATCGCGGTGCGCATCCGCCATCGCGAGCTCACCGTGGTCACCGGCGTGTCCGGCTCCGGCAAGTCGACGCTCGCCTTCGATATCGTCTTCGCCGAGGGCCAGCGGCGCTTCATGGAGTCGATGTCGGCCTACGCGCGGCAATTCGTCGAGCAGTTGCCGCGGCCGGCGATCGACCGGCTGACCGGGATCCCGCCCACCGTGGCGATCGAGCAGCGGGTGACGCGCGGCTCGCGCAAGTCGACCGTGGCGACCATCACCGAGGTCGCGCAATACCTCCGCCTGCTCTACGCGCGGCTCGGCGTGCAGCATCATCCCGACACCGGCGAGCCGGTCGCCCCGCTCTCGGCCGCGGGGCTGAAGCGGCTCCTCGCCCGCGTCCTCGCGGCGCCGGCCGCGCGGCGGGCCGGCCAGCTCTATCTCTGCGCCCCGCTGATCCGCGGCCGCAAGGGGCACCACCAGCCGATCGCCACGTGGATCGCCGCCCAGGGTTATGCCTTGATGCGGGTGGACGGCCGGATCTTGCCGGTCGTGGACTTCAAGAAGCTCGACCGCTACAAGGAGCACGACGTTGAGGTGGTGGTCGCCGACCTCAAGGCGACCACCACCTCAACGTCCGCCGTAGTCCCGCGGAGCGGGACGAAGGCGGATGGAGCACCCTCCGGCCAGGACGCCCTCGCCACCGCCCTTCGCCTCGGCCACGGCTCCTGCTTCCTCGCGACCCGGGCGGGCGCGATCCTCTCCTGGTTCTCCAACACCCGCACCGACGCCGCGACGGGCGAGTCGTTTCCCGAGCTGGATCCGAAGCACTTTTCCTTCAACTCGCCGCGCGGCTGGTGCCCGACCTGCCGGGGATTCGGGCGCATCTTCGATTGGATGCTCGAGCCCGATCCCGACGAGGAACTGCCCCCCGAGCTCGCGGACCTCGACGCCGACCTCCAGGCGACCGTCCGGGAGCAGCACTCGACCCTGTGCCCCGAGTGCCGCGGCGCCCGCCTCAACCGCCTGGCCCGCGCGGTGCGGCTGCCCCTGCGCGCCGCGCCCGCCCTCTCGCTGCCCGAGCTGCTCGGCCTGGTCCCGGCGCAGGTCCGCGCCCGCCTCAGCCGGCTCAAGCTCGACGCGCGCGGCCGGCTCGTCACGCGCGACATCCTTCCCCAGATCGAGGAGCGGCTGAAGTTCCTCACCCACGTCGGCCTGGGCTATCTCGCGCTCGATCGCCCGACCGAGACGCTGTCCGGCGGCGAGGCCCAGCGCATCCGTCTCGCCGCGCAGCTGGGCTCGAATCTCTCCGGCGTCCTCTACGTGCTCGACGAGCCGAGCATCGGGCTGCACGCCCGCGACAATGAGCGGCTGATCGCCACGCTCCAGGAACTGCGGGCCAAGGGGAACACCCTGCTCGTGGTCGAGCACGACGAGGAGGTGATGGCGCAGGCCGACCGCATCATCGACCTCGGACCCGGCGCCGGGGTGCACGGCGGCGAGGTGCTGGCCGACGGCACCCCGGCGGAGATCCGGCGCAACGCGCGCTCGCTCACCGGCCTCTTCCTCGAGCGCGGCATCGCCCATCCCCTGCGCGGGGCCTACCGCACGCTGCCCGCCCCGGGGCCGGAGCTGGAGCTGACCGGGGCGTCCTGGCGGAACCTGCGCGGCATCGACCTGCGGCTGCCCACCGGCCGGCTGGTGATGGTCGCCGGCCCGAGCGGCGCGGGCAAATCGACGCTTTTCCGCGACCTGCTCGTGCCCGCCGTGGCGTGCGCGATCAAGCACCGCAAGTCCCGGCTGAGCGGCAGGGATTTCGTCCGCCTGGCGGGATTCGCCGACGATGGCGCCGCGACCCCGGCCCCGCCGTTCACCGCACTGCGCGGAGGCACCGCCTTCCAGTCCGTGATCGAGGTCGACCAGTCGCCCATCGGCAAGACGCCGCGGTCCACCCCGGCGACCTACCTCGGCATTTTCGACCTGATCCGCCAGTTCTTCGCCGCGCTGCCCGAGGCCCGCCTGCGCGGCTACACCGCCTCGCGCTTTTCGTTCAACGTGGCGGGCGGCCGCTGCCCGACCTGCGAGGGCGCCGGACGCATCCGGTTCGAGATGGCCTTCATGCCCGACACTTACCTGCCGTGCGACGACTGCCGCGGCCTGCGCTACGGGCCCGAGCTCGACGACGTCCGCTGGAAGGGCCGGTCGATCGGCGAGGTGCTCCGGATGACGTTTGACGAGGCGGCGGAATTCTTCGCCTTCCACGCGCAGCTCGCCCGCACCTGCCGCCTGATGGTGGACTGCGGCCTTGGCTACCTCGCGCTCGGGCAGAGCTCGCCCACTCTCTCGGGCGGCGAAGCCCATCGGCTGAAGCTGGTCACCGAGCTCTCGCGCGGGCCGGCGGCCCCCGGCGGCCGGCGCGGCGCCGGACCGGCGGCCAATCTCTACCTGCTGGAGGAACCGACGATCGGCCTGCACCTCAGCGACTGCGAGAAACTGATCCGCGTCCTGCACTCCCTGGTGGACCAGGGCCACACCGTGATCGTGATCGAGCATCATGTCGATCTCCTCGCCGAGGCCGACGCGATCGTCGAGCTCGGGCCCGCGGGCGGGCCCGGCGGGGGCCATCTGCTCTATCAGGGAAATCTGGCGGGCCTGCTGCGCACCAAGGGCAGCCCGACGGCGCCCTATCTCCGACGCCGGCTCAGAAAAGCAAGGGCAAGCCGAACGCCTTCCACGTAGAAGCGCCAGCTTGGCGCTTCCCTCGGAGGCAACGCGGCAAGCCGCCGCGTCTACGCTTATCTTATCCCGCCGCGGCCGCCACGCTCGCGTCGTGCGCCTTGACCGCGTCCGCCACCACGGCGATCAGCTCGGCGATGGCCACCGGCTTGAGCAGGTAGCGGAAAAGGGCCGCCTCGTTCACACTCCGCAGCAGCATCTCGGGCTTCATGTAGCCGGTCACCAGGATGCGCTGCATGTGCGGATACTCCTCGCGCGCCCGCACCAGGAAATTCATGCCATTGCCGCCCGGCATCAGATGGTCGGCGATGACCACGTTGAATTCTTTCTTGCGCAGGATGAACTCGGCCTCGCGGGTCGAGGTCGCCGTGGACACGTCGAAGTGCGGGCTGAGGGCGGCGGAAAAAACATCGAGCAGGGTCTGTTCGTCATCGACGAGCAGCACGGGACTCTTGGTCGGGTTCGACGAACCCGGATGCTTGGTATCAGCCACACTCATGCAGACCACCCTGTCGTCCTCCCGGGGAAATGGCAACCCAAACCTTCCCACTCTCTGCCGGACGCATCAGGGGAACTACGTATTCCGCCGGTTTTGGGTTGCCAGCCCCTCTTCCCCGCCGGATGGTCGGGGCCGCTTGACCGCCATGGCCAATATCGATCTGCATGCCGCGGCCTGTGCCGGAACGCTGGGCCAATTGTCGCCAGATATCCTGACGATCGAGAACCTCACGGTCCCGAACGCCACCGGCTACACCCCCCTGCACGCCGCCGCGAAATATGGCGGGCTGCGCGACCTGCCCCCCGCCCTGCTCACCGCCGAATTGCTGACCCGCAAGAACGCGGTCGGTTACACCCCCCTGCACCACGCCGCGATCGGCGGGCACCTCGACCAGATTCCCGCCTCCGTGCTGACCCTGGAAAACCTCTCCCTGCGGAGCAATGCGGGCTACACCGTGTTTCACCTGGCCGCGGCGCACGGCCATTTGAGCCAGCTGCCCAAGGCCCTGCTCACTCCCGAGGTCTTCCGGCGCAAGACGGACGTCGGCAACACTCTCCTGCACGAGGCGGCGGAGAACGGGACGCTGGACCAGATCCCGGCCGAATTCATCACCGCGGAATCCCTCGCGCAGAAGAACCTCGGCGGCGAGACCGTGCTGCACATCGCCGCGTTCAACGGCCACCTCGACCAGGTGTCGCGCCTGCTGCTGACCTCGGCCGCCCTGCGCGAACCGACGAGCGCCGGGGACACCGTCTTTCACGCCGCCGCCATCTCCGGGCACCTCGGGCAGATCCCGGCCGACCTGCTCACCCACGAAAACCTGGTGGTTGCGAGCAAGACCGGCTTCACCGCGATTCACGCCGCCGCCGAGACCGGCCAGCTCGACCAGATCCCGCGCGACCAGCTCACCGCCGATCTTCTGCTCACGCGCAATGACGACGGCGACACTCCCCTCCATGCCGCCGCCTACGAGGGCCATCTGGACCAGATCCCCCCCCATCTGCTGACCCGCGAGCGCCTGGCCACCCGCAATTATGAGGGCCTCTCCGTCGGCCAGACGGCGCTGGACCGCGGCTTCCTTTCCCAGATCCCGGTGCACGCCCGCCCGAAGTCGATGAGCCCCTTCCGCCGCTTCCTCCGCAAGATCAGCGGCGCCCGCCCGTCGTTCTGAAAACCGCGGCACGGGCTTCAAGCCCGTGTAGGGGATGACATGGGCTGAAAGCCCATGCCACATTCAGGCAGGAGGCCCACGTCCCGGTCCGGTCTTTTTCGCTTTCCGCCTTCCGCTTTCCGCCTTTGTCTTCAACCCATGACCACGCGCATCACCTCCATCACCGCCCGCGAGATCCTTGATTCCCGCGGCAATCCGACGATCGAAGTCGACGTCAAACTCGCCGGCGGCGCCCTCGGGCGCGCGGCCGTGCCCTCCGGGGCCAGCACCGGCGAGCATGAGGCGCTGGAGTTGCGCGACGGCGACAAGCGCCGTTATGGCGGCAAGGGAGTGCTCGGCGCGGTGGCCAACGTGAAGGCGAAAATCGCGCCCGCCCTGGCCGGGTATGACGCCTGCGACCAGGTGGGCGTGGACCGCGCCATGATCGCGCTCGACGGCACGCCGACCAAGTCGGTCCTGGGCGCCAACGCCATCCTCGGCGTCTCCCTCGCCACGGCGAAGGCCGCCGCCGCCGCCCTCGGCCAGCCCCTGTACCGCTACATCGGCGGGGCCAACGCCAAGGTGCTGCCCGTGCCGATGATGAACATCATGAATGGCGGCGCGCACTCGGACGCGCCGATCGACTTCCAGGAGTTCATGATCATGCCGGTGGGCGCCAAGACGTTCGCCGAGGGCCTGCGCTACGGCTGCGAGGTCTTCCACGCGCTGAAGAAGGTGCTGAAGGACAAGGGCCTGTCGACCGCCGTCGGCGACGAGGGCGGCTTTGCGCCCAAGCTCGAGTCGATCGAGGCTGCGCTCGACGCCATCGCGCTGGCGGTGAAAAACGCCGGCTACAAGCTGGGCAAGGACATCGCGCTCGCGCTCGACCCGGCGGCGTCCGAGTTCTATGTCCCGGAAAAGAAGCGCTACGTCTTCAAGAAGTCCGACGGGCGCGCCCTCTCCGGCGACGCCATGGTCGAATTCTACGCGAGTCTCGTCGCGAAGTACCCCATCATCTCGATCGAGGACGGCTGCGCGGAAAACGACTGGGACACCTGGAAGAAGCTCACCGACGCCATCGGGAAAAAAGTCCAGCTCGTCGGCGACGACCTCTTCGTCACCAACACCGCTTTCCTCAAGCGGGGCATCGCGACCGGCACCGCGAACTCGATCCTGATCAAGGTCAACCAGATCGGGACGCTGACCGAGACGCTCGACGCCGTCGAGATGGCCCAGGCCGCGAGCTACACCGCGGTCATCTCGCACCGCTCGGGCGAGACCGAGGACGTGACCATCGCCGACATCGCCGTCGCGACCAACGCCGGCCAGATCAAGACCGGCTCGCTCTGCCGCACCGACCGCGTGGCCAAGTACAACCAGCTGCTCCGCATCGAGGAGGAGCTGGGCAAGAACGCGATCTACGGCGGCCGGCTCCTCAACCTCCCGCGCTAGGCCTGATCGGCTGCTGTCTGGACGTGGCACGGGCATCCTGCCCGTGTCTCTTTGGGCTCTTGGGCGGGACGCCCGAGCCACTTTCACTCCGCCTGCAGAATATACCCCCGCAGGTATTCGCTCTCCGGCATCGCCAGCAGGACCGGATGATCCGCGGGCTGGTGGCACCACTCCAGGACCCGCACCCGGCGGCGGGCGTCCGTGGCCGCGTCGGCCAGCACGGCGCGCAGGTCGGCGTCCTGCATATGATGGGAGCAGCTATAGGTGGCCAGGACGCCGCCGGGCGCCAGCCGCTGCAGCGCGCGCAGGTTGATCTCCTTGTAGCCGCGCAGGGCGCCCGCCAGCGCGCTGCGCGACTTGGCGAAGGGCGGCGGGTCGAGGACGATCACGTCCCAAAGAGCCTCGGCCTTCCGCTCGGGCGCGTTGAACCAGTCGAACACATTGGCCGCCGCGAAGTCCGCCTCGACGCCGTTGCGCTCCGCATTGCGGCGGGCCGCGGCGATGGCGTCCTCCGCGCTGTCGAGGCCGAGCACCTGCGCCGCGCCCGCCCGCGCGGCATGGAGGGCGAACGGACCCTGGTTGCAAAAGGCGTCGAGCACCCGCCGGCCGGCGCAGTACCGGGCCACCGCGGCATGCTGCGGGCGCTGGTCGAGGTAGAATCCCGTCTTCTGCCCGCCCAGCAGATCCAGCCAGTAATCGAACCCGTCGATCCCGACCCAGCGCGGCGCCCAGGCCGCGCCGGACCGCGTGTGGGTCTCGAGCGGCAGGCCTTCGAGCCGGCGGATTGGCGCGTCGTTGCGAAAGATGATCTCCGCCGGCCGCAGCAGATCGGCCAGCAGGTCTCCCAGCAGGACCGTGCGCTTTTCCATCGCCAGGGTCTGGATCTGGACGACCAGTGCGTCCCCGAACTGGTCCACCACCACGCCGGGGAGGTCGTCGGACTCGCTCCAGACCAGCCGCCGGATGGAAGAGGTAGCGCAGGCGGGCACGCCGGCGCCACCATCTCTCCGCGCAATTGCCCGCTCCAAGCGCGCGCGCAAATCGTCCGGCTCCAACGCCGTCTTCTCCCGCCCCACCCGCCGCCACACGATCTGGGACTTGCCGTTGTAAATGCCGAGCCCGAGCTGCCGGCCGGTGCGGTCGCGGCACTCCACCACCTCGCCATCGTGCTCGGGCGGCAGCAGCGCCTCCACCTCATTGGCGAAGACCCAGGGATGCCCGGAGAGCGCGCGGGACCGGACGTTGGCTTTGAGCTTGAGCGCGGGAAACGGCATGGGAGTCGAGCATGGGGCTCTCGGCTGAGCGGACGCAAGGTCGGGAAAAGTAGCGCAGGCGTCCCGCCTGCCGTCGTTGAGATTGCAGGCGGGACGCCCGCGCTACTTGCTTGAACGCCTCGCCGCGCGCGGCGAGGATCGCCCCTCCCCATGTCGCCCGCCGCTGAAATCGCCCGCCGCCGCACCTTCGCGATCATCTCCCATCCCGACGCGGGCAAGACCACGCTCACGGAGAAATTCCTGCTGTACGGCAATGCCATCCATCTGGCGGGCGCAGTCAAGGACCGCAAGAACCAGCGCGCCACCACCTCGGACTGGATGGAGCTGGAGCGCCAGCGCGGGATTTCCATCAGCTCCACCGTGCTGCAGTTCGACTACGCCGGTTACGCCGTCAACCTGCTCGACACTCCCGGGCACAAGGATTTTTCCGAGGACACCTACCGGGTGCTCACCGCCGTCGATGCCGTGCTCATGGTGATCGACGCCGCCAAGGGCGTCGAGGCGCAGACCCGCAAGCTCTTCGAGGTCTGCCGGCGCCGCGGCGTGCCCATCTTCACCTTCATGAACAAGTGCGACCGGCCCACCCGCAGCCCGATCGACCTGCTCGACGAACTCGAAAGCGTGCTCGGGATCCAGGCGTCGCCCGTCATCTGGCCGCTCGGCAACGGCCCCGGGTTTCGCGGCGTCTTCGACCGGCGCAGCCAGCAGGTTCACCTCTTTGAGCGCGTCCCCGGGGGTGCGTATCAAGCGCCGGTGCGGGTGACGTCGCTGGCAGACCCCCTCGTCCGCGCCAAGCTTGACGACGACACCCACACTGAGCTGACCGACCAGCTCGCGATGCTCGACGGCGCCGGCCATCCCTTCGACCTGGCGGCCGTCCGCGCCGGCCGGCAGACGCCGGTCTATTTCGGCAGCGCCGTGAACAATTTCGGCATCCAGCTTTTGCTCGATGGGTTTTTGAGCGATTCGATCCCGCCCCAGCCGCGGCGCAATGCCGCGCCCGACCCCATCAGCACCTTCGTCCCCGTCGACTACCCCAAATTCTCCGGCTTCATCTTCAAGATCCAGGCCAACATGGATCCGAAGCATCGCGACCGCATCGCCTTCCTCCGCGTGTGCTCCGGCAAATTCGACCGCGACATGCTGGTGGTCCACCAGCGCACGGGCAAGACGGTGCGCCTGTCCTCGTCGCACAAGCTGTTTGGCCAGGAGCGCGCGACTGTGGACGAGGCGTGGCCCGGGGACGTCATCGGGCTGGTGGGCCACGATGCCTTCGGCATCGGCGACACGCTGACGGAGGACCGCGGCATCGTGTTCGACGAGATTCCCCGCTTCGCGCCCGAGGTCTTCGCCTATATCTCCAACCCGACCTCCGCCGACGCGAAGAAATATCGCGCCGGGCTCGAGCAATTGCTCCAGGAAGGAGTGGTGCAGTCCTTCACCGCCCGCTCGGCGCCACCCGGCGCCACCCTGCTCGCGGCGGTCGGCCCGCTGCAATTCGAGGTGGTCCAGTACCGGCTTAAGAGCGAGTATGGCGCGGAGTCGCGCCTCGAGGCCGCCCCGTGGACCGTCTTGCGCTGGCTGGCGCCGCACCCGTCGCTGGCAAATCCTTCGAGCCTGGTGATCGCCACCGGGGTCAGCTTCGGCGCCGACAAATTTGATCAGCCGGTGATATTGTTCCCCAACGATTGGACGCTGCGTTACTTCCAGGAGAAGAACCCCGACCTGAGCCTGTCGGAGCTGCCGCCGGATCAATCCGATCGTACCCGCTAAAACCCGGCCGTAGGGTTTCGCCTGACAAAGATATGGGGTATTACCCCACTTCGCGCTTGCAAACCCCCGGCCGGCATTAGAATCCCCAAGGGATCGCGATCCAGCTGCACTCTACCCGAAACGGCTAGGTCTACCCACCCTGACTGCTGCTCTGCCCTGGACGCTCCTAAATCCTCAGCCGCCCGATTACCATGGCCATTCCGTCTGCCCTAAAGTCTGTGAGAATTCACTCCCGCTTATTTGGCCTCGCCTTATCGTTAATCGTCGCAGCTCCCGGAGCGCTCCAGGCCGCCGACCGCCCCACGCTGCCCCCCAGCCCGGCCCTCAATACCGTCCCCGCCAAGCCCGCGCGCCTCAGCGCCGCCGCCTGGGATTCCATCATGCGGCAGGTCCAGCGCGAGCTCTACGGGGCCGAGCCGGACAAGACGGGAGTCCTGCAGGCCTATAATCAGGGACAGCGGCTATCCCTGGCCTTTTCACCCGAGGGCCCGAAAATCAATGCGGCGAAGAAAAGCGTCGGCCTGGAGTTCAAACTGCTGGGTTACGGTCGCGGCTCCGTCCTGACTGCGGTGGCGCCGGTCGCGCCGGTCGCAGAGAAGAACCGGGTCGAATATCGCCACGGCTCCGTGGTCGAGTGGTACGTCAACCAGCCGCGCGGGCTCGAGCAGGGCTTCACCCTCGCCGCCCCGCCGGCCCGCGGCGCCGCCGGATCCGCCGAGCCGCTGCGGCTGGAGATCGGAGTCCGCACCAGCCTGGCGGCCAAACCCTCCGCCGACGGTGGCCTGGTCTTCGCCGATGCCGCCGGTAAAAATCACTTTGGCTTCGGCGGCTTCACCGCCCGGGACGCCAGCGGCCGGCTCCTTCCCGCTCGGATGGAGATTGTTCAGAGCGCACCGGCGGTCCGAAATGCCAGCGTCCGGGTTGCCCTGGTGGTGGATGACCGCTCGGCCCGTTATCCCGTGGTGCTGGATCCGACCCTGATCAGCCTTGAGACGGAAATCTCCGCCAATTACCAATTGGTCTACGGTTCACCGTCCTATCTCGGTTCGTCGGTGGCGCTGTCCGGCGACGGCAAAACCCTGATCATCGGCGTCCCGGATGGCAACGGGGGCGGGGTTTCCCAGGCCGGCATCGCCATGATCTTCACCCTCTCCAGCGGTGCCTGGCAGCTGCAGGCCGAAAT
>Ga0302320_10010762_pt1 | contig 19449 bp, 18 predicted proteins | sample Bog_T0_3_FD_202130 | JGI IMG/M metagenome (GOLD analysis project Ga0302320, IMG submission 202130) | Peat permafrost microbial communities from Stordalen Mire near Abisko, Sweden - Bog_T0_3 | ecosystem: Environmental > Terrestrial > Soil > Wetlands > Peat | place: Sweden: Abisko, Stordalen Mire... | reverse complement strand
TCGGCGTTGCGCTCTCGGATGTCCTGCACAATGAGACTAAACACGCGCCAGCGGACGGCCTCCTCGATGAATTTCGAGAGGTCGCCTTTCTTTGCACCCTGGGCACCCAGAAAGGTACGCAGAGTTAGGTCGGTTTCTCTCGAGACCTTGATGTTCCAGCGAACGGCTTCTTCCATAGGACACCTATGCAGCTAGGTAGATAAACACTTACGCAGCTATTGTAAGCCGGGCGAAGATGGCTTCGCAACTGCATCATCGCGCCGACTTGGCCCATGGTTTGGCGAGCTGCCCGTCGAAGCCAAGGCCGGGTTCTGGAACCGCCTCAGTTAACTACAACCGATAGCGTTGGCCGCCTCCTGACCCCATTCCCTCCGGCTTCGCATTTCGGTTCCCCGTACCCTAAGATTTGTGCATCCAACGTTCGTTTGTACGCTAAACTCCCAATTCTGGGCAGCTTGGGCGGTTGGTGGTAACGTAGTCGGCGAGAAACAGCAGGTTCCTCCATGCGCCGATGGATTGGCTGTCGCCAATCCATCGACTTAGTCGGAATGACAATCGTGCGGAGGGATCGGTGAACGAGAGGGAATTATGGCAGCTTCGGTCTGGTCTGGACACTTAACGTTTGGGCTTATCTCGATGCCGGTGCGCTTGTTTTCGGGCGCGCGCAGTAGCGGCATCTCCTTCAACATGCTGCATCGCACGGACAAGTCGCGGCTCAAGCAGCAGTACATCTGTCAGGCGGAGGGCGTTGTCGTCGATCGCGCTGACATGGTGAAGGGCTACGAGTTCCGCAAGGACGAATACATCATCATCGAGCCGGAAGAGATCAAGAAGATCGAGCCGCAGACCGCCAAGACCATGGAGATTCTGGAATTCGTCAAGGCGGGCGACGTTGATCCAGTATATTTCGAGTCTTCGTATTACATGATGCCGGAAGAGGCTGGGCGGCGGCCGTACGCATTGCTGACCAAGGCTCTGGAAGAGAGCGAGTACGTTGCCATCGCCAAGATCACCATGCACAACCGCGAGTACACAGTGTTCTTGCGTCCACACGAAGGCGGACTGATGCTGCACACGATGTATTACGCCGAAGAAGTGAAAAAGGTGGAAGGCTTCGGCGCGCCCGACGTGGAGTTGAAAGATGCGGAAGTAAAAGTGGCGCACCAACTCATCGAAGCGCTAGCGGATGAATGGGATCCGGAAAAATATAAAGACAGCTTTCAGGAAAATCTGAAGAAGCTGATCGAGACCAAGCTGGAGGGTGGGGAAGTTGCGGCGGTGGAGAAGCCGAAGAAGCTGGCTCCCGTCATAGACCTGATGGCCGCACTCAAGCAGAGCCTGGCGCAGATGGAAGGCAGGAAGAAACCCGCAGCCGCGGCTGATTCGGACGAGCGGGCGGCGGCGTCTGGCGGGAGGTCCCGGCGCGGGCGATGAAAAGGCGGGCTTCGGGCTTCGGCTTTCCGCTTTCAGGCTTCCGCTGTTTGATGTTGGCGCTTGATCTTGCCTTCTGATCTAGCTTACCCGTCGTTCGATGCGCCAGTCTCCGTCCGTTCGACGCTCGCATAACAAAGCACATCTTATCCTCGCGGGCATCCAACTTACCCCATCCAACTTGCCCCACAGTTCCGGCATCCCAGAAGACGTGGCCAGCCGAAGCCCGAAGCCTGACGGCCGAAGCCCGGCCCACTGGCGCAGATAGTGGCCAGCCGTTAGAATGTTAAATTCCTCGCAGGTGTGACCAGAAAATCTCCCTTGAGGTGCCGATGAGTTTTCGACGTGCAGGCCGATTGGCGGCGACGGTGGTTCCAGTTCTATTGTGGATGGGGTGCGGACAGGTATATCGCCCCGTGGTGATTCCGTGCTCGGCGGGGGGTGGAATTCCCGGATGCCCGGTGGAAACGGCTCCAACTCCTTCCAACTTCCACGCTGTCTTTGGCATTACCGCCAACACGCTCAACTACCCAGGCGGGGCGATGCAGATCGACGTGTCGGGAGACACCATCATCGGAGAGACTCCGAACTACGATCCTTCGAAGCCCAATCTCGGTGAAAATCCCACCCACGCTGCCATTTCCCCCAACGATTCCAGAGTGTTTGTGGCGAGTGCGAGCAGTGTTTCAGGGGGAATCGACGTGGTTTCGTCCTTCACGCCGGTATTCCAATCAAGGATAGGGAGTGGCTTGGGCGCGGTGGCCACGATCCCGGTGCCCAGTCTGGTTAACCAGACATCCAGCATCTCTGCGATCAGTGAGTCCGGTAATCTCGTCACCGTCACTCTAAGCGCACCCTTGAGCAATGTCGTGGCGGGATATGCAATCACGATCGCCGGACTGGTCATTCCTAATTGCAGCGTAACCGCAACCCCACCTTGCAACCCCCTTGCCTACAACGGCACTTTCCCGATTTTAACGATCAACGGGAACACGATCACGTACACGGACAATACCGCCAGTGGGCTTCCGCCCTTGTCCGGGGGAACCGCAGCGGTTCCTCCGCAGCCGGTGTTTCTCAACAGCACGCAGAACAACGTCATGTACGTGGCGAACTACAACTCCAATTCAGTTTCCGCTATTAACACCGCATCGAATGTTGTCAGCAATAGTGCAGTTGTGGGTGCACACCCCGTCAGTCTGGCTGAGATGCCAAATGGCCTCAAGATCTACGTGGCGAACCAGGGGGACAACACGGTCACTAGCTTGAACACTACGGCCGATCTGTCGCAGAACCCGGTCACCGGCTTCTCTGGAGTGAATCCGGTGTGGGTGGTGGCGCGCGGTGATAGCCAGAAGATCTATGTGCTGACGCAAGGTGACGGCCAACTCGTGACCATTGACACGGCCACGGACACGGTTACGAGCAGTCTTCCCGTAGGCGGCGGGGTAGTGTCTGGCGTGGGAGCAAACTTCATTTTCTACGACCCGATCCTGAACCGGCTTTATGTGACGAATCCGGTGAGTGGGACGGTTTCTGTTTTTTCCGATACCGGCGGAGCCAACGATACACCAATTCTGCTGGCGCCCCCGCTCGCGATTCCGGGGCTGAGCCCAACCAGCACGCCGGCGTGTGCGGGATGCAGCCCGGTGATTCCGGTTTCCGTGACCGCTTTGCTCGATGGCAGCCGGTTCTATGTGGCCAGCTATCAAACGGCGTCGTCTTGTCCCGACCCGATTGTGGGCTCGTCCTTCCCCTGCGTCATCCCAGAACTCACCGTGTTTGACGCCAATACTCTCACGCTGAAGTATCCCAGCACGCCAATTCTGACTTTGCTGGGTGCCGTGGCGGCGAATCAATTCGCGGCTCCGCCAGTGCTCGCCTGCGGCCCCATTCCGCTGGTTCCGGGTGCTTTGTACACCCCGACTGCCACGCGCTTCCGGATGTTCACCGTTGCCGCCGAGGACAGCAGCCACGTCTATGTGAGCATGTGCGATGCGGGCGCCATTGCCGACATCATTACCAACGGCGGCAATGTGAACAACTCAGGCGGGAATGTTCCCGCCGATTCGCTGGTCATGGACCTGCTTACACCCCCGGCAGCCAGTAGCGGGACGGCGTTGCAGAATCCGATCTTCTTACTCGACGGGCAGTGAGGCACAGGCACAAGCGTCTGCCATTTGGATGTAACTAAGGCGTTCGTGCCGGGTGTGCGCTATACGCAATCGAACGCCTGGCTCCGTGGCGTTAGTTCTTTGCGGCAAGTTCTTCTTTTTGCACATCCCTGGCGGCGTAGTGGGAGTCGACATATTCGTCGAGGATCCCGATGAATTCGGCCACGATGCGGTCCCCTTTGAGCGTGGTGAACAGGCGTCCATCCACGTAGACCGGAGCCTTCGGCTCCTCGAATGTTCCGGGCAGCGAGATTCCGATGTTGGCGTGCTTCGATTCGCCGGGGCCGTTGACCACGCATCCCATCACAGCCAGCTTCATTTCCTCGACGCCGATGTAGTGGCCTTTCCACGCGGGCATCTGCTCGCGCAGGTAGGTCTGAATCTGCTGTGCCATTTCCTGGAAGAAAGTGCTGGTGGTGCGCCCGCAGCCGGGGCAGGCCGTGACCTGCGGGGTGAAACTGCGAATGCCCATGGATTGCAGAATCTGCTGCGCCACGCGAACTTCTTCGCTGCGGTCGCCTCCGGGGGCGGGAGTCAGCGAGACGCGGATTGTGTCGCCGATGCCTTCCTGCAGCACCACGCCCATTGCCGCACTGGACGCGACCACGCCCTTCGCTCCCATCCCAGCCTCGGTGAGGCCGAGGTGCAGCGGGTAGTTGCAGCGGGCGGCGAGCGCGCGGTAAACGTCGATTAGATCCTGCACGCCGCTGACTTTCGCGCTCAAGATAATCTGGTCGGCGCGCAGGCCGAATTTCTGTGCCAGATCGGCGGAGCTCAACGCGCTCACCACCATCGCTTCCATGGTGACGTCGCGGGCTTCTTTGGGCTCGGCGAGCATCGAGTTCTCATCCATCATCCGGGTAAGCAGAGCTTGATCGAGCGAGCCCCAGTTCACGCCGATGCGCACCGGCTTCTGATACTTCACCGCTACTTCGATCATGGTGCGGAAATTGGAGTCGCCGGTCTTCCCGATGCTGGAGTTTCCGGGATTGATGCGGTACTTGGCCAGATCGCGGGCGCACTCGGGGTACTTGGTGAGCAGCACGTGGCCGTTGTAGTGGAAGTCGCCGATGATGGGCACGCGCAAGCCCTGCTTGTCGAGTTCCTCGACGATGCGCGGAACAGCGGCGGCAGCCTCTTCGTTGTTGACGGTGATGCGCACCAGTTCCGAGCCGGCACGAGCCAGAGCGGCAACCTGCTGGACGGTCGAAGGGATGTCGGCGGTGTCAGTGTTTGTCATGGACTGCACCACAATCGGTGCATCCGAGCCGACGAGCACTCCGCCGACGACTGCGGTGAGGGTTTTTCTGCGTGGAATCATAGGCATGGAAAGTCTATTTTAACATGCGAGGTTTGAAGCCCATTCTACTATTCGCTGCCCGTGGAGAACCCACGGAGTGCAGCCAGGATATCTTCCGCGAGGCGGCCCCGCTTGGCAAGCAGTTCCAACCTGCGGTAGATATCTTGTGTTGGTTGCGATGAGTGTTTCCCGATCCCTGCAATCGCTATCAGCTTCACTTCTTCATACAGCTTGAAAATGACCCGGTGCTTCCCGCAGTGAAAGCTGCGCCATCCCGCCAGCGGCTCACGCAACTGCTCGGAACAGGTCGAAGGAGCTTTCGCCAACTTGTTTCTCAGTTCCTTCGCCAGAGCATTGCGGACGGCCTTGGGCAGCCGTTTCGCGTCTTTCAGCCCGCCGGCTGTGAATTGAATCTTGTAGGCCAACTACTCTACCCCAAAAGCCTCGTCGAAGGAGTGCAGCTTTCCCCTACGCGCATCGTCGTCAATAGTCCGAGCCGCGCGTAGAATTTGACCGAACAGCTTCGGATCGGCGGTGATCTCCAGAGTTTCGACCGTAGCGCGAAGCCTCCGCAGAAGATCGTCAAAGTAGCGCTTGTCCACCACATACTTTCCGTCCTCCTCGGTCCAGCCGGGGATTTCGATGATAGTTCTACCCTTGGCCTGCCTGAGAATCTTGCTCTGGCTTTGCCGCAACTGGGAACGGTTGACTTTCACTCTCTCTGGGAGCGCGAGGTTGATGGTTGCCATTGGATTTTGGACTCCGCGTGTACAAGTTGAGCGTACAAATTGTACACAATGATTGTACCACAGCAAAAACGCGCCCAAGGGTCTGGCAAGGCTGGCTAAAGAGACACCATTGGCCTAGGGCAGCCGGTCCATCAATCCGGGGATGGTCTTCATCAAGTCGTTGTAGATGACCACAACGGTGAACAACACCAGGAAAACGAAAGCGGCCTGGTAGACGCGTTCCTTGATGCGCAGACTGATGTCGTGGCCCATCAAGGTCTCGATCAGGAGGAAGAAAATCACCCCGCCGTCGAGAATGGGGATGGGCATCAGGTTAATGATGCCGAGGTTCAGGCTGATCCCTGCCGTTAATTCCAGCAGCGGCGTCCAGCCTTTTTGCTGGGCCGCGAAGCCAGCATCCTGAGCGATCCCGATGGGGCCGGAAACCGCGCGGAGCGATACCTTCCCCTGCACAATCTTCTTGGCCAACTCCAGAATAAGCAGCGAGTATTTTCTGTTTTCCCGCAGCGAGAGACTCAATGCCTGAGTAAACGGCAAGGTGGTCACCTTCGTCTCGCTCTTGTTGAGGAATCCCAGCCGATATCTCCGCTCCTTCGGATCTTCTGTCTTCGCCAGGACCGGGCTCAGGTGGAAGTTCAGAGTCTGGTTGCCGCGAAGCACGGTGAGGTCGACGGGATTCTCCTTGCTTTGTTGGAGGCGCTCAATCATAGCCTCGATGGAAACCATCGGCTTGCCATCCACGGCAACAATTCTGTCGTCTTGCTTGAGCCCGGCTTTGGCAGCCGGCGTGTTGGGCTCAATCTGGCCGACGATTACAGGGTCCTCCGGATACCATCCAGCGGAACCCACCTCAGACGTGGTCACGCTCTGGGGCACGATGGTTTTCTGGAAGATCTGATCTTCGCGCTGGATTGTGATGGTCAGGGGCTGGTTGGGACTGAGCCACACCCGGGGCTGCAGCTGTTCCCAGGTTGGGTTCTCAATCCCGTCGACTTTTATGATCCGATCGCCCGGCTGCAAACCAGCTTGCGCTGCGGCGGAGTCGTGCTTCACTCCTTCGATCACCGCCGGCTTGTCGAGAAAAACCGCGTACTCGTAGTGCACCATGTAGACCGTTGTGAGCAGGAAGATGGCCAGCAGAATGTTCATCGACGGGCCGGCAATGGCGATCAGGAAGCGGTGCCAGCGCGAATGCGACAGAAATTCCGCCGGATCGCCGGTGCGCTCGTCCATGGGATTCTCGCCGCTCATCTTGACGTAGCCGCCCAGCGGAATGGCGCTGATGCGGTAGTCGGTGTCTCCCTTGCGGAAGCCGAGCAGCCGCTTGCCGAACCCAATGGAGAAGACTTCGACCCGTACGCCCAGCCACTTGGCCACCGCATAGTGGCCCAGTTCATGGATGAGAATCATGAGGCCGAGGATGACGACGACAGCGATCAGCGAGATCAGAAAGTCAGGCATAAGTTTAGATACGCATTGCGCAGTTCGTTAGATTCCCCAAACTCGACACTAGATGAAAGAAGTTGCCCGCGGCCGTTCGGCTGGGTTCTTTACCCGGCGCACCCGCTCCTGAGCATATCGGCGGGCTTCGGCGTCGGCTTCAAGCACCTTTGCAATCGACTCCAGCTTCCCAGAATTAGATGCTGAAATCGCGTCTTCGATGATCCTGGGAATCTCATCGAAAGCGATGCTTCCCTCGAGAAACGCGGCCACCGCAACTTCATCGGCGGCATTCAGCGCGACCGTTTTCCCCCCGCCTGCCTCCGCTGCTTCGTACGCTAAACGCAGACAAGGGAATTTATTCATGTCTGGCGGGCAGAAGTCCAGATGACGCAAGTTACCCACCGAAAAGCGCATATCTGACTGAATCCGCTCGGGATATGTTAGCGCGTAGAGAATTGGCAAGCGCATGTCGGTCACCGAGAACTGAGCCAGTATGCTGCCATCAATAAACTCCACCATGGAGTGAATTGTGGACTGCGGATGCACCAGGACTTCCACTTTCGCCGCCGGAATGTGAAACAGCCTGCACGCCTCGATCACCTCGAAGCCTTTATTCATCAGCGTCGCCGAGTCGATGGTGATGCGCTTGCCCATCTTCCATGTGGGATGATTGAGCGCCTGCTCTACCGTAATGGAGTTAAACTGCGAGCGCGGCGTATTCAGAAACGGACCGCCGGAAGCCGTCAGCCAAATGCGCTCCACTTCCTCCATCCGTCCGCCCCGCAGGCACTGGTGCACGGCGTTGTGCTCGCTGTCGATGGGCAGCAGCGGTTTGCCCTGGCGGCGCGCCTCGTCCGTGATCAACTCGCCGGCCGCAACCAGACACTCCTTATTGGCCACCCCAACAGTCTTTCCTGCCTTGACCGCTTCGTAGGTCGCCTCAAGGCCGGCTACTCCCACGATGGCGCTCACCACGAAATCGGCCTCCGAATGCGTGGCCACCTTCACCGTGCCGGCCGAGCCGTAAACCACTTCGATTTCGCCCAGGCCAGCCCGCTTCAGCCGCCCGCGCAGCACATCAGCGTCGGATTCCGCCGCCATCGAAATGATTCGCGGACGCCACTCGCGTGCCTGCTCGAACGCCGCCTCCAGATTAGCCCCCGCAGCCAGCGCGACGATCTGAAAGCGTTCGGGATAGGACTCGGCCACGCTCAGCGTGCTGCGCCCGATCGAGCCGGTCGATCCCAGGATGGCAATTCGTCTCATGCGACTGAGTTCATTTTACGCGTTACCAGGGACGGGCAGGGGGGAAGACTACTGCCGCGTAGAACCATAGTACCGGAGCGGCAAAGAGCAGGGCGTCGATGCGATCCAGCATGCCGCCGTGGCCGGGAAGAATCGTGCCTGAGTCCTTCACTCCAGCCCCGCGCTTGATCAACGATTCCACCAGATCGCCCAGTTGCGCCGCGATGTTCAGTGCGACCGTCAGCAGGATGATCGGCCACAGATCAGGCTTCTCCAACCCAAACAACCCGTCGCGGCGTTGGATCAGTCCCAAACGCAGCAGGAACGAACTGATCTGCAAAGCATGGTTGAACAGCAGGATTCCCACCACCAGGCTCGCCGCCAGCGAAGCCGCCGCGCCCTCCCAGGTTTTCTTCGGGCTGATGCGCGCAGCCATCAGGTGCCGTCCCAGGGACCGGCCCACGAAGTAAGCGAAGATGTCTCCCGCCCAAACCACCAGAAGCAAGTAAAGCAACCAGAATGCTCCCGCCCACTGCTGGCGCAACTGCACCAGCATGGCCATGGGCAGAGCGATATAGGCGAAGGCGAACGCCGAGGCCGCCGCCGCCGGATAGGCGCTGCTCATCTGCGACCGCCGCATGGTGATGGTCAGAAAAATGAATGGAGCGATGGCCGCGGCAAATCCCACCCCAAGGACGAACTTCAGCGCCGAGAGTTGCGGGGCTTCGCCGGCCGCACTCGCCGCCAGCAGCAGAAAACACAGTCCCACGAAGACGTAGGTTGGCAGACGCAGCGGCTGCACCCCGTAGGATTCGGTGAGCTTTAGAAATTCCTGCACCGTGACGAGCGCCACGGCTGCCGCTACCACAGCCACCACCGGCACCGGCGCGCGCAGCACCAGCAACATCACAATCGGAATCAGGACAACCGCGGTCGCGATGCGCTTTAGCAAGTGAGATAGGCCACGCTACTGCGTGCTCAAGATTCGTGAAGTTTCGTATCAGGGTATGCCTTCAGGCATACCGTAAGTGCAGCATCATCAATCGCGCCTTCAGGCGCTGCGCGTTTCAGCCGGGATGATTCAGTCCGCCGTAGCGCCGCTCGCGTTTCTGATACTCGGCAATACCCTCCAACAAATGCGAGCCTCGGAAATCAGGCCACAACGTTGACGTCACATAGATCTCGGCATAAGCCAACTGCCACAGCAGGAAGTTGCTCAGCCGCATCTCACCCGAGGTGCGCACCACCAGATCCGGATCGGGCAAATCCCGCGTGTAAAGATGACGCCCGACCGTGTCTTCGTCAATCCGCAGATGCTCCAGCCCGCCGTTCTGCGAAGCGGCGTTCACCATGGAGCGGAACGCATCCACCAGTTCGCTGCGCGCGCTGTAGTTCAGCGCCAGCGTGAGCACCGTCCCGGTATTGCGCGCCGTACTCTGGCGCGCCCAGGCCATGCGCTCCTGCACATCTTCCGGCAGTTCGTGCTGCCGCCCAATGTATTCCAGGCGGATGTTGTTCTTGTTGAGCGTGGGAACTTCCGCCTTGAGATAGCGGCTCAACAGACGCATCAGGAAGTCGACTTCGCTCTTGGGCCGCTTCTTCCAGTTCTCTTCCGAGAAGGCGTAAAGCGTAAGCGCATGAATGCCGATGCGCGCCGCTGTCTCCACCGTGGAGCGCACCGCCGCCACTCCGGCACGATGTCCGGCCACACGCGGCATGTGGCGCCGTTTGGCCCAGCGCCCGTTGCCGTCCATGATGATCGCGATGTGTCGTGGGAGCCGCTCTGGATCAAGCTGCCGGTAGATTTCCGTTTCCTTGCGATCCAGCCCGGCGGGAACTTTGTGCTGCAACGTGATCCCCTTCGCATTGAAGCTAACATAGCCGGGAAGCGGGTCGCAATGACGCGAAGGGCACGCCTTCCCGGTAGCGGAAAGCCTCGACTTACGACTCTGCTTTGAAAGGGCGCGGCGTCAAGCCGCGCCGTAAAAACCCACATATCCAACAGCGGCTTCAGCCAAGAACGGCAGTTGTTGGGCAAAGCCAGGGGGTACCACCCCTCTTGTCTGGAGCGTAAATAGTTAGCGAAGAATTCTCCGCGAACTATTTTGCGGGGCCTCCTAAATCGGGAAGGTCCCGAACAGCCAATGCAAACCATGGCCGAAAAGTTTGGCCTTCTTGGAGCCATCGCGTATCGGATATACTAGCTTTTGTGAGGCAGCAGAAGAGCCCCGAAGTCGGTCAATCCGCGCAGGCGCCAAAGAAACTGCAAGGGAAGGAACTGCGCCGCGTCATGGAAGAATTTCGCGACACCAAAGACGACCGTCGTGCCAAAGAATTAAAGAAGATCATCAGCTCCTCCATCTGCGGTGGGTAAATGCCGTTTGGCAAACTCAACCTCAGACCCTCCAAAAGCAAAGTTGAAAAACTGCTGGACCGGGTTCGCACCCGAGAGATCACAGTGGACGACCTTATGGCGTTTCACGAATGGGCTCAAGCAGCCAGGCAATACCCCAGCGGAGATTGGTGCAAAGACTTCGGAACGTTTAAAGCTGTGGGAACAGGCCTGGAGCTGGACACCTTCCTGAACAAAGATCAACCGTGTTGGGGCGAAAGGCTTGACGATCGGTTCCGACGATAAGCTGGTAGCGGAGGCGATACTAAGCTTTCGCCGCTTCTTCCGGCACGATCTTCAACTCCAGCTTCTCGGTCCGCCGCAGCACCGTCAGCGCGCAGCTTACGCCGACGCGAACATCGGTGAGCACGCGGTGCAGATCGTCCACGCCAGCCACTGCCTGACTTTCCAGCGCGACGATCACGTCGCCTTCGCGCACGCCCGCGCGCTGTGCCGGACTCTTCTCCTCCACCGACAGCGCGACCACGCCCGTTTCCTTCGGCAAATCATAGAAACGCACCACGCGGCGATGGATCGGCACGGTCTGCGCCGAGACGCCGATGTAGCTGCGGCGAATGCGTCCGTCGCGCAGAAGGCGGCTGGCCACGAACTTCGCCGTGTTGATGCCGATGGCGAAACATATTCCCTGCGCTGGCAAAATGGTCGCCGTGTTCACGCCCACCACTCGCCCCGCGGAATCCACCAGCGGTCCTCCGGAGTTGCCCGGATTGAGCGCGGCATCGGTCTGGATCACGTCATCGATCAGTCGCCCGGAATACGAACGCAATGAACGACCCAGCGCGCTCACCACGCCCGCCGTCACGGTTGACTGAAAGCCATAGGGATTGCCGATCGCAACCACCAGTTGTCCCACGCGAAGCTGTTGCGAATCGCCGAGAGCAGCGGCGGTGAGGCCAGGCTCGTCCACTCGCGCTTCGTTTATGCGGATCACGGCCAAGTCGCTCGCCGGATCGTCTCCGATCGCGCTTGCCGGCATGCGGCGGCCGTCGGCCAGCGTCACCTCGATGCGCTGCGCGTCATGCACGACATGGCTGTTGGTGAGAATCAGGCCATCGGGAGTGAATACGAACCCCGAGCCTCCTCCGCGCCGTTCACCCGAGCGCGTCCGGCCTGCGGATTGATGCACTTCGATGTTTACCACCGATGGGCTGATGCGCTTGACTGCGCCGGTTACCGCGCGTGAATACGCATCGAGCAGAGAATCGTCGGCAGAACTCGCGGCCGGCGCCGGTCCCCGCTGCGACTCCTCTCCCCATCCGTTCGCTTCAGGTTGATTCAACGATGCAGGGTGGGCAGACAGCGGAGAATAAACACTTCCAGCTTCTTCCAAGTTCATGCTGGATAGATGTCTGTCGATCTATTTCGGATTCACACCGCGCTGAGGCCAGAAAAAAGCCGGGACCAAGGTCTGGTCCCGGCATTGAGTTGGCTGGTTGCCCGGATAAATTGAGCCGTTTAGCAGGCATGACCCTGAGCGGAGCCGAAGGGGCGAACCTGCTGGCGAAATCCTGAGCCGCGCTTTTTGCGGCGAAGGATCTCGATTCGCTTTGATTACGCAGTCCTTCTCGGCCGCACCGTTAAGTCCCGCAACTGAGTCAGGACGCTCGACATCTGCATGCCGTTCAGTTGCGATACGAACGGCAGAATCTCGGCGATAAACTGATCCTTCATCAGTTCGCTGATTTCGTCCTGGCGGTTCTTTTCTCCGCCACTGAGCAGTTCCGGCACGGTCACCTCCAGGGCTCGCGCCAGCCGTTCCAGGGACGACAGCGTCGGCGTAGCTTTCTCGTTCTCAATCTTGGAAACGTAGGTCCGCGGTACGGACATGCGTCCCGCGAGTTGCCGCTGGCTCAACCCGCTCCGCAAACGCAGCGAGCGGATCGACGCGGCCAGGTTCAGGTGTCCGCGGCCCATCCCGGGCATCGGCATCATTACCGGCGGCGCCATCACCACTGGTTCGGGCTCGGGCTCCTCGTCCAGGGACGAGTGGCAGCGGCGGCAATTGTTGTTGACCGTACGGAATTGAACCAACAGGCAGTGATCGCAACGGACGACTTCCCGTGAATCTACCGGGGCAAGGGTCGTGGCCATCGGGTTGTGGGAGTGCCAGAGCGGGCTACTCCTGGAACCTAACATTTGGGGGAGAGGTTCCGACTGCAGCCCTCAATCTGCGGTACAAGTCCTGTGCGTGTCAAGGTTAAAATGGATGAAGCCGTAGATCTTGCCGGCGAAAACCGGAGCTAAGCGGTGAAATCCCGCAGAAACAGGGCAGAAAGCATGATTAATCGTGAAGCCGCGTGGTGTTTACTAACTGAGTTCACCCAGTCGGAAAGTTTGCGCAAGCACGCGCTGGCGGTGGAGGCTTGCATGCGTGCCTGTTCTCGAAAGTTCGGTGGCGGCGCGTCGTATCAGGAGAGCACCGGTTCGTCTCGAGACGGCTTCGCTTCGTATCAGGGCACGCCTTCAGGGGTGCCACAAAGCGACCACAAAGATTCGGGGGCTTTAGCCCCTGAGGGCATGTCCGAGGAAGACCTGTGGGGCATTGTCGGACTCATTCACGACTTCGACTACGAGAAGTATCCCAGCCTGGAAGACCATCCCTACAAGGGCAAGGAAATCCTGAAAGAGCGGGGATGGCCTGAAGTGATCCGCCGAGCCATCATGTCGCACGCCGAATATACCGGGGTCACGCGCGATTCGCCGATGGAAAAAGCTCTTTTCGCCTGCGACGAGCTCGCCGGATTCATCACCGCCGTGGCCTTGATCAAGCCGGGAAAGTCGCTGGCCGAGGTGGACGCGAAATCGGTGCGGAAAAGAATGAAGGACAAAGCCTTCGCCCGCAAAGTGAATCGCGACGACATCGTCAACGGTGCCGCCGCGCTCGGCGTGGATTTGGATGAACACATCGCCTTTTGCATTGCGGCGCTGCAGGGGGTCGCGGACAAGCTGGGATTGGATGGGAGTGCAGCGAAGACGGCGTAGAAGAGACTTTATGTGGGAACAGCGGCCCCTTCGGCAAGCTCAGGGCAGGCCCTCGGCTGTTCGGCGGGCGAAGGCCGCCGGGATTTCTGCCGCCTACCTCAATACTTCTGCCACCCTCCCGCTCGCAATCAACTCCGCGAGCTTTGCGAAGTCTTTGTACATGACGCGGTCTTTATCGACTATGGGACACACCGACCGAATCGCCGCATGCGCCGCCTGTCCGCGCTTCGAGGTTTTCAGCGGAGCCAGGAAGTCGATTGCCTGAGCGACGGCCATGGCTTCGATCGCGAGAACATTACGCGTGTTCTCGACAATGCGCTTCAACTTGTTCGCTGCCGTCATGCCCATGGAAACGAAGTCTTCCTTGTTGCCCGAGGTGGTAATCGAATCGACCGACGCGGGATGCGCCAGCACCTTGTTCTCGCTGACCAGCGCCGCCGCCGTGACCTGCGGCATCATGAAACCGGAATTCAAGCCCGCGCCATGAGCCAGGAATGGCGGTAAACCTTCGCTGAGCGCGGGATTTACCAGGCGCTCGATCCTGCGCTCGCTGATGCCGGCGAGCGCGCTTAACACGATGCCCAGAAAATCCAAGGCAAACGCCAGCGGCTCACCGTGAAAGTTTCCTCCCGAGACCACATCGCCTTTGAAATTCTTGGCATCGGTGATGAAGACCAGAGGATTGTCTACCGCGGAATTCGCCTCGATCTCGAACACTTCGCGGCAGTGCGCCAGCGTATCGCGCACCGCGCCGTGCACCTGCGGAATGCAGCGCAGCGAATAGGCGTCCTGCACGCGGCCGCACTCGCGGTGGGATTCGCGAATCTGGCTGCCCTCGAGCATCTTGCGCAGGTTCGCGGCGGTTTTCATCTGTCCGTGGTGCGGACGCGCTTTGTGAATGCGTTCGTCGAAGGCTGCGTCGGTGCCTTTCAGCGCGTCACAGCAGAGCCCGCCCAATACGTCGGCAGAATCGACCAGAGTCTCCGCAGCCAGCAGCGCCAGCGTGCCTACCGCCAGCATGGCCTGCGTTCCGTTGATGAGCGAAATGGTTTCTTTCGCCTCCAGCACCAGCGGTTTGATCTGCGCCTTTTTCAGTGCGTCGGCGCTGGGAACACGCGCGCCCGCCGCGTCGAAGCATTCGCCCTCACCGATCAAAGCCAGCGCCAGATGAGCCAGGGGAGCCAGATCGCCGCTCGCGCCCACGCTGCCTTGCGACGGCACGAACGGGGTTACGCCGCGGTTCAGCATTTCGCAAAGCGTGTCGATGACGACCGCACGCACTCCCGAAAAACCCTTAGCCAAAGAATTGGCGCGCAACAGCATCATGGCACGCGTTTCCGCCACTGAGAGCGGGTCGCCGACTCCGACCGCGTGTGAGCGCACCAGGTTGACCTGCAGCTCGCGAATCTGGTCGCCGGCAATGCGCACATCGCTGAGCTTGCCCACGCCGGTAGTGATCGCGTAGGCCAACTTGTTGCTGGCGACAATCTCGTCGACTACCGCGCGCGCCCGACCCACGGCCTCGCGCGCGTCGGCCGACAAGATCACGGGGCGACGTTCGGCTCCGACTTCGCGTACTGCTTCCAGAGTGAGGTCGTTCCCGTTAATGTGAAGTGCATTCAAGAGATTTTCCCGTCCTGTTTTCCTACCGCCGCGCGAAATACTTTCAAATACTTCTCCGGCAGCACGGCAATCTTCATGCCTGCGTCGGTGACAATGTGCGTGGTCTCGCCTTCCGCCAGCAACGTTCCGTCTTCGGCGCGGCGCAATTCATAACCAAAGTGGACCACCGAGTCGCGCACATTCAATAACTCCGTACGCACCAAAACTTCTTCGTCGTAGCGCGCTGGGGCACGGTAGCGGCATTTCGCTTCGGCCACGGCGATGAAGCGCCCATCCTGGCTTTCCATGTCGCGATACGAAAAGCCTAACTGCCGCAACAATTCGACGCGGCCCACCTCGAACCAGATGAAGTGGTTGGAGTGATAAACCACTCCCATCTGATCGGTCTCAGCATAGCGCACGCGCAGCCGGGTTTCATTGACCGCCTGTGGGTGATTCGAGTTCATTCCTCGCTCCACACCGGCTTGCGTTTTTCGAGGAATGACGCGATGCCTTCGCGGAAGTCGGCGGTGGTGCGGATCGCGGCATTCTCCTTCACCGCGGCGTCTATCTGCGAATCCAGTTCAGCGCGTCCATGATCGCTGAGCAGTTGCTTGGTAGCGCGCAGCGAAGCTGGACTATTCTCCATCAGCAGCGCGGCCAATTCGCGAGCACGTGCCATCAGCTTTTCCGGCGCAACGATTTCGTTGAGCAATCCCATCCGGGCGGCTTCTTCCGCACCGATAATCCTTCCCGTTAGTAATAGATCGCGGGCCTGCTTTTCGCCGACCTGGCGTAGAAGGAAAGTGGAAACAATGGCGGGCACAAAGCCGATGCGCACCTCGGTATAGCCGAACTTGGCTTCCGGCACGGCCAGCGTGAAATCGCACAGCAAAGCTAATCCAGTGCCGCCGGCGATGGCCGCGCCATTCACCGCCGCAATCGTGACCTTAGGAAATTCGTAGAGCGTACGGAACAGGCGGACCATCGTCTCCGAATCTTTCAGGTTCTGCTCCGGCGAGCGGCCAATCAGCGCTTTCAAATTGTCCAGGTCCATGCCGGAGGAGAAAGCCTTGCCCGCTCCGGTCAGGATGAGCACGATCGCGTTCGATGTCTCCACTTCCTTGAGCCCGCGCAGCAGATCGTCAATCAATTCAAAGCTGATGGCGTTGCGCTTGTCGGGACGGTTCAGCGTGATGGTGGCGATGCGGGAGTCGTATGCGAGTTGGATCGTCTCGTAATTCATATCTTCCTAAGTGGAATGCTAAAAAAATCCGGGAACCGCTAAATCATCAATCACCGAGTTGGTGTACCTCGCACCCATCTCGGTCGATGCTCGCAACAACGTGTCCAGCGGCTTCAAAGGCGGCAACTCCGCGCCACGCTGCCGCAACGCGTCAATTACTTTCTCTGTGGCAATGTTACCGACAAGCGCGTCTTGCGCGAAGGGACAGCCACCCAGTCCGCCGATTGCCGAATCAAAGCGGCGGCAGCCCGCATCGTACGCCGCAAGAATCTTGGCCGCCGCCTGCTCAGGACGGCTGTGCAGGTGAACTCCGATCTCCAGGTAATCGTACTTCGCCATCACCGCGCCCACGAGTTCGTTTATCTGTTCTGGAGAGGCCATGCCGACCGTGTCGGCCAGGGAAATCATGCGCAGGCTGTCGACTTCCATCAGCGAAATGGCTTCCAGCACTTCCTCTACATTCCACAGATCGCCGTAGGGATTGCCGAACGCCATGGAAATGTAGACTACGACATCGAGCGCGGCATCGTCGGCCTTCTTCTGAATCTTTTCCAGTTCGTCGAGTGCGTCTTCGGCAGACTGATTCTGATTCTTACGCAAGAAGGTCTCCGAGATGGAATACGGGAACCCGAGAGTGTGAACCGCGTGCGTGTCGACGGCCCGCTGCGCGCCTTTTTCATTGACCACGATGCCGATGATCTCCACGTCGTCGGGAGGATCGAGTTCCTTCAATACCTCTTCCGAATCCGCCATCTGCGGCACGGCTTTGGGCGACACGAACGAAACTGCATCAATATGCTTGAATCCTGCGCTGATCAATGCCTGCAAGTAAGCCCGCTTGATGTCGGACGGAATCTGCCCCTTCAGCCCCTGCCAGGCATCCCGCGGACACTCGATAAGCTTTACGAGCTCAAACAATTCATTCACCACGGAGACACGGAGGCACGGAGATTACGAAATCAAAGAACTTTCCGAACTATTCCGCCCCTTGTTAGAACCGGAACATTGAAATTCAAAATCAGTCCAACCCGCTTGCCAGTTAGCTTCAAATATGTCAGAGGTTGTGCTTCGTGAACTGGCAGGATGTGTTCCATGCACTTGAGTTCCAAGATGAGCGAATCTTCAACTACAAGATCGATCCGATATCCGCAATCGAGGCTGACGCCCTTGTATCGCACTGGTAACGCCATCTGCCGCTCGAATTTCAATTTCCGGAGGTACAGTTCATGGCAGAGGCACTCTTCATAAACAGATTCCATAAGGCCGGGGCCAAGTTCGCGGTGTACTTCAATCGCAGCTCCGATGACCTGTTCGGTGAGGTGTTCATGAAGGAGTTTGCTCCGTGCCTCCGTGTCTCCGTGGTGAATCATGTCTGCAGCACTCCCACCTTGAACTCTGGAACTTCCGGATTCAGCGCCGCGGCTTCCAAAGCCTGCGTGATGGCGTCACGCGTCTCGATGGGATCGATGATCTTATCGATCCACAGCCGGGCCGCTCCGTAGCGCGGGTCCGTCTGCTCGTCGTAAGTACGCTTCGTCGATTCGTACAGCTCTTTCTTTTCTTCCTCGCCCAACTTCGTGCCGCCGCGCTCCAGTTGTTTCACCTTGATCTCCACCAAAGTTCCGGCTGCGGAATCGCCACCCATCACAGCGTACCGAGCCGTCGGCCAAGCAAAAACGAACCGCGGATCAAACGCTTTGCCGCACATGGCGTAATGTCCCGCGCCGAAAGAACCTCCAACAATCACAGTAATCTTCGGCACCACGGAGTTCGATACCGCATTCACCATTTTCGCGCCGGCTTTGATGATGCCGCTCCATTCGGCGTCGCGACCCACCATGAAGCCGTTCACGTCGTGAAAGAAAATCAGCGGAATCAAATTCTGGTTGCAGTCCATGATGAAGCGCGCGGCTTTCTCCGCCGATTCCGTGTAGATCACGCCGCCAAACTCGATCCGCTTGTGGCCCTCGTGGTCGGTCTGGTGAGCGTGCAGCTTTTGATTAGCAACAATTCCCACGGCGAAGCCGCCGATGCGTCCGTAGCCGCAGATCAGCGTCTTGCCGTATTCCGGCTTGTATTCGTCAAACTGGCTGCCATCGAGCACGCGCGCCAGAATCTCTTTCATGTCATAAGGACGCGCGGGCGAAGAATCATAAATGCCGTAAATCTCCTCCGCGGCCAACGCAGGCTCGACCGGCTTCTTGCGATCCCACGGAGACTGGCGGCGGTATCCCCACTTCTCGACGATCGAGCGAATGCGCGCCAGGCATGCCGGATCGTCCGGTTCGCGGAAGTCCACCGTGCCGCTGATGCCCGCGTGCATGGCCGCTCCTCCCAGATCTTCCGCGGAAATTTTTTGCCCGATCGCCGCCTGCACCAGCGCCGGCCCAGCCAGAAATAATCCGCTGCCATCGGTCATCAAAACGTGATCGCACATCACCGGCAGGTATCCGCCTCCCGCCACGCACATCCCCATGATGGCCGCGGTCTGCGGAATGCCCAGAGCTGACATGACGGCGTTGTTGCGGAAAACGCGGCCGAAGTCATCTGTGTCCGGAAACACATCTTCCTGCAGCGGCAGGAACACGCCCGCCGAATCCACCAGATAAATCGTTGGAATGCGGCTCTCGATGGCGATGTTCTGGGCGCGAATCACTTTCTTCGAGGTCATGGGAAAAAATGCGCCCGCCTTCACCGTCGCGTCATTCGCGATGATCATCACCATGCGGGTATGCACTCGCGCCAGGCCCGTGATCACGCCCGCGGCCGGCGCTCCGCCCCACTCTTCATACATGCCGTGGGCTGCGTAAATTCCCAGCTCGAAGAACGTTTTAGGATCCACCAGCAGTTCAATGCGTTCCCGC
>Ga0302320_10010761_pt1 | contig 19451 bp, 21 predicted proteins | sample Bog_T0_3_FD_202130 | JGI IMG/M metagenome (GOLD analysis project Ga0302320, IMG submission 202130) | Peat permafrost microbial communities from Stordalen Mire near Abisko, Sweden - Bog_T0_3 | ecosystem: Environmental > Terrestrial > Soil > Wetlands > Peat | place: Sweden: Abisko, Stordalen Mire... | reverse complement strand
CGGAACGCCGCGTCGATGACGCGCATGTTGGCGATCGCGTCCTCGATCGGCGCTTGGCCGAGCACGGCGCGCGAGAAGGCGTCGCCCTGCAGGGTGTACCGCGGGGCGCGCTGGCCATGTTCGATTCTCGGTTTGTGAATCCAACGCGCCGAGGATCGGCTGATTCAGGTGTCTGCCGTTTCACGCGAATTGCGATTTGGGTGGGACGCTCGCCCGAGAAAGCCTATGATGCCATGGGAACGATCTGTGTCCCACCAGCAGCTAACTAATTGCGTTTATTGAAAAATGGCAGCCCGCCCCTGGGCACCATCACTCCTTCTCCTGGTGTGACATAGCGTCTCAAATCTCATAAATCTCAATCCATTACGAAGGTTTGCTCACTCACCGAGAGCCCTCGCGTCGCGTTGCAACACCCACTGGAAGCCGAAGCCACCCCAGCCGGGGCGGCTACGGCGCGTCTGAGCCCGTCACCAAAGGCGGGCTAGCTTTCAACGCGAAAACGGGGACACCGTTCAAGGCGATTTGACAGCGGCGCGCGCTTGCGTGTGCGGTCTCGATAGTCGTCGCACTGACATCGGTCGCGGTGAGTCGCGCGTGTTCGGGCGGTGCAGCGCTCGCCGAATCGCGCCACGCCACGGTGGGCGGTTTCTGGCCGATCGCGTCGCCGATCGTGCGGTCGTCCGCCCTGGCTTCGCGGAGCGGCGCCGCCGACGCGCGTTGCAGCCCAGCGTCGGCCAGAACGCCGACGGCGCGTAAGTCCGCGATCCGCCTTGGCGACGACGGAACGCAGGCGTAGATATCCGTGGGCATGGGCCGTCGTTCGGCGGATGTCGGCCAAGTTGCGCCGGGCGATGGAACGGGCTCACGCGGATGTCGAGAGACCGAATTGACGCCGTCCTGGCCTTGCGTAGCCACGGGCGATTTCTGATCGGACGCGAACGTATCAGGCTGCTCGAAGCCGTGATCGAACACGGCAGCATCTCCAAAGCGGCGAAGGCGACCGGCTTCAGTTACAAGACGGCCTGGGAATCGGTCGCCGCAGTCAACAATCTGCTGCCCACCCCCGCTTTCGTCACCAAGGTTGGCGGCGCGGCAAGCAGCGGCGCGGAGGTGACTGAGGCTGGCCGGCGGCTGATCGCCACGTTCCGTAAACTCGAAGACCGTCTGGCCCGAATCTCCAACCTGATCGCAGAAGAAGGCCTCGCCGGGGACGAGGAGACTCTGCTGTGGGCGCTGGGCGCGCGCATCTCGGCCCGAAACGTCTTCTGGACCGAGGTGACGCAGGTCCGGAAATGGGTCGTCGACGTCGAGGTTCTGTTGAGGATGTCGGACGAGCACGTGATGCTGACGACCGTCACCAACGACGCCGCCGCCGAACTCGACCTCTCGCCCGGCCGAAAGGTTCTGGCGGTGGTGAAGGCGCCGTCGATTCGAATCGTGGCGCCGTCCCCTGCTCCCAAGCCGGCGCACAATTGGTTCGTTGGAACCGTGACCCGGCGCGTCGACGCCGAGCGCAACAGCGAAGTGCGTCTCGATATCGGCCGCTCGAAGCAGTTGATCGCGGTGGCGCCGCGCGTCGAGATCGAGGCGCTCCAACTTCGAGCAGGCGCCCAGGCCGCCGCCACCTTTGACGCCAATCAGGTGATCCTGATCGCGGAGTGAAACCGCCGCGGGATCCGCGCGATTCGGCGCGACGCCATCGCGTCGCGCGTTGTGGCAATATGTAACTTTGATATATAGCCACTACAACAACCAGAAAGATGCTGGACAGTCAGAACGGCCAACGCCATCTGGGGCGCATGATGAACGCTTTGCATAAGATCCTGCCGGCTTCGGCGGCGGGCCGTGCGCCCAGGGCGCGCGGGTGCTTTCTCGGTCGGCCCGGCGCCCTGCGCCATTTCCAGGTTCACCTCGGCCCCTCGTTCAGTCTATGTATTGGCGAAATATAATGGCGGACGCAGGGTGGGGAGAACCCCACTTCACGCGCTCTGAAACAGGCGCCCGGCAAGGGCCCTGAAAGATGGGCCCCGCCGCTCAGCTAACCCGGCGACAATCCGAGGAGAAGACCATGTGGTTGCGCGTTATTCTAGCCGTGGCGGGCGCATTCGTTCTTTCTGCGGCGCCGTCGGCGCTGGCCGGTCAGACCCAGGTCGCCGTCGCCGCCAATTTCACCGCGCCGGCCAAAGACATCGCCGCCGCCTTCAAGGACAAGACCGGCAATGAAGCGGTGCTGAGCTTCGGCGCCTCGGGACAGTTCTACGCGCAGATCCAGCAAGGCGCGCCGTTCCAGGTATTCCTCTCGGCCGACGCCGATCGTCCGAAAGCCGCGGTCGACGCCGGCCTCGCGATCGCTGACAGCCGCTTCACCTACGCGATTGGCAAGCTTGTCCTGTGGAGCAAGAGCCTCGACGTGACCAAGGGCGACGAGGCGCTGAAAGCCAACGCCTTCGCCAGGCTGTCGATCGCCAATCCGAAGTCCGCCCCTTACGGCGCCGCGGCGGTCGAGGCGATGACCAGGCTCGGCGTCTACGATGCGATCCAGCCGAAGATCGTCCAGGGCGCCAGCATCGCCCAGGCGTTCGAATTCGTCGACACCGGCAACGCCGAGCTCGGCTTCGTCGCCCTATCGCAATTGGCCAATGTCACTGCGGGATCGCGCTGGCTGGTGCCGGAGGCGCTCTATGCGCCGATCCGTCAGGACGCCGTGCTGCTCAAGACCGGCGCCGACGACGAAACGTCCAAGGCGTTTCTTGCTTTCCTCAAGGGCGCGGAGGCGCGCGCGATCATCGAGAAATACGGCTATGGCCTCGAGTGAGGCGCAAGCGGCGCGCCTGACGGCTGGCCGATGCGCTGCGGCCCGCGACGACACTCCACAACCGCGATTCCTCAGCGGGGCGACGCGCCTGAGGTCACTTCGACCTCCACCGTCATACCCGCGAAAGCGTCGCTGGCGCCGACGAAACTGCCGGAGACTGGCATCGCTTGGCGGATGTCGCGCGCGACGGCGACCGGGATGAGGTTGGCGCCGCCGACGCTGCGATTGGTCGGATCGAAGCTGATCCAGCCGGCGCCGGAAACGAACACTTCGCCCCAGGCGTGGGTCGAACCGGCGTCGGTCGATCCGGTCAGGCTGCGATCGGGATTGAAGAAGTAGCCCGAGACGATCCTCGCGCCGAAGCCGAGCGAGCGCGCCGCTTCGACGAACAGCACAGCGAAATCGCGACACGATCCCCAGCCGCGATCGAGAGTCTCGACCGGCGACTGTGTGCCTTCGTCCTCGCGGCTCTGGTAGCTGATCCATCCCGACACGCCGAGGCTGAGGTCCTTCAGCAGGGAGAGCGTATCGGTCCGATCGCCGCTGACGAACGCCCGCGCCCATTTCGCCAGCCGTCGATACGGGTCCGGGTATTGCTGAATTGTCAGCGCGCCGAGGTCGGTCCATTCGTCGTCCGAATAGCGAAACGGATAGACGATCGCCGAGGCCGCAATGTCGAAGATCGGCCACGCCGATCCGCTGAGCTCGAGCTCCATGACGCTGTCGACGACCAAGCCGTCGGCCGCGCTCTGAAACACCGCGGTGGCGATGGAATTGCCGAGCACATCGTGCGCCCACGTCACTTGCGCCGCCGGCGCGACGGTGACCGCGCTCGAAACCAATCGCAGGTCGCGGCTCTCGCGAGCGCGAAGCATCAGCCGATGCGGCCCGAGACTGACCGGCCGCCGATAGCGGTAGGTCGTCCGGTGGTGGATCTCAAGCGCAACCATCGGCAGATCCTGGCGCCAATCGGGCGGACGTCGTTCAAAGGGCGCTATCCGCGCCAACCTGTCGCCGGCGGACGCTCCGCCGCTGCCGACCGCGTGGATCAAAGATAGTGTCGATGTCGGAAAACCTTAGACGCCCGAACGAATTTGTTGCGAAAATTCGCCTCCAAAACTCCGTTGGACATCTGGACACGGGAGAATTCTCAATCTTGTTTCTTCGCAAAGACTGTCTATATATTGACGATAGGATCAAACGCACGGTTTCGCGGCGGCGACGCCAGACGTCGAGCGGCTGCGAATTTTTCCAGTCAGGCGTGAAATTCGGCGCCCGTGGCGTTCCTCGGCGCCAGCGACCAGCGGCGCGCGTAAGCGCGACGGCTGAATCGCACTCGCGGCGCCCGACGCCGCCAAGGGAGACAAAAATGGCCAAGTCCCAGCGACGCGGCAACAAGGAAGCGCGCAAGCCAAAAACTGCGAAGCCGGCCAGCGCCGCGCCAGTATCGCCCTTTGTCGCCAAGAGCGCTGCGGCTGCCACCAGCCCGCCCAAGCGCAAAGGCTGAAGCCGGACGCGGGGCGAATGCGGATCGCGCAGACGCCTGCCGACGGCGCGCCGCCCAATCCATCCGCCGGCGTTCGACGGGCGAATAGAGGATGTTCGCCGTCAACGTCAGCGAACGCGCCGCGGGCCTCGCGGCTGACCCCTGCGACGCCCCGAATGCGTCACCATGCAAGTGAGTTCAATCATGCAATATCTCGGTCGAATCGCCGGCAGCGGCCAATTGATGCGCGACGGCGAGACGGTCGGCCGCGCTTCCTACGAGTTCGAGGGCTTCATGCGGCCACGCGGCATCGTCGTCGGCTCGGGAGAAATCAGCCTCGCCCCCTCGGACCTCAAAACCGTGTTCGGTCGGCCTCGGGTTCAGCTCCGCACCGACGAAGGCCGGCTGCTCGATTTGAGATTCTCTGAAAAAGAACTGCGCCTCGCCAACGGCGTCGCCGAAGTCGAAGTGAGCGGAGATCTTCCCGGTTCGCTGGCGGACTGGCGCGGCGGATCGACCGCAGCGCTCGCCTATGCAGCGCCCGTCGACAGCGCCGAAGCCGCGCCGAGCCACAGCAAGGCGCCGGCGGCGAATGCACGCCGGCGCGTCTCGGCCTGAGGCCCGCGACAACGCTGCGGATGTCGCCGGCGACGCGCCCGTCTGGCGCGCCGCGCGGCCCTTCAGCCTGAACGGCTCAGGCGATCAATAGTCCATCCCGCCCATGCCGCCGCCGGGCATCGCCGGCGCATCCTTGCCCGGCCTCTCGGCGACCATCGCCTCGGTCGTGATCATCAGCCCGGCGATCGAGGCCGCGTCCTGCAGCGCGATCCGCACCACTTTGGCGGGATCGAGAATGCCGGCGGCGAGCATGTCGACAAATTGCTCGGTCTGGGCGTCGTAGCCGTAAGTTTGAGATTTCTCGTTGAGGATCTTGCCGACCACGATCGAGCCTTCGCCGCCCGAATTCTCGACGATCTGACGGATCGGCGCTTCGAGCGCCTTCAGCACGATATCGATGCCCGACTGGATGTCCGGGTTTTCGTCGCTGAGCTTGCCGACCGAACCCTTGGCGCGCAACAGCGCCACGCCGCCGCCGGCGACAACGCCTTCTGCGACCGCAGCCTTGGTGGCGTTGACTGCGTCGTCGACGCGATCCTTCTTCTCCTTGACCTCGACTTCGGTGGAGCCGCCGACGCGGATGATCGCCACGCCGCCGGCCAACTTCGCCAGACGCTCCTGAAGTTTCTCCTTGTCGTAGTCTGAGGTCGTCTCCTCGATCTGCGACTTGATCTGTGCGACGCGCGCCTCGATGTCGGACTTCTTACCGGCGCCGTCGATGATCGTCGTGCTGTCCTTGTCGATTCGCACGCGCTTGGCCCGCCCGAGCATGTCGAGCGTGACGTTCTCAAGCTTGACGCCGAGATCTTCGGCGATCAGGTCGCCGGCGGTAAGAATCGCGATGTCCTCGAGCATGGACTTGCGTCGGTCGCCGAAGCCGGGGGCCTTGACCGCCGCGACCTTGAGGCCGCCGCGCAGCTTGTTGACCACCAGCGTCGCCAGCGCCTCGCCATCGATGTCTTCGGCGATGATCAGCAGCGGCTTGCCCGCCTGGACGACCGCCTCGAGCAGCGGCAGCATCGCCTGCAGCGAGGAGAGCTTTTTCTCGTGAATGAGGATGTAGGGGTCCTCCAACTCCACGATCATCTTCTCGGCGTTGGTGACGAAGTAAGGCGACAGATAGCCGCGATCGAATTGCATGCCCTCGACGACATCGAGTTCGGTTTCGGCGGTCTTGGCTTCCTCGATGGTGATGACGCCCTCGGCGCCGACCTTCTTCATCGCCCTGGCGATCATTTCGCCGATCGACTTATCGCCGTTGGCGGCGATCGTTCCGACCTGGGCGATCTCCTCCGAGGACTGCACCTTCTTGGCGCGGCGCTCGATGTCTTTGACCACCGCGGTCACGGCGATGTCGACGCCGCGCTTCAGGTCCATCGGGTTCATGCCGGCGGCGACGAGCTTGAGGCCTTCGCGCATGATCGAGGCGGCCAGGACCGTCGCCGTCGTCGTGCCGTCGCCGGCGAGATCATTGGTCTTGGAGGCGACCTCGCGCACCATCTGCGCGCCCATGTTCTCGAATTTGTCGGCGAGCTCGATTTCCTTCGCCACCGTGACGCCGTCCTTGGTGATGTGCGGCGCGCCGTAGGACTTGTCGAGAATGACGTTGCGGCCTTTGGGACCGAGCGTGACCTTGACGGCGTTATTGAGAACCTCGACGCCGCGCAGCAGGCGCTCGCGCGCATCGGTGGAGAATCTGACGTCTTTGGCGGACATGGTTTTCATTCCAATGTTTGAGAAGGGGCTGGCGTCGTTCAGGCGGCCTTCTTGGCCGCGATCGCACCGTCGATCACCCCGAGAATGTCGGATTCTTTCATGATCAGCAGATCCTCGCCGTCGATCTTGACTTCGGCGCCGGACCATTTGCCGAACAGCACCCGATCGCCGGCTTTGACCTCGATTGCGATCAGCTTGCCGCTTTCGTCGCGCGCGCCGGGACCGACGGCGACGACTTGACCTTCCTGGGGCTTCTCTTTGACGGTGTCGGGAATGAGGATTCCGCCCTTCGTCTTGTCCTCGCCCTCGATGCGACGGATCACGACACGGTCGTGCAGCGGACGAAATTTCATGGAGTCCGTTTCTGGTCAGCGGACGAAACCGGCTCGGAGCAAATGCCCCGGCTCTCGGCGCGAGTCTGACGCCCCACCTAGATGGCTATCGTTGGCACTCGTTACAAGAGAGTGCCAACCGGCGTTGCGGACGGAAACCCGCGGTCAATGCCGGCGATGAGCGGCGGGGGCGGCGGCGAACGACTCGGCCATTTCTTTGGGCGCCGGTTCGACGGCGACGATCTCGTATTCCTTGGCGCTGCGTTCGAACGGCTCAGCCTTGCTCTTGATGCGGTAGGTCTGCGTCTCGGCGGTTTCGGCCGGCAGCACGCGCGTCACTTCATAGGGGCCCGTCGGCCGCGGCGACGGAGTGAGCTTCCGGTCGTAGTCGACGAATTGCCCGACCGCGAATTTATGTCCGATCATGACATGCCGCCTCGCAGTAGGGATAACGCGAAAAAAGGGCCAGGAGCGATCCTGACCCTTCCCTTCGCCGCATCAGCGGCACAGATTCATCGCCGCCAGCGCCGGTACATCCGCGGTCGCCAGTCAGCATGATCCATAGCCTCGTTCAGACAGCCTTGAGCATGTCCGCCGACATTTTGCCCGAGCGCTTGTCGGTGACCAGCTCGTAGCTGATCTTCTGACCTTCGGTCAGGTCGCCCATGCCGGCGCGTTCGATCGCACTGACGTGAACGAAGGCGTCCTTGCCGCCGTCATCGGGCTGGATGAACCCGAAACCTTTTTGGGAATTGTACCACTTCACTGTGCCTGTAGGCATGACGCCCCTCTTGGATGCGGGCCTAAAACGCAACTTCGCGACGCGAAGTCATCGTCGTTTTTCGATTTTTGGGGGAAGAGCGTCGCCATGAGCTGATTGAACCGCTCGCGGCAAAGAAGGTCCGGCCGAATTTCGAAGCCTGAATATAGGCTGGCAGGCAAAATATTTCAAGACCCGCGTTGGCGCGCAATTCCCAAGCCCCTTTTCGACCCGCTTTTCCGGCCGCGACCCTGCCCTCACATGCCGGGAATCTGCAGGCATTCCATGACCTCGATCGCCTCGCCGGGAAACATCATGAAATGCGGGTGGTCCTTGAACACCTTCGCGGCGGCCTCGTGCGACTCGGCGTGCACGATTGTGTAGGCGGCCATTGCGTTGCGGACATCGGCGACGCCGCTCGCGGTCACCTGCTTCGTCTTGCCGAGCGGCGCGCCGCCGCTGGCGATCGCGTCCTTGTGCTTGTCCGCCCACGCCTTCCAGGCGACCATGCCTTTCGCCTGCAAGTCCTTGCGCTCGGCCTCCGGCTTGGCCCGCCAGGCTTCCATCGCCGCAGGCGACCCGAGATAGATGGCGAGAAAGGTCCTCGTCGCGTCGGTCATGGCGTTCTCCCGTAATCGCGGCTGTCGGCCCGCGTCGGCGGAAGCCTAGTCGAGCCCAATCGGCGGAGCAATCCGCAGCCGCGGCGACGCGCGCAATGAACGTGCGCTCGAGCGCCCTTTGGCCGCTCGAGCTTGCCGCGAACCGCGAGGCGGCGCATCATTCGGCGCAAACGACGGTCAACCGGGAAGACTCGGCCGAAGTCGAGTCTCCGCTTCACGAGGCCGACGACGCCTCGCGATCCGCATCCCGGGCGACCCGCCCGAGATCGAAGCGCGCGGCGAACATGGGGGAGGACGCCGATGCAGGAAGTCCCGCTGTCTTGGGCGATGTTGGTCGCCGCGATCATTCGTTTGGTTGTAGGCGGCCTTTGGTTTTCGCCGTTCGCGTTCGCCGAATCGTGGCGGCGTCTGGCCGGCTTGAGCGCCGAACAGATGAAGGCGGGGATGCCGAAGGCGATCGCCGCCGACGCCGTTGCGTCGCTTTTGATGGCGTGGGTTCTCGCCCACGCCATCGTCTACGCTGGGGCGACGACGCTCGGGATGGGCGCGGGGGTCGGGTTCTTCAACTGGCTCGGCTTCATCGCGGTGATCCAGTTCACCGCCGTGCTGTACGAACAGAGGCCGCTCAAGCTGTTCGCGATCCAATCCGGCTTCAATCTGGCGGCGCTGCTGCTGATGGGGGCGCTGCTCGCCATCTGGCGCTGACCGAATCGCCGGCGCAAGCGGAGGTGCGCCGCCGGCTGATCGCTTTGAAGTCAGGCGAGGGGCGGCGCGGGCGTTTGCGCGCTCGCTGGGCGCCGCCGTTGCTCCGCTGGCCGGCCTGCGCCAATCTCGGCGCGAGGCCCTGGCTTCGGCCGAATGAACGTCGGGGCCCGCAGCCGGCGAGCGCGCCCCTAGGATGAAGCTCCTTATCGTAATCCTGCCGGTCTTCGCGCTGGTCGCAATCGGATGGTCCGCCCGGCGCCTCCAGCTCATGGAACCGTCGGCCCTTCGCGGCCTGCGCGACCTCGTCTTCTTCCTGGCGATGCCGGCGTTACTTTTTTCGGCGATCGAGAAAGCGCCGCCGTTCGACCTCGTCAGCGTCACCAGCGTCTATTTCGCCGCCGCTCTGTCGATCTTCGCGCTCGCCTTCGCGATCGCGCGCCTGCTGCGCTTGCCGCTGGCCAAGGCGGCCATGCTCGGCCTCAATTCGTCCTACGGCAACACGGTCCTGATGGGCATTCCGATCATCGTCGCCGCCTTGGGTGAGGACGCGCTGCCGCCCTTGCTGGCGATCATCGCCTTGCATTCGGCGATCCTGCTGCCCTTGGCGGGTGTGCTGATCGAGATTGACGTCGTCGGATCGGGACGGCGGCGCCCGCTCGCCATTCTGGCGGCGACGCTGACGCGAACGCTGCGCAATCCGGTCATCATGTCGATTCTGGTCGCCACGCTGTGGCGCGTCTCTCGCCTGCCCGTGCCGGCGCCGCTCGATGAGTTGCTGCGCCTGCTGGGCTCGGCGGCGACGCCGCTGGCGCTGATCTGCCTCGGCGGCGCCCTGCCCTCGCTCGGCGCGCTGGCGCCAGACGCGGGAGCGATCATCGGAACCGCGCTGAAGCTCGCGGTTCTGCCTGCGCTCGTCTGGGCGATCGGGCGTTACGTCCAGTTGCCAGAGCTGCCGCTGAAGGTCGCCATCCTCGTCGGCGGCATGCCGACGGGCGCGAACGCGTTCCTGCTCGCCCATCGCGACGAGAGCCTCGCGGAGGCGTCGGCGGCGATCGTCATGGCGACGACGCTGCTGTCGGCGATCTCGCTCGCCGCCTGGCTGCAGGTCGTCATGTGAAGCGGCGCCGCCTTCGACGGCGCCGAGATCAGGCCTTCTTGGCTTGGCCGTAATAGGCGTTGGGGCCGTGCTTGCGCTTGAAGTGCTTGTCGCGCAGTTCGGTCTCGATCGGCTTGAGATTGGGCGCGAGCGCCAGCGACATCAGCGCCATATGCGCCACGCATTCGAGCGCGACCGCGGTCTCGACCGCCTTGGCGACGTTCGGCCCCCACGCAAACGGCGCATGGCGGTTGACCAGCACGGCCGGGCAATCGGCCGGGTTGATCCCCTTCAGCCGCTCGACGATGACGGTCCCGGTCTCCCATTCGTAGGCCGAGGCGATTTCCGCCGCCGTCATTTTGCGCGTCACCGGCACCTCATCCTTGAAATAGTCGGAATGGGTGGTGCCGAAGTTGGGGATCGGCCGCCCCGCCTGGGCGAAGGCGGTGGCGTGCGACGAATGCGTGTGCACGACGCCGCCGATCTCGGCGAATTCGATGAACAGCCGACGGTGGGTCGGCGTGTCGGAGGAAGGGTTGAGCTTCCCCTCGACCCGCTTGCCGTCGAGATCGACAAGAACCATCTCGTCGGCCGTCAGCGCGGCATAGTCGACGCCGCTGGGCTTGATCGCGAACACGCCCTTGGCGCGATCGATCGCGCTGGCGTTGCCGAAGGTGAGGTTGATGAGGCCGTGTCGTGGCAGCGCGACATTGGCCTCATAGGCTTCGCGTTTCAGTTCCTTGAGCATGGTCGTCCTTCGTGTGCGTCCGCGCTCTCAGGCGCGGAAGCCCTTGGCGAGGTGATAATAGACCTCGTTGCTGCGCAAGTCCTGCTTGAACCCCGGCAGCTTGGTGTCGGCGTCGATCAGCGCCAGCTCGATGCCGGCGATGGCGGTGAAGTCTTCCAGCATTTCGGCGGTGACGCTGTAGCTGAAGCCCGAGTGATGCGCGCCGCCGGCCAGGATCCACGCCGCGCAGGCGGTCTTGTGGTCGGGCCGGCATTCCCAGACCGCGCGCGCGACCGGCAGCTTGGGCAGCTTGGGATGGTCGACGACGTCGACCGCGTTGACGACCAGGCGGTAGCGATTGCCCAGATCAATCAGGCTGGCGTTGAGCGCCGGGCCCGGCGCGGCGTCGAACACCATGCGCACCGGATCCTCCCGGCCGCCGATGCCGAGCGGGTGGATCTCGACCGCCGGCTTGCCGCTGGCGATGCTCGGGCAGATCTCGAGCATGTGCGCGCCGAGCACCTGCCCGCCGCCTTGCGGCAGGTGATAGGTGTAGTCCTCCATGAACGAGGTTCCGCCCGGCAGGCCCTCGGCCATCACCTTCATCGCCCTGACCAGCGCCACCGTCTTCCAGTCGCCCTCGCCGGCGAAGCCGTAGCCGTCGGCCATCAGCCGCTGCGGCGCCAGGCCCGGCAGTTGCTTGAGGCCGTGCAGGTCCTCGAACGTGTCGGTGAAGCCCTTGAAGCCGCCGGCCTCGAGAAAGGCGCGCAGACCCAGCTCCTGCCTGGCGGCGTACAGCAGCGAATCGTGACGCTTGCCGCCCTTGCGCAGTTCGGGAACGACGGCGTAGCTCGTCTCGTATTCGGCGGCGAGTTCGGCCGCGGCGGCGTCGCTGACCTTGTCGATCCTGGCCACCAGATCGCCGACGCCATAGCCGTTGGTCGAAAAGCCGAAGGTCATTTCCGCCCCGACCTTGTCGCCCTCGGTCACCGCCACCTGGCGCATGTTGTCGCCGAAGCGGCAGAACTTGCCGCCCTGCCAGTCGTGCCAGGCCCGCGCCGCGCGCATCCAGGCGCCGAGACGGTCATGCACTTCCGGGTCGGCCCAATGGCCGACCACGACCTTGCGGGCAAGCCGCATCCGGGTGTGGATGAACCCGGCCTCGCGGTCGCCGTGCGCCGACTGGTTGAGGTTCATGAAGTCCATGTCGATCGTGTCCCACGGCAGCGCGGCGTTGAACTGCGTGTGCAGATGGGCGAACGGCTTCTGCAGGACGTTGAGGCCGCGGATCCACATTTTCGACGGCGAGAAGGTGTGCATCCACAGGATCAGGCCGGCGCAATTGGGATCGGAATTCGCCTCGAGGCACAGCTTGAAGATCTCGTCAGGCGTCGTCAGCAGCGCCTTGAACGTCGTCTTCAGCGGCAGCGCCTTCGACTTGGCGAGGCCGGCGGCGATCTGCTCGGCGTCGGCGGCCACCTGCTTGAGCGGCCCCGGCCCATAAAGGTGCTGCGACCCGCAAACGAGCCAGATTTCAGGGTTGGCGAGGAGGATCATGTTCATCTCGGTCGATTGGGGGTTGGATTTCAGACTTGGGATAAGGCGTTGACCGACGCGAGGCGCGCCGGCGCGACCCCTCTGCGACCCGCGATCCGGATTGAAGTCGACGGACTCCGCCGCGACGAAGAAGGGCTCAAGCGACCACGCGCTAGATTGGGCGGACGAGGAATAAGTAATACAATATCACTGTAACTGTAAAGCCTCCCTTACTCCGGCGCCGCTTGCGGCGACCGGCACGCCGTCGCAATCGAAGATGATCAGATCAAGCCCCTCCGCGAAGATTTCGTATTTCGCTCGCTCGTCTCATCGCGCGCGCTGTAAATCGTCGTGCTTGCGAAAGCCGACCGGCGGGCCGCAGGCGGTCAGGCTTGACGCGTTCCGATTGGCCAAGCGACGATCCGTCTTCGGGTCGCGTGGAGATGGCTGAATGACCAAACGGGCGATCGCTGTGGGCGTCTTTCGCATTCCGATCAAGGGGCCCGGCGATGTCTCGGGGCTTATGGAACTGATCGAGGGCGGCCAAGTCGCTCCCTCGGAGATCGTCGCCGTGCTCGGCAAGACCGAAGGCAACGGCGGCGTCAACGATTTCACCCGCGAATTTGCCGTCGCGGCGCTGCGCGACGCGCTCGCGCCGCAACTGGGTTTGGCGCCCCGAGCGGTGGAAGAGAGAATCGCATTCGTGATGTCGGGGGGCACGGAGGGCGTGCTGAGCCCGCACCTCACCGTCTTTACCCGAGGCTCGGGCGCCGACGCCGCCGAGGCGGCGACGAGCGGCAAGCGGCTCGGCATTGGCGTCGCCCATACGCGCGATCTTCTGCCTGAAGAGATCGGCCGGGCGCCGCAGATCGAAGAGACGGCGAGGGCGGTTCGTCTGGCCATGCGGGACGCGGATATCGACGACCCTGCCGACGTGCATTTCGTCCAGATCAAATGCCCGTTGCTGACCAGCGAGCGGGTCGAGGCGGCCCTGCGCCGCGGGCGCAAGACGATCACCGCGAGCGGCTACGCATCGATGGGTTATTCGCGCGGCGCTTCCGCGCTCGGCGTCGCTATGGCGCTGGGCGAGGTCGAACATGTCGCCGAGGACCAGGTGTTGAAGGACTGGAGCCTGTCCTCCTCGGTCGCCTCGTCCTCGGCCGGCATTGAGCTGATGCACAATGTCGTCATCGCGATGGGCAATTCAGCGCAATCGGCCAGCCCATTCGTCATCGGTCACGCCGTGATGCGCGACGCGATCGATCTTCCGGCGGTGCTGCAGGCGCTCGAAAGCGTCGGCCTCGGGCCCGCCGACGGCGCGATGAATCCCCGGCTGGTCAATATTTTCGCCAAGGCGGAGGCGTCGCCTGACGGCGCCGTGCGCGGCTTTCGCCACACGATGCTCGACGACACCGACATCAGCTCGACGCGTCACGCGCGCGCCGCAGTCGGTGGGCTGATCGGCGGCGTCGCTGGCACGGGCGTCGTCTATGTGTCAGGCGGGGCCGAGCACCAGGGGCCGCCCGGCGGCGGACCGGTCGCCGTCATCGCGCGGGCGTGATCGAGGCGGCGGGCCGGCCAAATAGGTAAAGTCCGACCCTTCTCGGCGGAACCGAAGGCGCTATTGTGGGTTTGACCTTCAGCGGAAACAGGGGCAATTCGCCATGCGCGTGATCATCGCCTTGATCGTGATCGTCTATCTTATCGGCGTGGGTGTCGTGCTCGCGCCGACGGTTCAGGGCAAGTGGAGCACCGCCCCGGCCTCAGAGCTGACCGCAAGCGTCGGCGAGGCGCTTCCCGGCGCGCTGGCGTGGCCGGTCAAGGCTTACCACAGCGTCACTGGTCGTTGACGGTCGCGCTCGGCGGCGCCGCACGGCTCGAATCGTGCGCCCGTCCCGCCAGCGATCGCGTCGTCGCCACGAACACGCCGCGTAGCGCAGCGGATCCCGCGTCCGGCAGGTTGCCGCCGGCGCGCCGGCGCAAGTCCGCGCCGCAGTCGTTCTTGCGTAGACCGTGTCGCGTTCGGGTCTGATCGGACGTCATCCTGAGGCGCCGCGAAGCGGCCTCGAAGGACGAGGTGCGGAGGCGGCAGCCGATTCCAGGCAAACGCCGCACGCTGTAGGCGTGCGAAGCAGGACGAGCAAGCGGGCCGACAAGGTCAAATTTTCGTCCTGATTCTTGGTCTCATTTGCGCCCCCGTCCGGCGGATGATACGCCGCACGGCGTTTGTGAGGCAGGAGGCGCTGCATGCGCTTGAGCGCGCTGATTGGATTGGTCTTCGGTCTGGCTTCGGTCGCCGCTCTGGCCAAGGACGCCAGCCCCGACAGCGTCACGGGGCTCTATCTCACCACCGACTTTCCCGCCCTTACGATTCGCGCCGGCGAAGAAGCCGACCTGCCGCTGACCATCTACAACTACGGCCTGCCGCCGCAGCGCACGGCGCTCACGGTCGCCGACGCGCCGCCCGGCTGGAAAGCCGAGATCGTCGGTTCGGGCAAGCCGGTCGCCGCCGCGTTCGTCGATTACGACGGCAAGGCGACCCTCACCCTCAAGCTGACGATCCCCGAGACCGACAAGCCGGGCGCCTATCGGCTCACTCTGAACGCGGAAGGCGACACGGCGAAGTCTTCGCTGCCGATATCCGTCACGCTCGCGCCGCCGCTTGCCGCCAGGCTGACCGCGACGCCGAAATTCCCGATGTTGAGCGGCGCGGCGCGCAGCAGTTTCGACTTCGCCGTCACGGTGAAGAACGAAGGCGCGAACGACATGACGGTCGTGCTGAAGACCGACGCGCCCGAAGGCTACACCGAGAGCTACAAGGAACAGTACGGCACGCAGGACATCACCAGCCTGCTGATCAAAGCCGGCGAGAGCAAGGATCTCACCGTCTCGGTCAAACCCAATCCGAGCGCGCCCTCGGGTCAGGTCCCGGTGACCTTCGAGGCGATCGGCGACAAGGCTGCCGCCACCGCTCCGCTGACGCTCGACATCGGCGGCCTGCCGGCGATCACGATCAGCGGCGCCGACGATCGCCTGAGCGGCGAGGCCTACGCTGGCCAGGAGCGCTCGGTCCCGCTGACGATCACCAACATCGGCTCGGCGCCGGTGGTCAACGTCGGCCTCACCTCGTCGCCGCCGCCAGGCTGGAAGGTCGTGTTCGATCCCAAGCGGGCGCCGCCGATTCCGGTCGGCGGCGCGCTGAAGATCAATCTGCTGCTGACGCCCGGCGCCCAGGCGATCGCCGGCGACTATCTGCTCAACATCAGCGCCATCGGCGACGGCGTCGATCAGAACGTCAGCTATCGCGTCACCGTGCTGACGTCGACGCTGTGGGGCGTCGCCGGCATCGGAATCATCCTCATCGCGCTGCTGGTGCTGGTGGGCGCGGTCGGCCGGTTCGGCCGGCGATGAGCGAACCGATCATTCGCGCCGAGGCGCTGACCAAGCGCTACGGCTCGGCGCTCGCCGTCGACGGCCTCGACCTTACTGTCGAAGCGGGCGAAGTGTTCGGTCTGCTCGGGCCGAACGGCGCCGGCAAGACGACGACGATCCTGATGCTGCTCGGCCTGACCGAGCCGACTTCGGGCCGCGCCGTCGTCGCCGGCTTCGACCCGCTGCGCCAGCCGCTCGAAGTCAAGCGCCGCGTCGGCTACATGCCGGATTCGGTCGGCTTCTACGACCACCTCAGCGGAATCGCCAACCTGCGCTACAGCGCCGCATTGTGTGGGATGAAGCCCGCCGACGCCGACGCGCGCATCGACGCGGCGCTGAAGCGCGTGCGGCTCGAGGCGGCGGGCGGCAGGCCGGTGCGCGGCTACTCGCGCGGCATGCGCCAGCGCCTGGCGATCGCCGAAATCCTGATGAAAGGCGCCGCGATCGCGATCCTCGACGAGCCGACCGGCGGCCTCGATCCGCAGTCGACGCACGAGTTCCTCGAGCTGATCCGTTCGCTGCAGCGGGAAGGCATGACCATCCTGCTGTCGTCGCACCTGCTCGATCTCGTCCAGTCGGTCTGCGACCGCGTCGCACTGTTCCATCGCGGCCGCATCGGCCTGACAGGCCGTGTCGACACCCTTCTCAGCGACGTGCTCGGCGGCTCGCACGCGATCCGCGTCGAGGCGCGCGGCGCCGGACTCGCCGAGGCGATCGGCCGCGTTGCCGGCGTCACGCGGGTGAGCGAGGCGGCAAACGGGTTCCGCGTCGAAGCGAGCGGCGACGTGCGCGCCGCAGTGGCGCGCTCGATCGTCGAAGCGGGCGGCGCGCTGCTGAGCATTGAGGCCGGCCACGCCAGCCTCGAGGAAGTCTACACCCGCTATTTCGAAGGGGTGCGCGATGCGGCGTGACGGCTTCGCCCTCGCCGGCGCCGGCGTGGTGATGATGAAGGAGCTGGCCGACAACCTCTCCAGCGTGCGCATGCGGCTGTTGGAGGGGCTGGTGTTCGTCGCCGGCGCCGGTGCGGTTTACGCCACGATCGGCGAAGTGCGCAGCGTCGTCAGCGAGGATCCGTTCGTCTTTCTGCGCCTGTTCACCACCCCCAAGGCGCCGCTGCCTTCGTTCGTCGCCTTTCTCGGCTTCCTCATCCCGATCGTCGCCATCGCCCTCGGCTTCGACAGCGTCAACAGCGAGTTCAATCACCGCACGATGAGCCGCCTGCTGGCGCAGCCGATCTATCGCGACGCGCTGCTGTTCGGAAAATTCCTTGCCGGTCTGGCGACGCTGGCGATCACGCTGACGGCGCTGTGGCTGTTCGTCATCGGCCTCGGCGTGCTGCTGCTCGGCCTGCCGCCGAGCGGCGAGGAGGTCCTGCGCGGCTTCGCCTTCCTGTTGGCGGCGATCGCCTACAGCGGCGTCTGGCTGGCGCTGGCGCTGTTGTTTTCGGTCGTGTTCCGTTCGGCCGCGACGGCGGCGCTGGCGGCGCTTTCGGTCTGGCTGCTGTTCGCCTTCTTCTGGTCGATGCTGGTGTCGCTGATCGCGCCGATCGTCGCGCCGGCCGACCCCGACAACGTGATGTCGCTGCTGCACAACGCCAACGTCACCGAGGCGCTGTCGCGCCTGTCGCCCAACACCCTGTTCGCCGAGACCGCGCTGGCGGCCCTCAATCCGTCGACCCGCTCGCTCGGCGTCGTGCTGTCGTCGCAGCTCGAGGGCGCGATCTCGGCGCCGTTGCCGTTCGCGCAGAGCGTGGCGCTGATCTGGCCGCAAGTCACCGGCCTCGTCGCCGCTGCGATCGGCCTGTTCACCATCGCCTATATCGCGTTCCAGCGGCAGGAAGTGCGCGCCTGAGAGGCGCGTCCTCGTCGCTCAGGCCGTCCACGCCGGAGCGGGCGCGGCCTGTTTCGTCTCTCTTGCGCGCGCCGCGTCGATCACGGCGAGCGCGGCGCGCAGGGCCTCAGTGACGCCGCGATGGGCGACGGCCGAGAGTTCGAGCGGCGGGGCGCGGCGCCCGCCGGCGGCGAGCGCTGGGCCGTAGCTTCGCATGGCGCGCTTCAACCGCTCGCGCTGAAGCTTGAGCGTCTCCTCGTCGACCGCGTCGATCTTCGACAGCGCGACGATCTCCGGCTTGTCGGCGAGGCCGCCGCCATAGGCGGCGAGTTCGCCGCGGATGATCCGGTAAGCGGCGCCGGCGTGCTCGCCCGAGACGTCGACCAGGTGGATCAGCGCCCGGCAGCGCTCGACGTGGCCGAGGAAGCGGACGCCGAGGCCAAGGCCATCGTGGGCGCCCTCGATCATGCCGGGAATGTCGGCGAGGACGAAGTCGCGCCCATCGATCCTGACCACGCCGAGATTGGGGTGGATGGTGGTGAAGGGATAGTCGGCGATCTTCGGCCGCGCCGCGGAGACCGCGGCGAGGAAGGTCGACTTGCCGGCGTTGGGCAGGCCGACCAGCCCGGCGTCGGCGATCAGTTTCAGCCGCAGGACGATCGTGCGCTCGATTCCGGTTTGGCCGGGATTGGCGCGGCGCGGCGCCTGATTGGTCGCGGTGGTGAAATGGGCGTTGCCGAAACCGCCGTTGCCGCCCTTGGCGATGACGACCCGTTCGCCCGGCGCCTTCAGGTCGGCGAGCGGCCGTTCCATGTCCTCTTCGTCGTAGATTTGCGTGCCTTCCGGCACCTTGAGCACCGCGTCGGCGCCGCGGCCGCCGGCGCGGTTCTTGCCCATGCCGTGCATGCCGGTCTTGGCCTTGAAGTGCTGCTGGTAGCGGAAGTCGATCAGCGTGTTGAGGCCGCTGGCGCATTCGACGACGACGTCGCCGCCGCGGCCGCCGTCGCCGCCGTCGGGGCCGCCGAACTCGATGAACTTCTCGCGGCGGAACGAAACGCAGCCGGCCCCGCCGTCGCCGGAACGGATATAGACGCGGGCTTGATCAAGGAACTTCATGGAGATCCGTCACGATCGTGCGTGCGACGTGGCCGCCGCGGCGCGCACTCCAGGCGGCGCGCGACAGCGCGAAGCGGTCGCAGGGGACGAGCCCGCCGCGCGCCGGCGCGCCCTCGAGGCCCGAGCCGACGAAGGCGAATCCCGCCTTCTCCAGCACCCGGCGCGAGGCCGGATTGTCGACATGACTGCTGGCGACGACCTCGACCGCGTCGGTCAGGCTGAAGCCGGAATCGACGATCGCTTCGACCGCCTCGCTCGCCAGACCCTTGCCCCACGCCTCCGGCGCCAGCGCGTAGCCGAGCGTGAGGCGCCCCTGGGCGCGCCCTTCGAGGCTGATCGCGCCGAGCACTTCGCGCATGTCGCGCTGCGGGGTCAGCACCAGCGTCAGGTCGCGGCCGGTCGCGTTGCCTTCGCGCGCGGCGAAGATGAAGCGTTCGGCGGAGCCTGCCGGATAAGGGTGGGGAATGCGGGCGGTGTGCTCGGCGACTTCCCAACGGCTGCAATAGCGCTCGATCGCCGCGGCATCCGCAGCCCTCGGCCAGCGCAGCCACAGCCGCGCGGTCTCCAGGCGGAAGACATCGTCTCGGGCAAGATCGGGGAACATTTCCACTCCGGACCAGCGAGGGGCGCGCCGCGGCGGGCCCCGAAACGACGAAGGGAAC
>Ga0302320_10010759_pt1 | contig 19453 bp, 9 predicted proteins | sample Bog_T0_3_FD_202130 | JGI IMG/M metagenome (GOLD analysis project Ga0302320, IMG submission 202130) | Peat permafrost microbial communities from Stordalen Mire near Abisko, Sweden - Bog_T0_3 | ecosystem: Environmental > Terrestrial > Soil > Wetlands > Peat | place: Sweden: Abisko, Stordalen Mire... | reverse complement strand
GAAACGGGCGCCATCACGGAGCTGGGCTTTATGGATCGCGAAATGCGCTACGCCAAACACTGGCTGGCGTCGATGGGGATTTATGATTACGAAGAACCGCACGATCCGTGGTGGACCGAACTGCATAACTTCCTGATGAGCGTGCGCGAAGGGAAGCCGATCATCGCGCCGTTCGCCCTGGGCAAGGCCGACGCGCAAGGAGTGATCTACGGCAACCGCGCCATCGAAACCGGAGAAAGAGTGTATTGGCCCGGCGCGAAAGAGAAAGGATGAAGTCTGAAGGCTGAAGGATGAAGGCTGAAGTGCAAAGGGTGAAAGGTGCGGTTGCGCGGTTGGCGTTTCAAGGCGTTAAAGGATTGGGCGGGTGGTTAAGGCAGATGTAAATGGTAAATGATAAGTGGTAAAAGGGGCAGAGATGAGGGGTTGAGGTCTACTGCTGAAAGATGGATGGTATCGTTGGGCGGTTAGCGTTTCAAGGCGTTGAAGGATTGGTCGGCTGGTTAGGGCAAAATATAAATGGTAAATGATAAGTGGTAAAAGGGGTCGATTTCGGGTGAATTGTAAGGGATAGATTCAGGAGGGCAGAGTTTAGGATTTAGAGCTACGAGAGGGAATTGGCTGGCAAAAGGAAATTGTAAATGATAAATGGTAAATGATAAACGGGGTCGATTTAGTTCAATTGATAAGAATGAAGGATGAGGGGTGAAGGCTGAAGTGTGAAGAATGATGTATGAAGGTTTAATCGTGAATCTTGGGGTATGACGGATAAAGAGTGAGTCCTGACGTTTGAGGTACAGTGCCCCAATGAAAGAACATTTTATCATTTATCATTTACCATTTACATTTTAGTTCTTTCGCTCAATCAATTCCCGTTTGCCCGTTTTACTTCAAACCTTACCCTTCACCCTTCACCCTTTCTCGTTTACCCTTTAGACTTTCGCTCTTGTCTTGTTCGATTCGAAACAGTTTTGTCGGGCTTTCATTGACAAACGAATCTAAAAATAGTAAAAAGAAATATAATGTAAGTTGGTTGCCAGAGCTGTTGTTGCCCAATGGCTGATCTGCCGGGATTTTCTATGTCGATTGCAGCCCGCCGCTTTGATGTCTCCGTCGTCGGTGAGCTGAACCTCGACCTGATCCTTTACGGCCTGCCCGCGCAACTTGAGCCAGAGCGCGAGTTGATGGCTGACGGCCTGGCGCTGACCCTGGGCAGCTCTTCCGCTATTTTTTCGCACAACCTGGCGGTGCTGGGAAGTAAAGTTGGGTTCATCTCCCGCATCGGTGAGGATTCACTGGGCGCGATTGCGCTTGAGCGGCTTGGGGCGGGCGGCGTGGATGTTTCGCAGGTGCGGAAAGTGGCGGGCCCAACCAGCACCGGGCTGACGGTGATCCTGCCGCGCGCCGGCTTCCGGAACATCCTGACTTATCCTGGCACGATGCTTGAGATGTGTTTTGAAGATTTGAATCTGGATTACCTCGCGGCAGCGAAGCATTTTCACCTTTCGTCTTTCTTTCTGCATCGCGCCTTGCGGCCGCGCATTGCTGAGCTCTTCCGGCTGATGAAAGAACGGGGGCTTTCGACCTCGCTTGACACCAACGATGATCCGGAAGATCGCTGGGACGACGACCTGTTTGAGGTGTTGAAGTTCGTGGATGTTTTTCTACCCAACGAACGCGAGACGAAAAAGATCGCGCGCACAGACGATCTGGACTCGGCGGTGGCCATCCTGAAGCAACGGGTACCGGTGCTGGCCGTCAAGCTGGGAGCAGAGGGCGCGATGGCCATTGGACCTTCAGGCACGTTGCGCGCCCCAGCCAGAAGCGTGGAAGCCATTGACCCGGTGGGCGCGGGCGATAGTTTTGATGCGGGCTTCATCAACGCCTACGTGCAGGGCGCGGATTTGGCCGCATGCCTGAAGCAAGGCAACGCGGCAGGCGCCTTCTCCACCACGCGTCCCGGCGGCACGGAAGCTTTTCGCGACCGCCCGCACTTTGCGCAGTTCTTCAATCGAGAGTAAAGGGCAACTGACATGATTGATTTTCATACTCACCCCGTTCTGATCCGCGAGTTTGCGGAGAAATATCCGGACTACACGCGCATGGCGCGCGAGGTCTTCCAGATTGGCAACAACCTTCAGCCGCTGGAGACCTTCTTCCTGCAAATGGATGTGGCGGGAATTGACAAGGCTGTGCTGCTGCCCATCGCCTGCGCGCGGGCGCGGGGCCTGGCCGTTTCCAGCAATGAGCAGGTGGCGGACCTGTGCGGCATTTCGAAACGCTTCATTGGCTTCGCCAGCGTCGATCCCATGCAGCCTGGCGCGGCGAAGGAGTTGGAATCCGCAGTCAAGGGCATGGGGATGAAAGGCCTGAAGCTGGACGCGGCGCTACAGGACTTTGACCTGAACGATCCGAAAGTGTTTGAAGTTTACGAGGCGGCCTCGGCGCTGGGCATTCCCGCCCTGATTCATACAGGGATGAGCTGGGCACCGGGAACGCCTCTCGAGCAGGGCAAACCGCTTTTGCTCGAGCCCGCCATCCGCCGATTCCCGCGTTTGAACTTCGTGCTGGCGCATTGGGGATGGCCCTGGGTGTGGGACGCAAACGCGCTCGCGTTGAAGTATCCCAACGTCTATCTGGACACTTCGTGCTTCTACTACGACGGCCCCACTGAGTTTTTCAAATTTCATTTTACCCAGCAGATGCCCATCACGCTGCTCGAGCGGAGCCTGCGAAATCAGATCGTTTTCGGCTCCAACTATCCGCGGGTGGAAATCAAGAATCTGGTGAAAGCCGTCGGGTCATTGGGATTGACGGAAGCGTGCCTGGAGAAGGTCATGCGCACCAACGCGGAAAAATTGCTGGGAATCGAATCGCGGCCGGCACGATAGCGAAGCCAGGAAGATGTTGACTTGGGCTTGAGGCCCGCGACACCACTCACCAATCTGCCAGGGGGAGAAGTTGCAATGATTATTAAGCTGGAAAAAATCAAGGTGCAAAGCCGCAAGGCAGAGGAAGCCATCGATATCACCGCGAAGGTGGATGAAGTGGTGGCGAAGACTGGCGTGACCAACGGCCTCGTGAACGTGATGACCTGCCACACCTCCTCCGGCCTGCTGGTGACGGAAGGGATTCCCTGCCTGGAGGAAGACATCCTCACGCACTTTGCGCGGCTGCTGCCTGAAGATGAGAATTATCACCACCGCCGCTATCTGGATTTTGATGGCCGCGTCGGCTTCAATGCGGAGACTCATCTGAAGAGCATTCTGGGGGGAATCCAATGCTCGTTCCCCATTGAAAATGGCAAAATCGTGCGCGGCTCCCGCCAAACGATCTACTTTATGGAATACGATGGCCCGCTGGAGCGGACCTACATGGTGCAGGTCCTCGGCGAATAAGCCCGCCCGGGCCATCCGGTCCATCCGACCATCAGATCGTTGAGTCACTGGATCATCAACCAATTGGATATTTGTTAGTTCAGTAATCTTTAATTTGGAACCTTGAATCCCGGCGCCCCCTACCGCTTCGTGCCCGCGCTTACCGTTAGCGGCAATTTCACTGCGTCCTGTTTTCCCGTCCTCTTGTCCGTCACCTTGATTGCCAACTCATATTTTCCCGCGGCGCCTGCGGGCAGGAAGCCGGCCAGCACTCCCGTGTCGGGGTTGATAGCGAGACCCTTCGGTGCGCCGGTAACCTCATACACCAGTTCATCGGCGTTGCGGAATTTTATGTTATAGGGCTGGCCGTTGGGGAAGTCGGTGGAAACCAGGTCGCCGATGGAGGCAGACACTTCAATGGGCGCCTGGTAAAACGCCAGGGACTTGGCCGCGGGCAGCGCTTTTGAAAGAATCAGCGGGTGCACGAGGTCGACCTGTCCAGAGGGTCCGCTTTCACGCCCGTCAGCATCCACCGCCACCACGCGATAGTAGGCGCGCCACAGATCCGTGGCGAGGGCCACGTTGCGCACCGGTCCCTGAGTTTCCATCAACAGATTGGGCAGGGCCGGTTTCATGCCGTCCGCGCCCGCATCGTAGGTGTAGGGCGTGTCGTGCGGGGTAAAGCCACGCTCCGCGCTGCCGTAAATGCGATACTTCACCGGCGCAGTGCCCCCGTTGCCGTTATCCCAGCCCAACTCCACCGCGCGTGACGAGGGGTCAAAGTGCGCTTTCACATTAACCGCAACAGCGGGGGCTTCAGCGGCGAAGGAAAAGGCTTTTGACCACGGTCCCCAAACGCCTTCTTCGCTGCGCGCACGAACGCGCCAATAATAGGGCTGGCCGGGGTTCAGCAGGCCGGTGTAGGGCAGCTGATACGTGGATGTGCCACGATTCTCCGTTCGGTTGATCAACTTTTCGAAATTGGAAGAGAGCGGGTAGCGAACGTCTGCGTACTCGCTGAGTTGAAATTCATAGTCGGCAGCAGGAGCTCCGTCCGCAGGGGGTTGCCAGTGAAAGGTGATGCGTGTACCGCTCGCTTTGCCGCCATCTGCAGGATAGAGAGCCTGCGTAGGCGTGCCGGGAACCACGGGCGCGTCGCACTCCGCCCAGGAGTGGGTGATTTTCACTTTGCGTTCCGGGGCGCTCTGGTCAGTGTAAACAAATTCATTGTCGCCCAGACTCAAACCGGGCATCGCCATCCGGGCCATTTGCAGGGTGGAGCGCAGGTAGAACCGCTTCAGGCAGACGTCAGCCTGCGAGGCCGGATTGGTGAGCTCAAACCGCAGCAGGTAGTTGTAACGAGCGGGCCCGGTGCGCGGGAAAAAATCGTTCAGGTCAATGTACATGCGGGCATAGTCGCCCATCGAGGAGGTCCAGGCTTCCTGCCACGTCTTGCCCTCATCGAAACTCAGCGAAACTTTTGCCTGACCGCCATCGGGCGAACGGCGGCCGAGGTCCACATCCAGGCGGCCACCCACCACGGGGTATGCGCTTCTGACGGGGACAATGATGGAGCCCTTCGCGGCCATGGAATACAAGCCGCGGCCAAGAACACCGTTGGTCCGGATCTCCACTCCCTGGGTCTCGAAATATTTGAGCGTGGACGCCTGCGTAAGGTCTGCCGCATAGGTCAATTCGCCATCCATCACGTCGGCCATCAGGCGCCAGCGCTTGTTCCAAAGCTCGGCTTCGCTGCCGCCAAACTCCCTGCCGTGATAACGATTGCCCGCGTTCCAGGCCCAGGTAATGGCCTCGCCCGGGCGCAGGGTGAAGTCCATCTGGTGAGAAGTCTTTTCCGGTTGCTCGCCTTCACGCACGCCTTCGTAGGAAAAAAGTGCGGCGGAACCCTCATCGCGCAATAGGTCATCGTCATGCAGCGGTCCGTAGATATGAGTGCGCTTCATCACCCAGTGGTCGGCCACGATCTGCTCTTCTGAAGCCACGGTTTTGTTGTCGGGCATCAGGCAGATGGCGTCCTCATCGGAATCATAAAAGTGCCAGGCGCCGTTGTAATAGACCTCGGCGGTGCTGTGTCCGTTGGGATAACCCTGGCGGACTTTCAGGCCGGCGGCGCGCCACAAACTGCTGAGATTTATACTTTCGTTATAGCAAAGCGTATAACCATAACAATTGAACCGCTTCACCACATCGTTCACTTCATCGTCCTCGGTGGTGGCGTGAAAACGGTTCTGGATTTCAAACTCCCAGAGGCGGTGGGCCTTGTCCTCTTCACTCATGGAAGGGCTGACGACAAAGTTCACGATGGTTTGCAGGCTGCGCGTGTCAGGCCGGTCGGTGCGCCGCAGCCAGGGATTGACCACCGGCACATCGCCCACGTTTTCCATGCGGACGTAGGAGTTCGGCTCCCAAAACTGATCGTAGCCCCAATACCCCACGGGATCGCGCGTCATGTCACCGTCAAGATGGCCACCCATGTGGATGGAAAAATGGGTGTCGCCGGAGGTAAGGATTCTGGTTTCTGACCGTGTGTTATCGCCGCAGACGGCGCGCAGGTCAGACGCTCGCAAACCCGGCGTAATGGCAAGGTAGAGACTTAAAGTAAGAGCAAAACAGATGGTTTTCATAAGGGCCTCGCGTCGGACGCTAACACGCTTTGGGATTGACAAGCAACAACGGCGCTCCTGGTTCCACGCCGCGCGGTGGAGCGGATTCACTGGCTTCTCCATGCTGAAACTGACCTGCCCGCAGACCCTGCGCCTGTGCTTTATCGTCCAGTACATTCTGATCAAGCTCAGACGTTTCCAGCACGTTCACAAGTTTGCTGATCCGCAACGCCACCCGCGTGAGCGCCCTCGCGTCGCCACTGAGCGCAAGGTTGACGTGCAATTGGCCCGGTACACCCGCCGGGGTTGCGGCAAAACTGTTCACCACGCAGCACTGCGCAGTGACGATGGTCAGGATTCTTTGCAGCGCCCCCGTGGCGTTTTCAATCAGCACGGCAAGCAACATCCGGGAAGGTGGAGCGGGTTCGGTGTGATGTCCCGCCGCAGGCGCTTGCAACGAATGTTCGGTGCGATCGAATTCCGGTCCCAGGACCATCTCGTGAATTCCCGCTCCCGACGGGACCATGGGATAGACGTTTTCGTAGGAGGCGACATGCACGTTCAACAAACACGGGCCTGGTGTGCTGACCACATCGTCCAGGACCTGCGCCAGTGACTTCGGGTCGTCCTGGCTCAGGCCGCGCAATCCATAAGCTTTGGCAAGCAGCTCAGCATCGGGAAAAGTATCAAGCTCCACATGGCAGAGCCGGTTCTGATGAAATAATTCCTGCCACTGGCGCACCATTCCCAGGTGGCCGTTGTTCATCACCACGATCTTGATGGGCAACTGGTAGTTGGCCATGGTGGCCAATTCCGGGATGGACATTTGAAAGCCGCCGTCGCCCACCAGGGCAAAGACCGTTTTATCAGGGCGGGCGATTTGCGCTCCAATTGCTGCGGGCAAGCCGAAGCCCATGGATCCCAGCCCGCCGGAGTTGAGCCACAGGCGGGGCTCATTAAAGCGGATCAGTTGCGCCGCCCACATCTGGTGCTGACCCACGTCGGAGGCCACCACGGCTGAACCGGCGGAGACCCGGTCAATTTCCGCCATCAGTTGCTGCGGTTTGATGACCTCATGCGAGGCGGACGATCCGAAGGGGAATTCGGCCTTCCACACGCGCACCTTCCGGCGCCACGCTTCGCGGTCGGCATGATGCTTCTCAGCATTGATCGTTTGTGTTTCGCGCAGAAGCTCGTTCATCTGCCGCAAGACGCACTTCACATTGCCGGCAATGGCCACCTCCGCGTGCCGATTCTTGCCGAGTTCCGACGCGTCGATATCCACATGGATCACCTTGGCGTGCGGGGCGAATGTGGCCAGTTTGCCGGTCACGCGGTCGTCAAAACGCACGCCGAATGCGATCAGCAGGTCAGCTTCGGTGAGGCCCATGTTGGCGGCATAACTGCCGTGCATTCCGGGCATGCTCACGAAATTTGGATCATCGGCGCGCAATCCGCCCAGGCCCATGAGCGTGCACACGGCGGGAACGTCAAGCAGGGCGGTGAACTCATGCAGCTCACTTGCGGCGTTCGCAGAAATAATTCCACCCCCCGCATAGACCATGGGGCGGGCGGACTCCCAAAGCAGTTGGACCGCTCTGGCGATGAGCGCGGGATCGCCGTCCGAAGGCGGGTTATACCCGGGCAGGTTGAGTTCATCGCACGGAACGTAAACAGCCCGTTCCTGTTGCAGGTCCTTGGGAAAGTCAACCAGCACGGGGCCGGGGCGGCCAGTGGACGCGATGTAGAATGCCTCGTGAATGATGCGGGGCAGGTCCGCGAGCTTCCTGACCTGATAGTTGTGCTTGGTGCAGGGCAGGGAGATGCCGAAGGTGTCGGCTTCCTGAAAACCGGTGGTGCCCAGCACCTTGGTGGAGACCTGTCCGGTGATGGCGACGATGGGAATGGAGTCGAGGTGCGCGTCGGCAAGGCCGGTGACCAGGTTGGTGGCGCCCGGGCCGGAGGTGGCGCAGCAAACGCCCACTTTGCCGCTGGCGCGCGCATAACCCTCCGCGGCGAAGCAGGCGTTCTCTTCGTGCCGCATCAGGATGTGGCGAATGCCGTGATCGTAGAGGGCATCATAGAGCGGCAGCGTCGCGCCGCCGGGATAGCCAAAAATGCAATCCACGCCTTCAGCCGTCAAACACTCCAAAAGGATTTCCGCGCCGGTCATCATCTGATCTGGTGTTGCCATCGTCTTCTCCTCCCAAAAGTTGGACAAAAACAAAAAAGGCCACCAGCCGGTCTCCCCGCTGATGGCCTCTCGAAAGAAGACTTTCGAAGCTAACCAGCGGGGTCCGACTGAATGACCCCGGTAATGATGATGCTAATGGTTCCGGGAAGGAGGAGCGACCCGAAGACGTTCGAACGAGTTTGAAAGTTTTCGAACATAAGCGAAGGTTCATGCTACTCTTGAGGCGGATCGGATGCCAATAAAGAAATTTTATCGGCGCTATAAAACATTTTTATGATGAGGATGGCCAGACCATGAACAGAATCACGCGGCGGGATTTTATGCGGAAGGCCGGCGCGGCAACGGCCTTGAGCTATGGCCATGGCTTGGGAGCATCGGTGCTGGCCGCGCGCGCGGCGGGCGCCTCAAACGAAGATGCCGCCAAATCTGCGCCCACACAGCGGGAAGAGGGCGACCTCTGGATCGGCAGCAATGCCACGCTCGAGGTTGCCGTCAGCAAGCGAACAGGCACCATCCAGCGGCTGATTGACAAGATCAGCGGCGAGGATTATTGCCACCAGGCCACGGAAGACGCCCATTGGCCGGGCGCGCTGGGGACACGCTTTGAATTGCAGTCGCGCATCGGCGGACTGATTCTGATCGATGAGTTGCGCAACCAGCGATTCTCCGACCTGGAGGGTGATTGCGCCATCAAAAATACTGAAATGAAAAACACTCCGACGGGTGTTTCGTTTTCCTTCGCCAAGAAATATCCCCAGGCGGAGTTTACAGTCTGGCAGACCTTTCGCGTTGCCGCTGATCACGTGCGCTGGGATGTTCGAATCAGGAAAGATGCAGGTCCTCAGCGCACGGTGCGTGTCATTCAGGCCGCGCCGCTGCCTTTGCGAAATTATGAGGGCTGGGCGCCAATTGCGGAGGCCCCCTTCAAGGTGAAGCCCTATCTTCCCTTCGCCATCGAATACGGGCAATCCATAGCGGGGCCAGTGGGCGAGCCGGAGTGGCGCACCAACATTCCCATGACCGTCTTCTATTCTGGCGAAAAGAAGCGGGCCCTCTGTTTCACCGCGCCCGTGGAGATTCCCTCGGTACGGATTCGCTTTCTCAATAACACCAGCGCCGAGGCGGATTTCCACTGGAATTCGCGCCTCTATCCGCAGCGTGAGCGGCCTTACTTCCAGGTAAGCCACGAGTACCTGGGCATTCGCGACCACCATGACCTGGAAACGGGTCTGCTGATTTCCGTGCATCCGGGCGATTGGCGTCCCGCCCTGGGCTGGGTCTATTCCCAATACCAGGAGTACTTTGATCCGCAGCCTACCTTTGATGAGTGGGATGGTGTGTACGCGTCAGGCGGCGAATCCATGCAAGACTCGCTGACGGAAGACGACATCAAAAAAATCTATTCCGGCCTGCGCGACCGCGGAAATCGCTGGGAGGAACTGCATGGGCATTTCCCTCGCTATGGATTGATGATTCCCGACCCTTCGGTGAAAAGCTGGACGTGCGAATCGCATCCCCACACCGGCTTTACCATGACGCGGGAGAAGATTGCCGCCCATGCGCGCGTGGCAAGAGAGTTCGGCGTGGGAACTTTCATCTACTACAACACCACGGAGTCCGAATATTGGTATGCGGACAAGGAATTTGCAGACAGCATTGCGCGCGCGGAATCCGGCAAACCCCTTGGGGCATGGCACGGCCCGGATTATCCCAGCCCGCGCGCCTGCTACCTGATGAATTCCGACCCTGCCACGTCCTTCGGCAGGCACATGATGCAGCAGACGCAGGCCATGGTTGACGCCTATCCCGCCATCGCGGGATTTTTCTGGGACGTTTATGGCCGCAGCTACCTGTTTGATTTCGCCCACGACGATGGCATCACCATGGTGAACAATAAGCCCGCCTATTACCCTGAGTTCATGTATCAGCGCGTGATGCGGCAAAATGTTGCGCCCGTGCTGCATGGCAAAGGCATGTGCGTGACGGCGAACAAGCCCACCACGCTCGCAAGCTGCTGGGGGATTGACGGAATCATGTCCAGCGAAGATGTCACGCTGGAGGAGAACCCGGGTTGGATCGCCGCGCAAAGCTATCTCGGCCTCAACCGCCACGTGATGATCCTTTCGGGCGAGGGGGCGCGCGACCCGGAGCTGCTCTTTCTGCATTGCCTTCACTATGGAATGTTCTATTCCGACATTGCCACCATCAGCCCGCAGGCGGGAACCGTGCCTTCTGAGCAGGCAACGCATGCCGTGGACCTGGTGAAGAGATACCATCCCTTTATTGACAGGTTGCGCGGCAAGAAGTGGATCTTCCACCCGCTGGCCTTGGAATTGCCGCCTTACACGGCGGGGAATATCTTCCGCCTCAAGGATGGCGCGGTGATGATCACCATGGTCTCCGCGTGGCGGCATCTTCGCAAGGTTGAGAATTCAGAAGCGAACCTGGAAGTCACCTGCCGCCTGCCCGATTCGGACAAGATGAAGAACGTCCGCGCCACCGCCATCGATCTGCAACAGAGCTGGGAGCTTAAGCCCACACGAGATGGCGACGCGCTAAAATTCACCATTCCACAGCACGGCAAGGCGACGGTTATTCTTCTGACGCCGTAGCGGGTTGAGCCAGTCGGGCGCAGCGTGTCACGGGGCGCGCCACGGGCATCTTGCCCGTGCTCGAGCATGGCCAGAGCCTGCCCTGAGCTTGCCGAAGGGATGGCCATGGCACAAAACCCCCGTGCCCCTGGCACGGCCACCGGGCGCGGCGATCGCCGCGGCGGCCCTAGCCTCTTTTCCCTTGACAGAGGCTAGGGCGACTGCTAGAGTGAAAGTGATGGTCCGCGCCCGGCGTGGAATGGCGGTTCGAGGTTCAGCATGAAAGCCTTCCCCTTCGCCCCTTGTGGCGGCTCACTCCCCAAAAAACAACAAAAGGTCACTCGCGAGGCGCTGGTTTGCCTTAGAGATGTTAAAAATGAAGGTGCATCCGGCGATGTTCATGAAAACAAAGGAACGGGAAAATTCCATGGGGGTGGGCCGAGAGGATCTCACCGGGGAACTGCCATTGATCATCCCCTTTCCGGGTGAAGAGGGTGCCTGTGAGCAGAATCCACTTCTCCCTTGTCCTGTGACCCATGTCCCCTATCCCGCTTCACTAAAAACGAAGGTGCATCCGGCGATGTTCATGAAAACAAAGGGTCGGGAAAATTCCAAGTGGCTAGACCTAGAGGAGCTCAACCGGGAACTGCCATTGATCATCCCGTTTCCGGCGAAGTGGGTGCCTGTGAGCAGAATCCACTTCTCCCTTGTTCTGTGTCCCATCTCCCGTATCCCGCTTCACTAAAAATGAAGGTGCATCCGGCGATGTTCATGAAAACAAAGGAACGGGAAAATTCCATGGGGGTGGGCCGAGAGGATCTCGCCGGGGAACTGCCATTGATCATCCCGTTTCCGGCGAAGTGGGTGCCTGTGAGCAGAATCCACTTCTCCCTTGTCCTGTGACCCATGTCCCCTATCCCGCTTCACTAAAAATGAAGGTGCATCCGGCGATGTTCATGAAAACAAAGGAACGGCAAAATTCCAAGTGGATAGACCGAGAGGATCTCGCCGGGGAATTGCCATTGATCATCCCGTTTCCGGCGAAGTGGGTGCCTGTGAGCAGAATCCATTTCTCCACCGCTTGCCCCTGGTCCCGTGTCCCATGTCCCGTATCCCGCTTCACTAAAAATGAAGGTGCATCCGGCGATGTTCATGAAAACAAAGGGAGAGGAAAAAGGGGACGTATAAAGCGGGGGCTTTTTATAGGGTAGAGAGACCAGGATTTGAAAATTTTGAGAATTCTCAGCTCTGTTTTTGGGGTGAGCACGCGCAGACCGAGTGACAAATTGTTGCTGGCCGCGCGGGCCGGAGCTTATGCTGCCGCCTTTCAGGTTCTGGTGAGGAGCGATCGAGTAATGAGAAGGCGGTAGCTGCTGCTCCCGCACTCTAAGGGGGGTGGCCGAAGTGAACAGTATTGGGTTTAGATATCGTCGCGGACGCGGTCACTTGCAAGTATTGTCTTTGACAAACGAAAGAAATGGTAGTAAATAGAAAGCGAACAAAACTAGCGGGTGCAGGAACGACCGGGAAAACGCGTCCAGGGTCGTTTATCCACAATGAGACGCCCGGGTTAAAAAGAAAAGCGGGATATCCTCGGACCGTGACGTAGCCACGCATCAAGACTTTTCCGGAGACGAATTCTTAAGCTTGAAGCTATTGGGGGACAAATGAGCAAAGATCGCTTTCCTTCACGCCGAAACTTCTTGCAAGCCGCATTGGCCGCGCCTGCCGTTGGGGCCATGGCAGGTGGCTATTCGCCCGCCGCGGCACAGGAACAGCCCGCGGGGGGAGCATCTTCCATTGTCGCGCGTGTCGTTTTGGACAAAGAACTGTATGAGGCGGGCACGGTGGTGACTGGGCATGTGTACTTCCGAACTGCTGCGAGTGGGCAGGTGGTGGTCCGGTGGGTCGACAGCTTTGGCCGCATTGTGGGTGAGAAGCAATTAAAAGCGTCCAAGAGCGGTGTGACGCCGCAGCCCTTTGAGTTTTCACTTGAACCCGGATTCACCTATCGGAATTGGATTCGAGTTTTGGTGAACGGTGTTGAGCAAACCGCGGGCGGGCAATTCATGTTTTCACCCGCACCCAAGCCCTGGGATGATTTTCACGTTATCAGTTGGGCGCACTATCCCGACGGGTTTTACGACCAGCTTCGCAAGGCGGGCGTGGACGCAACAATTGCCTACAAAGAGGCCACGGACCCCGTTCTCGATAACAACTTCAATTTCTATGTCGAGCAGTTGATGTGGGAGGTCTTTGCCAATTACCACAAAGACCAGCCACTCTGGCGGGGCCTTTTGAACCAGGTCATGCACGATCGCAATAATATGGACCTCTGGGTGCGCAAGCCCTGCATTAATGATCCCAAGACCGATGAATATGTGAACGACCACCTGACCCGCTACGTGCGCGTCCATCGTGCCTTCCAGCCGCTCTTTTACAACATTGCCGATGAGCTGGGGCAAGGTGACCAGATTCGTCCCAATGATTTTTGCCACTCCACGTTCTGCACGATCAAGTTCTCCGAGTATCTGCGAAAGATCTACGGCCACATGCAGGCGCTGGGCAAAGAATGGACGATGAGTGAAGCGACGCACTTTGACGATGAGAGCCTGCGTAACGGGGAAGATTGGGCCAAAAAGGATCTGTTGATCAATTACACCACCACGGACAATGCCTTTGACAATGTGGGCATCGCCGCTTTACAGGCGAAATACGGCGGTCTGGCCGGTGTGAACAAGGCCTGGGGAATCGACTTGCCCTCACCCCGGCATGGAACCTCCGATGATGAGCAGTGGGAGCCCTTGCAAGCCATCTTGCGAGACACTCGTTCGTTCCCGGAGCTGACGGAAGAGGCCCTGCATGCGGCCCTGGGGCCAATTGAGAAGGCCAATGAACGATGGGGAACCCATTCCAGTTGGGGGGCGGAACAACATCCCGCCAATTTCAAGTCCTGGGCGGAAGTTGCCACCATGGTCAAGCGTTTCTACCAGGAACTGTCAGAAGTTCGCTCCACCGAAGGCTGGAATGTGGCTCCGTGGTGCGACTTCCGCAATTTTATGGACCAGACTTTTGCCGATGCCATTGGCCGCGCTCGCGCCACTTGCAAGGCGGAGGATCCCCATGCCCGTTGCGGCACAGAGGGCGGGCAATCGCCGTTTCCCTTCGGTTGGTACAACTACGAAAACGTGGTCAAAGTTGTGGACGTGATTGAGCCCTACAATGGCGGCAATAGTGATGAAGTGGTGCGCTCACTCAATCACGATGTCATCATGCTCTCCACGCACGGATTCAATCACAAGCCCGGCGCGCCGCTGACGGAAGAAGATCGCGCCGAACAAAAACGCGCTCCGCTCTCCATCTGGTGGGGACTGTTCCACAACCATCGGGGATCGATCATCTGGGACGCGAATATTCCTGACTATCAATTTGTGGACCAGGAGACCGGGGAACTCACCCCCTGCGCCGAGACTTTTGCCGGTACTTTCCTGGAGCTCCGCAAAGGAATCGGCAAGCTCATTCTCAACAGCCGCCGCCTGCACGACGGCATTGCCATTCATTATTCACAGGCTTCGATGCAGGTCCATTGGCTGCTCGACAACGTTGAAAACGCCAGGAAGTGGCCCATCCATAGCGGTGAAGATCACTATAGCCACTTCATCGCGGTGCGCAACGGATGGACCAAGATGATGGAAGATCTTGGTTTGCAATACGATTTTGTTGGCCGCGGACAGTTAGAGGAAGGCAAGTTGGCGAACGGTGAGCACAAGGTACTGATTCTGCCACAATCATTGGCAATGAGCCCGCTGGAAGTTGACCAGATCCGCGAATTCGTCAGTGCCGGCGGAGTGCTGGTGGCGGATTATCGCGTGGCGACCATGAATGAGCACGGGCGGGATTTGGGCCACGGCCAGCTTGATGACGTATTTGGCATCACCCATGTGAAAGGCGCGGCAAAAGGAACCAGCATTGAAGGCATCGATGACTTGGATTCTCTAAAACTCAAAGGCGAAAAGCTCAATTTGGAGTTGGGGGATGAATCCCTGCGTGTAACCGCCGGAAAAGCACTGGCTCAGAGCGGTGCAGTGCCGCTCATCGTGGTGAACGAGTTTGGCAAAGGCAAAGCCGTCTACATGAACGTTGAAACCGGGAGCTATCCCTATGAACGGCTGCAAACAACCTTGTCAACCAGCCTGCCGGAAGTCGTGGAACAAGTCTTTGGACTGGCGGGGATTCAGCCGCAAGTTCGCGTGCTGGATAGTGCAGGCAAACGATTGCCGGGAACGGAAGTGGTGCGTTTTGCCAACGGAGATTTTGAGCACGTGGCCGTCTTCCGCAATCCCCAGTTTGACGATGGCGGATGGGGCAGCCTTCCCACCAAGAAGGAACGCGAGTGGGCCGGGAGCATTGACAACTCGAATTTGGAAAAAGATGCGCAGGTCACACTTGTATGGTCTTCGGCCCTGCCCACCTACGACCTTCGCGGGAAGAAAGACCTGGGTGAAACGGCGAAGGTGCAATTGCCTCTCGATGCTTTTAGCCCGCTGGTCCTGACGCGCGCGGGCAAAGCCGTGCCGCCCCTGCGTGTGGTGGTTACGCAGGAGATTCAGGCCGGTTACCCGCTAATCGTCACCTTGCAGAGTGACTCACTACTGTCACCCGGAACATTCCGTGTGGTGCGCTTGGATTTCACTACGCCTGGGGGAGAGCCCCACGATTTGTATTCGCGCAATGTGCGGGTGGATTCCGCCCCGCACGAGGAGCGGTTTGATTTTGCCAACAACGATTCCAAGGGACCGTGGAAATTGACCGCCCACGATTTGGTGACGGGTCAGGTCCTATCCGCGACATTCAGGTTTGCCGGTTAATTGTAACAACCGGGTGTTAGTAAAATGAGCACTGAGGCGAAGCAGGCTTAGTCGCCGCAGATATGGCTGGTTTTGTCTTCATTCGACTTTCCTTTCATTTCCTTGTTTTCCCTTGACTTTACAAGCGAATTGCCTTATTTAGCAGATGGGGAATGTTTCAAATTAATTGAAACAGTGCGATCGTGTTTTCCCATTGCGTCAATTTGCTGTGGGAAGCACTTCTTGTTCTAATTTTGAAGTTTGCACGAATTGAATAACTGGCGCGTTGGGGCATGAATGGGACAAACCACACAAGATGAGAGGATGGTGGAATGAATTCATGGACAAACACGATGCGGCACCAGCTCAATGTAGCGGAATAATTGCGAGGATTATAGGACTATTGGGCATTTGCCTGGTAGCTTTCCTCTTCTCCAGTTCATTTTCACTGGCTCAAACGGGAGTGGGTACCGTCACCGGAACGGTCACGGATTTGACCCAGGCGATCGTTCCCAAAGCGAACGTCACGCTGACCAACGTTGGGACCGGCGTGGTTACCAAAGGGCAGAGCTCCGATGTGGGCATTTATTACTTTGGCGCTGTGCCCATCGGCGAATACAAGATTGAGGTCGCGAAACAAGGATTTGAGGAGTGGGTGGGCACATTCACGTTGTCCGTTGCCCAGAATGCCGTGGTCAACCCCTCGCTGAAAGTGGGGAGTGGTAAAACGGTGGTGGAGGTGACCGGCGCAGCTGCTCCCATTGAGACTCAGAGTGGGGCAGTGGGCGACGTCAAAGAATCGAACCAGATCCGCGATCTTCCCCTGAATGGCCGCCAGGTGGGTTTGCTGTTCAACCTCACTCCAGGCGTTGAAAGTGGAGCGGGAGGCGCCCGCGTCAATGGCATGAAGGTCGGCGCGCTGGACATCAATTTGGACGGCGTTACGATGGTCGACCGCTTCGGCGGCGGCATGACCCGCGTGCAGCCTGGCATCGAGACGGTTCAGGAGTTTCGAGTTGAAACCGTAGGTTCAGATGCCAAATTTGACCAGCCCTCCACGGTGGTTATGGCCTCACGCAGCGGCACCAACCAGATTCACGGCGCCGGGTATGAATACCTGCGCGACAATTCGGTGATCGGCGCCACCCGCTTGCGGACCGACCCCACGACTGGCTTTACGGAACCCCTGTTGATCCGCAATGAGTTCGGCGGCTACATAAGTGGCCCGGTCTACATCCCCCACCTTTACGACGGTCGGAACAAGTCCTTCTGGTTCTTTGATGATGAAGGTCTGCGTTCCCGTCAGCGTGCAGGCGTGCAGCAACCCTGGGTGCCTACCGCCGCCATGTGGCAGGGTGACCTTAGCAACTTGGTGGACAGCAGCAACCCCTGCAGCATTTCCCCGAGCTGCCCCTTGGGCTATACCCCCGTCACCATTTACAATCCCAACACCACCAACCCGACGACCTTCGCGCGGACACCTTTTGCCAACAATCAAATTCCCGGGCCCTATAACCAGACCGCCGTGGCTTTGAAAGCCCTTACCGCACTGCCTTGCTGTGGCTCGGCGGCCAATAACAACCCCTTCTTTGCACCGGACTTCACGGCCACGTACCCTGATATTACCAGCAACGAATCTTACACGGCCAAATGGGACCAGAACCTTTCCGACAAGGACAGACTGTCCGTCCGCTATACACGGAGCACCTCCAACTCTGCCGTTGAAGGTGGAAACTATGCCAATCCCATTAACGACCAGTCGGGTATGGGAACCAGCGCGGACAATTTTCAATCCACCAATGTTGCTGTCAACTATACACGCGCGATATCCCCGAACTGGTTAAACGAACTGCTGGTGGGAGTCCTTCGCCAACCGAACCACAATGGAACGCTGGCGGACTTCACCAATTGGGACCAGAAGTTGAACACTCCTGACCCCTTCGGCGTTACCGGCTGGCCCACCATGTACACCTCCGAAGTCTCAGGCATGTACATGGGCTGGGACTCGGATAACAACCACAAGCAACATTTGACCAGCGAAACGATCGAAGATAACGTCACCTGGACTCACAGTAAGCACACTGTCCAGTTTGGCTTCCGTGGCCGGAAGGAACAGAATAATATCGAAGAACTGCAGCAGGCACAGGGCAATATCGGATGGAGTCCGGCCTACACGACCCTGTTTGATCCAGCAAACCTATCGGCGTACCCCGACACTGGCAGTGGATTTGCTGAAATGCTGTTGGGCACCTTCAATTACGACGATAACGAGCTGAATCGTGGGTTCTTCTACTTCCGGCAGACTCAAATTGCCGGGTACGCGAACGATAAGATCAAGGTGAGTCCACGCCTTACTCTTAATTTGGGGCTGCGCTGGGATTATTGGACGCCATACAGCGAAGCCAGAAACCGGCTGGTGTTGCCCTACCAACCTGAACAAGGCTTCCAGGTGCTGACGCCGGGCAACGTCGCCATGACATCGCTCGGAGTGCCGGCCTCGGCTCTCGCAGCCTGGTCAGGAGTGGGTTTGACATGGCAGACCGCCAATGCTGCTGGCTATCCGTCAGCATTGTTCAGTCAGGTCCGCCATGACTTCGGCCCGCGCATCGGCGTGGCGTACCAACTCAACCACAACACCGTCATCCGCGGTTCTTACGGCATATACTATGTGCCGGAACCGCTATCACTCCTGCTGCAATCCATGCGGACGAACCCGCCGATCAACTTGAACTACACTAACAACGCCCGCCTTAACCCCAATGTGCCCGGAGGCGTAAGCGGGCCTTATTACGACCTGTACCCATACGTCGTTACCCCCGCCTCTACCGATTACCTGTCGCCTTCGTCGGTGAGCCTTACTTCCGGCGCACTCGCGCCCCCCGAGGGCAACGGTGCAACCACCTGGGATGGGCAACACTGGAACGATTCACGCGACCAGACCTGGAACGTCACCATCGAGCATGAACTTCCCTACCACACGGGGATGCGCGTAAGCTACATCGGCACGTATGGTGGAAACCTGGCCCAGCAGTATGCCCAGGACGATTCCGAGCCCAACTACAACTATGCCGTGCGAACCGGACTCCTACCGCCCGGCGATTCCAATCAATTGCGGCCGGTACCGCAGTGGCAGCTTTATGCCATCAACCACACCGGGTATTCCCGTGACCATTCGTTCCAGGCAGAACTCCACCGGACGTTTGCGAACGGGGTGGCCTTCCAGGCCTTCTACACGTTTACACGGCAGATGAACACCATTGATCCATCAGGCTTCTCGGATGGAAATACCACGGTCAACGGAGGCGGCGGTTCCGGATTGCTGGGTGGAAGTGGCGGAGCAACGGTGCCCGAGAATTACGAAATTCTCGGAGAACCCAACCTCACGTATAAACAACGAGAGCGCCTGACGTACTTCAATAGCACCACGATTCCGCCACACCATGTGACCCTTAACGGCATCTACGATCTCCCCTTTGGCAAGGGGAAGTATTTCGGCCACAATGTTTCCACTCCGCTCAACTATGTCATCGGTGGCTGGCAGGTAGCTACCATCTATACCTGGAATAGCGGATTATGGATGGGACTCAGTCCTAATCTGGTGCAACCCGGGTCGGTCCGTATTCCCGCCAACCGGCGCGCCACTTTGAACGTTCCGTCACTCAGCAGTGACAACTACCGGCAGTGGTTTGCCGGCGATTTCAACACGGCAAATGCCACACAGGTCCAAGGCACTCTTGTCAACCAGGTGGCTCGGTTGGCTGGACCCAACTGCTCGGGGCAATATGTTGGACAGCTTGCCGTGAATCTGGCCAATGACACGTGC